>Ga0179593_1429320_pt1 | contig 10645 bp, 8 predicted proteins | sample CZODoug2_1_08_16_FD_185931 | JGI IMG/M metagenome (GOLD analysis project Ga0179593, IMG submission 185931) | Vadose zone soil fungal communities from Angelo Coast Range Reserve, California, USA - CZODoug2_1_08_16fungal (PacBio error correction) | ecosystem: Environmental > Terrestrial > Soil >... | reverse complement strand
AGCAGACTCGACAGCCCTTTCGTCCCGAGCGCTTTTTACGTGCGCTTGAGCGTTAGGAACCGACATGGTCGCCGCGAGCCTGACTGTGCGCAACTGCTGTTCATTCCGGGTGACCTTCCTTTCAAGACAATGTAATCCCTTTTCCACGTGTCGGCGGGACTTTCGCGCGATCACACCCCCGACCCCCCTTTTCATGGCGAAATCGTTTTCGCGTTTTGTTACAGTCTCCCAGAAGCCCTTATATGGGGCCCGTTGTTCTCAAACTGCTCGCGGACGTCTAATCAACCCTGCCTCCCAGGGTTGCAGCGGAATGGCGATCTCTCTAACCCCTTTTTTGTTGAGAGAGTCTTTCCCGGCATGCCTTCCCCCTCAGTTTCGGTTTCTCCGCTCGCACTGATTTCGAACACCGGGGCCCCCCATTCGATGTTAGAAATAATAGCGGTCGCCCAAGGAGTCACAATCTCTTTCTCCTTTTTTCCTTCGGGTGTGCCCTTATTCTTCCGAACTAGGTTTGCGATGGATTTGTTTTCTTTCTTTATCTGCTTCTTCCGGCACGCCTTCCGCAGGCAGTGACCGCTAGGTATACTTGCTTCTCACAGTGGGTCTTTTACGATCCTTCCGATTCCAAGGTTTTTTTTTGTTAGCTTTTCTGGTCGTGGTCTTTCTCGCTTTTTTTCACCTTCAGGGAGCGGATGAAGCTCATTATGTGGTGTGACCTTCCTTCCAGGTTCTTAACTCTTTCTGGCCCTTTTTTCTTTGGAACGTGGGTCCCGTTGCTTAAGAGGTCTCCAGCCGCGGGGAACCTGCCTGTACGGGACGAGAACGCAGACAAGACTTTTCAGCCGTTTGATCCTACAGGAGGGCGTTCGGAAGACAAGTGGGGGCTCGTCGTGGGATGAGATACCTGGAGTCAGCTTGCCTTTGGTTTTCCCCGCTCAGGTCCCGTTTGCCTATTCCTACTTTCGTTATAAGGTGATCTTAGGCTATTCTTCTAGTGGTCCATGGTTTCCTTCCGGAGATAGTCATTTTCCACGATTGTCTTTTCTTACTCTTCCTCACCTTATGCGTTACCCTAGTGACTACTTCCGCTCCCAGCAGTTCCTTCTCGCGGTTGTATCAGTTCCTTTTAGTAGGGTGCGCCAGCGAGAGCGAGCGAGCCGCGACTTCTATCTCGAGTAAGAGAAGACTCTCACGGTTTAAGCTTTCTCCTCGCCAGAGGCTTTTTAGATGTTCGAGTGGTGGTCTACCTCCTCCTAGACGCGGTTTCCGAGGTCTGCTAGCCGCCGGACGTTTTTCGGTCCTTTCCGCTTCAGCCGCTCCCAGTGCTCGTGCCCCCCCTTCACAGAGTTAGTACGCTATTTAGACACCAGCGGTCCCCCATCCGACTGGCTCTTTTTTTGGTTTTCCGTATTGGAGACTCGGCAGCGAGGAAGGCGCAGAGATCTTTTGATCGACTTTCTCCGGTTTGGATGACTAATTGACAATGGACGACGGTTTGCCGGGTAGAAGGATCTTGGTTATTCAGCGTTTCTTTTTTTTAGGTTTTTCGCAGACAAGGAGAGCCCCTTCCCCCAATCATCTTCTGAGTCGGGACGATTTCGCCCTCCCCCAAGCTGCGTCTAGGAGATTCTCTTCTTCAACTACGGCCTTCTTTCGAGGAGGGACTGAGAGTGCCGGGTGTGTGTTTTTTCGTTCCTTGCGTGCTGATTGCTATGTTCCTTTCCGACAGATCTTCGGCCTCGTCGGTTTTTTCGTACGTCGTCAGCCTCTATCAACCATCAGCCGAGACTGGAAGTATTTATGGGTAACTAGTAGGTTGTCAATCGATGTTGTGGTCGCGCGATTCCATTCGATTCCGGCAATTTTTTTCTTAGTCTTTTCAACCCCTGGATTGTGTTTTTCGTGCTATCACCGTGAAAACACTCGGCGTCAGTGATTCTTTTGCCGGCAATTGCGTGTCCTTCCCATGAGTGCTTGTGCGCTCATCTGTTTTTTCCGGGAACGCACGATAGTTTCGTGTTTGAGTTCTACCCAACTTTTTTTCTAGCTTGCCACGGCGGCCCTTTTTTTTATTGTAAAGGTTGGCGACGGCTGCTCCCCGGTTTGTCGTTTTTTGCCTCCCCTTTTAAGTTTTTTTTTTTTTTTACCCCCAGGATGGCGAAGCGTCATAACGCCCGCTGGTGTGGTTCCTTTCTGCACAACTTTATCTCTTTTCCCCTTCTTTCTAAATGCTGACCAGTTTTTTTTCGCTTTTCTTATCTTCGCAGTCGTCCTGGCGGGGTATGGAAACGCCCGATTCTTCTTTTTTTTGCCCCCCCTCTTCCGAGCTCAGTGAAATTAAAACCCGGATTCACCGATCTTGTCACCGTCGACATTGCAGGATTTCCCCCTTTTCCGCGCCAGCTTTGCCAACGCTTTTCGGATAGTTTCTGAGACTTATGGTGTATTCCCTCGCGCGGCGGCGAAGGGATTCTGTGTTCATAACTCCAAACGCCCCTACGTCTTGGGCTTTTCCCATCACCAAATGCCTTCCACCCTCTCCGATTGCAAGTGATTTTGAGCCCGGTGTTTTTTACTTTGCGCTTTTCTTAAAACTTCTTTGATCGTGGAACTGACAGAGAGTTCAATCAGCGAGGTGTCTGCTATTTTTATTGCCCTTGCTCTTTCTTCTCCGCATTCGCCACTACGCTTGTACCTGATCGACATTTTCGACTCATCAGAACGGAAGTAGGATGTACGCTCTGGCCGGTGCACCATGGTTGTACTGCTCGGGGGCCGCAGCCGCTTCGATTCTGCGCCTTTCAAAGGGCTTTTGGATGGGCATCTGAAAGGACATCGAGCTGGAGAAATTCCTCTTTCTTTTCAATCTACTAGTTTGAATCTTTCCAATTATCTCTTCTCAGGTTTCTGCCTTCTCCAACCTTCGGCTTCAGCGCGTAGCTTTCACTGTGCAGGCCCTTAACTCTCCTTGGTGAATTTTTTTCGTGGTGGGGTGGTTGTACGTCGGGGGAGATTCTTCCCTTTCCCCGCAGTCCCTGTATTGGATTCTTCCGACAACTAGCCGGGACTCCGATGGATCGGCACAAGGATTTCAATTAGTGACTTCCCCGATCCTTTTAATTGTTCTCGTTGCCGAGTTCCATTCCAAACCACCGCGCTCGGGCCCCCTCTCGGAAAGTCTGGTGTGGTTTCCCTGTTACCTGCTACTCGTGAACGATGTGAACCCTCCCCCGCGAAGTATTCTTTAACTTCTTACGCCCTTTACTCATGCAAGGGTCCCGCCCGCGGCTAGATCCCGGTTTCTATGAAAAAACCCCGATTCCCCCCTTTGTCTGCCGGTTCAACTTAATCGGAGGGGTAACGTCATCCATGATATACCCTTCCACCGATCTTTCCATTCGTTGTCGTCACTTTCTTTTGCGGCATCGTGGAGCATCAATGCTTAGTCTCCCCAACCCTATGTTTACAAAGACAATAAAGCCCAGGCTGCCGCGATCACCTTTCGTGTGCGACCCAGGTACTCGATCGAACCTCGATTTCGGATTTTCTAACACATCACCGACCAGTCTCCGTTCCTTTCTTCGCTTTCTGCCTCCGGAAGGCGCACTCGTGCGAGAGTTCTTTTTCTCTCCGTTGTCTGCTTTCGCGCGAGAATTCCCACGGCCTTCAGCAGCAAGAAGCAGTTCGTGGACACGTTGTACTCTCACCCTTGGTCTGGCATCCTGAAGTATTTGCCGAGTTTCCAACTGATGTTCAAGACGCTGTCTCTTTCATTTTGCCCTCCTCCTATGCGTACCGCCCCCTGGTGACTATGTAACCCAAAGTTGTATCCTCAGATCCCCCGACGCCGTCGTTCCGCGTTCCAACGGTTTTCGATCGAGTGTGGGCGACAACGGTTCCATGGAACAGCGCGACCGTGAAGTACTGATCCCCCCTTTACGCCTTTTAGCATTTCCGATTTCCATGAGGCTGTTTTTCTAGAGCTTGATACCGCGCCTCTCTAGGCGTTTGCGCAGATCCTTTTGGTTAGGTAATCTGCCAGAAGCACTGAGACGACGAATCGATCGGAACTTTGCTCTAATCCGATTTTCTTTCTTCTGCAGCGTAATCCAGAGAATTCACAGGTCGAGTTCCGCCGTTCCGATGAAAGGGGAAGTGTCGACGGCCATGACTTTCGATATTCTCCTGTCTCCCTTTAATCAATTGCGGAGTTTTTTTACGACCCCCCCCCCCCGAGCCGATTAAAGAAAAAAAAAAACCCCCTACGTCGGCAATAGCGACTTTCATTTATTTTTAATACTGAGACGTTCTTCAGAGACCCTTACCATCCTTTTCTTTTTTTACAGGGCGGTTTATGACGTCTCCCCGATCAGTAGAGTGCTTTGTTTCTGGTCGTACGAAGCCGTCCGACCCTTTCGTGACCGCCTCGAGCAACCCCACGCAGGAATGAGTTCCCCTTTTTATCCACCTGATGCTCGCGTCCCATCGATCTCCTCCGACGATCGGATCCTCTTGTTCCTATCGAGTCTCGTTCGGGATTTTTCCCCCCACCCCAGTGCCGCGTGAGCACCCCTACGATTTGTAGCACCGTGCACCCCGATCTGTCCCCTCACCGTGTTTTTTTGCGCGCTTCGCCTGCGATCCACTTTTTTGCTTTTCTTTTTACCCGTTCGCGACCTCGCCGCCGATTATGTTACTGGTCAGAGGTGGTAGCTTGTGTCCGCTCTTTTATCTACTGTCTGAGAGGTCGTGCGGATAGCCTCTTTGGGCGGTGTCCTATCTCCCACGATCCTCCTCTGAGCATCCACGCCCTCCGAGCAACGGATGTTTTTTGTCTGGGTTCTCTACTCCCCAAAAGCAACGGGTCCGCGACAGGACAAGTACAAACGACTAGACACCCTTTTTATGGTACATTCTTTCAAAAAATTTGACATTTCTCTCCCTACGGACCCCATCATCTTCCTCGATATAGTCACAGTTACCTGGAATTGCGCGGTCCCTTTCAGTCAACTGGTGGAGACATTGGCACTCGATGAGGGCTTGTTCCGCACCCTTTTCACATCTTTTACAACATAACCTCATTCTCCACTGCAAGTCCTTCTGTTCACCTCTTTTCCCATGAGGCATGCCCCCTTCTTTCTCTTCTGTTCAGTCAAGATTCTGCGGCCGGAGCGCAATTTGTCCCGACGTCCTGATCGTCCCTTTCTTTTTTCTTGACTGTCTTTTCTAGAGTAGCAAGACGACAATTGGCCAGTTCCCATGGTTCCCAGATTCTTTTATGTCCCTCCCTTTCAAAACAGTGTACTGTTTCATCCCGTCCCCTTTTAGGTGGAGACCGTTTTTGTCATGAGTTCGACATCGATGGGCGTCATGGTTCCCCCTAGTGATTCGTTCCTCCCTTACAGGCCCGTTTCCCCACTTTCTGCTGAGATGCTGAGACGTGAAGTCCACGTTTTGTTAGAGAGAGATCGTCCGTGTGTTTTTCACGCCTTCAGCAGGTGTAGGTTGACTTATCGTCCTTTTTCGAGGTTTTCGCATTAATTACCTTCCCAATTATCCTTCGAAAATTTGTGACCAACGAGTCACGCCGGCACTGAAGACAGCGCGGGGGTGAACTGGAGTCTCCTCCCCCCAGATCCCGCCCCCACCCCCCCCCCCCCTCCCAGACCCTCCACAGTCCCTTGCTTCCCAGCCTAGATCAGCTTTACCGCGCGAGCATCTCAGCTCGCGTACCCCATTACTTACCTGGTCTCTCGTACGACAGTTTACATGACGGGCGGCGTGTCGCCCTTGGACTGGTTTTCTTTGGTATGTCGAGTGTCAAATTGCCGTTAACGTCTCCTTCCTTTTCCCTATTTTGTTTTGGACGTGCACTCTTTCCCTTCTCGTTTGGTGGTGGCGGTTCCCTGTTTTCCTTGCTCGTCCCCCGATGTACATCTCGGACGTGTGGCAGCCCTTCCCACGTCCGTCACGTCCCTCTATTTTAACGCACACCGGTCTTCTTCCACCCCTGAGCATGAGCGTGACTATCTTTGCGGGGTTCTCGAACCTTCTTTTCCCTTATTGCTGCTCTTTGGTGGTTTTTTTGTTCCTTCATGGCTCTGCGACCCCGTTTCGTTTGCCGATGACTTTTCACCTGAACCCCCACCAATTCAGCGCACCCTTTGCTCTTTTCGGTTGCTCTATGAAAACTTTTCTTGCGGCGTGTCGTGCGCACGATAGTTGTATTTCCATGTTCCCATCCCCCTAACCTGTTCTCCTTTTCGACCATCCTTCTCACGAATCGCAACTCATCTTTGGACCCGGTCATCGTCCCGGCGTCGGTCGTCGGAAGTGACTCCGGTCGCCGCTAGATAGCCCTTTCCCGTGGCTGTACTAGCGCTTTCTTCCCCCGCTTGGATTATTGTGGCGGCCCTTGATAGTAGTCTTTGTCTGACTGGTTGGTTGCCATGCTTCGAGGCTTCTTTTTTACAGGTCCCTTTGCTTCTGTCTCCCTTTTTTTTCGTCGGCGGATTTTTTAAGCGTTAATCATTGATCCTGGGTGCATTGTCGGTCGGGGCTGCAGCTTCCCAGGGGCACGATTTTCTTCGTGCTAGTTTGTTCTTTCCTTTTTCACCATCCGCGAAGCGCGGGTGATCGCGGGTAGAACTTCCGACCAGCGCGGCCTCCGAGGCGGGAGGGGCACGGTCCCGATTGACCCTTCTACTTCCTTCTCCAGCCGTGAGGTAAATGCACTGCTTTGCACCTGGGGGTGGTGGGACGAATGGTTTTCGCGTTCTCTTACCTGAATTTGTCTTCTTTTTGGTCGGCGCCAACAAATGGTAGTCTGACTCACCAAGACTATCTCTCTTGCCGTCTTATACAGAGAGCAAGCGTTCCCGTCTTCCCCTGACCTCTCCCTTCGTCTTCTTCCCCTCTCCCTTTGTCTGAGACTATCCTATTTTTTTGAGCTCCTGGCTATCGCAGTCGTCGTCGGGTGTCTTCTCGATCGTGGTCCGCAGGTGTTACTCTCCCCCTGCGGTTCCCCCGGTTCCTTTCCCTTTTTTTCGAGGTGAGACTTTGCTGCTCTCGCGTCATTTGATGTTCGCCTACGTTTTTGGTTTCAGCGTGTCATCCGACCCTTTTTCTCCCCGCTCTTCATGTCCTAGTTCGCTCATCGACCTTTTGTCAGCTGTTCTGTGTTGATCGTGCTGATCCCTTCCCTGCCGGGCCGTTCTTAAGTTCCACCTCTCGCGATTGTGTTTTTTTAGTATGCTCGTCCCGGTCGCTACTGGGGAGGGTGCCTGCCCCCCCCCCCGATGTTGACGTTTTTTCTTTTTCTGAACCCTTTTCTTGGTGCTTCGATCCTCGTCGGGCGCTGTTTCGCTCGTACTAAACTCCCCTTTGTCAAGCTTCCGGATTACTGAACTCTTTTCAATCCCCGAGGGATAAGCTTTGGATCACGGAACCTTTATTGGTCTTTCTTTTCCGCCGCATCGATTCCTCTACGAGCATTTCGTAAGTTTTTGGAAGGTTTTTGCAAACGGCACGATTCTTTCTTTTTGTTGTCAATTCGTCGGAACAGAAGATTATCACTCTTCCCACTCCCCTTTTTAGTGTCTTATTTATTGCCATTGCCAGTTTACCTTTTTCATGACCCTTTGGAGACGGCTCGCTTTTTTTTTTCCACCCATCCCCCCCCCCCTGCCTTTCCCCGCTTTCGCTCTTTTTGGGGAGGATGTTCTTTCCCGAACTTAAGGAACTCTACGCGGTGGCCTTCACATATTTCCACGCTCTCTCAGAAATATATCTTTCAAGCGTTTTTTTTTTTGCTTCCAGCGTGTTTTGTTAGCTCTTTAGTTCAACTGCCGGTACTTAGCTGATCGTTTCCGGCCCTCAGAGGCAGTGGGCTCCCCCGATTTTTCTCAGTCTCTTGTTCTCTAATGATCATTTAGCACTCTCCCGGGAGTCGCGAAGGTCGATCCGCGCGCCTACTAACACGCAAGGCCAGTTCCCTTTTTCCTCGGGATCTTTCCCCCTTCTTGCTCATTGCAGAGGCTATCGCGAAGTTATCCCGCGATGACCGTTTGTCCTACGGAACATGGCCGCGGGTGAGAACTTCTCTTTTCCTTCTCCGTTTTTTTTTTCTCCTCTTTCCACCGTTCCTTCCCCTTCGACAACTCTTTTGGATGCTCCCATTCGTTTTTTGCGATCGATCGCGCGTAGCGAGCGCCTAAGCCCAGGTCCCGCGATCACACCTCTCTTTGCGGCGGCGGTTCTTCGGCGGGCTTCGAAGACCCCTCCGCGACCCCCCTGGCCGCGCTGTCGACTTTATGCATTTGTCCCCCTCCCCTCACACTCTCCCCTGCTCACGTGAGGATGTCGAGACTCTTTCCGTCGGCCCACCCGATCTCAGGCACGACCGCATTGACGCGCCTCCCCCTGTCCCCTTCCCTTTCCGGGGCCCCAACTTAGTTTCTGTTTTTTTGGTCAATGTAAATCGGCTTAGCGTGAAGATGTGACACGCCCTATTTTTTTTTGTTCCTGAACGCATCCATCCCCCTCCAGCCCCGCTTAGAGTATCCCATGACTTTTTTCCCTTTTAAAGACCCTTTTTTTTAAGGGCCCGCTTGCTTTGTAACCCCCGTCTGTTCAATTTTATACGCTTTCGGTTGAGTTTTTCTTACCCGTTTTCGTTTTTTTTGAGACGCCTCCCCTTGTTGACTACCAACACTCTCCGGGAGTTTGCCCAAGAACGCCTCCTCTCTGCGATCACGTTGCGGGTGTGGATCGGGTACGGCTCCGCCTTTTAGCGTCTCTTTCTTATTCCCTTCTTCAGAGGTTCCCCCACACATCCGTCGCCTCCTAGTTCTTTCCTGCCTCGGAATTTGGCACTCCTCTAGTCTGTCCGACGCCCCCCTGACCCCCTGGATTTTCAAAATCTGCGCAAAACGGGCCTTTTTTTTTTTTGCCGCGGTTTGAAGCGTCTTCTTTTTTCCTTTGTCATAGGTTTCATCTCCCCATCCAAGCTTTTGTTATGATTCGTTTCCCACTCTTATCGCAAAAGCGAGCTGATGGGTTCCCTTCCTGTTCCCCTGACTGGCCCTACTTTCAGCTTTAAACAAGGTGTCTCATCGAATCAACACGTAGTCGATTACTTTTCTCAACCCGTCGGATCGATGTCCCGGCGTCATTGAGTAAACCGGCCCTTGAGTCCCTTATTTCGAATTCAATGACGGCCGGCTCCCACATCCCTCCTGTTCTTCCCTTTACTTTCGCGTGACCCACTGACGCGTCTAAGTTTCTGTAAGGACGCCTCTCGTCCGCAGCGACGAATTGACCTTCCCAGGCTCAGCCCCGCGCTTTTTTCTTTCTTTTTTTTGCTCGACGATCTCTTTGGACGAGAGCTCCTCTTCCCTTCCGACTAACGGGAGTTCTGTCTAAGAGGCCCCATGCCAGCTCTTGTAGAAGCTGGTAGAGCGCAGTCTTTCCAACCAGAGCCGCTTCACTCCCCAACGACCAACACGTTAACGCCGCCCCTTCTTCCGCGTTTCAAATTTTCGGTTTTTTAGCGCATTCTCAGTCCCGATCCGAGCTGGCGGCCAGTGCTTCCCTGTCGATCAACGGCATTCGTTTTCCGTACTACTGGGTTCATAGCCTGAACCTGCCGAGCACGGCTTGACACACCGAACTCGTCGCATCTCGACAAACTGGCGCATGCTAAACGCGGCAGCCTCTTACTCTTGCGATCGAGCTAAGGCACTTCCTCCTACAGCCGCATTTAGCAGCTGCCAACCCCGCAGGGACCCTTCCAGCTTCTCTTTTTTTCTCTGCTCTGCTCCTAAACGTGAGATTTCCGGCTCGCTCACTCACCCTCTGACCGGCGTCTTCATCTCCCCTCTTCCTACCGATGACGGACAGACTGATTGAGTGAGTCTCTTTTTTTGATCCAGTGACATGATGGTTTTCTTCCTAGTCATCAATCGTGAGACCTTCGCCCTCTACTGCCCCCACTTTGGTCCCCTCTTCAAATGCTGTACTCCCCGTCTCAAAACGGGGTTTAGGGGCGGCACACCAAAGTCAAGGTAGCCAACACAACAGAACCCCAATGTTGCGGTTAGCCTCAAGACCAATTTGGCTTCGCATCAGACTAATGCCCCCTGATCGATCTGAGACATTTTTTCAGTTAAACGCTTTTTCTCTTTGAGCGTCTCATCTTTTCCCAACCCCGTTCTGGATGGAGCCCTGCCCCCACAAGTTGCCCCAGCGCATGCCGGGTCCCGCCCCGTTCAGAATCTCTGTCTTCATCCTCAGACTGCAAGGGGGACCACGCGCTTTCACAGTCCCAAGACCTTTTTCCCCCCCTCAACCTCCCCTAATCTTAAAGAGCTGTTCGTACTTCCAAGTACGGAGGACGCCTTGGTCGTAGAGATGCCCCCTATGCTGCGTCACTGCCTGATCGACGGCGTTTTGCTTAATCGCAAGCGTGCTCAATGTCGCCCCGTTTAGGCGGATTTTCTGTAGTTGGCCTCCAGTTCACCCAGCCCTTTTTTCCCCGCAAATAGTTGGCACGGCAGTTTCAGTTTCGCGCGCAGTTTTCGTTTTATGGGCCGGTTTCCCAACGGTTCCTTGAATCTACCCCCCCCTACGCCTGCACGCAAGGTGC
>Ga0179593_1346383_pt1 | contig 10645 bp, 25 predicted proteins | sample CZODoug2_1_08_16_FD_185931 | JGI IMG/M metagenome (GOLD analysis project Ga0179593, IMG submission 185931) | Vadose zone soil fungal communities from Angelo Coast Range Reserve, California, USA - CZODoug2_1_08_16fungal (PacBio error correction) | ecosystem: Environmental > Terrestrial > Soil >... | reverse complement strand
TGAAGTGGTTGCTGGCACGATGCCCGTTTTTCTTATCCGCCCCTCAGTGATGCGATCCTGATGGTTACTGACTGTTTTTCTCCTTCCTTCCGATTGAGCTTGTGTTGCTCTCCTGCCCCCCAACGTTTGGCGGTCAATGTTGAACAGACCTTTCAGCTGGCGCTCTGATCTTGTGGTTTGAAGTTGTTTCTTTTTCCTGGCTTGGATTTTGCTTTGCGGTTTACTTTTGCTCCCAGCCCGTGGAGTAGTTGGAGTGTCGATTTTGAGTCATTGGGTGACTTACTTTTGCTTCGCGGAAGAACAGCACTCACATGATTTTTCCGTTCCCAGTTATTGAGTTTTTAAGTCCATTCAGATGTTTTGAAAGGGTGGAGTGTTTTGGCTTAAGGTCCCCGGACTATCTTTCCTTGGAACCTACCATGAATTGGGCCTTTCCTGGGGCAATTAAGGATTCCCAGAAGTTGAGCAAAGGTTTGGCAGTCTTTTTTCCTGTTCGCTCTGATTTGGAGTTAGCGTTTTTCCGACTTTTTTTTTTCCTTATTGTTTTTTTTTCTCAGAAAGGAACCCGATTCCCTTTTGTGTTTAACATAGATGAGATCTTTTCTTCCCAAGTTAAAGAAACAAACTTTTGCTTTGAGCCCCTCCCCTCCCTGACGGTGGTCCTCTTCCCCCTTTTTTCGCGTAATTGCGCGGATCTGTTTCGGTTGCCTGTTTGCTTCAGTTTCTGGATTCCGGTGGCGATGCCCTTCGTCCTCGAGATGCCCATTTGACGGCGCACGAGTTTTTTGTCGTGCACTGTATTAATTATGCTGCGGATTGTTATGTTGCTTCGGGTGACAGGGCCAGAATTTCTGGGGGGGACTCTTGACTGCATGGCTTTTTGGCGGAAATTTTTTGAGCCCACACCCCTTCTTTTTCCCCCCAAGCAGGGATTTTTTTGAATTTTTCCCTTCCGACAGTGTTTAGCACAGTTGAAAATTTTTCTCCCGCCCCACCAATTGACCTTTTGCGAGCCACTGCTGCCGCCTTCCCTCCCCCTTGTGTAAAACGTGTGCCTCGTTATTCGCCTTTCCCGGCCCAACCCGGTGCCTCCCGAGGTTTGTGTGCCGACAGTTTTTCTTTTTGTTTTTTAGGTAAAAAGCCCTCTGTACCTTAAACATGATTTCCCTTTCTTTTCTTTTTTTGGTCTCTGTCCCAGTTGTCTTTTCTTTTTGCGACCAGGTTTTGGCCAGAGTTCCCTTGCCCTCCCTTGGATTGCACACGACGACAAGCCTTTCTCCACAAAACCCCATGCTTCCACACAACCACTGGATCCTTCCTCCCCGTCCCTCTTGGAGTTCGTTTTCTTCAGCTCGCGGATGTTTCTGTTTTTCTTTCTTCTCTCTGGACGGGACGACTGGCACTTCTTTCCTTTTCCTCTCCGGCTCTATTCCTTCCGTTTCTTTTCCACCACCCCTCCCAACCTTTTCCCATCCGACGACATAGTTTTCGTCTTTGAATCCCATCAACCCTTTTGTCTGCTCCCTCTTCGATTGAGGACGTAGAGAGCTTGCGTTAATCGCCCATCGGTTCGCGTTCTGAAGCGTTAATGTATTCCGCCGGCGTCTTCGGTCTTTGTCCTAGAAGGCTTTCTCCCTTTAGATCTCCCCTGGCGGCCGCGTGGCCCCGGTCTTGGTGAGTTCTTGACCACCCAAGCGTTTTTGGATTTGCTGCGGGGCTTGTCTGGGTTTAGGTTCCCACCAAGTGCCTGTGCCTTGATTTTGGCGGGCACCCTTGTTTCTTGTCCCTACCCCTTCCGTTCTTTAATCTTAAAGGTCCGTGCAGGTCCGAACGACTTTGTTTCTACAACACCATCCCGGCTTTTTTTCTTTTTCCTTTTTCCCCCCCCCCTGTTTTGATTTGGAGGTTTTGCCCTTTTCCCCCCACCCCCCCTTTGCCCAGTTAAGGCCCACTGTTGAGAGTTCGTTGCCGCCGCTTCTGTTTCCCGTCCTGAATCCCAGGTTTTTTTTTTTTCAATCGTTGTTTTGATGCGTTGGCCCAATTCTACGTCGTCCCCCTCCACGTCGGTATTTTCGATGCTGGGTTGGAGGGTTTCCTATGCTCATGTCCTCGAACGGGTTTGCTTTTGCTAAGGCCCGTGGGATGTTGGTGTTTTTTTTCTTACCCCGAGAAGCGGTCCTTTCCTCTTCCTTTATCCCCAAAGACAAGTCCCTTCGATTCCTCGGTTCTTGTTTTGCTTTTTTAGGGTGGTGGTTCTGTCACCAGTCATTTGGATTTGCCAATTAAAGGTTTTTAAATCTTTCCCTCTCGAATGGAGTATCTTCCACTCTTTTTTTTGACCCCTCCTGATGTTAAGTGGTTTGAGATACCTTGGGATCCTCACCCCCCCTATTTTCCATGGTTTGCCTCGCGTTGACTTCCTCCGGGCACCGTTCAGCTCCCCTCCCTCGTTAGCGAACGGTCTGTTTGTTTAGCTTAGATGTTACTGATTTTTGCGAGCCCTTTTTTTTTTTTTTCGCCGTCCCGGCGTAGATCGGTAACTTACTTTTTTTGCCACGAGCAAGCTGAGGGTTTGTTTCCTTTGTCGTCTTTCCATTGTGTCGCCGTCCGGGGTGACGCTTTACCTTTAAGACCAGGGCCACCCCGTCATTGATCTTGTTGACTGGGTCCCTCCTTTTTCTTTAGTAACTCTTTTGGTTTTTAAGTTGGTCGTGGTTAACAATAGTTTTGAATACGTGTTAGTAGAGTGACCCCCGCTCTCTCTTTCCTCCATGTTGTTGTTTTTTGTGAGTCTTTCAATTGCCTTCCGTTTCCCCCCTTTCCTCACCTTTCTTTTCCACCCTACAGTCTTGCCCCCCCCCCCCAACCCTTTTTGACCCAACGCGCTGCCCCCCCTTTCCCGTGTCTGCCAATATCCTGTTACGTTTGCATTTTTTGTCGTTTGCCCCGTCTTTTAGCCCCGCCAGGCATTCGCCCCACTTTTCTTCCCTCAATACACCCCTCTTTTTCTTTTTCTCCCCCCCTTTACGTTCGGCCCCTGGCGTTGACTCCAACCCCTCCTCGACCCTCTCTTCTTACTCCTCCCCCCCCCTCTCCCCCCCCCAATCCGCCCCTCCCCCTAATCCCCCCTCCCTCGTCCGCCCTCCCACCCTTAACCTTCCATTTCCCCCCCTTCCACCCCCCTCCTTACTCCCACCTCTCTTACCCCTTCCCCCCTCCTCCCCTCCTCCTCTTAAACTCTTACCCGCCCTTCCTACACTCCTTCTCCCTCCCTTTCCGTTCTGCCCCACCCCCAATTTGCTCCGTACCCTTCCCCACCTTATCCCCTTCCTCTTTTCCCCAACCCTCCTTACCCTTCCCCTGCCCCCTTTCCCCTTCCCTCCTTTCTCCTTTCCCTCCCTTTGCTTCCTTTCCCCCCACTTTTTTTTTTTTCTTCATCCCTTTCTCACGTCTCTTTCCCTCCACCCCCTCCAGACCTATTTCACCCACCTTCTTTTCCGTCCCCCCCTTCCCTCCCCCCTTCTTCCCCCCTCTTCCACTAAATCCTACCCCCCACCTACTCCTTTTCCCCACCCCAATGCTCTTCTCCCTTACCCCCTCCCCCCTCCCCACACCTACTCCCTCCCCTTCCACACCCATTACCCCGCTTCCTCTCCCACTCCCTAACATCTCCATCTCCTTTTCGCCCCCCCTCCTCACCCCTCCATCTCCTTCATTACCCTCTCCTCCCTCCTCTATTACCACTCCTTTCTCTACCATCCCCCCTCCTACCACTTCTCTCCTCTTCACCCCCCCCCCCCCACGCTACTGCCTACCCTCCCTCAGCTCCTCTACGTTCCCTTTTACCCCGTCTTCCCCTCCGTTCCTCCACGCCTTTCCCTCCCCTCCCCCCACACACGCCCTTACTGATCCCCCCCATCCTCCTCACCCTCTCCCCCCTAAACCCCGTCTCCGTCATTGCCTCCACCCTCCCTCTCGCTCCCTCCATATCACCCTACTCCTTTCAACCCTCCCTTTTCCCCCGCCCGCATCACCCCTCCCTATTCCCCTCCCCTTCTCCCATCTACCCCACCCCACCCCCTCTCCCCACCAGCCCCCTCTCACTCCCCCTCCCACCCCCCTCATCACTCCTTTTTTTACTCGCCCCTTCCCCTATCCCCGGTTCCCCTTTTTTCCCCCTCCTCCCAACTCTCCTATCCCCCCCCTCTTTCTTCTCTTCTTCCCTACCACTCCTTCTCATCCCTTTCTCCCTTTCCCCCCATCTTCTACCTCTTCCACTCCCCTTTCGCCCATCCTCCCCTCATTTTCGCTACCTTTACCCCCCCCCCTCCCCCTCTTTACTCCTCCATTCTTTTCCCCCCATTATCCCCTCTCCCCCCCTGCTCCTTCATACAACCCCGCCCTCCCCCCCCACTCCGTCACTCGTCCCTCATCCCCCCCCCGAACCTCTTCTTCCACTTCCACCCCCCATCCCCTAATCTCTCCCTACCCCCTCAACCACCTCCCCCCCCTAACCACCTTCACCTATTTCCACCATCTCTCCTCCCCTCCTCCACGTCGATGCCATATTCCACCTTCTTTCGCCCTTCATCCCCCCCCCTACCCCCCCCTCCCCTTCCCCTCTCCCTCCCCTTCCACCTTTCGTTCTGCCAATTTCCCCCCTCCCCACCCCCATCAGTCCATCCCCTCCCGTCCCCTCCCTTTGCCATTCCTTCTCCACCTCTTCCACCTCTCACCTCCACGCACCTACCCTCCCCTCCCATTCCCCCACTCGCTCATCCCCTGTCCGACACACCATCTTTTTTACCCTCTCTCCTACACCCCCCCGGCTACCTCTATCCTCACCTACACAACTCCCTCTCTCCTCACTACCCCTATTCCACCACCCCTACCTCCCTCTCCCCTCCTTTCCCCACCTCCTATCCCCCCTACTCAATCCCCCCTCTTTTTCCTCTACCACCCCATACCCCCTTCTCTTACCCTGAACCCTTCTCCACACCACCTCCTAATCCACTTACTCCTCTCCCCTCGTCCATCCTCTTCCCCCCACTCCCCCCACCTCTTCGCTCCTACCCTCGAAAATCCTCCAGCCCTCTCCCTTCCCCCCAACTTTCACCCTACCCCTCCCCCCCCGAATCCCTCCACCTCCTCTCACCTCCCACCGGCCACTCTCTCTCCCCCCTTCCCTCCCTTTCAATACCCCCTCTTCCTCTCTCCCCCTCCCCCATACTTTCTTACTCCTGCTCTATCCCCCCCCCCCCATCCCCTCGAATCTCTCCCAACCTCCTCTCCTCCCCGTTCCTCCTCTCTCCCATCTAACTCGACAACACACGCCTTCCCTTCCCCCCTCCCCCCCACTCTACTGCCCTTCCCCCCCGGCCCCCCCCCACCACCTATCTTTCTATCCCCCCCCCCCCATCACTCCACCGAGTAACTTCCCTTCCCCCCCCCCACATCCTACCACCTTCCACCCCCCCCCCCCCCTTCTCACGCCCCATCTCATCCTTTATCCTCTTTCCCACTCCCCATTACCCCACCCCCTCCACTCCCCCTTTCCCCCCCCCCACTATCTCTCTCCCTCCCCGTCCCCCCCCCCCATCAACGCCCCTATTTCTCTCCCGTCACCCTTTCCCTCTACACCCTACACTCTCTTATTACACGCTTTCCCTCCCTTCACTTGCCTCTCTCCCTACCCCTACCCCCTCCACTCCGTCCCTCCTCCTTCTCTGCCCTCCCCCCTAACCTCCCCCCCCCCAAATCCCCCCCCTCTGTCCCCCCCCCCGTGTCCCTCCATTCTTCTTCACCCCACCCCCAACCTTACTTCCCCCCCTTATTCTTCGCCCCTACCACTCGTCGCTTTCCCCACCTCTATACTTCCCCCCCACCCCCCAGCCACCCCCCCCCCCCCTACCACACCTCCCACTCCCCTACCCCCCCCTCCCACCCCCTTCTTTTTTCACACTCCCCCCCCCCTTGCAGCTTGTCAAAACCAACCACTCCACCCCATTCCCCCTCTCTTTATCACCCTCCCCCCCGAACGCCTTCCTTTTTTTCCTCCCCCCCTCCACTTCTCCCGTACTACTTCCCCTTCCTTCACCCTTCCCCTCCCACTTCCTACCTTCCCCTTCCGCACTTGCCACCCAATCCCACGTATCCCCCTCCTATCTTTTCTTCACCACTCCCACGTCTCCCCTCCCGCCCCCTCCCACCCTCACCACCTAACTCCCTTCCATACTCCCTCCTGCCCTTTTTCACGCCCCTCCCTTCCCCCTCTCCTACCCCTTCTGTCCAAGTGTCTCTCTCACAATCCTCCCTCTTCTTACCACTCGCACCCCCACCCTATCCCTTCCCTTACCCCTCCCATCTACCCAATTACCACTCTTCTCCCTTTGCCTCCTTCCGCCCCTCCCCACTTATTCACTACACCCCCCCCACCCACCCCTTCCCCCCCTCCCCCCCTCCACAACCTCTCTTCCTACACATCTCTTCTTCGTCCTACCTATCCTAACCTCCACTTATTCACCCTCCCTCCCCCCCCACACATCCATTCCTCTACCTCTTCCTCTCTCCACTCTTCTCGACCCCCTCCCTTTTCTCAGCACCTTACCTCCTCCTACCTCTCCCCCACTCCCACTCACCCGTTCTTGACTTCCCATTACCCCCCAACCAACCACCACCCATCCCTTCCTCCCTCCCTCACCGACCTCTCCACCCCATCTCGCCCCCTTCTCACCCCCCTTCGCTCCTCCCCTCCTCCCCCTCCCCCCCCCCCACCTCCCACTTAACATCCCCATACTTCCCCTCACCGATCCCCCACCTCTTTCCACCGATGCTCCCCTTCTCTCCCCTTTTTATCTAACCTTCCGTCTCTCTCTTCCTTCTTTTCCCCCTCACCTTCCCGCCCCTTCCCACCAACCTTTTTCCCCCCTTCTTCACCCCCCTCCCCCTCTTCCTACTCCTCAGCACCCTTACCCCACCCCCCCCCCCCTCCTCTCATTTGCTCCCATCTATTTCCCTTTCCCGCCTACCCCCCCCCTCTTCCCCCCTACAAGGTCTTTCCCTCCCCCTCTTCTTCTCCCCCTCTGCTTGTTTCCCCGCCCCCCCCCAACATCCTCCCCCCCTCCCACCTCCAGTGCCCCATATCTCACCCCCCCAACCAGACTCCGCTTTTCCGATTCAGCCCCTCATCCCTCCAGCCTCCCCATTTCCCCCTCCCACCCCCATCCCCCCTCCCCTACTGCTACCCATACCCCTCCAACCACATCCCCCCACTCCTGTCATGTTCTTACCCCCTCATATCCCTTCCGATCTTCACACTCTTCTCTCTTCACTTCTTACTTACTCCACCCACCTCCTTCCTCCGTCTTTTCCCCACCCCACTCCTCTTCCCCCTCCACTCTTACCCCCCCCCCCCCCACCCTAGCCCACCTTTCGTTTCCCTTCCCCCCTCCCACCCCCCCCTTTTCCTTCATACCATCATGTCTCTCCTACTTCTCCCCCCCCCTCCTCCCATCCTACACCGTCCCCTCCCCCTCTCCTCCTTACCCCCCCACCCTCCCACCACCCCCCTCTCCCCCGCCTCCCTTTCCCCCCCCTCCCTCCCTCCTACCACCCCCCTTTTCTCCCCCCTCCCTCCCTCACGCCCTTCTTCCCCCCCCCCCAACCTGATATCCCCCCCCCCCCCAAACACCGTGCCCCTCTCTCCCCTAACCTCCCCCTACTCTCTTAGCGCCCCCTGCCCGTCCTCCTGCATCTTACCCACCTCCCCTCTTCACTCTCCCTACCCACCCTCCACCCCTCTACCCGCTCTTCTCTTCCAACATCCCCCCCCCCCCACACTCCCTCCGTTATGCCCCCCATCCCCCCCTCCCCCGACGCCCTCCCCAGATGCATCCCCCTCGTCCCACTCACCCCCCCATCCCCCCCCTCCTCTGCTTCCCTCCCCCTTACCCCCCCCCCTCTCTCCCCGCAATTCGCTATTTTTTTATCATCTTTCTCCACTTCCTTACTCATCACCTTCCCCCATTTCCTCTCCTCCTCCCTCACCTTTCCCTACCCACTTACCCCACCCCCTCCCCCCTCCCCTCTTCATCCCACCTTGACTACCCCCTCCCCTGCCCCCCCTCCGACTCCTTTCCCCACCACCCCTTCACTTCTCCTCCTCCGTTTATCACTCGCTCCTCTCCCACACCTGACCCCACCACTCTCCCGCCTTCTCACCCAAACCAACCGTGTCCCACAACTGTGCAGGTCTTCCTCTCTCCCCCCCCTTGAACGCGTTCCACGATTCGTCTCACGACACACGGTGCGGGCGCCTTTTTAAAATAGCATTCACCCTTCCACTCTTACGGTGTCTTCCCCCAATTTAGCCCCTCCAAGTCCCTTCCGTCCCTCCGTGTTTTTTTGTCTTTGAAACTTTCTCCTAAGTCGCCTACGATTTACAAAACTTTATTTATATCTTTTTCCTCTTTCCCGTTGAAGCCCGAACACAAGACACCCCCGACCTCTCTAGCTTTCTCTCTTTTTATTGTATCCCTTACCCTTTTTTTTACTTTTTCCGCGTGTTGCGGGTTATGCCCTTTCACCCACCCAAAGCACAAACTCCCCCCCCCCACTCCTCAACGGCCATTTCAGCACTCCTGCCATTAGCGATGCCCTTGGAGCCTTTTCCTCACGCCACCGTGCTCTCATCCCTCTTTTGGCTTCCGTAACCGTCATCATTGTTTTGCCAGCCCCTCAACCCCCTTCACCACCGCGTATGCTAGGACCTTACAGCATTGAGCGGCCAACCTCCTTTCCCTTGGGTCACGTATCCTTCCTTCTTTGCCAGGGCCCTCCCACCCAATCCCCGGAACTAAAACCTCCGTTATTGTTTAGTTTAACTAAGATGTCGTCGGCCTTCCCTGCCCCTCCCATTCCAGCCGTTTTGCCAGCCCAGTGCCCCAAATCGGCCAGCCTTTTTTTTGTCAACCCCCCCGCTTGCAACTCCCCCTTCCTCCAAATAACACGCCTTGTGTCTCAATCTCCCCCCACTCAACTTTGCGGCCTCATCTTCCCCCTACACTCTGGGTCGAAAGCGAATACAAACTCTTTACGTCTTCCTTCCCCTCCCCCTTGATCCGTGTTGGCTGATTACTTCCTTCTCCCGATCCCTGCCGTCCCTTTGTATTCCTCCGGCTATAAGCACACTGTTCACCTCTCTCCCCTTTTTCGGCGGGCTGGGGCAGTTTGGTTTTTTACTTCAGCCCCAACGCGGACTACCTTGAATCCGAGTCTTCCCGGTTTCCCTTTCTGAAGGTAGTTACCCCTCCCAAGCCCCACCACGTAGCGACCTTACCGACAATCATGCTTCCCTTCGATACTGCTACATTGGTTTTGTTTTTCCAATCCTTTTTTTTAGCTTGATTAGGAGTTTTGCCCCTTGAATGTCCCTTGACCCCGTTCACGGCCCCGAATTTGTAAAATTTGACTCCACCTGGGTTTGCCCCATAAAAAGACACGAGTCCCCCCTTCGTCCCAGTATTCACCATTGCTTTTTTGAACTCCTCCCGTTTACCACCCCGTTGCTTAACACCACCACTAATTTTCTTTTGGTCACTCCGTTGAACACTATCCAAGTTTTACCCCTTTCCGTCTTCTTCTCTGCCCCCTCTTTATGCTGACCGTTTACCGGAAAAATTCCGGGCGGGTGGTCATTTATCCTGCCTTTATTTTGATTTTATGTTGCATTCCTGTTGATTCTATTCCCTTTCAAACTCCCCATTCCTAAGTTTTTTCCCGATAAACCTTCCCTGTTACCTTTCGTCTCCCATCCCCCTCCACTAATTAGAACCTTCTTTTGCCCCACCCACCCTTTTTTACCGTCCAGGCTGCATTCTCGTGCCCCACCCCCCCACCTTCCTTATCGACCATGTCCACCTTCCTCACATTACCTCAACCCCTCCAATGCAAAATACACCCCCTCCCCCCACTCCCCTCAATTTCCGAAAACTTCACCTCTCCCTTCCGGGTGAATTTAAAGGCTTCTCCGCGCACGTTTGCTGTTAATCGTGCACCCAACTCTCTAGCTTGTCACCACAGCGATTCTTTACTTCTGAATTCCTCCCCCGCCCCCAAATTTGGTCCGGTGAACCCCTTCAACTCCTGATGCCTGAGCCGAACGTCCCCCCCCCACCGTGTCTCCACTCCTCCTTGTTGGTTTACATTTGCCCCGGAGAGGCCCTCCTGCAGGTGTTTTTTTGGATGCCCCCCTGCCGGCCGACGTTCCTTTACCCCAACACTCCCCGTTCAGACTTCCTTGGTTTTAAGCAAAATCCTTCTTCCCTGGTGTCCATTAAATCACATTTCTTCTTTTTGCAACTTTCCCAAAAATCATCTTTCTCTAGCCGGATCCGCTACCCCCCACTACCCTTCGTCGCTCCCGTCCGTTCACCAAAATTTACATCACGCCCCAAAATCCCATTCTTCCTCGCAATTGATTTTCCAGATAGTCAGCCAGAAGATCTGTCTCCCATACCCAACTCACCGCCAATGGGCGTTGTGCCAGTGCTCCCCTTCCTAAGCCATCATCCTTTAAGTACGCATTCCAATCGATTTCTGCAATCACTGTGACCCATATCCCACCTTTCCATCCTTTCTTTCACCC
>Ga0179593_1683239_pt1 | contig 10646 bp, 11 predicted proteins | sample CZODoug2_1_08_16_FD_185931 | JGI IMG/M metagenome (GOLD analysis project Ga0179593, IMG submission 185931) | Vadose zone soil fungal communities from Angelo Coast Range Reserve, California, USA - CZODoug2_1_08_16fungal (PacBio error correction) | ecosystem: Environmental > Terrestrial > Soil >... | reverse complement strand
CGTCGTCCTGTAAGTCCCGAGCCTCTCTCATTTGCCACTTTGTGCCCAAGCGTGCGGCCGCATTCTTTGTGAATGCCTTTTTTTCCTTAAGTCTTTTTGATAGGTTTGTGTGCGCTCGGCTGATCTTTTCCCGGTGAGCTGCAATTCGGCGCCCCTTAGGGTATGATCTGGTTCACCTCTCTCAAAAAATTTTGGTCCGGTCCCGATATTCCCCCCGCCGGTTTAGACCCTCATAATCTGGTCCTAGAATATTTGGCATAATCCTACATCCGGCAGCTGAGTATGTATTTGCCTCTTTAAGCCCCGGTATTCCGCAAGCTTTGACGCTTCGGGGTATTCCGCCCTTTTGCCCCCCCTTTTGAACGTGTCGACCCACGGCTGTCTCCTGCTTCCGACGCGGATTTTCATTCCACCTTCCTCGGAGCGGATCGCTTCCCCACGTACGATCAGCAAGCACGGGTGAAATCCCCCATCCCGCTGCAAGATGCACTCCGAATTGAGACCTTTTCAACCCCGGCCCCATTTAACGGCGCCCCCTCCCCCCCCCTCCGCAAACACTCTGATCGGCTATCTTTTCCCCCGTGATGTTGTCGAGGGGAGCGATCGTGATTTCTACCGCGCTGTTTCCTCCCCTTCTCTAGCCCGAGTCTCCCAAGGTCGTCGACCATCAGGCACCGACACGTCAGGTCGCTCGGACCGGTCTCTTCTCCACTTTTTTATAAATTCCCCCTTTTACAAGGTCGATTTGTTCTAAAGACTCCCCACACATCCAAAGAGACCAATTCCGCAAGGAGGTCCCTTCATTTCCCTCTTGGACCATATCATTGATTCCCTCCTTATCGCCCGAAATTTTTAGCGCGGTTCTCTTCGGGAGGATCGCCTTTGAGCAAGCGCGAAAGTTTGGTCGCTTCAACCCCCCCTCCTCGGGCCAGGAAAAGACATGTCCTCCACTCCCTTGTTTACACCATGGTGGCCGTCGAGCTGGGTCTCGGATTTTCGAGTACAACCCCGGAAAGTTGCTCCGACACCGACCCTGGAGTCCTTCCCTTGGGTTCTGGTAATACTTTTTTGCTTGCTGATGCCCAGTCGGAACTTGCTCACTCTTATTTCGCTCTGGACGGCCCCTTCGGTTGACCCAACTGTTTTTTTGATGATCTGGAGGGAAGGTCGATCTGCCGTTTTGGAACTACTACCAGGTCGGGTCTTTTTCCCCCCTATGGTCAAGTTGGCGAAAAGCTCGCGAGATGATTATACACGTGTACCCCTGCGCAGCCCTGATGTCCAGATACCTTCTTCCTGAACGGCCTAGAATTTCCTCCCCTTCTTGGTCCTCTCGTTCCCCGATATTTTCCGGTGTTTTGTGGATTTTCCTTTTTGTTCTGCGTGATTTCATGGTCGCAGATATCCCTCTTTTGCCCAGCGCCAGAACGTTAAGGCGTTCTCATGGCGACCAACCTACAAGTTTGGGCTCTGCTCTGATGCCCCTGAAAAAACGACTACTTTCCTGGCTCTCCTGTAGGGCTGACTTCGCTGAATAGACAGTGACCTTCTCGGACGATTACCGGTCCTGAATACACCTGACAACCTCGAATTCTATGCACTCCTTTAATCCGCAAATACTGTTCTCCTCCCCCCCTTTGTCTCGGAACCTAGATGTACAGATAGAAGTGTCTTACTATTAGCCAGCCTCCCCCCGGTGACGAAAGGTTAGAACTTCTCCCCTATGGCCTCCCTGTACTCGCTTGAACCCTTATACCTCCTTTTGTTGAGATCTATATTTTATATTTTGAGCTCCAGGTGACGCAATCGGGAATTCTTTCTCGACCTGTGATGGAGGGCGACCCTTCCCTGACGGGACGGCCCTTTACCCAGGTAGGATTCCATGATGCTCATTTTCTCGTGTTGAGTTATTGCCCCAGATTTTTCCCTTAAGTTTGGCACTGTCCCGTCGGATTTGTCTTCCGAATACCCAGAAAACTTACTCGGTCCTTTTAGAAGATCTGTCCCCTCCCAGCGAGACCTCGTTTTCTCCCTTGGGTCTCCCTTAATTGACTAGTAGTTTTCTCACAGCGTCTGCCACCGAGTTATTGTACATGTTCTTGTCTTCATGTCGCTTCCTGACAGTGGTTTTCCGCCTCGGCTCCTCCTTTTTCCAGTTTGGCCGAGTACCCCATCAGCTCCTTGGGCCTTCTCTAGAGACTCGCCAGCGCGCACAAATTGCTTCTCGGTGGAAGAGGTTTCCCTTATGGGATTCTTTTCCCTGGCGTCGAACGTACAGTTGTACAACACTTTTCTGTGCCGATCTTTATCTATGACAGATCGACCCCGGCTTGGGAAGATCTCCGCGAACATCCCCAAGTTCCCCCTTTTTTTAGTCCTTGACATCGGTTTTACTTCTCTTGAATGTTTCCGTTGCTCCCGCAGCAGGCCCTTTTCTAATCCGGGAATGACATGCTCTTACCCTTACCTCGTCGCGGATCCATGGCGTGTAGCGCATCCCCCCCCGGTGCCCCTTGTTGGATTTTCGGGCTCGTTTTTTCCTTGCGCTACGGCCCAATTGTACAGTAGCTCTTTTTGCTTCTGGGCCGAGGACGATCTTCGCGTTCCCCAACTGTGCGCCGGCGACAGCGCCGCGCAGGCTTTTTCCCCCTCTTCCAGAAGCGTCTGGGCTTCGGCGTGTCACCGGGATTGGCACACAATATCGGTCCTGTTTCTTCTCATGGTCTAGATTTTTTTTTGGTGTGATTGAGCCTCGATCGTCGTAGTCTCCGGCTGTCACATCGGTCTGAAACCGGGGCCGTTTCTTACTTTCCGTATACGAGACCGCTCCACTGCCCCCGTTGTTCCCCCCCCGTGTCAGCGGTAAGACGACCAGACGAATAGGATAGACCTGATTCGGCGAGAGTTCCCCCACCAAGAATTCGGAGACTTTTTTTTCAACTCATCTTTCCCAAACTCTTTTTATTTAGCCCTTTAGCAGGATAGTCGTGTCGAGAGGTGTGTCATCTAGGGCCCTTTGTTTCGTCCGCTTCCTTGCTGTGACTCGCGCTTCCTTTCTTTCTTTTTTCGCTTTTCTTTCCCGTTTGTTTGCCTGCTTGGTCATTCCGAGGGCTCGCACGACACGACTCCTTTTGCATTTTTCGACCAACCTTACACCCACACGTCCTCCCTGCGACCTCTTGTGCTGGCGGTCTTTTTGCCCGAAATCGGCTTCCCTCCCAAGCGCTCCCCCATTCTTACTTTTCGCGACATCGGCCTTTTGCGTTAACCATCAGTCCATCGCCGCCCCCTTGAGTGATTGTTCGCGCGCTCTTTGATAAAGTCTTTCCTTCTGATCCCTTGTGATGGAGGCGAAAACAGTGCGTTATTATTAGCCCAGGCCAAATTTTGCGGGGCTTTTTTTTTCTTTAACTCCGCCCCCTCTACAACTTGGTCTACACTATGGTGCCCGGTCTCCCCGGATTTTTTTGGCTTCTTTGGCCCCCTTCCATTGACCCCTCTCACCGCTTGTTCTAGCCGTGTGTTTCTCTTTTTGTCCGGCTCCCCTCAGTGATCGTTTGATTACCCGACTTTCTTGCTCTCGGTCAATTCCTTTGAGTCGATTTGTTTTCATCCCTGAGTGCAAAGTGAATGGATAATTTCCACCTGGCCTTGTGTTTTCCCAACGTCCGGTAGAGATGCGATTTTCCCCCCCGGAAATTTTCTCCCCCCTGCCCAGTTCGCGACCTCGATGGGATACGAGTATGGGTTTTTTTTTCCTTTCCCCTTTCTTTTTAACCAAGGTCTTGCGAGTTTTTCCCCCCCTGACTTCTAGTACTGCCGAGTGGATTCCCGCTGGCGAAGACTCGGCCATGATCTTCAATCCCTTTCTTTAGTCTCTCCCTCCTCCCCAAGACCCCGGTTAGGTTGTTTGGTCGTTGTACTCTGGGTTTTCACAGAGTGAGTTCTTCTTGCCCGTTCGATTGCCCTTGTTGTGTGGTTGTAGGCGGCGTATCTATTTCTCTATCGCCCGTGTCCCACCTCTGCTGCCCTTTTTCCTGCACAGACCCCCTGACCTTTAGACTGATGGCCCAACCCTTGACCCTCCATAGACCAACTCATCCTTTTCTTTTCTTGGATCCGGTGGACCTCCACAGGCGGTTGGATTGTCAGGTGAAGTTTTTTTCGGCTTACTTCGATCACGTCAGGCCTTACTAATTTAGGCAACTGGTTGGTGGCCCAGAGCAGATTTCGCGCGCCCCTCCCCCTGCTTCACCCCCCATGCGAGCTTCACGTCTTCGAGTTTCTTTTTTCTTTTTCCCCTTTGGGCCGCCGGTAGCCCTCTTTGGGGTTTCTATGTCCCAGCAGTGTGTTTTCCTTTTTTTTTTTCCCTCTTATTGCGCTCAGTTGTCTTTTCTCTTCCCATTTCAGTCCCCCTCGCGTCCTTATTAGTATACTGCATAGGATTTATACGCGCATCGTCTTCCCTTGATCTCATAAAGATTCCTTCCTTGCTTTCGCTTGTTGTTGTTTGTTCCAGTTCTTTAGTTTTCTGTAAGTGGAATTCGCATTTTGAGTCGGCGTCACAGGGTGTTGTCTTTTTCCCGTTGCTTTTTTTTTATGTGTATTTGTGTCTTCCCCGTTGTTTTCCCAGATGCTCTGTCCCCCCCCGTACGGAGAGTTCTGGCTTTCCCGCCCCCTTTTGTTCAATCGAGCAGCAGTTCCCAAGCTCTGCTTTCCCTTGTTTGCGAGTGCAGAGCGGCCGATTGGCTTTCCCTTTGCTCTCGTTGACCTCCTGTATTTTCGGTTCGCCTCGAAATCGACGTCCGCCGCCCTTTTTGGGCGTCAGGAGCTTGTTTTCTCCCACACTGTAGCAACGTTTTCCACAGTTTTCCCTTTTCCCCCCTGACGACTTTTCCGCCTCCCCTCCCGCCAAGTTTTTTGAATTACAGGAGTTATGCGGAGACGATCATTTCGGACGGCTGCGATCGACGAATTCATCCTTATGCTCATAATAAGGCCCGCCGAGGACTTGGCAGCCCCGCAATTTCCTCTCCTCCCCGTTCCCCTTGTGAAACCCCCTCGGAACTCGAGCTCGCCTTCCTTCCGTTTCCGCAAGATCCTCTAGATTCCCCCTCCTAATAATACTTCGCTTACTTTTGAAGTTGACTCTTTTTTCTCCAAGTTCTCAGTGCTCAGTTGCCCACCCCCGTGTTCTGCTCGTGTTTAGGTTCACACGACGGTACCCCATGCGGTCTCGACCCTAACACGTCCTTTTTTGATCCTACCCCCCTCACAAAAGCTCGGGTCTGTCGATTCCCTCCTTCCTGGGCAGATGCTGTTTTTCTGGCCAGAGCCGAGTTTGCGCAACTCCTCACCAATTCCCCTTGCAACTCTTCCTAGTCCTACCCTCAATTCATCCACTGTACCGACGCATCCTTACCCTATCCCTAAACTATTGTGTTTCTTGTGAGTGCGTGTGAACCCCACTTCTTCCCTTTTTTCCCCTCTTTTTTTGTGTCTTGCGTATGCCCCTTCCCTCCCCCCGCTGCCTTTTTCCCTATAACCGTCGGAAAGCTAGTAAACGGTGCTCATCCCCTCACGCGATAGGCTGTGAAAGCCTTGCCCCCCTCTAATTCCATTGGTCTTTTTCTCTACGTCGCGTTTTTTCGCTGGTTGAGGCTTTGGCCTTGCGACGCCGATGGGGATGGCAGACGTTTCCTTAAAACTTGCCCTTTTCTTTCCTCAGGCCGCATCCCCTTTTCCTCTCCCCCCAGGTTTCGTTACGACCCAGCCCTCTTCTTGGACTCCCCCGGGAAAGGCGTGCCAATCGAGGTCCGCTCTCAAGAGAAGGGTCAGTCACTGGTTCTCGTGGTTCCCTTTATCTCATGGTCTTTCCGGTAGCTGCCATTATGGATCCCGTCTGCTGATCTTGTTCCCCTGGTCAATCACAGCCCCCCTCTTTACGGGACATTTCAACTTACCCGGTCTCTCCCACGAACCCGGGGTTGATCCTTCACTTCCTTCTTCCCCTCCTAGACATCACCTTAGACTCTTTTTTTTTTTTGACTCGAAGCATTCTTTTTCCCCCTCCTTTTCGTCGTGTTTGGCTTTTCTTAGCTTTTTTTCACTACCCGCCCCCCACGATTTAAACACCTGCGTATTTCCTTCTTTTCCTCTCCGCCGGTCAGTAGACCCTGTCCTTCCCTATCTTCGAGCCACGAATCTCCCCAATTTCTTATTGTACTTTTTCGCTTTCTCACGATGCAAGCGCGCCGTATTCGTCATGCCAGTCACCGAGTGCTCATCCTCCCCCCCTTTTTGTCAAAGCTCTCCTTGTCTGACCATACACTCGGCCCCCCCCCCCCCTTTTGAGGCTCGCCGGACATGTCTACATACTTTTTTTCTTTCCCATTATTTTATGCCCTTCCCCTATTTTTGGCATTTCAAAGTTTTTTGTCCCCACAGTTATGGCAACTTATTCCTTCGAGCCCCTCTGTGATCCCACACGTGACCTTTGGTTTTAGCTTTTCCTCTCTCTGAGAAAGGTTACCCCCCCCACCCCCCCCCTGCCCTTCCATTCCCCAGGGGTTCAGGCGCTGCCCTCATTAACTTGCCTTTTTTTCCCGCCCTTCTCCCGTTTACCATTCGACGACGACGACCTTACCGCTACCCCTTTTTGACCACATAACGGCCCTACCGCATCCTAGTGGACGCCGTTTGAGAGTTCTTCCTTTGCGGAGGTTTGTTTCCTGCGGCTCGAAGGAAATTGTCCATCTGACCTGCCGAGGCCCTTTCATTCTCCAAGCTGTACCCTTCCCCCCCTTTGTTTTCGAGTTGGGAGGCCGCCGCTGGAAAACAAAATTCCACCAAGGTAGACACTACCCCCATTCTTCCGCGACGGTCACCTGTCCTACCCATTGGTTTTGGTAAAGAAGATGCATTTTCCTTTTTCGCGCCTTCTGCCGCGCCTCCGACGGCTGCCTTCCCCCCTTTTTCCCTATTGTTTTTGAGTTCCTGTGCGATTTCTTCCCGCGGACGCACCGCTTGTATATCGCACTTCAGTCGGGCAAGTGCTACTCCCGTTTTTTTTTTTTTCTTTTGTGTTTTTTTTTATTTCTACCCCGGTTATATTTTGTCGATGTCCCGACCCCCCTTGCTGAAGTTGAACGCTCGGCCTTAGACTCTACCTTACGATTTTTTCCTCTCGTCTTTCTCGTCTTCCCCAAGTTGAATGATGGTTTCTATCTGTCCGCGTATATCCTCGTCTTTCTCTTTTCTTCCGTTCATTCCTTGATCATCCCAGCCGGCGGCGCAGTTTCTTGTGGTATTTTCCTGATTTTTTTGTATGTTCGTCCCCCCCCCCGACCGCTTCCGAGCGGTTTTATCGTTCGTTTCTTTCTTTTCGCATCTTTTCCTTACGACAGGGTCATGACTGACCACGTTCCGGTGAACCTGGTCCTGCCATTCCTCCTCCCTTCCGACGCGGCCACAATTCCCGTGGTGCCACTCCTCCTTTTTCCCCCCCACACCTTTGTCCCCTTCACCTCCCTCATGTTGTATCTTCTCTCCTAACCGGTTTCTCCTCCCCTCCCCCCCTTTAGACACACATAATTGGACGCAGAAGCGCCCTTTTTTTTCTTCTCCCCGATCAAAGGGGCCTCACTTTTTCGAAATTTGTGCGACAAACCTTTCCTCCCCCTTCCCCGTGTAGAAAATACCTACCCCCTCTTTTTGTTTTGAGAGAGATATTTTCTCCCGGGTCGTCCTCTTAAGAGAAGCGCTGCCACAATCGTGTCAGTTTCCGTTCGTCTCCCCTTCCTCCCCTTTTTCTCCTTCTCCGGGTCCTTCCTCCTGATTCTCCTTTGCCGTGGCTTTTCCTAGTCTATAGAGAGAAATCCTTATCGTCCACGTTCTTTTTTATTACTTAGCATTTTTTTCCCCGAGGCTTTTTTTTTTCCTTGTTACGGTCCGACTTCATTATACCGCTTTATACTGAGATAGGGTGCTGCTGATTCGATCCCCCTCTGTGGCGAATAGCCGATTGTAGCCTTTCCTTACGCACGTTTCTTTCATTCCCCTCGCTACCCGTGTTCTTGCCTTCCTCTTCCTTTCGCTGGATTGACTCTGATTATGCAGCGTGCAGCCTGCTGAGTCGTCAGTTACTCTTTCCGGTGCCACTCTCACTTATTACTCCCTCGTCTCTCCGATGCTTTTGACCGCGCTGACGTCGGGCTTTAGTTTTTTCCTTTTTTTTCGTGTCAGTCCCGTAGGGATCTTTGAAATGTTCGCTTTCCTATATTTTTTAGAAATACATAATCGTGATTACACCTCGGCCTCGATCTGTGACAGAATCCCTCATTTTTGGTCTGGTCCTCTCTCCTTTTCCGCCCCTAACTCCCACCTTTCCCCTATTGTCGAAGAAGTTCCCCCTTGAATCCAGCAAAAGTGCCGCTGAATCATGGGCCTTACTTCCTCCGCCCCCATTTTTCTAAATTGACGTTTACCTTCTTTTTGTGTCGATCCCCCCTTTTTCCGTGTATTTTATTTTTTGGACTCCTCCGCACTTTTGTTTCCCCTCGACCCCTTCCTCGATTCCCAAAGCCCAACAGTTTTTTCCCTTTACTTGCTGTGCATTGGATTTATGTCCTCTTGCCCCCACTTTCCCTTTTCATTCGCTGCCGCCAGTCCGCGTCCCCTTTCACTTTTTTTCCTCTATTCGGCGATACGTTCCCTTTTTTTTCAGAGGCAGTTTCATCTTGAATGACAGTCTGTCCCCCAATTTTTCTTTTCATGGGGCGAGAAGTATCTTTCGTCTTTTCAGTCTTACCATAACATTGCCCCACCCCCTTGATCGGGGCCACAGCTCTGATATGAACCCAGTCCCCTCCGACCACTCTTTGTCCGGGGTTGGGTCCACTTTTTTTTTCGCTTTTCCCATCCTGACGACTTGCTAAAGCGGACTAGATTTTTAGGCTTCTTTTTTTTTTTTTTTCTTCCCTTAGCGGTATTTAATCCTCCAACGCTTTTTCCCCTGCGACTTTTCCACTCTACGAAAATATGGTCCCCTCTCCCTCCCCCTTATAGGGTGTTTTTCCGCCTGTTGTCTGCGGTTTTCCTCTTTTTTTTCTTGGTGACCCCTCTAAGATTTTGATATTGCAGAAGCCCTGTGTATCTCCTTTAGTCTGATCGACTAGGCTCGGTTCAGTCCTTTGCCGCTCCTCCCCATCCGCTTCATCTCAACGAAAGTTCCCTCCCTTTTTTACCGGTGTGGGGCTTTCTTACTTCCCACAGCCACCCCTCTCCCCCCTATAGCATTTACCTTATGCTCGTCCCCCCCCCCCAGACGAATTCTTTCCTTGATGTTAGGAGGCTTCTCCCTCGACTCTCCCACAATGCGATACCTCCCCCTTTTGTGTCGGTTTGAGATTCACCCTGAACCTTTTTGTCGAGGATGTTGACCCCCCCAGAGTCGAAAGATCCAGACGAGCCCCCCCTGGCCCCCCCGTTTGAGGCCATTAGATACACTCCCCTGAAATTTAAGAGCCTTCTTTTGGGTTCCTCTGTTTCGACTTAAAAGTTTCTAACTGTTCTTCATTTTCCCTCTTTTTTTATGTTTCCATTCTGTGATGTACGTGTTAGGTACTCAGTTCACGTCTTGCGGTGGTCCTTCTCCCCCCCCCTTTCCCCTGAGGACTAGCTTTTACCCCCCTCCCTCGCCCCAGTAGTAATGTCTCAGGACTTTCGGATGATCGAGAAAGGCTGGCCACTCTATTTGATTTACCTGGTTTCCCCTGTGCTTCCCCGGATGTACTGAAGCGTTACTTCTGAATGGTTTTGGCGCAATGGACAGTTCTTGCCTTTTCGTACTTTTTTTTTGAAGTACTATTCCCCCTAAACCCCCCCGTTTCTTGGTCTTCTCTTAGGCTTTTTTTTCTTTTTTAGGCAGGCGTGAGTTGGCTTCGCACTCGGTGCGAGCGTGGCTTCCCGAATTCTCATCCCATAGAGCTTTTTTTTCCTACAAAACCATTCGCTTTTTTCCTTCTTTGGTCCCCCCTTTGCTTTCCTCTATCTTGCGAAGCTTTGGACCTTTTTTTCTCTCCCCGCTTCCTTCCTTTTTGATTGAGAGGAACCTCCCCGGTTTTTGTGAATTCGATCCTTTTCCCCTTCTGCAACCTTGATGTGGGCAACTCCCCGTCTCCAGTGCGCGTTTTCTGAGCTTAACCTCGGACCAGCTTTTAAAACCAATGGAAACTCCTGAGCTTGCCGCCACTTCGAGGGATCTTCGGCTGATTTCTATATATCTGTCCCTCTTTATTCCCCTTGTGTTAGTTTCCTCCTTCCTCTATCGGAGAGAAGGACTTGGTTTGGCCACCCGTCTTATCTTCATTTCAACTCATTTCCTTGACTTGCGCACGCTCCCTCTCTCCCCTTAATCCAGTTTTTCCTTCCCTGTCATGAAACGCCCAAGGCCATTTCCTCCTCGAGATTCTTTCTCTTCCCCCAGTTTCCTTTCCGTGGACGGTTTTTTGTACCCGCAGCGTTTTTCGTTCGTTTGACTCACCGTTAGCAGTGCGCGCCTTCAGGCCAAGTCTCCCGAGTCTTTCGTTTTCGTCGTTCCCTGGACCGGTTCTCAACTCTCTTTCTTTTTTCCTCCTGTTTTTTTT
>Ga0179593_1487039_pt1 | contig 10646 bp, 10 predicted proteins | sample CZODoug2_1_08_16_FD_185931 | JGI IMG/M metagenome (GOLD analysis project Ga0179593, IMG submission 185931) | Vadose zone soil fungal communities from Angelo Coast Range Reserve, California, USA - CZODoug2_1_08_16fungal (PacBio error correction) | ecosystem: Environmental > Terrestrial > Soil >... | reverse complement strand
GTCTGAACGCTAATTCCCTCCCTTCGAGAGTACGGACGTCTCTTCTCTGATCCTCTTTTTCCCCACCCCATAGGTGTTGTCCTAGATTTTGTTCCTTTCTGCCTTTGCCCTCAGCCTTCCTCCAATTCTTTTTTTGTTATAGTCCAATCCTCGCGCTCATCCCTTTCCCGTCATCTCGTTACAAATCCCACCCACCGGTTTCTCGTCAGCCTGCCGCCTGATTTCCGCCTTAGAAAGACCTGCCCCCCGGCGCTACACCATGGCTTAGAAGACTTACTGCTGGTCGGATCCCTTTGCTTTCCATCCTCCCCGTCTTCTCTCTTTTCCCTTCCCCTTGTTGTTGTCTTCTAACTTTTGGTAATTCTGACTCCTCGGTGTCTTTGGACGCTCACGTTCCCACCATACTCGTAGAGCTCTGGTGTTTCGGCGGGCATTTTGCGGCCCAGCACAGCTCAGGCTTCCCCCCACTCCCCCCCTTGTGGTGTCGGGGCGATCCCCCTTTTTTATGTCTTGCGCCTGCATGCGCTCTTTTCTTGCCTGTCTATCCAGTCTCCTTTCAGCCTAAGTGCTTACAGGTTTAGACGCGTCCATCAGCATTCCCGCCTCTGGCCTTCCGCTCCTTTCTGTGCCTCCGGGAGGCCCGTTTTTTCCCCTGTCGCCTTTGCTTTCTTCTTTTTTCGACACACTTACTCTTTATGATAAGTGCCTGCCGAACGGCCTCTTCTCCTCTTTCCCTTTTATCCTTTTACTAAACCTGGAATCTACAGTCCCCCCACTTTCCTTCTCTAAATTGAACCCTTGGTCTGCTTTTAATCTTGCCCCTTTCTTCTGGGCCTCTTTTTGTGAGGTTCGCCCCCTGCTTCGCGTCTCTTTTTTCTCGCCACGCTCCCTGATACGCGCGGCAGTCTAGAAGCGGCAACGTCCCACCTCCCGCACACCGCGCCCTCTTTGCACGTCTACGTGCCCCAGTTTCTCTTTTTCCTCCTGCACCGTACCTTTGCACCCCCCTTCAAGCTTGATGGCCGCGGCCGCGCGCGACCCATACCGATCGCGACCGGGTCCGGTTCCCACTACCTATGTTAGCTGAACTCGCTCGTATGGACGTTCCATTTTATCCCCCTATTGGCCCTGTCACCATCACTTGAAGCGAATCGTGGGTTTCAGTCCAAGAGTATCCCGTCGGGTTTCCCTTTCCGTTAAGACCTAATTGTGCCAGTCCCGTGAACCCCCTCAGCTTCCTCCCGTACTTCTTTTCGTGTTGAAGACGGCGTTACGTTGCAGCTGCTCTGTCACTCCATTAATTCCTCAAAGCAACCCCCTCGATGACGGTGGCCCCCTCTATGTTCCTGCGTTTCTGGGCATGCGGCGTCACCCTCGTACTTGCGGCCTTAAACCACTCCGATCCGTTAGCAGCGACGTCCTGCCCCCGCCAACCCCTCCTTAGCAGACGGCGCCTCAAGTCCGGATGGGGCGCGCGCACAAATCCTTCACCACGCTTGGTTTTTTGTTTCTTTTTTCAAACCATCTTTTATTTTTTTGGGGCCCGCCCACCTTTTTTTCAGGTTTCTTCTGTCTCGGATCCCCCACACAAGAAAGGTGGCCTGCAAGGCTGCATTCTCGCAGGTCACTCCCCTATCATTCCCCCTGCGTCACCTCAATAAGAGTGGCCCTAATGCATTTAGCGCTGCAGCCCTCCGGTTTTTCTTTTTTCTTTTTTGGTGGGTAAGGTAACAGCGGAGTTTCTTTTTGTAACGTGTTCCGGGCAAATGCGTTGGTTTAGTCTTTCCCTTTTCTTCTCCCCCACGAGGGATTTAATGGCTGATTTTGTCTTCCGGACTTGTAATTAGTAATCGCCCCTGCATGAAGTGTCTCCCTTTTCGTTGTTTTCTTCCTCTGGCCGATTCGTCTTTTTACCTAACCCCACCTACTTCTCTATCCTTTTGATAGGGATTGTTTTTGGTTGAGCGCGGCTTTGCAACCCCCTTTGTCATCGCCTTTCTAAATACTGATCGCGGGAATGCGAAGCCTTTACCTTGCACTTTCCAGCGACCCCAACCAATCCTGTTTTTTAGCTCAGGTCGGGTGTGCCGTTAGTATTCCAATATTGTACATTTTTCATCTTCTTTTCTCCGTTCGAGCGAATGCGGGCCTTAACTTTTGTGACCTCTCTCTTCGCTACGCGTTCTGTTGACCCCTGCTTCGGGATTCATGTCCTTTCCCCCCCACCCTTATTCCTACTTTTGGGCCTTGATCCTTTGCTTTTTTCCCTCCTGACGCGCTCCATAAAGCTTTCTGGTTTTCCCCCTAGATCCGCGTATTCTCCTTGAGGCTTGCCCCTAATTTTCATCGCAGATCGGGAGATTGGCTGGAGCCTTCCCTGTTATCTCTTAGCGCCCTCCGTTTTATCTTTTTACCCAGTTTCGCCCTGCGACTTCTCTGACTTCCCTTGGATTTTACTTGACAACGGCGGGTTTTCAATATTGCAACGATCCTCACACCCCTTCACCACTTTCACTTTTTTTCCCTCCACTCCTTATTTCTTCGTCAGGCGGCGACCTGGTATTCCTTGCATATTGCATGACGGATTGCTAAATGCTTGCGCGGCATTCCCTTTCTTCACTGTGTTCTTTCAGAGCACTTTCCATCCTGATCCCCCACAGCCCCCTTTGACCTCCTTCCCTCCTGTGATTACCCCCCTATGCATTGAGTTCGAAGATCGTGGGGGCGCTTTTATGTTCCCTCGTAAGCAGATCCTCCCCTCTCACCCCTCCCTTTACAGATCCATAGCCCAATAACAAATTCCATCCCGCATTCCCACCAGTCATTTCCCTCTTTTTTCTGAGCGTGCATTTCCCAATCTTTTTTTCAATCCGACGTGTTAGACCGAGGGACCGGTATGGCCCAGTTACACTCTCCTTTCCGGCGGTTCACGGAGTCTATTTACCCGGGTTTTTTGAGCGATTCCTTTACGCCTCCTTTCTCTTCTCTTTTGCCATGAACGGAATGCCCACATTCGAACATTTCCCCTCCGCGTGAGGGACTCTCTCTCCCTTTTTTCCCTTGATGGTGGGCTTCTGTTTCTTGAGTTTTTATTGTTATGGGACCTCTGGCCTCTGCGGTTTTTTTTATTCTCCTTGCTCCTAGTTCACATAGTAGGCGCCCTTGTCGAAACTCCAATTCCTCTTGTTTTTTCCCCCCCCCCCCCTGCACGGCGTCCCTACTTTTGTCTTCTTCGATTTTTCCTTCGGAATAACCGTCGTACGAATTAACTCCCGTCCCCTCATTTTTGCCATCTTTTCCTCACGAAATAATCAGCGGTGCTGACCGGCTTTTCTTTCGCTTTCATGCCCTTTCTTTGTTTCCCTTTGACCTCTTCAGCCCCTGTTTTGCGCCTCCTTTTTGAGAGTCATTTCTTTCTGGAATTTCAGGGCGAACTGTCCTTCGAAGCAAACTGGTGATTCCGCCTCCTGCTCGCTCCCTGAGTCTTCTCCACATTTCTCCTCTCTCTTTCGTCCTAGTTTACTTCCCCCCCGGGCTGGTTATCAATAGGCGTTTTTTTTTGAGGCGCGGGAGCAACCCCCCCCGGCCCTCTTTGGGGACGTCAGTACCCTTTTCTCCCAAGCTATAATTTCCCTGGCAGTTTTTCTTACTTTTTACAAATTTCCACGCATTTTTTAGCCGAGCTGCAGGTGGTCCAGCCCTTTTTTCTCCTCCTGATGCCGTGGCGCTGCCTGCCTCTTGCTCACTTGCCCGCTCTATCCGCATCTTTGCGACTTACAATTTTAGATTTTTTGATTAGACCATGGCACCAACCGGGACCCTACCGAGCAGCCCGAATATGTGGGTTTTTTCTGGTACTTGGCCTCATTGAGTCTTTGGCTGCTTACGAAGCGCCTCCACTGTTTTGCCTCAAGACGAGTCTTTTAATTTCCCAATCCCGTTTTCGCAGCCCGCGTCTATTCCGGGGTGTGGGTTTCATTTTTCCTACCTCCTGCTGCCCGTTTTGAAGTGTTAAGGCTGAAACAGACGACCCGTTCATGCATTCTTTTTTGTGGCTCTTCAACCTCTTCTCCCCGCCTTACGGTCTTCCTGAATACCGACATTTCTGGTCCCACGTTACAATCCTGACCCCAATTTGCGTTTTTTTCCAAAAAGCTGTCCCCTCGCTTGACCTTTCTACGTACCCCACCATCCCACAGTACCCTGCGTCTGCCTTTTGCCCCATTGAGCTGGTTTGTTTTTCCAACGATGCCTCCCCCGGATTTCTTCTTATTTTTGCTTTTCGGAGATTGCCGACCTTAATTGTGCTCCGAGTCTTATTTCTACCCCTTTTTTCCGCTTTTTTTTATGTAATCGAGCTGTGAAGTTGAAACATCCCCCACCCAAACCCTGTCCTTTTTGTTTGTGTGAAGCGCGGCTGCCGCCATTTCATTCCTTCCTGCCTTTTTGAGATTGATTTTTGGACCACGCTCTTCCTTTGCCCCGCCCGTCCTCCTAGTTTGCTCGCTGCGCCGTTCGCGGAACGATTTATTCCCGCCCTCTTACTTTTTGTAGGTGATTTTCATCTGGTTAATTGACCTCGGCTTCGTTCGCCGTCCTCCCCTCCGCTGACGCTATTCCGACCTTCTCTTTTTGTGGATCCTTTGTCGGTCCTGCTGCCCTTATTTACTGTTCATCACCTTGGTTTTGGGCCGGACCTTCTACTTTTCCCTCGTTCATTGTCCATTTTTTCCCTGGTCCCGGACGTTCACTTCCTTCCCTCTTTTTTGAGCTCATCGGTCTTGACGCTTTCCTTTGCGATTCTGTTGATCGCCTCAGGCCTCCTTTTTTTCCTTCGGCCGTTGTCCCCCTCAAGTCTTTGGGCTTTCGTAGTGGTCGGTGTGTTCCCCCGTGTTTGCTAGGGTTTTGGTTGAGTTTTCCCTTTTGCCTGTTTTCTTTGTTTCGGGGGGTGCGCCTTTTCCTTTCAGTCGCATACGGGCTGGCCTTGGGCGAAACCTCTGCCCCCACCCCCTCCCTCTGCTCCATTACATGAGCCATCACAATTTGTCCCCCCATTCCCCCTTTTTGTCTTTCCTTTGATTTTTTGCTTTGAGATGCCTTCTTCGAGGTAGAGAAAACCCCTTCCCACTGTTGGTGCAGCCTCCCGTGCATTGCTTGCTCGCTGGCCTTTTCGTATATCCTTCCTTTTTTTTCTTGTCCGCTTCCAAGAAGATCCATCAAATATTCTTCTTGACTGCTCGGCGCATGGAGCTTTCCCCCCCAGTAGTGCGTCAGCGCCTTTATATGTCTGATAGACGTACCTCCGGCTCCATTCTCTCCGTAGTTTCTTTACACGTGGACGTGCAGGCTTCACTTTCTCCCAAGCCACCTTTTAATAGCCCCCCTCCCACAATTTGACGTTAGCCTGCTTAATCCTTTGTCCTTCATCCCCTGACATTCTTTACCTGGCTGTACCATGGTTCTCCTCTGCATTTTGTTCCCTGAGTCGTAGGACACCTTGGCAAGAGTTACGCTCACCTGTTCTCTCTTTTCTCCTCCCCCCCTCTTTTTTGTTTTCTGTGGTCCTCTTGCCACCTTGTTTGAAAACGTTCAATATCTTTTATCCGAGCTGCCTTGTTCCCCTTCTTTCTCGCGCCATGTTTATCTTTCTGCTTGACTTCACAACCGGCACTAGGCGGATTTTCCACTCCACATTGTGGGATTTCTGTATAGCCTTTCCGTGAAGTATGTCTTTTTCTCCCCTGACCGTGAATGGCTATCCCTCTACGCGTCTCCTCCGGTTGCCCCCCGTACAGGGTCCAGTTGAACTTTCTCTGCCCAGGTTTGGCCGGCACGGCCCTTTGGAGGCTCCATGGCGACGATTTTTACGTCTCGCATTGCGTTCTCGGCCTTTCCTTGATATCGGGTACAGCCTGAAGAGACAATTTTAGGGACACTTTTCTGTTTGCTCCCTTGCGGCCCCCTCCTTCTCTACAATTGTGCCCATTCTTCTTGCATTGATCGAAATAGGCCCTCAGGACGCCTTTTCTTAGACTATCCGGACAACGTGTTTTGAGCTTGTTTGTGCGCGTGTCCATCTGCGCCAGCCATGTCTACTCCTCAGCCCCACTGCGTCTGCCTCCTCCTGGCGCCTCCCAAACCGCCCCCCCCTTTCCACACAACAGCAAGTATGCGAATTTTTAGCCCGTTCATTTCCGGCTCCTCCTTCCCCCCCTTAAGGGGACAGTCGGGACGGGGCTCCTGGTGCCCTTGAACTTTACCTCCTCTTTCCCTTACTCCCGTCGAGGATACCCAACACCTCTGATGCGTTAAGCATTTTCCTTTTGTGATTTTTTTGACGGTTGGGTTTCCACCTATGCAACCGCATTTGTTTTTCCGCCCCAGTCCCACTTGTGATTGACCTTTTCACGTGAGGTTCCAGTCCCTCCGCAAGGTCCCATCAATATCAGCTTTATGAATTCGCCTTTCTCTCTATCCCTTATAGTACTGACTCGAACCCGTTTGAAATTGCCGTTTCTATCCCGGCAGTGATCGCGCCTCCCCATCCCCACCCCTCTTCCCCCCCACGTTGCCAAATGTATCAAGAAGTTTTTTCCTCGGGACGTTCAAGCTCTCAGGCGTACACTTTCCGCGAGGAGGAGTTGCCATGAATCGGCGCTGATTCCTTGATTGCACGCGCCCACCACCTTGTTAGCCGCTGCCCAAGCTTTTCGTGGGTTTGTCCCCCCATAAATTTAATTACCCCAAGCAGGGTGTTGTTATTTGATTTCACCCCTTTTCTTTCGAGCCAATTTTTTTTCTCCCTTTTTTCGGGGCTGAGTGAGAACCACAAGTAGAGGTGAAAGAGTCACAATTTTGCTATTGAGTAATCTACTACCCCTCTCCTCCACATATTTCCGAGAATCGTGGTTTGGCACCCCCTTAGAGCGCTCCCTCATTCCGGTTTTGGCTTTCATTTTACTTCTGTCCCTGATTAGGAAACCGGTGGGTATTTGTCCCCCCACTTCCGGGGTTTTCCAATGAGTGTGTCTTGTGTTTCAAGCTTTTTCCCTTTCCTTCTGCCGGCGGATCGGTCGTGTTATAATCACCGTACTGCCCATGCCAGGATAAATGTTTGTTTCTTTCTTTTTTTCACGCTTTTTCTCCGTCTTGGGGGTCGAAAACCCACCCATACACTCGCCCCAAGTATGGATAGCAGCGGCTGTCTCTTTTTTGTCTTTCCTGAGGTTTGCCCCAGTACCCTTTTTCCGCTTAATTAAGGATTTGAGCTTTGCCCTCTAGCCTGAGTCCCAATTTCCCAAGACGAACCCAACAATTCTTTTCTTTTGTCTGCTACAGGTTTTGAAGGTCATCGTGCCATTTTTCCTTTCTCCCCCCACATCTGGTATGATCATTTTTAGTATGTCCGCCCTCTCCGCTCTTCTATTCTGGCTATTAAAGTCGTAGTAAAAAGCAGTACCTCTGCCTGGCTGTTTTAACACCCCCTGTCCATCTCGGGGCTCCGAAGTTATTTACTTTTTTTTTCTTCAAAGATTGTAAAAGCCCAAGGGACTCGTGAGTTACCTTTCTTTCTCGTCCTAAATAAATGGTGTTTGTTCAAGCGACGCGTAGTTCTCCCCCTTTTTGTAGATCCAGCGCAACTCCCTTTCCTAAACTTTTTTCCTCGTTCTCGGAGACTGGTGAGAATGGGAGTGAGCGCTCCTCCAGTTTTCCTTTACTTGTCTTACTAATGATGAAGGCAGCAGATGCCGTGAATGTTTTCCTTCCACGGCTTGGGTGAACCATTTCCCAGCGCCGCCAACCAAGCCACGGTGGCGCTCCTGAAGGTAAACCTACTCTTTCCCTCCCCGCTGAGATTTGATCCTAAGGAAGCTGAAGGTGTAATGCTTGTTCCGTTTTCAATTCTTTGGTTATCTCCGCAACTAGCCCGATTATCCCCAAACTCCCCTAAATGACTCCTTTCATGTTGAAAAACCTAAGTGTTTTAGTGGGCGCCCAAGTCCTTTTCTAGAGCAGCAGTTTTGGAATACATCCAGCAACCTTAAGCGCTCCCACACCACCCCTGCCACCCCCTCCCTCCCTCCTTCCACAACAGTAATAGGCGACCACCCCCACGCCCCCCGTTCCTTACTTCCGACGTGTCGAGGTATGGAGTGCATTAGGGGTCAAAGACAGGCTTAGGTTACGTCCTTCTTTTCCTTCCTACTTAAGTTGTTTTACTAAGAAACGGCTTCGCTTTCCCTCTCTGATTGAATCAAGTTTTGCAAACGTCGGAATTCGAGCTTCTGTGGATCTCGCTTTTTCCCCGCTTATTTTTTTTTGGTATGGATGGTGAGGTGAAGTGGCTCTAGGTTGTTTTTCTTTTTTTCTCTTCTCTGAACTTCGTATGCCTCCCCCCCCCGCTCACTCTTTTCGAAACCCCACAGGAAGTTCTTCAAAAGGAAGTTCTTTCGTCCTGTTTTTCTCGGGTTCTCGCGGGAGTGAGCATGATGAGCTTTTCAAGAGGTGCAACCAACTTTCTGCCGGACTGCGTGCACTTTACCTCATCATGAAATAATAGACCTTCTCATAGGTATGCCGGGAACCATGCAGGTTCCCCCGCGTTTTGAGTTTGTTTTGCTGCTCGTTCCCCTAGGTTCGCCCTCCTTTTGCCGGACTCTTAGTACGGAACCTGAAGGGCTTCTCCCCTGCCTTCACCTATTTTTCGAAGCTTGACGATAAGTGAGGCCATCGCACATCGTTCCCCCAGATCTCCTTTTCTCTGCTCCCCTTTTTTAGCACTGTGACGTGGCGCGATTACCGGTACGCATTAGGTCTGGGAGCCACCCTTAAAACACGATTTCTTCCTCTCCTGCAGAAGTGAAGTTCTTCTGGGAAAGGCATTTCTTCCGCTTTTGAAGGCAACCCTCCTATAAGCGTACTTCGCCCGATATGCCCTGTTCTAACTAGTCTCCTTCCGATTCTAGGGTTCTTTATTTTTTACTTCCCCTACCCGTGTCCCTGCCTATTAAGACGGAGCGAAACGGATCTACACCCTTGTACACTCTTGGGACCCGTAAGGCCATTTCCCAATTTTGTACTTAGTACCGCTCTAGCTCTTGGAAGTGTTCCATTCTGAATTTAAGGAGAAGTGGAAGTTGGCTGCTGATCCTGCATCCAGACGAAATGTCCAGCCTGTTGCTGCGCCCTCCTCTCTAGACAACGCGTTCCCATACTTCTTTTCTGTGTTTTTTTTCTACTAGAATACCCTCTCTGTCTTTGATTGCATAAGGCTGTCCCCTCACGAGCCTTGTCTGTTTGCTTTCTTCTTCTGCCCGCCCTTCAGCTGTTCTACAAGGCATTACAGTTTTTTTCAACCCCCTCCCCCAATTTCCCTTTTACCCAACCGTCCCTTCCCCGTCAAACTTAAAATCGAGGGGACTTCCTAGTCACACCCCCTCCCCCGTAATTAGAGTGAGGTCTTCTCTCCTGCTTTTCCCACTGTTTCCTGGTAGATATCTTGCTCAGGGCTTTCCCTTCGGCATAACGTTCTGTGTCCGTTCCAATTACGTTTGGTTTTCCCCTCGGCTCGCAGACCCCTTTAGGTTTTTTGGTTCGATCGTTTGTAAACTTTCAAAAACCCTATTCGTGTTTTCCGGTGCTTGGCGGCTTTCCAGCAGTCATTTGAGTGCGCGTCGTTGTTTGGTCTGTTGCTCTCATTGCGTTCTTTTGAGTGTCATGCGCCCGTCTGCCCCCGACTTTTCTCCGGCGGCCGCTTAGCAGCTTTGTCATTCCACCAGTCTTCTCCTTGTTTTCATGGGAGGACTCTCAAAGTCTGCTTTTTCCCCACCCCCCCTCTTGCATGCTTTGTTTCGACAAATTCCGCACATGATATTCCGGTACTTGTTTGATTCTTTCTGGCCTCCTATTTCATTGCCCCTAACTTTTTTTTACGTACACCTGCCCTTAGAATTTGGGTATTGGAACTGGCAAATCATGGCCTTCACCTTCTTCGAATCCCCGTTTTGGTTGCTCTCCTTTGTGTACGTGCTGCTCGCTCGGTGTTCTTCCTGTCCATTCGCCCGCCCGTGGTTGATCAATGTATGTATGTTTTTTAGAGGGCCGGCTTTGTGGCCTTAGGCTTCCCCCCCTTTTTCTAGTGGTTGTTTTTGGATTGTGTCTGTCCCGTTTGGCTGGATATTGTCGTCGCCGACGTCTTTCGCTCTGGGCGCCAACCCGATCAGCTCTCAACACCACCCAATTTGTCTCGTCCCCTCTTTTTTCCAGTCTTTTCCCACTCGCGGGCGCCAGACTTTTTTGGTCCACTTTTCGCTTCAACAACCTGAGCTATACCACCCCCCCAATCGGGACCTTTTTGGATTTTGCATGATCTTCTCGATAGAAGCACTACTCTATGAGCGATGACCCTTCCTGTTATGGAACGCCTTTTCTGCCCTCGGCTTTTTTTCTTTACAGCTCCCTCACGCGACCCCATTCGCCTATTTGTAAGACCCTTTGAGATCTTTCCCTGACAAATTTCAACGTTCATCCCCCTCCCAAAATGTTTGCGTGGTTTTGTCCTCTGTGCTCTTTCGCTGACCTGGCTTCTCCGTACCTCCATGTTTTCTACTCTCATTTTTAATCCGGAACCGGTTCCGGAATGGTTT
>Ga0179593_1383320_pt1 | contig 10646 bp, 20 predicted proteins | sample CZODoug2_1_08_16_FD_185931 | JGI IMG/M metagenome (GOLD analysis project Ga0179593, IMG submission 185931) | Vadose zone soil fungal communities from Angelo Coast Range Reserve, California, USA - CZODoug2_1_08_16fungal (PacBio error correction) | ecosystem: Environmental > Terrestrial > Soil >... | reverse complement strand
GCTTTAAACCTTTCTTTAGTCCGTGATCATTACATGGGTTGATTTCTTTCGATGAAAACGAATCCCCCCTGTTTCATTCTTATTGACGCGACTCCTCCCGTTTTCGCTCTCTGGCGCTTCGATCCTTCCCCGCCGTTGCACGTTAAATCCGAGGCTTCCTTTGTATTGTCCCCCAGTGTGCGTGATGGCCATCTTTATTAGTTGACCCTTTTTCCTTTCATGTCCTTAGTTTCTGACCCCCTCCCCCTCCTGTTACACCCCTTGGTGTTCACTTTCTTTTTTTTCCCCTGTTCGAATTCCCCCCCCCCGTATTATCTTGTCTATCGCTTCTATGAATAAACCCACCCCCTCCTCAGTTTAGTCCTTTTTCATGCCACGAGATCGAAGGGGGACTTGATTTTGGCCTTGCTCCTCGCAGTTAACCTCCTTAGGCACCCCTCATGTCACGATTCGGCACTCCCACCCCTGAAGTCAATTCAGCTTCCCTAGTTATCTTTGCCGTTGCTTGATAAGGTCCCCCACTCTTCCGTCCTGCCGTGACACTTGAGCTTTTTTTTCGCCACTTGTAAAAGGAAAAACCTTGCCCTACAACCACGTTGGAACCCTATTCCAGCCTTATTGATTATCTTTGAAGCCGGTTTGAGAGGCGTATTCCCCATTTGGTATCCTCCAGTTGTGACACTTGATCAGCGCTGGAGCCTTTAATAATTGAGGTTTTTGTTGTTGTTCCCCCTTACGTTTTTCACCCCCCGTTACTCACACGGTGTCGTCGAATTTTTAAAGACCCCTTGTGCGACGGCAGTCAAGTCTTTCCATGGTAAAAATTGTTAACTTTTTTTTCCCGACCCCAAAATTTATTCTGTACCCTTCCCTTTTGGACTTCAATTTCAACCCCTCTGAAGGTAATATTCTCAGCAATCTTTTGCTCGATGATTCTACCGCACCACTCTTTACCCTATCACTCTCTCCGTTTTTAGTTTGTATCATCCCCCAGACTGGGTCGCCTTTCTTTTTTACGGTTCCATCATCGTAGTCCTGGCAATTCCCCCGTTTGTTACGGGCGTTTCTACAAGGTAACTTTTTTTCGTTGATGGTGATTTTTTTGTGCTCCCTCCAGCTAAATAGTTTTTGACAGTGTCCCCCCTTTTCGTCAACATTCTTTTTTTTTGGCCGCCAGTTTTTGTCCCTCTTTCCTCGGTGTAAACTTCCCTAGGCACCACCTTTCCAGCTTTAATCAACCCCTCGCTTAACCTCCTCCCCGCCATATGTTATGTCATACCCTTAGTTGGCTAGCCCTCGTTCTCCCCGCTTTACTAGTTACGTGGGGTTTTTACTTATGGGCTGAAAGTTTTTTTAAAAGAAATCGCCCCCCCCAACCTTTTTTGACCAGCCTGAGGACAGTTTTTGTCGCCAGTCTTTTTTTGCTACTGTACTTTTTTGGTTTGCCGATCCGAATAGCGCCTGCGGTTGTTCTTCGGTCCAATCCACTCCCAAGGTGAGTGTGACGTTCTACTTTGCTTGTCCTTTTCATTACTGAGTTGGTCCCCCGAAGTGGCGCTCGTACCCTTCTCAGTTCCTCAGGTCTCCCCTCATTTTTTTGCCCACCTTGCTTCCCCCCTCCTACTTTCTATTCTTTGGACTCTCTGCATTCGTCCCCCCCCCGTGCCCCATAAGCATTTGACCTTGCTACTTTCCCGTTCCACTTTTGACAGTTCAAAACGTAGCAGTCCACTGAGACACCCTGCCATTCTTGAAACATGGGCATTTCCTTTTCTTATTTGACTTTCCTTATATTTTTATTCTTCTATCTCCTTTTCCTGGGTACACCACTACAAAGGAACTCATGTCCTCTTTTCTCCATAGGCCCCCACCAAGGCCCGCCCCAATCCCTGCCCAACTCACTCCACCAGCGTGCCGATGTCTCCCGCATCCGATAAACGTAAATCTGCAGTCCCCCAGTAATCCAATTGGCTTCCTCTTTAACCCCCAGTCTTACCGCCTCCCTTCCTGCCGCTAAAGTGAAGCTTTTTTCAATGTGCGTAAGTGGCGCCACCCCCCTTTTTTCCCATGATATCTTTCGTTTTTTTCCTACCTCCCCCCCCATCCGTTGTGTTTTATCCAGCGCTTACGACACGGTCTGTTGAGCAACTTTTCACATCCTCCATCCTTCCACTTACGCTGGCCCCCCGGACGATGCTTTGACTCTTTCTTTGTATTTCCCAAAATCAAGTTCCTTCTGGATTTGCGTCTAGGTACTTCTAGTCTCGATACACATTGAAAACCCTTCTGATGGGATGAGTTTAACCTTGGTATCTTAGTAATCTTTTTATAGTAAGCTTGCTCCCAATCGCTTTTCCCCAGCTCCTTGTTTGTCTGTTTTAATCCCTTGAAAACCCCCCTCGAGAACCTTAAAGAGTTCCTATTAACGAATATTAACCATCCTCAATCCACTTCTTTTAACTCACTGGCGGTGTACATTCTCCCCTTTTTCCTGATCTCCCCCCCCCTTCCCACCTTTAATGTCCGACAGAAATGTCTTTTGCCCGCCTACCTAAGACATCCTTCCAGCGTCTCCGGTTTTGGCCCGCCTTTTTCCAAAATGAGGATACTTCTCGTTTCCCCCTGAGTAGCCTATGTACCGCCCCCCCCTGTCCCCTCAGATCCTGTCAGAAAGTCGCCCCCCTTCCCGACCCACTGGCCGTTTTTTTCCTCATACCCAAGTCGCTCCTTGCCTCTCTGCCCAGACACCCAAACACCATCATACCTGGAAAGGATAAAACCCCCTGGCAATAATCACTGAGACTGCGGGACTGTCTTTTCTTCCCCCAACGAGTTCTTTGATGTAGGTAAATTGTTCAAACCCCTTTTCCACCCCCCACGGTCCGACCATTCTTCCCTCGTATATCTTTCCTAAAACGGCCTGCTAAAATCCCCCCTATTTCGTAGTGATACCCTGCAGCTTTGAGTGGTAGGAACCCTCCTCACTTTGTCCCATTGATGGTTCACCTTAGCCTACTTTTTTCAAACCTCTGCCCTGACCCACTTTCTGCCCTTCAATTCACCTACTCGTACTTCTGCTAGTAACCACCCGACACCCACCCCCCTTTATAAATTTTCCTGGACGCCGAGGACACAAACCGTTCCTGACTACTCCCTTTTCTTTGATGGACTTTTCCCTCACCCTCTCCCAGGACGTTGTCCTGTAAATTCCCCCCCCCCCAACACGCCCCCCCTAAGACGCCGAATTTTCCCCACGGTGAGTTCAAGTCGTTTTTTCGTGACTCCTACTTCCTTTCAGTTATCTATCCCCTCTATGTACGTTAGCGGGGTATTAACATGTTAAATCCACTTGCAGGTAACTTTAATCCCCCCTGTACCGTGTCCCCCGAAAAATTTTCCCCTGGTTTTTTAAAAATGGGAATAATAACCTTCGAGAGGACCCGGCGTCGTTTGTTCCCCCACCTCTCCCAGAAGTTGTTTCGGTTCAAGTTTCACCCCCCGTTTTTGACATCAAACACCCCCCCCCTATTGCCCGGAACCTCTTTTTTTACAGACCCCTAGCGAAGGCTTTTTTTTCCCCCCTTCGCTATACCAAATGCATCCGTTCGTGTTTTCCCCTGCCTTTTCGCGTCATCCATAATTGATTAAACTCCCCCCTTTAGCGCATTTGTGAACTTGAAACAGGCAGCTGCCTTTTTTTTTTCCCCCCCCCCCACAAACCTCTCCCCCCCCATTGGCTTTCCTCGGATTGACACCCGGATCCCCAAACCCCTTTCCCCCTTCCCTTACGTTCTCCCTTGATTCAACCATTCCGGTGGTGTCTTCCCTCATAACTTCTTGTCACGTTTTATTATTTCCCCGTAGAGACAAGGCAACCCCACGGACCAGTCGATATAGTGTCCTTAACAACCCCCTTTCCTCATGCGTGGTTTTCTTTCAATATTTTCCCTGCTCACAATGCCATCGCTGTGACCGGTTTATTAGACCCTCTTCTCCGAAGAAAAAACCAGACTACCCCCATTTTTTTTTATTCCCCCTCCTCTGGTTGCTTTTCATCTAAGGTCCCCTTTCCCCTTTGAACCCCTTTCACCTTCCCTCTGGAATCTGGAAGGCGCCTTTCCCCAATCCACCTTAATCCCTATACACTTTTTGAGTTGACCAAACTTCTTCTCAGTCCCTTTCGAATTTGGCGGGCTCTTGAGCGTACCCCTCCGCATATAATACTGAAATTTTTTCCCCTTTTACAATCCTCCCCACTACTCCGCCACTACCCCCCCTTAACATTCCCTTTCCCCAGCCTTTTACCTTTGAATTCTCTTCTTTCCTCCTCCTCTTTTTGTGTGCTCTCTATTGCTTTTACCCCCCTGTCAGCTTAAGGACGTTCTCACCCCCAAGGAAGGGTTGATCTTGTTCCTCCCCGTCCCACTCCATTCTAAGTAGTATGAGCTCGTTAATCCCTCCTCAGCCCGCTTCTTCTTTCTCTACAGTGTTCCCCTTTCAATCGATCGGTTTGTTTTGGTTTTCCCCTTTGTATTGTTTTTTTTTGACCCAAGTCCTGAGTTGTTTCCCCCGTTCTTAGTATAACTCCTTCGTAGACCACTCCATAAAGTCCCTTCCAAATTTTCCTTCTTTTTTTGTTTTTGTCCTCGTTCTGAAGAGATCACCCGTTACTATCAATGTGGGTGTTTTTTTGTAGTTGGATCGCTGCATCTTGATCCCACCTGAATTTCACTTGAATTTCTGCGTACTCTCTACGCCTTCTTTTTTGCCTTTTCTCAGCTTGGACCAATATCTTGACTGTACCGTCTGGTCCTCGATGTGCCACCTCCAATTCCAATTTTCCCCCATTCCCCCATCTCATGCGCTTTTCGGGATTTTCACCTTTCCCCCGGTCTAGGCCTTCCCCCATTGAGATTTTTTGCATGCCCCCTTCCCAAATTAAAACCTTCTCTTTTTCAGGTTGTACCTTTCTTTTTTTTCCTGAATCTGGCTAGCGACCTCGGGTCCTATCTTGAGCTGTAATTCCCCCTTTGTTTTTTACCACTTCCTTCGCTGACCCCCCTGAATACTGCTCTTTATTCCGATGGTTGGAAAGACGTTGCCGTTTAAACACGACCTTTTTGTGGTTTTCCTCCTTTTTTTTTCAGGACCTCCGCCTTCCTATGATCCCTTTCTCCCAGGAGCAACCCCCCCGTGCCCTTGCGGCCACTACACATGCCCCTCTCATGAACTTATTACCAATGTCAACCCCTCTGGGTCTTGATATATTCAACCCTTTCTCTAGGATGCACGACACCAACACTCGGAATTCCCTTTTGTCCCCCAGAAGTCTTCAGTTTTCTAGTTGCACGTTCAACTGTATTCTTTCTTGTAAGGTTAAATTTCCCCTCGTAGGCCCTTCCTTTTTTCCCTCCGGAGTTTCAGAAAGGTGATAATTTTGGTGTTATTGGTTTACAGCTTAGACCCCCATCGTAAGAATGTGTTTCGAACCATGGATTTGACCTCTTTTTTTTTTTAAACTATCCTGGTGAAATCAACCGCAACAATCACAACTTAGAACCTTTCCCTACCAAGTATTAAAACAGCTCCTCCCCTTTGAAGTGATTTCCCCCCACTTTTTTTTCTCTATTTCATATTCTTGTTATCCGTCCCTGGCAGAATGCTTTCCGTTGTTGTTTGCCCTTTGATGTTTTTTTTTAATTGTTTGTACCTCCTTGACCCCCCCCCCAGCCGTTTGCCTTCAAATCCTGCATGATTCTTTATAGATCCGCCGGTTGGTGCTAAGGTCCCGGCTTCGGTGGTTTTTTTTCTGATCTGCGGCTCGTTGTTTTATAGCCTTTCCCCCCAAGTCCCCAACCTTTTGTTTAGCGCCTTGAGGGTAAATGGCATTATATTGTACGAAGTGGTCCCTTTCTTTTGGGTCCTCTTTTTCATCTACTCACCTATTAATTTCCCCCCCTCCCTTGCTGGATTCGGTGGACGTGTCGTTAGGTCGGTCCCCCCCCTTTCCCCTATAACTTTGGCGCTTATCATTTTTGCGTTAATCCTGTGTTTTGCTACTCCCCGTCAAAGGAGCACCGTACGGCTCACATGACCTTTGAGTTCCAATGAAAAATTACTTTTATGCTCTTGTAATTTATATTATTTTAGATCTCTCATTTTCAAGGGATACACCCACCAACGCTACACCCCTGAACTCCTCACTATGATCCAATCGTTCCTCTAACCCTTTGTCCTCGACCCAATACCTTTTGAAAACTCAAGCCCCCACTCCTGTTAATTGATACGTTTTCAACTTCCCTTCTCCTCCCCCAGCCATTTACGTATTGTTTCGTATACATTCCTCCTCACCGCCCCTCGTAACGGGATTCTTTTTCCCCGTCGTTCAGTTTCCGTTACACTTTTTTTCCCTTCCCTTCTTTCATCCCCCTACGGTGTTTTTTAAGCTCTCTTTCTCAGTCACGACCTGTTCTTGAGCCCTCGGCACATTTTTACTGACCCCTTTCCCGCGGCGTCTTGGAGGCGGTTTCTATTTTCTTTTCCCTTTATCAACTCCCGTGACGTTTGACTGTTTCCGTCGTTGAGTTCCTTCTCCTCGCCCCCATCATTTGAAAACCCGCTTTCTGGGTTCTCCTGGGATTTTTTATTTGGCTCTTACGATTCGCACTTCTCGTAAATTTTGCCGTTGTGTCTCGTTTTTTACCCCCCCCCCGTGAACATAGCGCGTAAAGATTCCCGAACCTCCCCCAACTTTTCACCTTCATTTTTCCTCCCCTGCGGTTCCCTCCATTGTCCTGCTCCGCTGACGGGTTTTTCCACCCCGGTTTCCCCTTCCCTCTTTTTGCAAAAATGGTATGCCGACGGACTCCGCCTATTTCCACCTAGCCCTCTTTTGACGGGCACCCTGGCGGCCACTTCTCTTCACCGGAGCCTGGGACTTACCAATTCTCACCTCATCATTCCATGGAAATCCACGTCGCCGTTCGTTAGCCCCCATTTTGTCGGTTTTCTTTTCACCGTTTCGCATCACATGAGAGCCCGGACAGCCCCCCCCCAAACCCCCCCCGAACAGTCGGATCCCCCAACCCCGGCCCTCCCGAGTGCCGGGCTCAAAGGCTTTTCTTCTGTCGGTCATCAAACGTAGCACATCATTTCCCCCCACCCTTCCCCTAAATACCCCTAAACACGCTCCCTTTTCAAACCGGAGGATAACATCCTTCCTTCTCGGGTTACAGCCAGGGTCGTCACCTTTAACCCCCTGCCATTTTTTCGGCTTTACAATCCTCCTCCCCCCAAACGTGGCACCCAGCCTTTTCTACAACCTTATACTCACTTTCCTTCCCAGCTCGAAGTCACATCCCCCGACACACCCCTTTATTCTCCCCTCGTAAACCCTTGGAATTGCCCCCCTTCCTCTTGGAACCCGAACCGCCGCCCCTTACCGGTTTGCGAACCGTTATACACTCTCAACACCGAATCATCCTCAACTTTCTTTTCTTGTTTGTAATCTACGTTCACCGATTTAGATCCAATCTCCCTTCCTTCTGCGGTGTTGACTTTTAACCCCATTTGCATTTCATTGAAGTCATTTGTCGTTTTCTCACCCCTAAATGGGTTACCTTTGCCTTCCTCCTTTATTTTCCTCTTATTTTTTTTTGGCAAATCGACGGACAGTTTTTGGACGGGTTTCAAAACGTTCGTGACCCCCCCCCCCCCTTAACTGAATCAGCAGCACCCCCCCCCTTTTAATCTCAGCACTATGATCCCCCTTCCCCCATTCGAGAGAATACCAATGTCTCCTCTTTTGCCCCCCCCCCTTTCTAATCTGGACCCCCTTTCAAGTTAGCGCCTTTATTTCCCCAAATTTCATGACGACAAACCCCAATTTTTCGAGCCGGATTGACCGGAATCACCTCCTTTCCCCAGCGATCCCCGTGCCTTCCACTCTTCTTTCCGCTGTGGTGAGCGCACTCCTTGAGTTCTTCTCTGCGCTTTCATGCCCTCCAAATCACCTGTCCCCCATTTTTGCTTTCTGGCCGAACCACTTTAACCTCTGTCTTTGGAGTCATATTAAAGGCTTACAACGGTACCACCTTTTTTTTTCACATCCTTTACGTTATTTACCCCCGCTTTCGAAACGGACCCACACCCCTTGTGGTTCCCGGCTGATTTTGTATCCGTCACATGATTTGGCACTTTTGTCATCCTTACCGCTTCCTTCCGTTGCCCTTTTTAAACTCCTTAAGCCTCTCGCTTAACGTTTCGGCTGGACCTCATCCGTGCCCCAGAGTTTCCTTCCTCCGGATCCGTTCCCTCTATCCTCTAGACTGACCTTCCCCGGTGCCCATACCTTTTCCCCACTACGCTCCCTCTACCCCTTTTTCCCCTCTTTTTTTCAATACTCCTTTTCCCCCCGTTGGGTGGTGTTTCAGATGATTTCCCCCTTTCTGTTTGTGCATGTTAGATTGAAGGCAGGGTTCGTTATTATGTCACGATCACCTTTCATCGATTCTGCTCATCCGGTCCCCGAACCCTGCAGCCCGCTGTTTGTTGTTCTGTGGTTCTCCTCGGCTTTTAAATTTTGATCTCTTTTTAAAACTGCTGACTGCGTGATGCCCTGTCCCCGTGTACCCTTTTAAGTCATTCCTTTCGTTAAGACATCTTCCTCCCCCCTTTTTCCCCCCCCCTTTGTCTTTTTTTTCATGATTAGCATCTTCTAATACAATTTCTTAAAGCTATCTGCTGTAGATTTCACCAAGCCCCAGTTCCTTTCATGTTCATGCCCCCTCTCTTCTTTTCCGTTATTTTATTTCATCCATCTCGGCAATCTCAGAGGAAGACTTCTATGATTGAACTCACACAGCCCTTTCCAACTCATCCGTCCCCTCCCTTTTGTTTGCTCGTCCCCTCCTTCTTTCGCCGTGCCAAAAGTGATCCTTTTTTCTTCCTTCCCATTATTTAACGCGATAACACCTTGAACTTTATTCCCCATCATGACCCTCCTGGCTGGGTGAAGCTGCTTATTCATTCCCTATCCCATGTTCCCCTTCCTTCATTCACCCCTGTTCCTCAATGCTTTGCTTTCCTTCTTTTTTTGGACTCCTTTTTCAAAGACACCTGTGTTCTTCGAATTTTTTGTTAAATACATCCTCTCTCAATCTCTCCCCCTTTGGTGTCCCCCTCCCAGTTTGAAATTTTTCGGCCCGCACCGGACCCTTCCGTCGTGAGTTTTGGATCCTCCATTCCCCCGAGGTCATGCTCTGATAATCCGATATGAGTTCCACGCCACCCCACCGTCATCCCTTTCACCCAGAGTTGTAGGTTTTACCCCTATTCCCCAACCCGTGTGGCTAGTTCGTGAAGGTTCTAATAGGTTGTCCGCGTGTTCCAATTTTCCCCCCCCCTGTTTTTTAAAATTTTTGTGGTCTGATTGTGCCGTAGAGCGTCCCCGGTTTCTTCCCGACGGGATGTCGCTACCGCCGTTTTTAAATAGGAGTTCCCCCCGCCTTCCCCAAATTAGTAATTTTCCTCCCCGCTGAGATGTACCCATCTCATTTTGGTCTGCGTCACTGAAGTTTTTTCACTCCTTGGCCAATTATAATCTTTACCGCGTACCCTTTTTACGGGATTTTTTGAACAGTGATTTTTCGAACATTACATATGCCCTTTTCCCATGGGTAATAGGGTTTCTAAGACTTGAAGTGAAATTGCGCAAGATATCTCTTGTGAGAGGGGTGCGTTGAGCTTGAGATATGTTGTTGGTGGTGCCGTGGTGTTTAAAGGGACAGAGGAATGGGGGGGGATGCCCGCGAAGGATCGCTTGTGTTTGTTTTTTGTGTTTTTGGGGTGGCTGTTGGTGTTTTGGGTTTGTTTGTGGGTGTGCGGTGTTTTTTTTTTTTTTTTTTTTTTTTTTTTTTTTTGTTTTTTTTTTTTTTTTTTTTTTTTTTTTTTTTTTTTTTTTTTTTTTTTTTTTTTTTTTTTTTTTTTTTTTTTTATTTTTTTTTTTTTTTTGGTGGGTGGTTTTTTCGTCTGCTTTAGTCCATCCCTCCCAATTTGCGTCGACGTCTTATTGCATTTCCCTTTTTTGAAGAATTTTTGAAGTACCCCCCCTCTCCTAGTGTTCAGAGAAGCTCCGCCTGCCCCCCCCCCAGTTCCCTAGTCTTCTGTTTAATCTTGTTCTTCCCTTATGAACAGTTTTTCTCTTGCATTTTCCTATAGTTTTTTTTGAGACGCGGCCCGTTCGGTGCGAGTCCCGCCCATTGTCTGTGCCCCATGTCTGATGTTTCCAATTCTATTTCTAGGACTTATGCCGCGCGACGCTGATACCCCCATGCGAATAGCCCTTTTTGTCTTCTCCTGGATCCCATAGGACTACAGAAAAGGTCCCCTTCCCCCCCGTTAACAAAGCCCACCTGCCTTCTTGGATACGATCCACTTCCTTTAGCCGCGTCTGAGTCCCGGATTTGCGATTCCCAGCCTTCTCCCCTCCGTCCGCGTTTCCGTTCATAGTCAATCCCTGTTAGTCGACACTACCACTTTTGTTTTATCGATGTGTTATTTTCTTGTGGTGACCTCCACTGAGACTCGTTTGGGTGTATCGGTGTTAGGTTTTAGGGGCGTTACCATGTTTCTAGGGGGGGGACTGC
>Ga0179593_1316245_pt1 | contig 10646 bp, 11 predicted proteins | sample CZODoug2_1_08_16_FD_185931 | JGI IMG/M metagenome (GOLD analysis project Ga0179593, IMG submission 185931) | Vadose zone soil fungal communities from Angelo Coast Range Reserve, California, USA - CZODoug2_1_08_16fungal (PacBio error correction) | ecosystem: Environmental > Terrestrial > Soil >... | reverse complement strand
TTTCAGCTCTTATCCCTGTCTGACTGTTACTCCTTTTCGGGAAAACATAAGCCGCGACTTTTCTCCCCCACTCAAATTTCTAGAACCTGTTCTTTCCCTCCTCCACGAAAGGAACCACTTACGATGGGCACGTCCTACCCCCCGTTCTTGCCTTAATCGTGCGCGTATGTTCGCCTCCCTTAACGTCCCCACCCCGATTCCTTTGTTTTTTCTTTTTGAAACCCCACCTTGGAGTTGGCCCGCGCTCAATTCTTTTCATTTTACTTTTCTGGCATCATAACATTCCTCTTCCCCCCCTCCCCTACGTAGCCTCTCTCCTTTGAGGCAAATAGCACTTCAGACTTAACCTAGTAGCCCCCCCCCATCCTTCATAGGTCATAACCCTTTAACTCTGTGTCTCCCCTTTTCCTTCCTCCAGCGCCAGGTCTCTTTTCCCCCCACTTCGTGTCTTTTTGCTTCTTAGCAACTCCCGGTAACCGAGCCTTCGATTATATCTTCGACTATCCCTGCAGCCCCTTAATCCCCTCTACTGAATCGGATACCAAAATCATGCCCACCCTCTTTTCTCATTGGAGATTGTCCACATTCTGAATCAGGGACATATAGTCTTTGGATGGCATTCCTTGGTCTGCAGTGTAAGAGAAATTCACCTCTCACCGTGTCCTGGAGGGCCTGTTTCGATATTTCCCCTTTTTTCTCTGCCGTCCGGATCCCCACACCATGTTGTCAGAGGCGCGTCGACCTCGATTTCCCATTCTAATCGAATTCTTCTGTAGCCCGGATCCCCTATATTTATTTAAGGAATTGTTGCCTCTTCCAACGTTTTCCTCCACTCAGGTCAATATTCCAAGATTACTCCCTGCTTAACCTTTCCCTTTTTGACCCACAGGATGAGAGCCAAGAAAGACCCTTTTTTATTGATGAGCCCCACTTTTCCTCCCTTCCTCGTGTCTTATCAAATAAAAACAAATCCCGCTCCCATTTTTTTTTTTCCCTCCCTATCTCAAACTTGTGATAAAGACTCTCGCCTATAGAGAAGAGCTTTACGCATGGGCCTGGCCCCCGGTAGGCCTATTTCCTTCGACCCCCCCTCCTTCTCTCCCGATGCACCTCGGTGGCTAAACTTCCCGCAATTTTCTGTTTATTTAAGACCCCGCCGCCTCGTGGTGACCCCCTTAATAAATGAGGCGGCCTCCCTGTAACTCTTCCTTTTTTTCCGAACGACTTCCCTCTTTTCCCTCTCTCTTCTGTGGATTGATCTTATGCCCACGTCTCTCTTCCAATACATTTCTGTTTTCCCGCAGAATTTCGATCCCTCCGACTAAAAATTTTTATGACTCTTTTAGTGGTCTTTCATGAAGGATGAAGGTAGTGACCGATCGAGCGGCCGTAACCTTTCTCTTTTCTTTTCTGCCCATTCTTCACCCTTCTCGAGATTGACTCTCCCTCTGTGTTCTTCTCCTCCTTCCTCCCTATCCGCGACTCACCTCGAAGGTCTGCCTACTACTTAGATGTTGAGTAAACTTCACCCAACCCCCCTCCGGGACGCTAGCGTCTGGCCCTTCTCTCCTCAGCTCCGGTTTCACCCGATCCACAAATTGATCCTCAAGCCTCTCCTCGTTTTCTTAGTTTGTCCTCTCCCTATTGACTGATGAATGGATCAATTTTGACATCCCCGTCAGATTTGCCTGGGCTTAAGTACTTATTGTCCGGGTTTTTTCTGTTCGGTTCCCTCTTTTCGCCATATCCTTAGGCTCTCATCATCTCATCTCTTCTATGTAGGTCGCGCTCATTTAATGTTTGCCCCTCATTGACGTTCTGGTAAAAGACATGACTCAGAGCGAATGTTTGCTCTTTCTACTCCTCCTCGCTTTTACCACAGTCACAACCCCGTCCCCCCTCCAGATTTCGCCCTCTTTCGTCTGTTTTGGCCCGAAATTCGAGAAAAGAGGTGCCGCCATTTTGCCGCCCTCTATCCCCTGGCGCGTGAGAGCGAAAGGTCTGCTTGTATGCCGATCGGCGGCGGTTTCACTCCTATTCCCTTTTTTTTCTTCCTCGCGTAGCCCCTCTCTTTTTTGCCTCTTCCCCCCCTCTTGAGACTCCTTTTTTCTATGACGTCCAATAGCATTCTCGAAGATGACTATGAGAACTAATCGCTGCTCTTCTCCCTTTTTTTCGATTTTTTTCCTCTGCCTTCTCTTATTTTCATTCGATATAAATTTTAGCTGAAGTATCTTTCAAATGCTGAGAGGGAACTATTTTAACAACGTGTTGCTCCTCCCTGCTTCCCTCCTTCCTCTCTTGTCAGACTCCCCGTATGGCCCCCCCTCTCTTCATGTTTCTCCCTCTACGACGAACTAATGATACTTTCTGAAGAGGAATTCGATATCTGCGTATGAAGGAAATTTCTCTATGGTTTTTGCTCCCTTTCTTTTCTCTCTTCATCGCGTGATTTTTCTTAGCACGCGCGCAAAACATTTCTCTTATGGTCTTATCTTTTTTAGCCCATAAAAAACAAGCTGATTGTTTTCCCCCCCCATCTCTTCTACTCTCCACCTTCTCTCTGAGTTTACTCTCTTCCCCCCTCCTTCTATTCTGCACCCCCAGCTTTCAATACACTCTCTACAATCCGGACTCCCTGGAGATACAGTTGCTTGGTCAAGCATAGATCCATTTCTCAGGCATAGTGGGCTTTCCTGCCCTTTTTTCTTGCTGATTTGGTGTTATCGTTACTTCCTGTACGTAATAGATGACACTTTTTCGTCCAAGGTCGAGATTGGTGTGTGCTTCTTTCATTTTTCCTACGGTCTGGCCCCTCGCCCTTCTATTCTTCTCGGCTGTATGGGCCTGAAATTCCCTGTTTCTTCTCTTCCAACCCCCCTTCTTTCTCTACGCGCGAGCAGAATTCCACGTGTGCGATTGAGCCATACCCTCAGGCAAGATATACCTTGACGTAACCCCTTCCTTCTTTCTTCCTACCTCTTATCTATGTCCTTTCGCTTTGGTTGCGTCTCTTTTCCCCCCCCCAGTCCCTCTTCCTTCACCTATTATTTTTCCTCTGAGGCAGTTTGTTTCCCCTTCCTAAGGTAGGTTTAGGGTTCCGATTAGGTCCTTCTCTTTCTTCGCCCACCAAGGCTTTCTTTCCCCTCCTCCTTTGACTCCCTTTCTCTTCCCCACGAATTCCCGGGTTGATAATCAAAGCAACTTTTTTGTTAAGCCAAACCAAAATCTCTCTTCTTCCTTTTCGCCCTTCCCTCATTCCCGACCGGTTTGCCGACGGCGTCGATATGACTCACTCTTGTCTGCACTCCCCTCTTCATCCCTGCTGTCCCGCCGCCTAGGGATAGGGAGTCCATTAGTGCTTTGTTAATTGTTGTCAGGCATGACCTTTTTTTACCGCTCCATCTATTTCTTACTGTTTGTTTGAACGCAGCCTGAGTTTTTTGCATGATCGAAATGCTCTCTCCATTTTCTACGGCTTGATTTTGTGGTCTTAACTTGGTAAATTATCAGCTGCGAGTCGGATAGGCGGGACGAATTGTCAGAGTCTCTCTTCTATTTCTCTACTCCTCCTCCTCCGACTTCGGGTGTTTGGTGTCTTCATGGCCGGAATAGGACCTGCCAAGTTCTCATCCTCGCACAGATGTGGTTAGGGCTTTTCGATTTTCTGGGACTCTTCTCCCCTTCCGGTCCCTACCTGCATAATGCTTTCCCGCCCCCGCTTGTCTTAGTTTTTCATTCCGATGTCGTCGCGGAGATTTTCCCCTCCTGAGTCATGCTCCCATCGTTAGGTTAACTGACTTATCCCATCACGATTCTTTTTTTCTGTCTGCTGTTTTTTCCTCTCCGGCTAACCCCCCATCTTTCCAGGTGTTTATGACGTTCTTTACTCTTTTTTTCTCTTTGCCCGGATGCCTCCGTGTTCGAGGCGCGATGTCGAGAGCCAATTGATGTTTCCCTTTTTGAAGGATATGACTACCAAGTACTTAATGCTTTGCTGGCTCCTTCCTTTTTTTTTCCCCACCTCCCTCCTGCCGAGAGCTGTTGAGAGTGTAAGTTTCCCACCTCCTAGCTCCCCGTCACGCCGTAACTGAACTCACGTGTTCTCCTTCTGTTAAATTAGTTCTTTCTGGACAGGTTAGACTTTTTTATTTGGGATCCAACTTTCTCGGTATGCAGGTCCTCGATCTTCTTCCCCCTATTCCACTGTCGAGTCCCTCTCCTTAATCATGATCCTTTTGTTGATCTTTCTCCCTTACGAGAGCCGTTCTATGTCTACATCCTTTCATTAGTTTTTTACAACTTTTCCTGCGCCTTGCTCCCACCCTCACTTTTTCTCCCATGGTATAGTTGACCCCCCCTAACGTGAACCTAATTTGGGACCTTCTTCTTTTTTCTTTTTACTGATTTTCGGTGTTCAGATTCCCCCCCCCTTTCCCAACCATGCTCCGATGCGGTAGGTCTTGTGAAACAAAGGCTAGTGAGGACGATAAATTAGGTAGTTCTGCATTGATTGTCCTCACTTCCTTTCCTCCTTTTTCCACCCTCCTAGGCTCCCCCCGCTCACTTGCATCACCCCTTCCCACTTTTCTCCTGCCTGTCCGATCTGCACCCCCCCCCCTTTCATAGGTTAATACCACCCACCCAATGAACGAGTGTATAGGCCTTCCAGGCTCCCTTCACTCCTGCCCCTACCCCTCTGGAGTTTCCCCCCTTCTCTACTTTTACTCGTGATGTCAGATTCTGGCCTTAGAAATATCCTTTTGAGCACTTAACTCGATAAATCGGAGAGGCCCACAAAAAAAAACTTTTTTGAAACTGTTGCCTTTGCCCCGGCATGAGCTGCTTTTTTTCCCGTCTGGTGCTTAAGATATGTCGCCGCCCCCAGTTCCCCCGCCCCCCTTTTCTTAGGGCTGGGCTCTTATCACGTTGTCTGTCACCCCCTCTCAGACAGGTCTCACCACAGACCCTGAGGAGTAGATATGGTTCTCTTTTCTCATCCCCTGATTTCATGTGGAACTCGACTATGTAAACTGATTCCCGGCGTTTTTTTTCCATTTCTGCAAGTTTTTACTTTGCTCCACGGAATGTTGAAAGCTCCCTCTAGACCTTCTTCTTTCTCTTCCTTCTCCTTTGACCCTCTCAGTCTGCGGCAAAGAAACGGTAGCTTAGCTTCTGTCCGTCCACAAAACCGTGCCGGACCGCCCAAAAAATGTTTAACCTCGCTTTTTCCTCCCTGTTCCCCCCTCGTGCCAGCTGATGACGATTTTGCTCTATCAGCAAGCTGTTGATCTATCGCCCTTCTTGTTTTTTCCTTTGTCCCCCTGTCGACCACAGCTTTTAAGAACTTTCTCCCCCTTCGAACCCCCCTTCCCTCAATTAGGCCCTCCAAAGCCGGTTCCTTTTTTTAACCCGAAATGTAGGTGCGGAGGGAACTGTTCTTCCCTTTTTCGAAACCCCCGCCCTCCGCGAAATAGCCCCTTGGCTCCTTCTTGTATATCTGCCCACCGGCCCGCTGACATAAATATTTTCGAGAACATGAGAAAGCTGCTCCAATCTCACTCGTCTCCATCAGCTTTTCTTTCCTCTTCTTCCAGCATTTCCTATCCGTCTAGGCTTCCCTTCCCCGGTTGCTGCGTCTACTTGCGCAATGGACGTCCAAATTCGTCTCCTCTCCCAGCCGGTGGAGATGATGACGTGGCCCTACGCGATAATCGACGGGTTGTCCTCCTCCTTTCCCCCTGTGCGTCACCTTTGCAACCACCACCCCTCGCGCTTTCCTCAAAAGAAGTGCGAGGCTTGGCCTCTCGGAAGCAATCGTTCCCTTATCAACGTATGCATAACGGTTCTGACGCCCCCCCCTCCGCTCACCCCTTCCCCCTGCTTTTCTCCCCAGCCACTGACTCTAATCTTCCGGGCCGTCCTCCTCTGCTCTCTTCGTGACCTCTGTGTCGCTGATAGACTGCCCAGAGTTTTTTTTGCGTAATCACCTGTTTGCAGACTCCTCTGGTTCTCCACCGTGCCATCGAATCCTCTCCGCCTTTGCGCGGTTGCGCCATTCCTCTGACAATCAACCGGCCGCCAGATAAGATGGAGAAGGGGGAGGGAACCCAGCCAATGCGATTACATGCGGAGCTATTCTGCCCTATAGATGCTTTTCCCTCTTGATGCCTTTTTTTTTTTTCCCTGTATCGCCCGGTATCTCCGACTGCGTTATTTCACCTCCTTTTCCCCGGTGAATTCTGCGTATTCCCTCGCTTGGTTGAAGACTTCCCAATCGCAGAAGAATGTGCGGGTTGCAAGGACAATAAAAGGTCTTCCCGGATGCAGTCTTCTCGCTCTTTCCTTTCCCTTCTCCTCCTCTTTTTTTTTTTTAGAGTGATTATCGCTTCCTGTCCTCCTCTTTTTCCCTTCTCGCCCTTTCGATGGCCGAGTATTCAAATGATTATTTTGTTCGATTTTTTTCCTATTAAAAAGCGAGGGGATGAATCAGTGCCCCAGTCCTTTTTCTTTCTTCCCCTCTCTTTTGTACATACCCTTCCTGATTCCTTTCTAAATTAAGAGTAAGGGTATCGGACTCATCCCTTTTGGCTCCGCCCTTTTCTAGAATGATAGGCCTTCCCGTCTCTCCTTTTTCTACAACTAGGCGTCCGGGCTTTGTCCCTCTCTGATTTTGCGCCCTTAGGCAAAAAGTCTTTTGGTTTTTAATGGCGTTTCTTTTAAGTTAACGGAACCTCTTATGTCCCCCGATTATCCTCCCTCTCGATCTGCGATGTTCTTCTATCGAGAGACTTTTAGTCTCCCCCCTTTCCCCCCTTCCCCTCTCTCTATGAACAAGAGTACTCTGAGTGGATTTTCGAATCGATAAAGTCTAATGCATAGGTGAGCTCTCCTATTTCTCCTTATTCCTTTCCTTTCCCCGTTTTTTCCTTACCGGCTCTTGCTTCCTGTGTCATCGTCCCCTCTCCCCTCCCCCGTCTACTTTCTGTCCCAGTCGAGTCTTTTGGTGTTCTCTCTGTGACCTCATGTAAGTTCTTGAACGTCCGTGCATGAACCTGACCGGCCTCATTGTACGCTGCGGTTCTGCGTCCTCCCTTTCTATCTTCCCACCTGTATACAGCGAGCTCCAGTTTTTCTTTCCCAAGTAATGGTCGCTTCTAGAATACCTGTTCCTCTGCTGCATCCTACGTTTTCCCACCCCCCTTTTCCCCCTCTTCAGTGCCATCCCGCTGTTGGAGATGCCGTGAGTTCCTCCTTTTATCGCTTCTCCCAGGTTAAATTTACGGTGACCCATGTTGCCTACCGAGGAAGTTGAGCGATGACTCCTTCTCGCGTTTCTTCGAATTTCCCCCGCTGTCGGATCGTGTGTAAATCTTTTCGAAAAACGGAATCATTCATTGCCTCCCTCCCCCCTTCCATGCTTGGACCCCGTACCAGGCGGCTTTGACTCCCCTCTCTTTCTGGCCTCCTCCTCCCCCTGAGTGGTCCCTTTCATGCACCCTTTTTCTCCATTTCAATATTCATACGGTGTGCCTGGCGAAGATAGATAAAGACTTGTGAATCATCGCTGCGAATCCTTTTCCGCGTGTGATGCGGTAGGGTGAGATCCGGACGTGTTGTTCCCTCTTTCTGATCTTGCGAGTTTTTTTCCCGGACTTCAATCTAATGGTAGACCCTTTCTGATTTACCTCCTCTTCTTTTGCATTATCGCACAGTGAAGTTGAATGATTGACGCAAGTCTTTTCCTTTTACAAGTGTCATTATTAAGAAATTCTGCGGATTTCCTTTCTCGGTTCCTCCCCTCGTCCGTTCGTCCTATCAAATAGTATTGTCCCTCGCAAGTTCCGACGCCTCCGGGTTGGTGTTCGACTTCCTTCGGACAGACCCTTACGCCAGCCATCCGGCCCCCGTGGATGGACGGATGATATTTCACCTTCGTCGGACCTTTCTTCTGTATCTCCCTTTCTTGTCCCAATACCTTCATAATTTTTCTCCCCTGCAACCTTTTTCCCTGTCTTCGCCCTCTCGTTCGAGTAAGTGAGTCGGACCCTAGGGAGGTCCCTTTTCATCAGAAATATTCAATGATTTATCGATAACCCCTTGTTTTTTGTCAGTTCTTCCGATCTGTTTTCCTTCCTTCTACAACCTAGTCTCCCTTTTTTCTTCCCCCTAGCCTATTTGGTTCTTCATAGGTCTCGAAGTGTTAAGTGCTTCCGTGCGCGCATCGCTGAGGAAGGGATCCCATAATCACCCACTACCTTTTTCCTCGGGCCAGACCTCTCAGTTTTTTCACACTCCCCCTTTCCTCCCCCCTGTGCGCTGGTTGCTCGTGAACGCGGCCCCAAAGATCGATAAGCCCTCCCAATGCCCCCTGTGCCTTGACGTGGTTGTCTCCCCCCCCCCCCCCCCCCCCCCCCCCCCCCCCCACCCCCCTTATTCCGTCGCAATGCTCTTCATTTTTTAGCTGGTCTGTAATCAATATCTAAAAGTGAACCTTCCCTATCTTTTTTCCTTTCCCTCTGTGCTTTTTGTTGACGAGATTTTTCGTCGGTCAGCGTTAGATATGGAGGAATGTTTCTAAGCAGGTAAACTTACTTCTAGATAGCGAAGAACTATGTCTCCAGGATCGACCCTCCCCTTTTTCCCCCCCCATTCCTATGGGTCCATCGAGCAGTTCGGAGGTTGACTTCTTAGATCCCGGGGGGTGCTTTCCCCCAGTCCCCAGACCTTCCTTTTTCTTCGTGACCCAACTTAGAGGTCTTTTGCACTGACGCTCCTCCCCAAAAAAACAAATGCGGTAGGTAATGTTATTGGTCTGATAATAGTTCCAGCCACATTCTCTGCGCTCCCCCCCCTTCCTTCCCTACCCTTAAACGTAGAGGCAGCGTCGCTCTTTCCCCTCCCCACCTCGTAAAGGTTCCTTAAACCCCTTGAAGATGTGTATCGCCTTTACGAAGGCTGATGTTCCCTTTGGGGACGACCTCGTGTTGGATCGTTTAGATCATAAGGTGAAACCTCTCTCCCCTCTCTTTTTTCGCAATTCTGCTGGACTGTGCATAATACCGTCAGCAATCTTGCACACATCATGCCACCGGTTCCCCTTGTCGATGCCATGTTTTCTGTTTTTCTTTCCGCCGTGGCCTTGACAGAATTGACCGAAGACTTTTCTCCTTTCCTCAGCCTTTCTTCGGGGTGTCGATATGTCTGCTTCGTTGGCTTGAATCACCCCAAGACTTCTGGGGCGGTATTGCCTCTTATCAATCTGATTTCTGCTGCGACCTGCGACTCCTCTCTCTTCCCTGCCCCTTTATACCGACAATTCTCTCTGGTGTGGGAAGTGTCTGAACCGTCTGTCACACAGTTAATGTTTCCAGATAACATTGTTTATCCTTTGATCCGTGGCAAATTCCTTCTGCTTCCTCACCGTCCTGCCCATTAGATTTATTCCTGGTCACCCCCACCTCCATTCTTTCAAACGAAAAAATGAGATTGACAAGTATTTTTTTGCGAGCAACGGAGTGTCCGGAGCCGCTCTTCCTTTTACACACTTTGGTGATTCCCTGTCCTGTAGTTCCCCTGTCTGGAGCTATTCCCTTTCGGCCAACAATCGTGCCTACTTTAAAATTCCTTTTTCTCATAGACCCCCTTGGCGGTCTCAAGCAAAGACGATTGGTGACATCCCCCGGTTCCCCCGTCCGGCTTTCCCCCCCTTATTCCTGTGGTTGCGCAGCCCCTTCACTCTTCCCTCCCCTCCTGACTCGCCCCGTTTACTTGTGATATATGCCCACGCCCTTTTGCGGAAAATAATAGTTCCATCAGCTGACTCTGCACGACGCTACCCCCCCTCGAACTCGTAATCCCTAAGCTTCTGCATGAATTTTCAGCATTGTCGTTTCTGATTTTTTTTTTTTTCTTTCCTTTGATGTTGCGTCTCGGCGCCCCCCTGTCTTTCCAAATTTTTCGCGCTGCCCTCCTACTGTGTGGGGTGAATTTGGCATTTACCTTACTCCCAAGAGACATCGACGGTGGTTCCATGAATCATAGATACCTTTTTTTCACCCATTCACAACCCCCTTTTTTCGCCCCTCTTGGGTACCCCCCTCTCTTGCGAGATTTAGGAAGATTCCAATCTTTCCTGCGCTCCCCCCCTGCAAGCCTCTCCTTTCCTTACGGCCCCCCCTGTCTTAGTAACTGATCGTTGAATGACTTTACAAGAAAATCCTTCCCCCGCTCCAGTTGGCTTCCGTAGAGTATCTTTGAGGTTTTCCAGCTGTTTCGAGCTTAGCACAATCGAAGAGGATCGTTGGGCCGCGTAACTTCCTCGATGTTTTCCCCTTCGCCGTTCTTGTCGAAACTAATCCCCTAGCCATCTCATCTTGCAGACCTTCCCGTATCTTTATGAAAAACCACACTGGCCACTATATACCGAGACGGTGAGGGCCTAACATTCGATCCACTCGGGGCCCTTTTCCCCTCCCGGCATTCTTCTCCCTTTCTTAGTGTTCGCGCGTACATTATCGTCCGTCTGCACGATCGTTTGTTTTGGAACTCGCTGATCGGTTGAATCGGAGTATAAAGAGATTTTTGCACGTTCCAATGAGAGCCCATGACGTTAGCCGAGCAGCTCGGCGAGCCCCTTCCTTCGC
>Ga0179593_1280710_pt1 | contig 10646 bp, 13 predicted proteins | sample CZODoug2_1_08_16_FD_185931 | JGI IMG/M metagenome (GOLD analysis project Ga0179593, IMG submission 185931) | Vadose zone soil fungal communities from Angelo Coast Range Reserve, California, USA - CZODoug2_1_08_16fungal (PacBio error correction) | ecosystem: Environmental > Terrestrial > Soil >... | reverse complement strand
TTTGCTATTCTTTTAAAGAGAGCGGGCCTTTGGAGTGGGGTCCCATGCTTTGGAAAGCCTGCAGTGTCTCCATTGTGTGGTGCCCTCTCCATCAGTGGGGAAGCTTCTTGCCTCACTCATCATTTCATTTATATTGTTCTACATTCGGGCTCACTGGACTGCCCCCCCCAAGCCACAAGATGGTGGTCCTGGATCCAACGAAGAGGAGACCACCTAATTTATCTCCTCCTACACCAGAGCAGTTGCTTGACATTCTGAACCTGTCTCCGATGGGTGGAGTTCAACCTTTTTTTTTTCTTTTGTACAACCTTTCTCCCATAGTTTTATAACCTTGAGTTGTCATAGATCTCGCAGACTGCCGGGCCTCCCCTTCTTCGGCACCCTCTTTGTGTGGGATTCTCTTCATTTTTACGTGTGTTGTTCCCCATGTTTCAATAACGTCTTGAGATGTCATGCTTCCCGTCATCCCCTGTTGTGAAAGATTTTTTTTTGTCTTTTCCCCCCATGTCAAACCTGTGAATTCCCCTTGTTTTCTTTGATGGTAATGTTCCCCCCCCTGCCAACCACCATGCCGTGATATTCCCCTTGACTCTATTTTTCCATAAACCCCCCCCCTTTCCTCAATGTGTTACCGTGCTGTCAGTTCTTGGTCCTCACATTGCAAAGAGTGGCTTTGGGTAACCTTGAACCCTTGTCTTCTTCTTTCGGAGATTTTCCCCCCCTCTGAAAGTGCCCCCAACCTTTCCTTCACACTCCCACCAATTTTATTCCTGATGCACCAAGATTTCTTTTTTTATTGTGCTTTCCCTGTCCCTCCTGAGCTCCCTCATCCCTCCAGCTAGAATGTCACATTGATTCCCTTCCCGACTACAAGTGAGTTCTTTCGGATGTCAGAATAAGGATTCCCCCTGGCAGCAGTTTTGCTTACCCGCTCAATCCGGTCCTCCTTTTAATGAGGATACTTCTAAAGAGGAGGATTGTGTTTCCCCCTGAATGTATTCTTGAAGACTCAGCAGTCTGCTTGTCTTCTTTTTTTTAATAAATTACCCTCTTCCATCTGTTCCCACACCTTACCAACCATCTCTCTCTCCCTCCTTAGAATCTGAGTCACCTCGTTTTATCCCACACCTTTTTTCTCAATGGGTATTCCGTAAACATCTGTTTTCTCACATGCCATTTCACCCTCCAGGAAGTCCACTAGAATGGCCCCCATTCCCTTCCCCCTTTTATTTTCCCTGTCCGTGCTCAAGTCTGTCTTCCAGGATTGCCCATTTCTATTTTCCCACACCCATTGACAAGTATTCAGTTCCATGTGATGTCCACACAAGTTGACCCTTTGAAACCAATCTCCCCAATTCCTGGTCTTTCCTTTTTTCCCTCCTGAACCAAGGCAAGCCTTTCACTCTCCCTCCTAAGCAGGAGTTACCGTGTCCTCGACTGGAACAAACAACAGACATGGACACCGGTCATGACACTCCATCTTATTCCCTTCTCCCTTGTGCACTACCAGTTTTCCAGTCTTTCTGACCTTGTTTTTCAGTTTCACCACTTTAAGGACACAGCTACCCTCCTAAAAGAACGTTCCTCCTCATCATCTGCCAATCACCCCCGATTTTCTGTTTCAGACCCCTAGCACCCACACTCAGGTCTCACTTGACCCCCCCCCCATCTTATTCCCCTTCACAGAAACTTACCCTCCTTAGATTCTCATTCCTTTTTTTAACTGACCCTTCTATTGTTTTTTTGCTCCATGAATTATTCCCTAGTCATGTAATTCTCCACCCTCCCCTTCTTAATTCCCCCTTTTCCCTTTCTCTTATAATCTAGGAGTCTTTTGGCCCTCGTTCCCGTCCATTTGCTGGATCTGCCGCTTGGTTGGGGGGGGGGTTTTTTTTTCCCGGAGGCCATAGTATTGCTGTGCACTTTCTAGATTTCATTTTAGCATTTGTATGTTTCCCTCACTAGTTAATGCCCCGTCTGGTCACCACATTTAGTCTTGGAACCTTCACTGGAGTCAAGACTACAGAGTCTCTCCTTCCGGTGTTTTGTTGCGAGAGATGTCTTCAATACGGTTTCCACAGGGTAGCTGTTTCCCATTTCAGGACCCATGTGTTCCCTAAGGGGCTTGATAACTCTTCTTTAGACAGTTTTTTCCGCCTCCTTTTCCCATTACCTGCTCCTGTTGCAGCAATTCGCCTACTATGACCCATCCCCCACCCCCCCCATCTTGCAGTCACAAACTGTTATCATCCAATGACTGTTCACCCCACAAAAACCTCCTATCTTATTTCTTCCCCCGCTAGTGATTATGTGTAGCAATTCGAAGAGAGATTTAACATTCTTGGTTCATTGAAACCTGTAGCTCCCCCTGGGTCATGGCCCCTGTCCTAAGTGGGACTGATGAGATCCCCCAACCTTTCTTTTTTACTAAGTGGTTGTGGCCTATGTCTTTTCCTCGTTCTCCCACATGTTGTTGGCATGCTTCTCTGAACACTGCCCCCCTTTGCTGTCTCATTTTTTTCTCTTTCCTCCTGTGAAATGTAAGCTTGTCCGTTCCAGTTGTTTTTTTACCTCTTCCCGAGCCACCCGCACCGTCCGGCGGATCCCTCCCACTGTAAGTTGCTCCCGATTTGGCGAATGGTCCATAAGTCAGGTCTGTTGCAATGGTTCTTGCCGCCCGTTTGGACTCGTAGAGGCATTAATGCTCAGGCATTGTCTCTTTGACGCTGCCTTTTGGTCCCTTTTCCCCACCTTTGCGTTCACCGTAAGGTCAGCTCTTCTGTTTTGTTCCTCTCTACGGTTCCCATTTCCCCTAGTTCCCCCTCCTTTGTCGTTAGAGGACCGTCATCCTTTTGCCCGGTCTTTCTTGAGTTACACTCCAGTGACTAAATTTGATTTTTGCCAGTCTTTGTTCTGCAGCTTCCTTTCTTGTTTCACATTTTTCGATTTCCTTTTCCCCCCCTTGATGGCAGGGCAGCTCCCTTGTTTAAAAGTCCCCCCCCCCGTATCTAAAAGAGTTCTCATGCACTTCCCTCCTATAGCTCGCGATTTGTTGGATCCCCTTGGCACCTCTTATTCCATGGTCAGCACGGATACTTTTTCCAAAGTTTTCCTCCTTGCTGCCCCAATGTTTTCACTTGCTGCGTCTCACCGAATCTTTGTGCCATAAAAACCCCCATCGAGCAATCCATCCTGGTAGTAAATATGGGTTACACTCAATTGCGCACTTATCTTCACCCTTAAGCTCCTTCTAAGTGTAGTCTGTGTCCAATTTCGGTCATTCTATCTGGAGGAGATTTTGGCACTGAGGGACCCCCCTTTTCGGGACAGGACCGATTCCGCAGCCATCTTTTCATAACATTTTGTTCCTTTAAGGATTTGGAAACCGCCTTCCCCTCCTCTATGGTTTTTGTCAAAATCTTTACCATACCGAGGGAACCCATATTGGTTTGTAACCCCCCCACAACCAAGCTCTTCCCCCTTTTCGCCTGATCTCCCTTTTTAGGGGTGAGTCTTTCTTCCCCCCCACCTTTTTTCATGTGCATATGTATTTTGTTGTTTCATGTTGTCCTTTTTTCCCCTCAAGATGAGCCCCCTTCGGCTCCGGACGCCATTTGGTCCCTTCATGGTGGGACCAAGGCTCAAACAGTTCATCGTCCTCAATGACCATCTCAAATACTGGTTATTTACTGAACGCAATTCTGCAGATGAACAACCCCCCCCACCAACCTGGTTCGATCACACACCTCATTCCCATTTTTGGTCCATCAAATCACAACTTCCCTTCCCTTTCTATTAGATGAGATACACCTTGAAACTCAAGGTTACCCTTTCCTCCTCTCGACCCGTACCCCCAAATCTCCGCCCCTTTTCTTTCATCCTCCACCCTTCCCCATTTCATCCCTGTTTCAACTTTGGTCTCTCTAGTCATTAGGTTCTCCTCTCCCATTAATCCCGACAACATTGACACTTTGTGTGCTGTTCAATCCTGGATTTGCCGCATGTGAGGAGAATTTTTCAGATATCCATTTTGATGCTTCTTCCCCCTGGAAGCTTCCTTCCTTAATTCCTTCCCAACAATGCAGGCCTTGTCCGTACATTTTACACAATGAGACACACACTAAAAATTAAACACTCCTATTCCAGCAACTCTGGAGCCTCTATACCCCCCTTCCCCCTCCTTTTTTTTTGCGAGCTTGAGAAGCCCAGTCTGTGTTCGTCCTCGGGGGTTTCCCTTTCTTCCATGGGTCCATGGAAAGCCTGGAGTTCTTTTTGCATGGTGTGGGAGCCTGGCCGGAAGTCTTTCTTCTCTGGCACTATTTTAGCTTTCCCTCACCTCGGCCACCCCTTTTCCTTGTCCCCCCACACAATAATTCAACAAGTTTTTTCCGGATTACTTCAGAAGCGTCCCCTTTCAATATCGCATACAAATGAGCAGGCTACTTGATGTCCAAGGTTTCAGATTTTTTGAGGCTGCAAGGAACTGTTGCCACTTTTTTGTACCAACACGGAGTGTCGCTCTCTTGCTCACCTTACAGTTATTGAATTCTTCTTTTTCCCTCTGAATTCCCCCTGTCATTTTTCCTTCTGCTTTTATGATGGGTGATGTTTCAGTGTGTTGTTCCTGCCATTGTCCTCGACATTTCATTCATAACTTTCTTAGATTGACCAGTTGGACAGGTGACCCTTTGTGTCCCCTTGGTTTTTGGACCTCTTTTTCCAATCTTTTGATGTGTCTGTCTGAGAACTCAGTCTTCCTCTTGATGGTCCTTCCCACCCCCCCAGGATATTTCCCTTCCACGGTTATTTTTCCCTTTTTTTCCAAAAACAACCACATTTTCCCCCCCTCAAGTTGTCATCATGTGTCATACATTGCCACGCGCTTTGGTTTGGGGATTTTGGGTTACAAGTGACCCAGTACCATGAGTCGTAAAGAAGGTCCTAACACAGATCTATTTTGTCTGTAAAAAAGTGTCACCTCTCATTCACACACCATTTTCTGGGCTGTTATTTGACCAAGCATTTTTCTTTTTAGTTTGGGCCGTTCCACTCATTCCCTCCATAATCTCAGCTATCTCCACTTGCCCTTACAGGGACCAGGATACAAGTGAGTTTGCCTTCTTCCTTGATGAAGATCGCTTACCCCCCAGCCCCCTTGAGTGGTTACCCCCCCCTAGTCCTCGGAATGAGTATAATAGTTTTTCTCCTTATGATGGTCATGTCCCTACTCACTCAGCCAACCCCTTTTTTTCTTGGACATGGAGTACCCCCACTTGGTCCCCCCCCTTCCCGTTTTTTCCTGTTTTTTCCAACCGTTCTACAAATCTCTCTTCATTTCTTACCGTCTTCGCCTCGACTTCTCCCCTGCTTAGGTTCCCCCCCCTTCTGCCGCAATCACAAACATTCATCACGTTAAATCTTGGCTTCCCCTTTCCCATCACGCATTCTTCCCGCAATCCTGCAAAAATCATTTCCACTTCTCGAAATCCTGATCTCCTTGAGGTTTTTCAAGCTCATTGCTTCGGCACCCCTTCCTGTACCATTTTCAGTGAGGCATGCTGTAACAAGTAGATTGAATTTGACACACCCCTTCCCCCCCGTTCCTTTGCTGCCAGAACTCAAGTTCCCCCCCCTCCCTCTGGAAGACTCTCATTTTTTTTGGTCCCCGCCGCTTCTTCCCCAAAAAACATTTGATGACCATGGCTCGGTGCATTTCCCCCCCGGCCCCTCTTATGTTCCTGCGTCATCTTTGAGCACTCACCCTTGCCGCTTCTTTCTGGACAGTCAGATTGAACCCCCCTTCCGGTCCCAAGCTTACAGTGCCCTAATTCCCCCTTCCCTTGATCCCCTCCACGCTTTTGACTTTCTTGTCAGCCCACTGCTGACCATGCCACCAAGTTCTCACTCTGCCCACCCATGTTTCAGCCCACAGCGTCCCCTGTTGATCCCAGCAGTACCACTTTCCCCCTCACCGAGTATGAGTTTTCCTGCCCCTCAATTTAATATACTATATAGTACGTAATTTTCACATCCAAGTCTACTTTTTCCAGTCTCCCCTGTCTATAATACGTCTCGTTGCATGGTATAGGGGGACTCCTTTACCTTCTTCCTTGTGTGGGAAGATGGGGTTTTGTCTGGTGCTCTAGCCTAGTATGGCGCGACATAGGTTCATGTCTGGTAGACATGAGTTTCAACCCCATAGTCCTTCAGTCCCATTTATTTCAAAAGGTAGTACACCTTGTAACTTCCTAGTATAACCCTCACTCTCTCCTTCTCTTTGTGTTGAGAGTCTTTAAATTTCAATTATGTCTTTATACTCCAGGGTTTCCCACTGTGTACGACCCTTGACAGGGTCTCCCTCTTTTCATTAAAATGTGTCCCCCTATGGTCTTGACTATTACATGCATCCCCCCCCATACTATGTCCTTGGAAACTGAACCCCCCCCCCCCCCCCACTCGTCTTCACCCCCTCATCTTTTGCAATGAATTTACCCGATGACATTGTACGAGTCCCGGTTTCTTCTATTGCCTGTCTCTGCCTAACTTGGATGTGTAGCACATACCCATAGTTCTCATTTGAGCATGAAACTTTCCTTTTTTTCCAAAGCTCGGTCTTCCCACAAAAAAAGACGTGTGGCCTCTTCGGTTTACTTACCTGACTCTGTTCTTAGTAAGGATGGGCTTGATTGGTGTCAGAGTTAGAACCATTGTCCCCTCCTTCGAACAATCCATCAAATCTTCTTTTTCCCTTGGAGCTTCTTTCTCTGTTCTTTAATTTTCTGATGTGGACCGTCTTTTTGAAATAGAGCACAGCCACCTTTCTTTCTTTGCACTTGAAGTGCTACCCCCCTCGAAGGTTATGCCATAAGAGTTGTTGCTTTCATCTGTTCTGGTTAGGTTGTTGGGCCCTCCTCCTATGCATCCTCAGCCCTCAATGCAGTGACAATATGAAAGGCTGCTTTCGTTTTCCTCAACGTGAGCAAGGCACTTTGGGGTGTGTGCAAGTTTATTTTGCAATCTCTTGTTGCTCCCTCAATGCCTCAAGGATACTTGGTTTTTCTTTTATACAATTCTTGCTCTCTCCGTCTGGCATCCTTCCCTGCTCCGGAGTGGGTTTGAGTTCATTCCTCTTGGACAGATTTTGAAAGTTAGTCCAGGAACATGTTCTTGCCCAGGCACGGGTTCCCCCGATGTTCTTTGAATGTCCCAGTTTTGGCAGGTGGCATTTTCCTTGGGGGGTAACAGTCTCCCCGATGAGTATAGAATTTTTATTTCTCCCTGTGTTTATGGCTAACTTGGCCTCCCTGGTTGCGCCTCACTGCCCTTCGGACCCCAAGGGTGTCCCAATTCCGTCCCAGTAAGATCCCTTGTTTTTTTCTTTTTTTAATAAGCACTTTCCCCCTGTCCCCACAATACCGCCTCAATGATATCTTATCCCTCATTCCCCATTTTTTTTTCTTCCGGATTACCTGTCCCCCTCAATGATGCTGCCATCCTCTGGCCCCCATCAACTCAGACTGTGTCACGTTCCTTTCTGGATATAGATGGAGGTCTTGATGTTATTCAGGCTGGCTTGGAACTGACTGATAGAAGGCTTCTTTGGTTCATAATCCCTCACCATACCCAATTTGAATGGCTCCTTTTCCCACCAGACTTACCAAATGCGCTGGGTTTTATGACCCAGATATTTACTTCCTTGACTCCGTATTTTTCCTCACCCCCAAGCACCCCCGATTGCAATGTGAGGACCTCCAATTGGGGCTGCCAATGATCCTTTAGGGGTTTCTTATTTTTCTTTGGCAACCCCCATATAATTGTAATGTGCATGTCTGTGGGTGTTCCGTTTGTTTCCCCATCCCCTTTTTCGCAGGACCGACACTTCATCTGGTTGGGAACAACTGACTTCCCACCCCCCTCTGTCAAACTTTCATGTCCCCTGTCCCTCTTTCCATCTAAATACTGGTCTTTAATTTCTAAATTGTGGTATGACCGATGGAAGGCCCCATTATTCCAATGACTTAGTTCCCTCTGTTTCCACTAAGCACACCTTCTGGACATGCTATCCTGCAGCTGTCCTAATCCTTTTTCCCTTAATCCCCATTTATCCCTCTTTCCCGATACTCTGTTTTTTTCCCCAAACTATTTAATGTCACCACGTCCCCCATTCTTCCCCATTTTCCAATCCCCTCTGGTGGTTATGACTTAGAATCATTCAGGTTCTTCCTCTTCTTCTTTTTATCATGGCCATCTTTTGTGTGATTGGTAAAGTCCCTTCTCAGCAGGTGAGAGAAGGGGTCAGATATAAAATGATGTGGCCTTCTTATGGCCTTCCCACTGCCAATGCCTGACACAACGCAGTTCTCCCTTAAGGTTCTTTCCAGAGAGTCCCCCCCGGTCCCCCACCCCCAACTAAGACCTTCAATTTCCAGAAAGCCTGGTTTTTTTCAGAATATCTATCATTTCCCTCCCTCCTTTGTTGTGTGTACTCTCTCTGTTGAGGAAAAACTTCTGTGCTTGCTAGTTAGTTTTTTCCCTTTATGATTTTTTTGGGTTCTATGGGCCGGTCCTTTTGGTGGGCATGAATTGGCATAGGTGAAGCTTCCATTACTTTTATTTCACTTTTCTCACTCTGCAACCTTCTCTCCCCTCGGCCCTTGACTTCACCCGCCACACAAAGATTACTCGTTGTTCACTGGTTACTTCATTCCAGAGGCAGTACGCATCCCCTAGCATTTAAACATGGATGAAAGTTTTTTTGAGGGCCCAGTGGTCCTTCCCTCCTTTTTGCCCCCACCCCCTAACTATCTTGACCTTGATTTAGTCCTTCCTGAATGATATCCTCTTTCCTTAGACAATTCGTTCCCCGAATTTGGACCCTTTCTTGTGACTGATTGCCTGGGGAAAGTGTTTTGTTTTCCATCTGTAAGCCATGCTACAACCCCCCTTATTTCTCTTTTTTTTGGACCATGTTCCAGTTGTTACAGTATGGTTTGGCTTTGTTCCCACCCGATTGACTCTTGTCTGTCATTATCCTACCTTTTCCTTTCTGACTTGGTCCTCTCAACCCCCCTGAAACCAAAACATGAAGTGCCTCGTGACAAATGATTTGTGTTTCACCCCCCCCACACCTCCTCCCCACCCATCCCGTTGTCATGTCTCTTCAATCTGGCTCACATGCCCCAACAGGGTTCTTTTTTTTTACCCCTGGACCCCCCCCCTTTCCAAGGTAAGACAGGTTGTCCACCTACCCGATTCGCATTTGGAAGTTTTTTGCCCCTCAATTTCCCATCAATCCCACCAATCTATGTTTTCTTTTTGTGGATGATGCACCCAGAATTTTCTCATTGCATGTTCCCTCCTCCCCCCCCCCCTTGAGAGCCCTCCTCTCCTAAAGCTAGACTTCCAACCCGACTACAGAGTTTGAATGGAGTCTTTCGAGCTCAGGATGACCCGGTCCCCAGCATTGAGGCCCCGAACCGGAGATGTGTTACTTAGGCCTTCTGCTCCTTTTCTTGACTTCGGACGGCACGCATATGCTTATGCCCTTCTAAGGACAAACATTGGCGATTTTTTGTGACCCTGGGGAAAATTGCTTTCCCCATTGAATCAACATTGATGAACATATCCCCCCCACCACATCTCTTCTAACTGTCGCCCAGTGTGATCCTCTCTTCATCCTTCGGTGATCCTTTCCCACATTAGATGCCCCAACACATGTCACATTCACGTTCCCCACATTGTGTCAACAATGAAATTTTTGCCGAATTCTCCACTATGGCCCCCCCCCACCGCTCTTTTTGTGAACTCAATGATTCTCTTACTTCTGGCAGGACTCCTGATTGTTCCCCCCTTCCCCTTTTCCCAAGGCCATTTATTCAAACAAGTAGCCTGACCCAGGACCCAGGAACCTGACCCCTTCCCCGTGGTTTCACTTGGTCCCCTCCTCCCTTCAAGGCAGCCTTTAAAGCGGAAGGTTCAATTCTTAGCGAACATTCCCTTTGCAGAGAAGTTTCCCCCGCCACCACACACGCTGAGGACCCTTGTTGCCCTCTGCCCCCCATGGTCCACAGCCCCCCTCTTTTACCACTTTCCTTTTTCTCCCAAGTAAATCTTCTGCCCATGCTGTGCTCTGCAGATTGCCCAATGGACTTTACCCCATTCCACCGTGCACCCCCCCGCCCCTACTCATCCTGATTTGCCAGTTCCCCAAGATTTTTCTTTCTGTTCAGACACTTGAGTACCAATCAGGTTCTCACTCTGAAACTCCAGACCTTTCCCGCCCACCTCCCATCTCCCTCCTATGTTTTCCTCATCAATTCCCCCCTCGTTTTTCCTTCCCTCTCTGTTCCTTGATAGTCATGCTCCCCTGAATGTCAACTCCCCCTTTTCCCATCACTCTTCTGCCTATCCTTCTAGAATATACATGTCTCTGTTTTTTCCCCCCCTGCCTTTGAGTTGCCCCCGTACCCCCCCCATTGGCATGTCTTTTTTGTTGGCCTGTCCATTTGGTGTGGTTTTTTGGGTCTCGGATAGGTAGGGCTGCAGTTCTTCTCGCATGTCGGTAGGACATGAGGATTACACTGTCGCCTTCATCTTTTCCCTTCGGTAACCATGTTACACCTTAAACATCTGCCGGCCTAAAGACC
>Ga0179593_1278727_pt1 | contig 10646 bp, 9 predicted proteins | sample CZODoug2_1_08_16_FD_185931 | JGI IMG/M metagenome (GOLD analysis project Ga0179593, IMG submission 185931) | Vadose zone soil fungal communities from Angelo Coast Range Reserve, California, USA - CZODoug2_1_08_16fungal (PacBio error correction) | ecosystem: Environmental > Terrestrial > Soil >... | reverse complement strand
TGATTCTTCTTTACCCCTTCCCCTAGTATTACCCTCTCCCCTTGCAATCTCTTGTGTGCAGCAACTCGCCTTCGTGTCGACTTACCTTCTTCTAATTCTCTTCCTTGTTCCTAAACCATATCCTGGTCGGTCTTAATGTTCCATTTCTTTTCCGCTGTACAGTCTTGTCACGCCAGGCGCCTAGGTGTGGAAGCCAGGACGTCAGCTTCTGGGAAAGGTCCTCGCATTTAGCGGTTCCCCACTTGTGTTCAATCCACTCCCCATACTTTCCCCTTTTTTTGTACAGCACGAATACCCCTTTCTGATTCCAGAAAGAGTATCGTCCTCCGCCGATTCGTAGTTTCTTTTCGCGATTTTCATATTGGTGCTTCCCATTCTTTTTGAGCTCCACCCTTTTTTCAGTCGTATAGTAGACCCAAAGACTTTCTTTCCCCCCGACAGCGTGCTTTTTTTCCCCCTTAAGTGCAGTTGGCTTCCTTCCGTTGAGATAAGATCTTTGACAGCCTCCCTAAGTTTTTTTGTTTCTCCTAGTCCACCCCCTTATTGCCTTGATTTTTTCCTCTTGTTTCTGTTCTTTCCCCCGAAAACTCCCTTTCTTTTACGCTTCCTTTCTTGGCGCGAAGCAGAATCCCTTAACAAAAAACTAAAAAGTGATTCTCCCCCACTGGTTCTGTTGAGCCCCTTTTTTTCCACTACTGCCTCACGAAAGCTGGAACTTTCTCAGAGCTGCGTGGATCGCTTGTTCGGGTCATCTCTTTCATATTGTTTCTCCCCTCAGTACCTCTTTTTTTTGTTTTTTTTGTCCCTTTTTTACCGATCTGCGGGCCCCATTTTCGTATGTCCGAGGCTTCCCGCCTGGACCTGGCAGGCTTGAAATTTGCGTACCCCTTTTTCTCCTCTCTGACTGTACTATGCCCCCCCCCCCCTTTAAATATCTGTAGGAGAATCCCTATCCTGATCCTCCAGCAATCGAATTTGCTTTCTTCCTATGCCAAGCGTTGGGCAATTTTGCGACAGATTTTGCGCCTACCCTTCGCGGTATTTCCAAGTTGCTGATTTTACTATAAGAAGAATGTCTTTTCTCCTTTATCCCTGTAGTGTGTCAACCTATTTTTCCTTAGTCACTTCAACGATTGACCCAAGATTCAGCTGCGCTGCCGAAGGCACTGATGAGGTACCGCTTGCGGCGCCTCCCTTTTTACCTTTTCTCCCCCAATCATTCTCTATCTCCTGATAATGGCTTTGTTCGCCATGTCGAATCGAATACTCCCCAGTCAATCCGCTCTTATCCTGTAGTCAGTGTTTCCTTACAGCTTTTCCCTTGATTCAACTCCGAACCTTGATCCTTCCCCCTGGACTCCCGATCCGTTGTCGTGCTATGATTTTTCAACGTACTTGTTTGACGGTCCGTACCCTTGGTTTCCCTGACCTTTTCCTTTTCTGATTGAAACCCTCTTTGGTTAGCGAACGTTGAGGTTTGGTGTCTCTCCTCCGCGATTGTACGTCTTTTGTTTCTGATGCTTTTTTTCTCTTCTTCCTTATTAGATTGATCGCGGCCTTTCCCTTATTTGTGGTCCTCTGAGTCGGATGAGGGGGCTCACCTTTTTTTGGTCTGTCTTTTTTTGGCCTCTGGTGAGTGGTGGTCTCTTTTGTTCCCCCTCCTCTTCTTGTCAGTAGTATAATACCTCTTCTTGTTGGCCTCCTTTTACACCCTTTGAATCGATTGAACCGTATCGGTGCTGATAAATCTAACGCCTATGATTTTCGTTCTCCTTTTTGCAATAACCCACGCATCTCCTTTTGTATCCCGACCCCTCCTTTCTCTGTTTCGTATAATATCTCCCCCAACCTCGTCCCTTTTTAACGTTTTTTTTTCAAGGCGGGAATAAAGAGCCTGGCCCTGTTTTTCCCTGCTGCCTCGGCGTTATTTTCCTTGGTTCTTTTTGTGTCTTCCTCTCGCTTGTCTTTCCCTGGTGAACCTCGGCTCCTTTCCGTCTGTCTTTACTGTGAAGCTTGTATTTTGTTCTATGGGGACGTTCCAAGTTGAGGGTAAGTTTTTGCCCCCCGCCCTGGTCTTCTTGACTCTTTCTTCTTCACCATTTCTCCACTTTATTTAAACTCGTCTGTCTATCCGGAATGATGCGCTACTCCCGGTCGAAACATTCGGACTTTCTTTTTTCTGATAGACCCGATTTCTCCTTCCGGCCAAGCCGAGTTCCTTCCGTTCTAATAGTCCGGAAGATCTTGTCGTTACACATAGCTATGTGTCATAACAAGTGAGAATCATTTTTGCCACGTGCAAATCTCTAGCTGCAGAGTCTCTCTTCCTCTCAAGGAATTCTCCCCAAATTCTCCGATTCGAATTTTTATCAGAGTAACTTAAAACACATCGCTCTCTCGTCGACTCCTCCACTAAAACCGGTGTGTGCTCCTCTACCTCCCTTGTACAATTCCCCCACTTTTTTTCTCCCCTTTTTTTTGTCCTTTTCCTTTTTTTTTTCTAGTCCAACCCTTGTGGTTCCGTTCTCCTCCTTTTTTTTACCAGTCTGACAGTGGAGTTTCATTATTCTACGAGATTCGATGTGTTGCCGTTGTTTACGTACAGGACGGCATAGTTTCTTCTTCATTATCCGTCTTTCCTGTCCTTTTTTTCCCCCCTGAATCTTTCACTGCGTGAATTTGCGGCTTATTAAGCCCTTCTATGCTTGTGGTTGAAACGATCTTCCGGAAATATTGCTCCTTGCAGCTTTTGCCCCTTTTTATATCGGTAGTCCTTTTTCTCCTTCTTTTCGAACTGCCCCCTTTTTGGAAGAATGTTACCCGATTCCGCTGGTCAATTAGCGTTTACCCGATACCCGTTGATCACGAGACGGATTTTTTTCCCTTCCCCTTACTCTTTTTTCCCCCCCCCCTCTAGATTATCTTTTCTCACCCCTTACTGACCTGACTTGGCCATTTCGCAGACACAATACTTCACAGTATTCAGTGAAACTGAACTGGCATCCCCTGAGCCTATCTTCCCCCTAATTTCCCCTTCCTTCCCTTTTTCCTTCATTTTGTAAAAAGCTCCGTTTTTTCCCGCGAACCACCACCGATCAGCATCAACTTTTCCTCCCGTTGGAATTCCTCTCATCTCCTCACATCCCCCTATGACGTCAAGGTATCTCTTTCTAAGGATGACGACCAATCTGAAATTGTTAGATGAATTTCGCCTGTCGTGTGCACGATTTTCATTTTTTTTCACTCTGAACCTTCTGTCTTTTACGCCTGCTCCTCCCCCCCCCCTGGCTTTTTGTTTTCTCAACGACCGCGCCAATGAAACTCGTAAGAGGCCCTTAACGGCAGTCTTAGCCATATCGTCTCCATGTTCTACCAACCACACCCCTTTACCTTGTCTCAGGACAATCCCCCTCTCGTATTCCTCTTGTCCCAATCTAGCAGGAATACCAATCTCCCTCCATTCGTTCCCCTGACAAATCCCCTTCCCCAAGCTTTTTTTTTCCCCCTTTTTTTTTTTGACCCGTTGACTCGTCTTTTCCACTTCGGCCGGTCCACCGTTTAAAATTCATCATCCGTGAAAACACTGTCTCCTTGGAAGTACTTTCCCCTTTTTAATTGTTTGTTAGTTTAAATTAGTTTGGATGTCTTCTGTCTTTTTTGATTTGAATTCCCTATGGACGATTTAACGTAGAATTAAGTCGCTTTGAGTATTTTCTCTTCTTTGTGGACCGCTCACCCTTCTTGTCAGGGAGTTCGCTGTTCTTGTATTTGGATGCCAGGGAGTCTTAGGAGTATCTAGTCCCGTGTGACTTCTAAAGAGGAATTCTTTCTCGTGGAATTTCTCTCATCTCGTGATAAGATGGCTCCGCCGGTTCACTCAGTTTAACAGGAAACTCCCTCCCTGCGACAGACAAATAGGCCGCCACCAGATCGCCTCAAATAGCAATCTCTCCTCCCAGTCCCTTCTTCGAAGTTCCCCTCTTCTTTGGAGCGGAGTCCACGCCTTTTCGAGGGTATTTCCTCCGATTTGTCGGCAAAAGTTACCTTGGATGTCACATTTCGGTCCCATCCTTTTTTTTCGCCCGGACCTTGACATGAAAGTCCAGCGATTGACTTCCGGACAGCCCCTCCCTAGTTTGTATTTTCATTCCGACACAATTAAAGGATGCCCAGAAACCGCTCCCTCCCCCGCGCTGATTTTTTCTTTTTTCCTTTCGGCGCGCATCCCTTTTGGTCACTTTTTTACTTCCTTTTTTTATTCTATTAGCGAACTTCCTTCGTCACTAAAGAGATGGCGGTCTTTCTTAAGTCATGTGTGCGCTCTTAGTCTGCCGTGTGTAGTTTATGCATCTTGGAATTTAATTGTGGTGGTTAGTTCTCTTTAGCCCCTTGAACTTTTTTGGCAGAAATGTTCTTTCAATTCTTCCACTCTTTAGGTGGTCCTCTTACGATTGGAGCGCAGGAGATAATTACAAACAACACAAAATAGTTTCCAATTTTTTTTCCCCTCAAATTTACCCTCCCTTCAACCCTCATTTCTCCGAGTCCTCTTCGCTGTTCATCATCATATTGTAGTGATGACAGCCCTCCTTCGTGGTGAGGGCCGTTTTTTAGCTAGTTAATTCCCTTGTTTCTCCTTTCCCCGGGGATTCCTTTTTTTGGTTTTTTTGGTTTTGACCCTGTGGCCCTTTTTTCCATAATAGTCTTGACTTATACCTCCTACCTGTCTTATTCCTAATTTTTGAACTGTTATTCTCTTCAGGTTTGCTCCCCTTTTTCCTTTTATTTGAAAGTTTTGGCATTGATTTTTGAGAACGATTTGCTCACCTCGCCGTGTCCCCCTTCTAAGTCCACTCCTACTCCCCAGTCCTCGCTCCCTTTCTTTTCCCCCAATCGAGTGGCCCTTCCCAGCAGAAATCTTCTAGCGGACCATATGACCGTTGCGTCATATGCGCGTTACCTTCCCTCCAATTTTCCGTGTACCCTCCCCCTTCCCCGTGGCTTTATTGAAGCATGTCAGACTCCCGCCTCTAGTCTCTTTCAGGCCCATAAAATTTTTCTGTTTCCGCTTTCCTTAAGCAATTTGACTCTGTAGGCCTAGTATTTTTCGAAACTGGATTTCGCCCTCGCCTTTTTTTGTCTCTATTTTAAACGTTGTTTGCCCTTTTAGCCTCTTTGGGCACATGTTTCATGTGTCTGCGAAAAAATCTTAGTGACGTTACCCTCTATCTCCTTTTCTGTTTTTATTTGGTGGCTAGGTTTATTTTATTGTCTTTTTTTTTTCCTTGGTATCAGTTTATCCCCTTTTACGCGAGATTTTACTTCTCTCGATATGTTCCGGTTTGTTGTTGTTGAGTGTCTTACTTCTCATGTATGTTGTAGGGAACTTAATAATCGTCGCTTGCTTGACCTGAGTGTTCTTTTTTTTTTTTTATTTTTGTATTTTCCCCCCTTGATTTTTTCTTTTTATGTGTTCTTTGGTTTTTCCCCCCATTCCGGGGGGTGGGTTCCTGGACTGAGTAAAAAACCGAAGCTCTGCACCGACAGTGGTTGATTTACTACGAGTGATTGGTCGTTTTTTGCCCTTCCCAACGGACCCTATTCTCATTGGTTCTATCTATGATCTTCCCCTCTTTGGTGGTGGGTGAGTGCGATAATGTGAACTCTTCTTCTAAGTTATGATGATTCTTTATCATTGTGTGACCCAAAAAGAGACCCAGGAGCTTCCCGTTTTCCCGCGTGTCTCCTGTTGTCCTTTTTGTTTTTTTGTTAAGTTAGAGTTCTTCTGTGTGAAATGGGTTCGCCAGTTGCAGTTGGGGTGTATTAGATCTAGCTATTTTGTTCTTTCATCGCGGGTTACGTTCAGTCATTTTTTTTCCCATACGTCCCTGCCTTCTACCCTTACCTATGAGGTTCCCTCTCTCTTAATCCCTTCCGTTCGCGTGGTATGACTCATCTACTTCTCCCCCTGTTTAGGATCTCACGCCCACATTTTTCTTTGCAGAGTTTTTTTCTTATTTCCTCCGTGCTTCTTCGCGAAGGAAGCTTGCCAGGCAAGGGCTTTCCCGTCCTCTTTTCCGGGGTTACTGTCACTCAGCCTCTTTTCTTTTATTTGTATAAGACATACTCTTTCCCCTTTTTTGAACATTGCAGTAGTTTCACCTCTGCCCTTTCAGCCCCGCTTCCGCGTTTCGTTGACCTGATCGAGGATCTTGTCACTAGACAGGAGCCCACCCTGCTTTTTTGCATCCCCCTTGCCCAAACACCTCCCCGTTTCGCTCTTTCCCCTCCACGGCTTTTCTTCCCTTTTACACTGGAACAAATATTATGTCCTTCTCCATCCTCTCGTTTGTGTGGTATCTCTCCTATTGTGTCGTTTTTTGAGTTTCAGCAATCTTTTTCTCATTTTATGCCTTCCTTTTTTTGAGATCCCTGTTTTTTTTACGGAGAATGGCCTTTTCCTTATTTTCTTTCTAGTTCTCTACCAGCTTCCTATTCGTCCTCTGGCTGCTGCACTGGGACTTCCCTTTCAATAGCGTTCGGAGCTTTGATGGCTTATTCTTCCCCAAACCTTTATTTCTGAGGAGAACCCCTTCCTCCTCTTTAACGGCGTCTTTCCCTCCCCTTTGCCCGTTTTCCCCTTAGATTCACTGTCCTTGTTTCGCGATCCGCACCCCCCCCCAAAAATGTTTCGTGGGTTTAATAGGTCTACTGTAAATCACAGCGTTTCCTCCTGCTTTCTTTTCCTTGATCGGAGGTCCCTTCTCGATTACTCGTAGTCAGACTGCGAAGAGGGGAAGTAGCTTTTCAGCATGAGAAAATGACTTCTTTGTGCAGAATCCTTCCCCCTGCCCTACTCCCTTTCCTGTCAGAGACACATGCAATGCTCCTTTCACACTGCGCATCCTCTTCATTCGCGACTAATGCTTTCCCTTACAGGCGGATCCCTGGAGACCCCTTTTTTTACTTGCTTGTTTTTTCCCCCCCCCCCTGTCTCGCTCCCTTCCGTGTGTGCATATCTTGTTTTGTTTCTTCAGAGTCGGCCAGCTGTCAGTGATTCACCGAATTGGTAGCTAGGTTTTTTAGTGATCTTTGTGACAAAGGATGCCACATTTCCTCACTTCATTCTTTCTTCATTTACGATCACCCCTAATGTTTACATATTCTTCTTTTTACTTTTTCGTCCAAACAAGAACCGCTTGCTTCTTTACAGGGAGGCCTGTATCTTTCAGGATGAGGGTAAAGTAGAGCCCTTCCAGAACTCTGTGTCAAAGAGGCATCTTGACGCTGTTTCCTTCCTGAGCCGTTAATTCCCCTTTGTGGCTCCGCGTCCCTCCAACCCTTACCATATTGAGTGAGGGTCACACCTGCTTCGATGAGCAGTGTGCATTTCCAAGTAAGTTTTTTCCTACCTAGCGTTCCCCGTTCTCTTTCCCCTATCCCCCCCTTTTTCCTCATCCAGAAGGACAGTCCCTCGTTTAGGAATAGGCAACTCGGGCGTGGCATCCCCACCCCGAGTACGCCATCCCCTTTTGCTCGTCCTTGTGACTCCTCACGATAAAACTTCAAGTAGACCCTTTCCGGGAGCAGTCAGGATGAAGGCCCAGGTGGCCTATTACGGAGGCTGACCGTCTTTGTTATGGCCTTTTTAATTTTCCCCCCTCCCTCTGCTTTCTCGACCCTGCGACGGGGGTAGCTTTTTCGTGTCTGACCATGTGTCCTCCTTTTTCGGGATGTCCTCGGCTTTTTCGTGCTGGACTACTCATTCCTAGCCGCCCCCTTCTGCTATCTTTAGTGGTTTTCTCCCCCCGATCCGAGTCTGGGAATTAGATTTCTTTATTTGTCCGGAGTCACCAGGTCATAGCACCGGGTTGCAATCCGCACGCTCTGGCGGTGGCCTCGTTCCTTTTTTATTACTTCCGCTATCAATCTTATATGGTGGGGACCCCCGGTCGGCTACTCCCTTATGTTTCCTTCAACCTGTGTTCTGTCTTTGCCCCTAACCCGCCTGTCTTATTCTGACTAGAAGTTTTTTCTTCTCACGGCCCCCTGTTTCTATTTGAGGGTATTTTTTTCATGGGCGTGGACGATTTTCGGACCCAGCCAGATTGGTCGTTGTGCTACAGAATTTTTCCCCTTTTCTCCCGGGGGCTTTCCTCCGTTAGTACGACCAGCCCCTTAGATGGGAGCGCGCATGATGGGGTTCCACAACGCGGACTCGTCAAGATGACCAAGACTGTCTCTTTTGAACGGCCCTCCCGACTTACCCCAGTTCCCTCTTTTATTTCTCCTTAACCCTTCTTCCCCTTTTTGTTCGTATTTTTTTTGCCTTTCATCTCTCTTCTTGTAAAATGTGGATGCCGCCAGCCGTTTTTGGACTCCATTTGTTGTAGGGTATGCCTGCGCGCCCCACCCTCCCCCGGGAATCTGCTGACCTTCGTTCTCCTTCCTTTTGTTGTCCCATATCTTTTTTCGTGTCCTTTCCAGTTATTTTCGCTTTTCATCCTCCTCCCCTGTGGTGAGCGTTAGCTTCAACGGAGGACGGGAACCCATGTTAGGCCACGTCTAAGCCTACTCTTTGTTATTTTGTGAATAGTTTCTAGTGCCTTGGGCGCTAGCAGACCCCACCCCCCCCACTTTTGTAGACCCAAAGGAAAACGGATTTTCCTCACCACTGGACAATCGCCAGAAGGAGGTGTAAACTACGAACGGCGTGCTTTAAGTTGTATAGGGTTCTTTTTTCATCCTTTTTTCTGCGGAACCTCCATTTGCGTGGTGCTGTCCCCTGTTGTGAGGAGCGCTATTGCTTTGAAGGCTCCGAGGTCTGGTTTGTCCTGACTGGCTTCCCTTTATTTTTCTTCGGTGATCATTTCCATTTTCCCCCCATCTTCTGCAATGTGCTTATTTAGCCCTTCCTAGGTAAGGCTGGTCTTGGACATTGCGCTTGAGTAACATTTTATCGACACTCCATTTAGTGATTTCGACGCTTCTATTTCAAGGTTGGTTCTTATTTTTCATTAAGGATGGTTTGTCTTCTTGTCTCATCTTTTAGAGGCGTTGACTTCAGTCCGACATGGCACGCAGCGCCGGGGTTGGGCAACCTGAAACTCGTGCCTAGGTGGACATCCCTTATTCCTCCCGCATCTTTTTTAGCTGAGCTTGCTTTTCTTCCCTTTCTTCTCCCTGCGGGTCTGCTGGAATAACCCAGGCAACTTCCTTCGAAGGCATGACGCGGGGAACAAGTTTTTGCTTTCAGATATCGGTAGTGCATGAGTTTTTCCACCACCCGTTTTTTACGTCACTATTTTTGCGAATGTCGCAATCGTAATCTCCCATTTTTCCACGAGTGCACATGTCCACAACCACTGTCGACGCTTCTGCGTATTGTGTTAACCCCTTCGCAGTTTCCCCTATCTTTCCGGTTTTTTTTTTTGCGACAATGAGCGTCATTGATTACTCAGTAGATGTATCCTTGCCCCGTGGTACATTATCCAATTTCCTGGCTATTCCCCACATCTTTCCTTTCGGCGAACGTTTTTTGTTTTTTGGATGGGCCCTGTTGCCTAGTTTTTTTTTTTCCTTTTGCTGTGTTTTGTTTGTTCTCCGTGATTGGTGGGAAGATCCTTATTAGCCTGAGGGCACCGTGATGTCCTCGCTCTTCAGTCTTTCTTTATACTCACTCACGTTATGTTAGAGTTGCTTTTATTTTTTTTTTTAAGTCTTGATTTTTTAGTCGGTTAGTTTGGAATAATTTCGATGACTTTATTTCTCTTGTTTTTTCAGATTACCCCCCCCCCTCATCTCCTAATCCCCTCTTTTTCTTACCTGAGACAATCCCTCCTTTGATTGTAGTACTACCTTTATTGACTCAGAGCCTCCTCTTGGCCTTTCCTCTGGCCCTTACTGTATTGATTTTAATATTCAGCGATTAAAGCTTTCCCCCCTCTTCCCTTCACGTTCTGTAATGAGTAACTTTTATTGTGGGTACCTTCACCGCCCCAACTGAGGGAAGGAGTCCCTTTTTGTTCTACCTGTGAATTCGGCCTTGGGTCAGATATTATTTCTACTTTCTCGTTATTCGCCGTTTGGCTTTCTGGTATATGTTCTCCCCCCTTTTCGTTGTGGGTTGGGTTATAGGGATGTGAAGGCTTTTGTATTTTGTCGCGATCCCGTATCCCTTTCTATTTCCTCTTTCCTACGAATTTTTTCCCGCCGTTCTCTATCCATTCCCCCTCTCTCACCGTTTACGGTAATCCCCGCGTTTTTTCTTGGTATTCTCTCCGCACCGCACCCCATTTTTCTTTCTTTCTGCTCAGTGTATTTAGACCTAGAGTCTCATCGCTGCCTACAAGAATCTTGCCGGCGCGCGCGCGATGTGCCGTAATTTTCTCCCACACCCCACTTTTCTTTTGGCCAGTCCCGCTCCCTATCCACCAAGTGATTTTCCTTTCCCCCCCCAGAGTTACCGTACCCGTATCTCTATGGACGATTGAGGAAGAGCCGATGAAGAGTTGCGAAAGAAGCAGGGAGGGCGCACTTGATCGCCTTCCCCCGTGCCCCTGGCAAACACTTGATATCACGACGCGAGCCCCACTCTTTTTTTTATAGAAAAAGCTAGGTCTCCTGTTTGAACAAAAGGTCTGTCT
>Ga0179593_1688396_pt1 | contig 10647 bp, 9 predicted proteins | sample CZODoug2_1_08_16_FD_185931 | JGI IMG/M metagenome (GOLD analysis project Ga0179593, IMG submission 185931) | Vadose zone soil fungal communities from Angelo Coast Range Reserve, California, USA - CZODoug2_1_08_16fungal (PacBio error correction) | ecosystem: Environmental > Terrestrial > Soil >... | reverse complement strand
TTCAACTGCTGTTTCGGCGAAGTTCGCAACTTCCTCTGTCACGTGTTTACCGGCCGCCCCCACTGCACGCAGCTGTACCCCTCGTCTCCTGCGGTCCCGGTTTTTTGGGTTTCTTTTCTTGGTAAGCCCGTTTGCTCCGCGGAGGGACTGTTCTGGCGCCCCTTTTTCCCTCCTCACCCGGGGGCTCCCTGATCCCCAAAACTGCAAATTAACATCTCCCCCCCGTGGGCCCGTCTTTCTCTTTTGAGACTTGTTTGACCACTCTTGAAAATGGGGCTAGAAATCACCCACCCCGGACGCCATCCGCCGTGTTCAAAGTATGGAAAGGATCAGAGGGGCCGGGGGGTTTTTCACTTCCCGCTCCCCTTAAGTCTTCCACATGGTTTTTCTTTCAGATGAGGAAGGTGCCGTCGCATTATGTTCGACGTCCCTCTTTTTTTCACGGAGCCGCGGGGCCTCTAAGAGGGATTCCGGCTCCTCTTTTTCCCCCCAATCATGCCCCCCCTCCTGTCTTTGATTAAAACGCCCCTTCTATGAGCGTTTATACGAATTTTTTCGCCTACAGGGCAATTTCTCTCTGAGATGGGTTCCCCTCCCCGATTCTTTATACTTGTCGCGCCCCCTCTCGACTCCCGCGCGCACGAATGGAAGATTTAAAGAATTGCCATCGTCTTCCGCTTTGAACTTTTTAAGGTCCTTCGAGGAGCCCGGCTCTGTAGGAAGGGACTAGTAGACCGTCTTTTTTTCTTTTTCTTTGTTGTTTTTGGACGGTCGGTATGGGGGATGGGAAGTCTTAGAGTCGCCCAGGGGAAACCGCAGGGGGGCCGTCTGTTCTTGTTTTTTTTTTTTTTTTTTTCTTTTTGTGTTTGGTGTTGCTTTGTTTTTTTTTCGGGATTTTTTTGTCTCTTCTTCTCCCCGGAGGGACAATTTCTGCCCCCCTTTTTTTTGTTCCTTTTATTCTCTCCCCCCCCTTTTCTTCATATCCTTCGCAGACGAAGGATGGTACTTAGTGCCCCCCCGGGAGCGGGGATCTGCTCGTAAGGCTTTTCATGGCTTTGGCTCCGTGCAAAGTTAAGCCCGCCCATCAAGCATCATTTTTCCTCCCCGAAAGCCGTTACGATGAATGGGTTAGGGGTTGTCGTTCTTTTACTTTTCGTAATCCCCTCAATGAGGAGCGTGCTGGTAATATTTCTCTTAGTTTGGATCGTCGTGGCGCCTCGGGGATGCCGAGCTTTGAGACAGTGATCCCCTCGAGTCCCTTCCCGCGGTTCTTTGTCCCCTCCAGAACCCGTTTTTCTAAGAGCAGGGCCACCTCGGGTAGTCTTAGGTTTTCCGTGCGGGACCTCTCAAAGAAGGAAGGTGTCTTGCCTTTTTATCCCTGTTTGTTGCCCCCTTTTTTCTTTTCTCTGAAGTGCGCAGGCTTCTGTGTCTTCGTACAAGGGTTTGGGTGGCCGGCGACAATCATAACCGCTTACCCTCTCGTTTTTCTGCCCCTCCCGAATTTTTCGATTCCTTGACGACCCAGCGAGGGTGCTCTACCGGACTCGGCCCCAGATGAAGGAATATTGGCGCCTGGGGACCCTTTGCCTGCAATGTACTGCGAGCCTCTATTCAGATCTGTTGGCCTCGCCCATTTAACCCCCCCCCCCCCCCCCCGCGCTTTCATTAAACCTTTCCGCCTCTTCTCCTCGTCTTGTAGTCTCCCTTTTCGTCCTTCCAACCTGGCTGTCTTTTTTTCCCCTCGCAGGTTGTCCTTGGGGAGGTCTCGTCTTTCACCCCTCAGTTCCGAGCATGAACGTTGGTGGAGGCTGCCACTCGATTCGAGGGGCTCCCTTCTTTTTTTGGGCCATGGGTCTCAAGTGTACCTCATTTAGCTCACCGCCGCCGGGATTTCAGCAGGCCGGGTTTTTTCGTGAGGCTCTTACCTTTAAAACCCCCCCCGCGTGGGGCAAGGCAACTTTTTGGCCGCCGTTGTATCCCCCTTTCTTTTCGGCCTGTGAGATTTCCGGTGCGGTCTATTTGTTAGTTCTCGCTGTAGGTCCCTGTCGGGCGATTCTTTTTACCTGTGTCCACATCCTTCATTCCCTCCCTTTTTGTTGTTTCTGTAGATTTTCGAGGAGGGGTTGAGGTGGCCAACCCCGTTTTTTCTCCCTCTCCCTGGTTGTTTCCCCCCCCATCGATTGATCTTTTTACCTCAGAACCTCTTTTTTTTTTCTTTTCTTTTTTTTTGCTCCCTGGTGAATTCGTCTCGGTCCTTTTTGATCCCAGTAGCGGTACACCTTCATTTATTAAAGTTTTGTGCCCATTATTCTTTTTTTCTTTTCCCCGTTTTTCCCACGTTTTTAAAATAACTGCACACAAAGCCTGGCGGAGACGCCACTCGTTTATGCCTTTCCCCACTGTGCTTTTTCCCAGGTTTTTTTTTTTTTTTTTCCCCCCCAACACCCTACCAAATGGGCCCGTTTGAGGAGATGCCGGTCAATGAACCAAACGGGCACGCATTAGCAGTATAAGACTCCCCCGCCCCTTACCCCCCCCCAATTTTTTCTTTCCAAATGCCCCCGGTACACTGGCTGTGAAACCCTTTTTAGAGTTTTATTTTTTCCCAAAGAAAACCCTATTTTTTGCGCCCAAGAGCAAACTCTTAGGAGCCCCTTGGAGCTCCACCAACCGGGACCCCCCAACCCCCAGATCCTTTTTGTTTCCCATAGTGTGCTAGTCAGGGCGAGCTAAAGCCATGATTCGATTCTTTTTTCTAGGAGGGTAGACTTCGAGGCGTGATGATCCAAGAGATATTTCACTTGGAACCCCGTGTATAATTTTTTTCTGATCCCACTGCACACCATTATTTTCCAGTACCTTATGGACGTGTCGGGGCCGTCCCCCCCTTCCCGCTGGTTCTGATGCGCTCTTTTTCTCTTTGCCCTCTTTTGACAAGGTTTCCCTCTGTCAGATTAAACTGGCGCCCATGCTGTTCTATCAGGTGGCAAGGCCCCCCCCCCCCCAAACCCCCCCTTCTTGGTATGGGCCCCTTTTTTTTCCCTTTGGGTCGAGTACGACTCCCCCATTTCTCTTCGTTTTTTGATTACGCCGTTTTTCTTAGTTCTAGTTAGCAATTGTCCCGGGACCCCGGGACGGAATCCAAGTCGTTTTGACCCTTTCTGAGTCGTAACTAAAACAAGCGGGAAACCTCTTTGTCGGGGCATTACACTGTGCACTTCCCCTTTTTTCACCCCCAAATTTTTTTGTATGGGTTTTGAAGAAACGCCTTTGTGCTCCGGAGGAGATTGGCGGGATTTTTATAATGATAAGAGCTCCACTTTTTCCACGAATTAGACACCCCGAGGACCGATTACAGACTCATACTAATGGGGGTTCTTTTTCCCTCGACTTAGTATCCGACCCCGTAAACATTTCGTCACGGTGGTTTGCTCCCCCCCTGCAATGCATTTTCTATCTCCCTTGCGTTTCATTGACCATGGTCTCGATGCCTCGTTGCGACTTAGAAAGCCCTTCGTCCTTTTTCCTCCCGGGCTTTGCTTTTCTCGGTCGATTCGCACGCCTACCCGCCGCAGTCCCTTTCCCTGCTTGTCTGGGGGCTTTTCGCCTGAGACGCTGACGACTGCCCATGTTTTCTCGTTTTCAACCTTCGTCTTTTCGTACCGAATCGGCGCCCGGCCAAAGGGACCTGAACTTCCCAATTTTTTTAGATCTATGATTTCCCGGTCGGGCAAACAATATAGTGGACAGAACAGGCCCGATCCGACAAAGCGAGGGCCGGTTGTAGGCTCGAAAGGAGGAACAGAATTTATTGTGGGGAAGAGAGACCTCTGCCTACTAGGGAGAACTGGAAGCAAAGATAGGGGCCATGGGTGTAGACATGCTCCTCCAATCCCCTTTCCCGGAAGGGGGGGGGGGTTTCCCTTTTTTCTCGGACTCTTTTTGTTACCCTGTTTTAATATAGAAGTAATGACCACCGGCCGGCCCCCCTGGCGGTCTGTGGGACTCCCCTCCCCCCCCCATATATTAGGTGTCCACTCTCACATGTTTGCTCCCCCGATTGACCCCCTCAAGTCTTTTTTTCGAGCCCCCGTCTGGTGCTGACGGATGCCCCCAAAGGGATTTTTTGGATCGCGTGGGGCCTTGGTGCTTCTCTTATTGCACGGACCGCCTGCTGGTGACCCACGAGGTAGGGAGATTTTTTCTCGTCTTTGTTCCGGTGGGCTGAGAAACCTGTGATCCCCTTTTGTCCCCCGTAGAGAGTATTTTCGACTTTTATATGTGGCGAGGTGAATGCGCTGTTCCCTGGACGGGCGGAGGGCCGTGGGGCCCCCCGATTTCCTTCCGCGGATCTGCCTCTGCGAGGACATCTTAACACTGGAAGCGGTCCTTTTCCGTTTGCCGCACCGCGGCCCCTTGTACAGCGCCGTTGCAGTTCTTTGTAGGATGAACAGAGATCATCGTCATGACAGCGCCGGCCTCAGCAGGGTCCCCTTTATCCTTTTCCTCCTTCCCTTTTCCCTTAGAGATGAATGCGGTTCTCATTTTCCTTCCCCTGAAGCTCTGTAGGATGACGGGGTTGAACTCCCCTTCCCTCTTTTTACTTGTGCCGCGTTTTCTGGCTCTTCGTTGCAGTCTAGATTAAAAGGTGAAGTCTTTTTTTAGCCCGGGAGCTCCCTTGCTCTTAGTCCCCTTTCTCCCCGAGACCCAGAAACGGTGGCGTCAACAAAATACCATCGTCCACCTCTTGCCCGTCTTCCGCTCGAGCTCGACGGGTTCCCCCTTTTCCCTGGTCCCCCTGGTGCTCTAATAAACAACCGCCCCGCTTCTAGACCAATGCCTTGTCCCTCCTCAGGGATACAGCGCGTTCCTTTCCCCCCTGGTTGTTTCTCGCTGTCCTTCTATTCACCTTGAGTAGAAGGTCTCTTTAATAGTCGGGAGCCTGCTCACCGTGATCGCTGTGACGCCTACTATTTTTCTTTTTTTTCTTTTTTTCGCTCCCTCCCCCTCCCCGAATTTGGGCAGGCATGACAATGGTTCCCTATGGCGGTTTTGTCCCACGAGCGGTTTCTTTTTTTTATTGGGCCTCTCCTCTATGTTCTAGAGGAATTTGCATGCTCTCTTTATGTTCCTGGTCGCCACGTAGGTTACTTCTTGAAGCGCTCCCCAGTTTGACTTTTTTATCCTTTTGGTTCTTTTTTTTTTTTTTCCTTGCACCCCCAAACCCTCCGTGACAGCCTCCTAGATCTTTGCCCTGTGCCTCTCCTATTTCGGCTATCCCTTGTAGGGTCCTCGCGTTTTTGTAGGGCCGCTGCCTTTTTTTTTCTTTTTATATCCGTACGTTTTTCTCCTTGAAAAGTTGAAGAGGCAGGAGCTCGCAGGGAGGACCAGTTTGCACAGTAGAGTGAGAGGAATTCGGCCAGTCCTCCCCCTCTCGCCGCATTTTATTTAGCTGTGAACCAAGGAGAGTTTCTCCCCCTCTGAGGGGACCTTGGAAAGATTTTCTCCTCTTTACTTCCTTTCCTCCCTCTTTTCATTTTGATGTAGAAAGGAACATCAATGATTGGATTTTTCCCCCTTGGGTTGTATTCTTTAACCAGTGCTCCATTCCTGCTCGAGCTCTTAACCCTTCCTTTTCTCTTTTTTGTGATTAGAGTGGGCTCGGGGAGGAACGGAATTTTTTGGACATTCTATTATTTCTTTTAATACCAGAAGAGGTTTGCAACCTCCCCTGGTTGATTTCATGTTCGCCTTTTCTAGTTGAGATGGTGAAGGTGAGTGGTGCCAGCTGGACAATAGACTGGCGGACTGAGTAGGCCGTGGACCTCTTTCTTCTTCTCCTTCTTTGTTTTCTAGACTTAGGAAGCATCAGTCCCGAAGCTCCGCACACTTTGTTGTCGGGAAGGCGCCGATACAGCCTTTCCTTCGTTTCCTTTCCAGAGGTCTCCTTAGCGGACCTGACCAGACCCGCTAGAGGGCTCGCCCCGGGAGAATCCCTCGGACATACTATTTCATTTTCCTAGGACGTTCCCTTCTAAAAATTGGAAAAGTAATTCATTCTGCTTCTCAGGCTAGAGGCCATCGCCCCCCGGCGCTTGAATCCCGCGTCGAAGCCAGGCGTCCCTTTTCCCTTTCCGGTTTCATGCGTAAGTCAACCTGGCTATGCCCTCGGGAGAATTGTGGTTTGGAGGCTTCTACAACTTTTGTAAAAAGCCCCTTTTCTCGCTCGGGATCTTATTCCTTTCTATTCGTGGCGGAGAGGTTCGCTTTTGGCCCACACCCCCAGGTTTTACAGTGTACCTTCTCCCGGCTCCCTCCGGCTTTCCGGTCTTTTTTTCTCTTCGAGTCTTGAAAATGGACAGGATATGGGCACTTTTATAGAACGGTCGTCTTTACTCCGTATTACACTTCCCGAAGGAGCCTTTTTCGCTATAGCGATCTCTGCTGTAGTTTCGTAAGGTCTAGCTAAGTCCACTCCTTTCCCTCTCTCTCTTTTTATTTTCTCCCCCCCCCTCCTCCTTACGTGTGTTTTCGACTAGATGCGATGAGGCAAAACCTTTCATCATTCTCCGGACGGTCCCCACACTCTTTTCCTCCCAGGCCTCAAACCTCTTCGACTGACCCCCCTCGAACATTCCCTTGCCGTATATCACACGTAGGCCTGGGGAGAACATTTTTTCCCCTTGTGACAACTAGGGGAGGGCTTCAACTCTACTTTAGTGGCCCCTGGACTTGCAGGAAAGGAAAGGGTGTTTTCATGCCGGACTGATGACAACTTACTTTTGCTATCTTAGGGGGACGACGCCCCCATCTACCTTTTTCCAGTCCCTCCCGCCGAGGTTTATGCCTGGAACTTCTGGATTTGTCCCCGGTTCCGTGGGCTCCCCAAAGACCCCCACCCTGCTCGGCTTTTCCGCGCCCCGTTGAAATCTTAAAAGGTCCCGAGCCCTGTCTGCATCACTGGCGCCCACTCGGGAGTTTCAAGCGGGTTTAGGGTTACGAGGGAGGGCCTGAGGATGCTTCATCAGTCCCCAAACTGTCTCCTGGAGAAACAGCAAGATTCCCTTTCTGGTCCTGTCCGGTCTCTACTTGGTCTTCTCTCTTTTCTTTTCTCTTTTGACCCGAGCGCTCCCCCCAGAATGAGGTACATCCTTCTCTCCCACGGACATTCCTTGTCCCGGGCGAAGGACCACACCAACCCTTTGGCTAAGGGGACCCCGGAAGCAAGAGGAACTCGTGAGACTTCGAAGCGGACGGAGAATCTCTGACACCTCAGTGCACGCCCGTAGTGGATGTTTTTCCCCTGACCACATAACCGCGCACTTTTCTGAGTTTTCATGTCCTCCATCCCAGGTGGCGGGCGTGTTCCCATCTCTTGTGTGTTCGCTTCTCTAATGGCTACAGCGAGTTCCCGCCTTCCTCACTAGCAACACGGAGAACCCGATGCCTTTTTTCTCAACGCTCCCCTTTGGAGGTCTTTTTTAATAAGCTAGTCTCCGCAACCCCCAAACCACCTTTTCCAATTTTGGTTTCTTTTTTCCTCAGTCCCCATGATTAGGGAAGGGAGATGTCCTAAATCTTAATGGAAACCTTTCTCAGGAACCTCCATAGACCCCGAGATTTTAATCAACTATACCGCTGGGGCGTTTCCGCTGATCCTCTTTTCAATACCATGGACGAGGAAGCGTGTTCTAAATTTTCCCCCCTCAACTTTTTCCTCCAGTCTTTCGACAGCTTACTCTTCTTTCTCTCCTAAGAAGCTCGAAGAGAGCTTCGGTTCGGCCCCCCATTCCGTCGGCGACCGGGGCCACCTCGCGAAAAACGGCCCCCTAACCTGAATAGTCCACTAGGTGGAACCTTTGGCAGGGCCAAAAATAACCTTTTCCCTTCCCTGAATTTTCCCCCTTTGAAGGTAGGGTGGTGGGGGGCCACTCGGTGTTCCTCGTCAATCCTGCCGTTTGGTCTCCTTTTTAGAAGGCTCAGATTGGCCTCACAAGACTCGGGCTGGACGATGAAAATTGAACCAACCCTTTCTTCCTTTTTTCCCCACAAACCTTTCTCTTGTTCCGCTGGAGGAACCCCATAAGGTACCTTTACGGCCCCCTGTCTTCTGCTTTGGGTTACCATACCGTCCCATTTTGGCGTACAAGAGATTGCAACCGTTTCTAACAGAGTTTAAACCTTTGAACTTTTTTCTGAAGCCTTTCTTCCTCCTTGTACACACGACAACGGGGCGGCTTTTGGGGGACCGTTGTGGTGTAAGTTTAGTGAGCGGATTTCATGCATGCCTTTTCAACACGGCTGTTATTGTGATCGTGCTGTTCGCTGCTTTTTTTTTTCTGGTCGGCTGAAACCTGTGGTCCCGCGGGTGATTTCCCCCTTTGTTCACTCTCTCGTTCCGGAGAAGACCGACCTTTTCCCTTTTTTGATCTTCCTTTGAGGCGTGCTCACGCCCCCCCTCTTTTGGTAGCTGGGTCTTTTTCCTGGGAATACTTAATTTTTCTCCCTTTTCGATTTACCACCTTGACAGCTGAGTTTCGCTTTTTAGCGAACTCTGCATCGTTTATGCGCCGTGTATTGCGGAGCTTTTTTGGCTCCCTCCGTCCTCTCTTTCAGGTTTCTCATTGAGAAGGAGAAGTAAGCTCTATTTTTTCCTTTTTGTTTTTTTTCCCGATGTTCTTAGATGTACCTGCTGCTCCTATGTTCCCTTTTTCTTTCCCCTGGCGCCCTCCCGCGCGATTTCCCTGAAAGTCTCTTACTCTTGAGAGTCAACAGGGCGCTCTCCCATTTTAAGTTTCTTCTCCTCCTCCTGACCCTTGAGGGTCCCCTTCTACTTCTGAGCAGAGAAATAGTCCCCCCGGTGGTGATAAATATCCCCGACAAATTACATCTCCACTTAAGTGGTCAGTCTGAGCTCTCCTTCTGACGGTGACCCTCGCTTTTCTTGAACACTGTTTCTCCGGACCTCACAAAACAGCGAGAGCTTCCTTCCCCTCCACTCCGTTGTTACTCCTCTTTTTTTTTTTTTTTTTTTGAATTTATCAAGAGACCTCTTTCCGCCAGGTTTCCCGCTTTGTCCGTTTTTTAAGCGCCCCCAGAAGGTGAGTAGAAGGAGTGGCCCTTGTTTCTTTCGGGAGTCTTCCTTTTTTTCAGCCGCAGTGGACGACCCCGTATTTTTGTTTTTTCGGACCTCCCCCTTTCAGCGCCTGGAGGACAGGCTACATTAGATATGCGTTTTTCTCCCTTCTGAAAGCTTGGGGAGAATCACTGTCCCTTGTCTCTCATGGGATATACTTTTTATTTGTATCTCGACACCTTCGAATTCAAGCTGAGCCATCCTCCCGCGACAAGTACTCACTGGTCCCCAAAAAACCCTAAGACCTTCTTGAAGGTGTTTGAGACTCCTGAGTGCCCTTAGGTTCTTCTAATGCCCCGGGGAGGGAAGGGCTACTTCCGGGGTTGGTCTCAGAGAGGACGAGTAGTAGTACCCTCAGGGAACGAGGAGGGAGGCGTTGCGCACCGCGGTGGTGAACAATTCCGAATCAAATTCTTCCAGTTTCTCCGATCTTCATAAAAGAAGCGCCAAATCATTACCCAACAATTATTGAACCAACTTCTTCTTTCCCCACGTCCCTCATAGGCGGGGAAAAGAGTGAATCACGTACTGTGGAGGCCCCCCCTTCTTAACTCTGAAATTTCTGTCCCTCCATTCCTTTTTTGCTGTGTCCTTCTTTCACTCCCCAGGGGCAGTACTTTTTCCCACCCGGGCTCTCCCTCTTCCTCTGCTGTACTTCTTTTCTCACCCTTTGGGATAGGTCTGGAAAGAGCCCTCGGGGATTGCCCGCTTGTCCTGCTTTCCCTTCCCTCTCCTTCTTCCATACCGACGCGGTTTCCCCTCCTCCCCCTGGCCTTGAAAATTCACATGCGGTATCTTGGGCGTCTTTTTGTTTTTTAGCGGGGTACCCCAGTGGCTTTCAAAGCTCGACGGTGTTTCCGTTCCTGGTCTGGGTTTTCTCCGTCTTCCTGCTTTTGCCTTCGTTTTCCCCGTTTCGCCTTTGTTGGTCCTTTCAGGCGCCGTACAGTTCGTAGTTTTTTTTTTTTGACTGGGGTCACCTTGCCGACGATTTCCTCCCCCTTGGATTCCCCCCTTCTTCAGATAGGCCAGATCGGCCATTTTTCCTCAATTTTGATAACCCGGGTCAACTGTTCTACTCTGGAAGAGAGCGGAGAAAGCAGAACCATTGATCGGTTAACCCCCATCTCTTCGACCTCTACCGTGGGGTAGAGGGAAGTGAGATTCTTCGGACACCTCCCCCCCCCCCCCCCCAGAGAGAATTCTGGGGAGTCGAAAACCGAAAAGGTTCCACCGTTGAGTCCTTCGCCAGCTTTCTGCGTGGGACTACTTTCCTATGCTCGCCTCGCAGGACGCGCCTTCCAGTGCCCCCTTTCAGTGTCAGAGGGCATGTCCGGTTTTGATGTAAGGCCATGCCGGTTTTTCTCGTCTAGTAACCCTACCCGCCCAGAGTTTTTTCACTTCCCTTTTTTTGTTCCGCGACGTGATATGCTCCTTTTCCCCGGGCGCGCCGGTTGAGGCTCTAGAAGAGTTTGGGTTCTTCCCGGTGCGACGTTGTCAACCGCCCTCAATAG
>Ga0179593_1676687_pt1 | contig 10647 bp, 13 predicted proteins | sample CZODoug2_1_08_16_FD_185931 | JGI IMG/M metagenome (GOLD analysis project Ga0179593, IMG submission 185931) | Vadose zone soil fungal communities from Angelo Coast Range Reserve, California, USA - CZODoug2_1_08_16fungal (PacBio error correction) | ecosystem: Environmental > Terrestrial > Soil >... | reverse complement strand
TGGCGGATGTACCTCCCTGTTGAGGATAGAATTCATCATTGCCTATTTGGGATGCACCATCTTCTTCTTCATGTAGTTTTTAATTCCCTTATGGTGTGCTCCGCCCTCACCGTTTCCATGAAATTCTCTTTTAGGAGAATGAGAGGAGGCCGTCCTTCCCCGATCTTGCCCTTGGACTCTCCTTTTTAGTTGTACTATTTTTCTTGGCTCGGTTTTTCTTTTTGTCAACATGAGCCTTTCTCCAAAAACAAATCCTTCCTTTTTCGACACTTCCCCTTACTTTTTTTATCATTACTCCCGCCACGTGGCAGCAGTATTTCCCTTTCCCGCTGCGCTTCTTCCTTATGCGACCAAACTCTTCCCTTTTTCATGTGACCTTCCCTCGCCTGTTTTCGCGGAGTTTTCTCTTTTTTTTTTTACTATTGCTCTGGCCAAATAGTAGGTCATTTTTGATGTATCATATGATTCTTTCCCTGTCTTCGGTGTGAAAGCTTTTCCAGACCCTTGGGCCCTCCCAATGCGATACCAAGGCGCTCCTTTTGAACGTATTTGTCCGTCCCTCAGTGTTGTTTGTCTTTGTTTTTTTTGTGTTTTTTTTTGGGTTTTTTTTCTTGGGTGTTTTTGTTTTTTTTTTTCTTTCTCTGCCCGTCCGAGCGAAAAACCCGTGCGCCGGATTTGGTGGGTTTTGTAACCCCCCTCCTTTTTCTCCCCCCTTTTCACAACTCAATGTTCTCACGAGGATGACTGCCCCCCCTCTTGCACCTGATAAATCCGCCCCTTTTTCTCGAGCACTCTCCCTCCTAAGAGGAGGTTCCCTTCTCCTACGTCGAACGACGCGCCCTGTTCAAATCACCCCCCTTTTTCCTGTGGTGATATCTCCCCCACCATAGCCCTATGCTCTGTCCTCCTGCGAGGCTTTTTTATCCTTCGCTTCTTAAGAGATGGCTAGTACATGTCTCCCCCCCTCCCAGGTTCATGATCCTGAGGTGTGGTGGCCTTGGCGTATCTGCAGCAAACCACCCTTCCCTCCCATACCCTCCTCCCCCCACGCGTACCCCCCGGGCCGCGCTGGCTCCGCCTACTTTTCTTGCCGCCGCGTTCTTTATTTCCCCCTTCTCCGGTACTGCATGACTTCGCAGTGTATTTTTCCCTTCTTTTTTTGCGACTGTAGGAACTTGAAACCCTTTGGATCCACTCAGCTCTTTCCCCCACTCTGAGATACACGAGTAGCATTCTTCGTATCCGCCCATCCGCCCGGCTTCCCTCCCCCCTCTCACTTTTCCCCCCTCCCGTCCCTAGACCTTTCAGCAGCGTCACGGAAAAAAGGGTGAGAGCACTAGTGATTCCGTCGAAATGTCTCACCCCCAAAGGATTCGCATTTCTCTTGTCCAGCTCCTTCCCAGCCCACGCCCCCCCCCTTTTTTTGCTCTTTCTTTTCATTTCCCCCAGGGATGGTAAGCTTCTTTTATGTTGAGAATCCTTCTTCGACCAGAGATCAAGCATTCTCTAGTACCAACCTCTTCTTCGGGTGATAGTCTTCCCAGCAAAGAGACCGTCCGGCCCTAGAGAATCTCCTTCAAAGTGAACACATTCTTTTTCGAATCCTGCTCCCCCGAATTTGACAGCTCTCCTACCGGAGTAAACCCTTCTGAAGAAGTCCGTCTTGTGCCTTTTTCGGGCTGGTGACGTATCGTACTGTCCTTTTCCGTCGTCGAGCGGAGCTTTTCTTTCCCATTCATTTCTCGAGAATAGGAAAGTTGTCCCCAAAGAAACCCATTCCCTCAACCGGCTACTGCCCCTTTTTTCCTCTCTGTGACATTTTTCTAAACTTTACTTTAAGAGCGTCCCCTGTCGTTGATTCACGAGCCCCATGACACGGCATTGGGTATTTTCTCCTTGGCTCCCTTACCTCCACAGGGTAAAACCATGGTTTTCACTTTTTGGGTATTTTGAAAGAACAGTACGGTTTTTGTCACTTCACCTGCCATTTTTCCCGCCTTCCCTTTGTCCCTTAGTTGCTCTCCTTCCCCATCGAAAATCGGGCTCGCTTTTCCTAGATTGCTTTCCTCGCTTTCGCCTCTGGTTTGTGTGCAGATGATACGACATGTTGTTCTTTTGCCTCGTCCACAAGATTTTTCCCCATCAGAAGCAGCATTTCTTCTCGCCAGCGGTTTCGGGTCTTCCTCCCTGCCCTCCCTCTTGTCCGAGCAGCGGCTTTTTTTTCCCAGCAAAATTGTTCTTCGATGCATGAAAATAGAAAAACCCCTTCCCCACCAAGGCCCTCACTATGAAGGCGCTCCTCATTTAGTTGTTGTTGTTGCTAATTTTGCGGCATTCGTAGGGATTATGTTCTTCTTTTCTATGTAATGAAAGAGGCTAAATTGTTTCCCCCCTCTGACGCAAACCCTTTTTCCTTTCTTACTATTTTTTATTCCCACCCAGATGGATATTATTCTTTCTTTGACCATGATGATGGTACTTTTTTCAGTTTCCTCTCGTTTTCCTTTTTTTCTTGTTAATCATCCCTGTCGAGATCATCGACCCTCTCCTTTAAAGGCGAACTTTTTTTTCTTCTCCCCCGCACTCGAGACAGATTTTTCTGTCCCCTCCCCCGCAGTACACTTTCTGCCTCTTTTCGGTCGACTCTATTACACATCTCCGATGTGTCCTTTTTTTCTCCCAGAAACGCCCCTTTTTCCCCGGCTTCGTTGATTGAGTTTTCTTTTCCCCCCCCCCCCCCTCCCCCCCCCCCCTGGGTCTACCCGCGTGTCTTGATTTTTTTTCCGGTCATCACTTTTGGGGCCTTCGTACGAATCGTGTCCTTCGACTTGTTCCTTTTTTCCACAGAGCTTTTCTTTTTGACAGGCCTTCTCGCTATTTCATTCTCCTTTTTTCCCCCCCTCATAGATGGGGCTTGGCCCTCTCGTGCGCAGCCCCCCCCCCTTCAGATCGAAGAATTTTCCTATACTCCCCCCCGTCCCCCCCTCCCTCCCCCCTTCCCCGCTTCGTGAAGACGTTCTTTTTTTTGCGTTTACTCCCTCTTTCTCGCCCCTCCTTTTTCTAGGGAGCCTGTTGTCTTTTTCCCTCCTTTTTGCCTGGTGGGTCCTTTGCGTTCGCCTGTATCTCCTCCTCGGTGCTTTCCCACAACTCATGCTTTTTGGTACGGTGGCAGAATTACTGCTTCCTCTTTTTTTTTTGTGTCTTCCTTTAGACTTTAGCATTTTCCTGGAGAAAGTACCCTTTTTTGCAATAATCCCCTGTGGGAGTGGGATGAGGCTCTCTATCTCTGAAGACATCTTATTGCCTCCGTCTTTGGTGGTTTGGCTCCGCTGGGGGGTGGGGTTTTTTTTGGGTGGGGGTTTTTTCTGGGAATTGGGTTTTTCTCTCTGCTTTCTCCACAGAACTTGTTACCTGTTGTTTTTTTTAGTTCCCTTTTCATTTCTGGATGATGACGGAGTCTCCTTCTTTGCCGGTTTCTGCCCCTTGCTTCTTTAACTTCCATAATTGATAATCGGGTTTTTCCCGGTTGGGGCGATATGGATAAGAACTCCCGTCCGCGTCCCTCTTTGTTCACCTTCTACTTTTTTAACTCGCAGGAGCCTTCGCCCTTTTTCCCTTGATTTCGGATGTCTCCAACGAGCCGATGGACTTTTCCTTGGTTATGTTGGTTTTCTTTTGGCTGGTATTTTTTCCATGAATGAGATGATCCCCACCCCTGGTCACGTTCCTTTGTGGTGCAAAGTGGTCTCCCCGAGCTGTACGAACCCTGCTCCCTTCCTCGAAGAGCTTGTTTTCCCCTTCCCCTTCTGGCTATTTTTTTTCTCAACACCCCATACCTGGAACATCTCTTCTTGGACCTCCCCTTCTTCTTAATATATTTCATGGTTCAAATCGGTCCCATATACGAACTTTTTTTATTCAATATGAGTTCTCCTTCGTAATCCTCGTCCTTTGACACCCCCTTGCGGATAAGGAGATTCCCCCCCCCCCCTCGGATTTACCCTTCTTTTTCTTTTTGAAGATATGGAACGGTTCTCTATCTTTTTCCCTTTTGTTGAGTCAAAAATGAAGTTCCAGTTTCTCCCAAAACCCTTTGAGCGCAGGTCCCCCCCCCCCCCCTGGTGGTTTACCTTCTCGCGTTCTCCCCTTTTCACAATCCTCCGAACGAGTTCTCTTCCTAAAAGGAGTGCCGCGAACTTCCATTAAGCCGATTGCTGTATTTTTTTTTTTTTCTTGGAACCCCCCTTCAGATAAGAGATCGGATTCGTCGCCCCACGCCGCGGATTCCCCCCTGTTTCCCTTGGTGATCCGCCCCCCCCAAAATAGCCCTCTTCTTTGTTCTTCGCATGACCCATCCCAGCGGGTCTTTATCGCGGAAACTTTCCCGATGGCGACATGATCCCACCCCCCCTCAGGTGTCAGTGCTCCCCCGGATTTTTCTCATCGAATTCCTTTTTTTCCCCAGACCGACAAACCCTCTCACCATCTTCCCCTTCCCCCGTTCCAATAGGATAGGTCTTTTTTTCAGCGCGGGGTCCTTTTTTTTTAAGCAGAGATCTCATGAGCCGGCGATTCCCCTTTTCTTTCGTATAAGGGAAACGGTGTCCCAGTCTCTGGAGCACTCCTTTTTCCGCGGGCATTCGGCCGAGAACGTGGTCTTGTGCTCCTATGGTCCCTGAGAACCTTTTTCTGAAGCCGAGGCGCCCCCCTTTCCTTACATTCTGCCGCAACCAAGACGACCCCATTCCCGACTACTCCCTTCAAATAACGATGGCATGCAGCCTCGAAAACCTTTTTTGCGCAGTTCCCTGATAGATACAACCACAAAGGACGCCCTTGAGACAAGATCACTTTTTCTCCCACGCCCCCCTCTTCTTATGGAGAAAATTCGCAAGTTTTATTACCCCCACCAACACCTTTTCTTTTCCCTACTCTATGAAATGTTGAGTCATCAGGACACAAAAACCCTCAAAAAGAAGATTCTTTTCCACAGGTACCCCTCCGTGGGTGGCAAAGAAAAGAATCTTTTCCTAGGAGCTTCGAGGACCCTCCCCCTTCCAAGGCTTTCTCCAATCAAGGAGGACTTAACCTCCCTTTTGCGATACTCCTCTTCTGCAAACGGCGCCGTAACCCCTGTCGTCAAAGACGTATTCCCTCCCTTTTTCCGTGCCTTGCGTAATAGGCCGTTTTTCGGATTCCGGACACGAGTTTCCAAGCCCCCCCACTCCCTTCCCGGACCGTTGCCCCCTACCACCCAGTATTGCCTGCGCAACTCCCAGCGCCTCCTCTTTTCAGGTAGCCAATCAACGATTCGTACCTCTTCCTTTGCGTGATGACTCCAGAGCATGGCGATTCGCCTTTCCTTGGCGCCAGTGAGAAAATTTTTTTTTTCCCCCTAAGAAGCCGCACCACTTTTCTTGGGTGGAGGAAACTTAATCCCGAGGGTAATCCCCCAAACGGCATTCCTTTTTACCCGACTCGGCAAGAAGTGTCTTTCTCTTCTGCCGCACATTCCCCTTCGGGCGGTCCCTTGGAATTCGTCCTTTACTACTGGTTTTGATCTCGAATTGTCTTGAGTCTGTTTTGTCTCGCTCCCAAGTCTTTCCCTTTTGATGCAATCATGACTTCCATTACTAATTTAGCCATTTTCCGTAGTCGCTTGAACACTGACACGGCATTTGCCGGCTTTTCTTTTTGATAGCCAAATGATCTTACAAAACGCAATCCCCCCCCCTTACCCGAAGCCAGACCTTCCCTGAATCTATCTCTTGTCCTTTTTTTTTGAGAGATATCTTTTGTCTTGCCTTCCGTTTCGTTTTATTTTATTTCCCTTAAGAGGCCATTTTTCCCCCAGTCAAATCCGATCCTGCGGATGGATTTCTTTTCTCGCTCGCCACGCAAATCTTCTTATGGCGACCAATGCTGCTGTTTCATCATAGTCTTCTGGAGCTCCCTCCCCCCTTTTTCATGCCCCCCAAATTGAATATTAAAGGGCATTCTTTCTCCCCCCTTTTTGCCCACCGACCTTCTTTTTTCTTCAATGTGAGGCGCGCCTTCCTTTCGCTGCCGCCTTTCTCGCTTAAGAATTGAAAAGTTGATGTTGATGAATTTAGAAAAGAAAAGCTCCCCCACAATGGGGTTAACTTGTTGCTTTTTTTCAAGGGTAGACATTTTCGGGAGAATCCTCCCTGAGGTTATGAGTCTCCTAACGCTTGCTATTTATAGTGTAAACAGCTATAACGTGATTTGAGGCGTTTTCCCTCCCGGTTTAGCCTTTGTGTATGTTAACTTCCCTCCCCCCCTTCTGCTGTTTTTCCCTTGCTCGTGAGCAGTCGCTCCCTCCGGCGGCCTCTTTACGCCCCCCTTTTTTCGGCTCTTTCCAAAGTAGTGACACGTTTCCTCTTTTTTTTTTTTCCGCCGTGGTTTCTTTTTAGAGCGACCGCTTCTTTTCCGCCTGGATGGAGTCTTTGGTTCTTGATGGCGGCCCTCTTCGGACGGTTATAAATCTACCCCCCCTTTCGTTGGTACCTCCCTTGCCTTCTGCGGGTCGATGCTTTTCTTTCTGATGCTTTGGAAGCCTGGAAGCGGGACCCCCCTTCGACCCTCCTTCAGAGAAAAGCGATACTGTGGCGTGGATTTTTGTGAATCGTTTTGGTCAGCACTTCTTAGCCTTTTGCTATGATATTCGCCTCAATTTTGTTTACGGGACCTCTTTTTATTTTCTGGTGATTGCTTTTTTTTTATCGATGTTTGCGGAGGGGACGGTCTCCCCCCCTCTACCAGGGGGTTTTTCTAATAGTGTTCTAGATTACGGTTCTTCTTTTGCTTATGGATCATACCCCTTTTTCAAGTTCTACACTTTTTTTCGTGATAAAGAAATGTCTTTTTCGACCTGAGAGTTTTTTTGAAGGGAGCATTCCCTGAGGACTTCTCTCGGCGTTGCGCTTGAATTTACTAGATTCTTTGCTGGTGCCTAGGGGGGTTTGTCGGTTCTCGCTACTCCCTTGCCTTCCCACAACCCAGGGTAACCGCTCCCTTTTCCCCCTGATCTTTTTTTTTTTGGGGATTAATGTAATTAGTCCGTATTTTTTTATCACTAATCCCCTCTTCTCGCCTGGAATGTCCCCTTCGGCTATGGGTTTTTTTTTTTTTCCTTCACTTCCCTGGCACATCGCATTTTTTTTCCAAGTTTCGTTCGACTATGCCTTTTTGCATGGGTCCCACCCGTCTTTCATCCACTTTTGAATTTTACATTTAGTTCGGAAATCCTTTAGATACAACCCTACAGCCCCTTGGGCCTCCCCACACCTCTCTCAACGGGTGTGCGTTTCCATGCATTGTGTTCTTTTTACTCCGCATAATTGTTGTTCCTCTTCGTCTCCCCCCCCCCAAGCCTGTTCAAACAAGGTGAGCGCCAGGTTCAGTGGTGGGTTACCTCCCCCAACGTTTGTTTGTCCCCGAAATGGTCTTCTTCCCGATCTCCAAAGGATTGAAGACATCCCCTCCAGATCTTCTTTCGTGCGATATTCAGTCTCCCGGAATGAAAGTCGCATACTTCCAATCACAAATGACGATAGGGGAATTTTTTTATTCAGAATTTTCCCAACTTCTCCTGGGCTAATGATTTTCGAGCTGGCGCCCGGATCTCTTTTTGGATCGCGGTCTTTCCTCATGTCCCCATGATAAACACTTCCCCCCCCCCAGATCAGAGGGACCTTTGACCAAGGAGGTTGATCATCGCATTCATTGGTCCTGTTGCCGCCCAAAAAAAGAGGCCAAGCCACTGAAAGTAAGACTCCTAGGTTCTTTTTCTTTTTTCTGTGGATACCCGCCCTCAGATTTTCAGCGAATGCCGCCTTTTTCCGCTCGCTCTTTTTCCGAAACGGTATTTTTGGCGGGAGCAAGAAAAGACCTTTTTTCCTGTAGCCCCCCCCGACCGCCCTCTCCTTTTCAGAGTGTCCCCCCCTCAGCTTCACGAGGAGCATGCCCCGAGCCGCCCCCCTTTTTCCATCTGCCTGGTCCCAGCGAATAAATTCTCTTTTTTTTCCTCAGCCCTCCCCCCGGCAGAGGTTACCTTCCTTTGCGCGCCACATTCCTCATGATATGGCCCCCAAAGTTTTTCGTCTTAATAAGATTCTCCTCCCGAGCACAACCTTTGTTTCAAAAGCCCCCTGCGGTTTTTTTCTTTTCTTCCCGCAGTACTTTTATTGTACTTTTCCATTTCCCTTAGAAATCCTCTTCCCCCCATCATCGGAAAGACCTTGAAAGTTCTCCCCTTTTTACCACCCGTGGGGGATAGTCTCTCCGCACAGTCCTCCCCCCCGAGAATAGAAAGCCCCCGTGCCCACCTTTCCCTTTAATTCCACTTCCAACCGCCTTCGAGCGAGATTTGAGGAAACCACCTTTTACGAACGTTCTTATACTTATTCATTGTGACGGGGAGTAATGTATTTTTTCGTCGTTTTTTGGAGCGGATCCTAGCATTGCCCCAGCCCCTCCTCGACCGTTCTTCCCCCAGACACCACATTTCTTTTTCCTAGCGTGGCTAATGCCTTTCACAGCTCCCCGTGTCCCTTCCCGGTAGTTTTTTCATGTGAAACTACCCTCGACAAAATTGGAGTGCCCAGATCCCTATTCATTGACCTGCGTATTAGCCTTCCTTTTCCCACTTATAGCAAGAGCCCTTTTTCCCAAAATGGTTCCCCCTCGTTTCGGGTTTTTTTTTTGCAGCACATCGCCGCTGTAATCTGCCCTTGCTTACTTACGGCTTTCCTTTGTCAATGCGGCGAAGGTTTACTGCGTTGGCTTCCTCCTTTTTTTCCAGAAAAAATTTTCGCTGTCCGTGTGCTTCTCCGGAATTAGCCCTTCCCCATGTCTCTCTTTAGAGATCTCGCCCCCTTTTCTTTTTGCCTATGAAGGGTAAACGACTCTCCAGCAGCATTTCTCCCTAGCTGCTGAGACATAGTACCGGAATCCCCCGGCCAGTGGTTCCTCCCCGGTTGCTAAGACAATCTTTGAAACCATCCCAACGCAGCCAAACCAATCTCTATCCTGCCCCTCAAAGCCCTATTTTCCTCCCTTGTTGATGGTCTCCTCTTCGGTCGGGCTGCTTTTGCTTTTGCGTTTGTTTCTATTTTTCCTCCTCTTTCCCAATTGGCTGCCCGCTGCCGCAACCCCTTTTCATTGTTCCGGAAGATTTTCCTTTTTCGTACGAATCTGGCGACATGCTTCTGTTTTTTCCCCTCTCGTCGTGACCTCTTTTTAAAATAAACTCTGATATCGACCCCCCCCCCATTCTCATTAGAAATTCGTCACCGACTCCCTATTTTTATGCCCCCTGCTAATAGAAACGTCCTAGTGAAGACATTTTTTCCTTGTTGCCGAGGCTTCAGTTAAGATCCCCCCTAGACCCCCCCTTCTTTTTGAAATTTTTTTTTACTCTCCTTTTCCTTGTGTCACTGTTTACCGGCTTCGTTTCTCTTTTCCCCCTTCAAAGGAGGGCTCCCCTTTTTCAGGAGTTCTGCTTCCTTTTTCCCTACCCCTTCTACTCATTTACCCTTCTCTTTGATAACGTGTCCCCGAGAGGGGCTTTTCCGGATTTCTGTTTTCATACTGGGTGTCCCCCTCCTATTTCTAGGCTTGGCAAATGCTCTTTCCCCAAGCTCCGCTCACGACTCTTTCCAATTAATTTCCCCTGAGATGGAATACTTTTTCTTTTTAATAATTTTCCAGGGGCAGAGAAGCGTTTTCTATTAGGGGATTAGGGCTCCCCCTTTTCTTCCTTTGGTGAGGCGGTGTGGCTGCTCTCTACTTCCTTTCTCAATTCTACCCCCCTTTTCGGACTACTTTTCTCCCTGATGGGTCTTTTGTTGCTGATGATTATAACAGGTGCTGTCACCTGGGGACCCCTCTAAAGTACCCCCCTCAAAAGCCCTTCAACCGATGCGGTTATTTCTCGTTGAGATGGTAAGGCCCTTTTTCTCTAGTGCTTTTTTTTAGAAGAATCCCTCAACCTGGTTTTCTTGCTTCTGCCATCGCCCGGAGTATATCGCATTGTTTCGATTTTTTCCTCCGGTTGTTTTCTTTATACCTGTTTTCGTCATCATGATTCTCTCGCTTAGGTTTCTCATAGGATTTGGCTTCCCCCCCGGTTAGGGTTTGTGGTTCCACCCCTAAAATTTATTTTTTTCTCACAGGACGACATGAGAGCCTCAACCTCACGGCCCCCTTTGCCCCCGCTCTTCTAATATTCGGCTTCCCTCGATTTTTTACAAGAGTTTCTTTACTCTTATCAATGTGGGATGCTTGGTGTGTTGGGTTTTTCCCAAGAGCGAAGAACTTGCTCCTGAGAAACAACCCCCCGCTATTGTTACTTTCAACTACTCTTGGTGGTTAATGAAAAGTAGTCTAAAGTTCTTTTTATTTTATAACTCGCCTTGAGCCTCAATCGCGTGCATGATCCTCTATGGTTTGGGGTCTCACCGGCCTCTATGTTGTGACCGTTCTGTCTTCATATGAAGACCCCTGCGCATGGGCCCTCGCTGCCCTCCCCTCGCGTCCTGCAATAATTTAGTCTTCCTTTTCTCCATTTAGTTCCCTTAAAAAACCTTGGGATACTTCCCACCACACCTCCTGCTCAAGGTCGGA
>Ga0179593_1566701_pt1 | contig 10647 bp, 12 predicted proteins | sample CZODoug2_1_08_16_FD_185931 | JGI IMG/M metagenome (GOLD analysis project Ga0179593, IMG submission 185931) | Vadose zone soil fungal communities from Angelo Coast Range Reserve, California, USA - CZODoug2_1_08_16fungal (PacBio error correction) | ecosystem: Environmental > Terrestrial > Soil >... | reverse complement strand
ACTTTCCTTTCTCCCCTTTTGAGCTGTGTGAGCTTTCAATTAAGATTGTGCCGACCTTTTCTCCCAGAAAATTTTCGTCCCCCCTGAGAAAGAGTCGTTGGCGTAGCCCTTTGTCTCCTACCAGCAAATTTTTCCCTTCCCTCACTTCATTTGACTTTTCCCCCAGAGATGCTGAAGCTCTTGACGGACTCTGCATACCCCAGTTGATTCCACTCGCTCCTGCCATCCATACCCGCCCACCTTCTACTGGGTGGCGACCCCATCCGGAATAAGTTCTTTCCTTTCGCGCCCTGATCCGGTGGCCCCCGGACGAGGTTCCTCCAGACATTGCGCAGGATATTTCAACTCTCGAAGATGTCTTTTTTTTTTTCGTCTCGTCTGCAATGCTTAAAAACTGCCACATGCTTCTCATTCCTCGTCATTTTTTTGTGGGAGCTCAGTTTTTGCTCTTTTTCTTTGGCTCGAACATCGGAGAACCTCGAACTTCCCTACCCCTTCTTTTTTCCTATGAGGATCTTTACATGGTCCGGTCTTACAGATCTCTCTTCCCTGACGCCCGGCCTCCGATGATCGTATGTGCGTCGCGTATCAAGTATGTCCAAGGTGGTCAGGGCCCCAGTGTTGCTGTAACTAGCCCCCTCGCCTATTTTCCCACCCTCACTTCGGGATTTATAAAGACTATTTTTCCCTTGAGTTTTTCCGCCCAGTCCCCTTACCCCGTTACCCCGTAACGTTTTCCTTGATTCACCGCGAGACTTTGCAATGCCTTTTTTTTTCAAGCTTTTGCAAGTCAGGCATCGTTTTGGCTGTTGAATTGCGCGGTTTCTTTTGGCAGTTTCGACCATGGCTTGCAGGACCTTTCACAATTATTCCCCCTTCCAGGAAAAGTTTCCACGCCAATTTCAATTAGACGCTCTGTTGGTTCCCTGGAAGATCCTGCTGTTGTCCGCCTCGACAGCAGCCGACACGGTCGAGAACAAAGAATTCAACCGGACCCCCCTCTCTTTTACCTAGAAGAAGTGTCTTTAGCGTTGTGCTTTTTCCAGAGAGAGATGATCGGAGGGTCTGTTTCGAAACCACTGGAAAAGGTGGTAAAATGGCTTTCCCCATTGGGGCGCCTTTGCTTGAGAGACGTTCACGACCCCGTCCGGATGACGAAGTCTGGGTTAGGATTTTGTTTTCCCAAACTCGACATGAAGCCGGAAAGAGCCTCCATACCTTTATCCTTAGATCCGGGGCTTGATACTGAATCCGAAAGACAACCCCTTGCCAGAATTCCCCTTTCCTATCACCCCATCCTCTCCTTTTCTGCACCGGTCCCGGTCTTTCTCTTATCCTTTTTGAGCTGTCAAAACTTTGGATCGGCAAAGTATTTCTTCACAGGATCATCCGTATCTACTTTTTTTTTCTTTGGCGAGGTATTTTTGTTTGCTTCTCATCGATTTCAGGCCCCCATTACCCCCCGCCGACCGTCCGTCCTGCCGCCGAGTTTTCCCCTTTTCCCGCCCCTTTTTGACCCCGTCATTGTATATCTAAACTCTTGTCTCCCTCCCTGTTTGTTTGTGTTTTCCCCTCTTGATATGACCCCTGACCCGGTGTCAAACCCTCGGAGTCCTCTTTTTCAAAACCCTTCTGCTTGCTTTTGGGACGGTTCAGGCTTGGGGTACCCCCTTTTTTCGTTATCGTCTTCGGCTAAAAATTGCAACGCCCTGTTAGGATGGTCATCCAGATTGATCCTTTTCTCCCATCCCCTCTCCGGTTTTCAAGCTTTATACCCCTGGGTCCCCCGTAGTGGAACCTCCAGTTCCAGCTTTCGTGGGTGCACTGACGCAAGCCATCGTCCCCTGCCGGTGTTCTTTCCCTTTTTCTTAGCTTGGGCTACAATCCTCCTTATCTAATTGACTGATTCTGTCTTCCTTTTTTGCTTTCGCCTTTGGTGCAGACCAAATTTGTATCCCTTTACCCGTCTCTCTTGTAGTAAAGTCCCATCCCTCCTCGACAAAAGAACTGGAACTTCTTCCAAAACTCTTTTGTTCCCCCCCCTCCTTGGTCACCTCGCGTGGCCGCCAGCCCTTCTCTATTTGACGCAGCAGGTAGACGGATCGCTTGAATTCCCCTCTTTCGTTGGTTGAGAGCGAACCTCGGTCTTCCGCCCGCCCCACTCTCTTCCATTATCCAATTGATTCCGGCGCCTTTCCAGGTTTTCTTAAGGTGTCTCCCCCTGAATGCGACCATGTGACGTAGCAACTCTTCTTATCCCATGGACCTTTTTAAAAAAGGCACACCGAGCACGACACCCCCCCAGCCAAAGATGCATGAGAAGTGCCTTGCTGGAGCCCAGAAAAGGTGCAAAGCGATCCTTTTAAGGCAAACTCTGTTTTATCCACCTAGACACCCCGCGGTTCCTTCCGCATTTACATATTTGTCTCGTCTTAAGATCCCCCCTTTGATGACCCTTTTGGTACCAAATTTAACTCTTATTTCCCCCTGCCTCCCCCACGATTAAGTTCTAAGCTTTTTTACGTCAGGGATAAGATCTTGGTCTCTTCCCCCTCATCCTTTTCACCTTTTCGATACTCTATATGAATTACTGTCCCGTTCATTTCATATCCGCCGAGCCCTAGCAACCTCTTTTTTTACTCTCCTTCCCATCCTCGGGCTAAGCCTTCCCGCCCCATGCGAATATTTTACAAAAACCTCTTCCGAGAAGTTGACGATATTTGCCCCATCGTAAGGAAAATTTCCGGAAACAATGGGGCCAAGCGAGTACCAAAACAATCCCCTTTTGACGCTTACTTTTTCCTCCACACTTCGAGTGTGAAGGTTATTGGGACAACGCGCGTTTGATCCCACATTTCCCTCCGGAAGCACTAGAAGTCATGATGTGCTTTACGACCCCTTCTGATTTCGCGAAGGTTCTTCCCCCAGCTGAGCCTCTGTGACAGGGTGACTCGCAATTTTCAAGAGACTTGTCAGGTAACCCACTCCATATGGCTCCTGCCCCAATTGTCCCCTTGAAGGCACTCCCTGGGCGCCTCAGTCGGCACGTTTTCTCCTCCCCTGGGATGAGGTCAGTAGTCTCCTTAGGCTAAGAGTTAGTTCCTCACACCGAATCGACCCGAATTTGCCCCTCTCCTGGAGCCGAGAGTGTACCATTGCTAACAAGGTTCACGTCGGTGGGGGCAGGAGCCCGCTGCCCGCTCTATCCTCCATTCTTTTGCAGGACGATGGCCCTTTTTGGTCCTCGAGACACTCGTTGGCGGCCCCCCGCTCTTGATTTTGTCTTTAGGAGACACCCCATGCCTTGTCGCCGTTGATCCTTTACTTCATCTTTTCCTCCCAACTGAACCTCCCCCTTTCCCCCCCGCCATCATTGTCGCCTAATCTGCAGTGTTTTAAGTTTTACCTTTGCGTCACTTCTCCTCCAGCCTTAGGACCGTCGCTAGTCCTAAAGTCCCCAAAACGCGATACCCTTTCATTGGAGGTGTCCTTGGCTTTTTTTTCAGGTTCCTGTTTCTTCAGTGGTGGGTTTCCGGCTTGTACCTAACTCCGTTTGGAAAAGCATAGCGCAGCCCTTCCCTCCTTCCCACCCGCGGTTTCAGGAGACTGCCGATCGATCGTTCTCAAAGGGTTTTTCCAACCGTGAAGAGAAGTAACCTTCCCCCTTTCCCCCTGGTCTCGGTTTTTCGAGGGAGTTTTTTCATTTATGTTTTTTTTACGGGGAATGCCCGTGTTGGCTCAGTCTCTGAGCTTTTATTCTTTTTTTTAATAAGACCCCGTGTTGTTGTTTCAGATCATCCCACCTCGCCGACAGGAACCGTCCCTGCCGGCAGAAGCATCCTCTGTGATCCCCCCCCCCTCCCTTTTCGCACAGGTTTGTAATAGCGACACCCAAACAACTTTTGGGGTGTTTTTTTTTTTGTTGTTTCGGGGCCCAACTCTTTGCGGTCCGTCAATGTATTGGGATTCACTCCCTCGATTTTTTGTCAGCCTAGTCACCACAGCGAATTTTTTTCCCTTTAAGGGAGCATGCTAAAAGGAATGACTTTCTTCTACACTCCTCCAGGGAAAACAAAACGAAAGAAGCTCTTTGAGGTTAAAAGCGGAACTTGACCCCCCTCATCCCATAAACCGCTTCTTTTATCGCTTGGGTATGCCTTTCTTACCTCTTCCTTTTCCTCCCAATTTAGGGCTTTTCGACGGAACCCTTTCCACCAACGGTGCGACCCGCTGCAGGGGTTCTTTCGGGGGCTGTCCGTAAACGTGGGTCCCCCGCCTTTGTTCATCCTTTCCGAACATAATCCGGAGTTTAATTCTTCATTGCCCCCGCTTACCCCCAAGGATCGTTCAAACGCTCCTTTTCGGAGGACTAGGCCACGGCTGCGCCATCGCGTCCCAAGTTCAGCACTTATAGTGATTTTTCCCCCGCGTTCTCTCTCGCCTTTATCCATCCCCCTCTTTAACATGTTCATTGTCCCCAATCTCTGGCCTCCATGATCTTTCCACAGACTCAATCTCTACGGGCTCCTTGCGCATTTTTCGTTCCGCGAGATTATACCCCATAATTAACTGGAGTTTTCACCGCTATGATGTCTGCCTCTCGGTGATATTTGTGCGTCAAGGGCCCAATTTGGTTTTTTGATCGGTTTTATCCTTTCCCCCTGCCAAGGCTCTCTTGAAATTCTAGTTTTCAATTAAGACCCCGGCGCCTGAGCGTCGCCGGGCAAGCAACCTTCCCTCATTTCTGTTTCTACTCCGATAGCGCTTTTAGGGTCTTTCTGCCTCTACCTTTGGATTCCCCCCTCGCTGTGCCCTCTCCCTATAAATTTGCCGACACAGCCCCGTGCCTCTCCCACAGGGTTGACTTTGGTGCCTGCTTCAGCCCTGGGCCCCCGGACTTATATTTCTCGTCCCTTCTTTCTCCAGAGGTTTGAGAAAGGCAATAGTAGCCGTGCGTGTCAATGCGTAGACTGCTTTCTTCCCCTCTCCTGTTTTAGCGTTTTTTTTTTCCTGCTCGAACCCAAATGAGGAGCATTGCCCTCCGGACTTCCCTTCGTTTATTTCCTTTTATTTCCTTGTCAAGGGATTTCTTGAACGGCCCTTGCTCCACTGATCTCCATGATAGATGATCTTTGCCTCTCGCCTAATCTTGATGCGGCCTGGGCCATCAGGTTTGCTTTTCACTATCTACCACCCCCCTCCCCTATGGAAATTCGGAAGGGCTCCTGCTCTTTTTCCTGTTGGGCTCATCCCTCTATTTTGCCGTATACGTACAAAATCTCATTTGAACCGTTAGGATGCCCTTTTTTATGGAAGTGCCCCTTTTAACCGTTGCTGTGGGATTCGTTGGCGGGCTTTCCCCTCCGAGTGACATCCTGTGCGACCTAAATTGATTTTTTTCGCATTGGTTTCCATCTTCCCTGAGTCACCTTTCCATGCGAGCCGTTCTCCGTTTGCTGAATGTACTTTCTACCCTCCCCCTCCGGTCGCCAACGCCCCCACCCTCCTCAGCTACAGCTCTCTAAATGTCTCTCTTCTATTAGTTCTCAGCAACCCGGCGAATTGTCCCTACAGGCATAGTTTTTGGTTACATTTCCAGGGTCCCTGGTTTTCAATGGACCTGTTACCCTACAAGCGACCTTGAAGGTTTCCTTGATTTTTCGGCCCACCAAACCCCGATTTCCCCCCGGAGTTTCTGAGATAAGGAGGATTGAGACATGCAGACATGGACATCCCCATTCATCTTTCTTGAGATTTTCCTTTTAGGCGTCCGCGCGCGATGCCTGGAAAACGGTTTTAACTTTTTTTAAGCCTCTTGGTCCTTATTTTGGAACCAAAGTGGGCTTTTTTTCATCCCCTTCCCTCGGGTGGTCGGACGGCCTACATGGCGTTGGAGAGGTATTTTTGGCCAGTCGCCTAAAACGCCTCTTCCCCCCGCGAACCCCAGTAAGCAGCCGCTTTTAGTTTTTACGCCTTCCGCGTTGCCACGGTCCTTTTTTTTCTTTCTCAACATCTTCTATCCATTCCTTCCCCAGTTTTTTTTGTCGAGTTTTTTCGACAATGACTTTTCCCCCCCTGCTTGCAGCGTAAAGAGCGATCCGTGACCTTCTGCTTCTACTTCTTTTTTTTTACTAGGCCAGTTTTCGATTCCCCGCCTGCCCCCATACCCGCCCCCCTTTGTTCCTTTGATTGTTTTAATTGAGGACCTTTGAAGATCCGTTCCCGCTTCTAAGTTCGAACACCGTTTCCCCCCTTCCGCGCGCGCGTCTTCTCATGTAGACTACGTTTTTTTGCTTTTTTTAATTCTTTTTTTTTTTGCCATGTTCTTAGAAGGGATCAAGCCTTGATTCAGCCCCTTCTTCTCTTCTTCTCGCTCTCTTTGGGCCAGACCCCCCAGACCTTCGCCTTCTTTGCTTTTTCTTTTTTCTCAAGTTTTAACAAAACCTGCTGGAATGTATTGTTCCTTCATTCCTCGCTGGGCATCCACGGATATTTCTCACCTCCTCTACCTCTCCCCTATGGAGCCTCGGATAGTTTTTAGGGGTCGTGCGTGCGCAGACCTCTTTTTTCCCGTCACATCTCCTGACATCCACCCATCGATTTCTTTGGCGAATGTGTCAGTGCCAGGCCACTTTCTTCCCCCAACTGTGAGTCGCATCTTTCAATTTAGTACATTTGCACCGGACAAAAGAACTTCTTTCTCCCCCTATCTCCCCCCCCTTCCGAAGCCCTTTCAGTTTACGAGCACAGTTCTTGTACATCGCCCAGTTCATTAGTCCTTTTTTGTGAGTTTTCTCAAAAATGAAAACCCTTCGGATACCACTTCCTCTTCTTTCCCTCTTCGAGCACATTTCGCTAGTAGCCCACCCCTTTTTCCATTTCCCTTTCTTGATTTGTCGAGCCGCCTCGATCATACGACTCTTGTTCCTTTTTCCAGTTGACCGGCGTTTCTCCCCGGATTCTCCCTTGAAAAGGCCCTACTCAGATTCTCATAGTTTCCTTTTTCACTCTTTTGTTAGACTCTAAGAAACCAGCTCTTTTGTTTCTCTGGCCCATAAAGAAGGTCTAATTTCACGGGCACCCTGAGTCCCTCACAACCTCTCTGAAGTTTCGATCTCAACGCCCTCCCGCCTTTAGTTTTCAAAAGGGGGAAGCGAGCAACAACACCCCTCTGTGACCCGACTTAAGGATTTAAACAATGTTCTTATGGAATGGCAGCCAGCGAGTGCTTCATCCCGAGCAGAAAGAACCAGAGAATCCCCGGTTTTCTTCCCAGGTTCCCCCCTTTCCCTTTTATTTTTGAAGAGAGAAGTCCCGAAGATGAGATTAGTCCCTGTTGACTACTTGTCTTCCCTTGCAGCATGGCTTTGCATCCTCCAGCCCAAAAATTCCCTCCCCTTTCTTCCCCTATCCGGGCCCTTCAGGACGGCTGTCATTCCTCTTTCAGTCTGTTCGTCGGCCTCTGACTTTGCTCCCCTGGTCATGATTTCCTTCTCCCGACCTTCAATCGGAAACTCCCCGGGTTCGTCGAACCTTTTCCTTTCCCTAGTTTTTTTGTACACTGATACCATGGTTCAAGTTCCCTTCTCTCCCTCCTTTGTCCTCCTCATAAAATTATGCCGTGTTCCCCTGCCCCCTTCCTCGGTTAAGACCACTTTCTCGTTTGAGGCCCCCCGAACGTTTCTTTGGTGTGTCTCTCTTTCGCGCCATCCCAAGTAAGGTCAGCGTGCTTTTCTACTTCCCGTAATTTTCTCCCAACCCGTGTCCCGCAATCCCAGACCTCACTGCGGCCCCTTATCCTGCAGCTGCCGTCCTTTGTTTTTTTCAGGAGCTACGCCCGCTTGTGTAAGCGTCCGCTGGTCCAACCTATTTCCTTGGTAGTTTTTTTTGGCCATCCCGCCGGTCACTCCAGTTCCGAATTTCTTCTTCACCCTCATACAGGTTGATGACACTTCTTTCCCGACTTTCTTCCTTCCCAACTTTGATCGGTGTCCGCCGCGTCCCGATAAGACCTTCATTTTTTGATCCCCCAATCTTCCAGACTTTTAACTTTTTTTCCCTCCACTTTCGCTTCGAGCGGTTCTGGCTTATGCGGCTGCCGAGTTTAGGCTCGCCTCTAGATTTGATCTATATCTTTTCTCCTTTTTTGTGGGATCCCAGCATTTTTTTCCCATAGCTCCCCCCGAACCCGGAGCAGCATCCCATCTAATTCCGCGCAAAGCTCTTGGATTTTTTTTCTTAGTTTGGTGTTTTTTTTGCACTTCTTTTTTTTTTTGCTTTTTATCTCCTTTGGTTTTTTTTTTTTTTCAACGCTTGTGGATAACATTTATGCCCTGCCTTCTTTCGTTCCTGCTTCCCCCCCGCGTGCACCGTTTGACGGTCCCTCATTTCTCCCCAAAACGGGAGCCACTGGGGAAGGGCCCGCCACCCGAAGAACCCCTTTCTTGTCCCCCGGCGGCTTGTTCACCACGACAGCTCCTTCCCAATTTGAGGGTTTATTTTCGTGCTTTCGCTTCGGCTGACTACAAGGCGGGAGGTCTGAACCCCCCAATTCTACATTTTTTTGAAGTCAGCAGCTTCTTCTGAAGTATTTTCAATGCATGTCGGACTGTTCCTGTTTCGCCTCTTTTCCCGTGACAATTTCACTATGAATGACTTTTTATCCAGAGACCCCCCTCAGCTCTTTCTGCCGCAAATCGAAAGAGTTGTACTGTGTGGCCTTTTTTCTTCCTTCGAGGCACGTCCCCTTCAGAAGGAGGCGGAGAGGGAGACCCTTTGCTCTCTGCCCCCTTCTCCCCCCCATAACGCTTTAAAATTCTCTTTTACACCCTTTATTCAGTCCCCCCCTCCCAACCGGGTTCTATTTCGTGCGATTCTCTTCAGCGCGCGAGACCCGATTCTTGGGTCTCTTCCCCCCCAAGGCGTATGACCTGCCAAGAGCGTACCCTAAGCATAGATCCCGGGGGTGAGCTTTTGTTTTTTACACCCCGGTTGCGCCAAGGCGTGCTTTCTTTCACCCTTTCCATTCCCCTAACCTTCCCTTGGGCTCTTTTCCCGTCAGGCATCCTTTTCCCACACCCTCGATCCCGCGATAGCTTGCTTGGTACGTTTGATTTCCGTTATTCTCGCTTTTTCTTTCATGTCCCTACCGTCGTCCTCTAATTTTTAAACCGAATAGCAAGTGCCGTTTTTGGCTCTTTCATTTGCTCGGAAGAAGGTTTCTCCCCTATTGCGCCCTCCGATTCCAGTATGTTTTCCTTCAATAGTCGCCGGTGCTAGCTTCTTCTTGTCCCAGTAAGGCTGATAATTTGGGTGTTGATTCGGATCTCCCGTCCTGTTAATTCCCCTCGAATTTTTCTTCTCGTGAGATCCTCTGGATTTCCCCCTTCCACTGGGCTATCAGAACCTCCTTCCTTAGAACTTTCGTAAAGGACTTCGTACTTCAGTGCTTGCGACTGCCTTTTTTTTCCCCATTCAGGTGTTGATGCCCCTAGCTACCCGGCCCCGCTGTCCCCGAATTCTAAGCAAATTTCCTTTACTTGTGAGAACTCCCCGATACTTGCCTGGTGCTCCCATACTTTCTAATTTCTCTGTTAAAGAGGCTTACATTGTATCCGTTTGCTTTTATGATACCGGTTTTTCTTTTGCCGTTCGGAAATTTTTTTTTCATCTGGTTCTCAACCCCTCACTATGTTTCCCTTGATGTAACTTACGGTCTTTCCTCTCTCTCCCTCTTCACTTTTTTCCTGTCCTGCCCCCGTTCTTGTTCGAAGCAAAGACGGCGTCAACGCTCCACTTATACTACAGGATAAATTAGTGCAGCTTTTTGGAGACCATAGTAGCATCGGGCGGCTCCCCCATTTATTTTGGCAGGTCCCGTGTGGTTCTGATTGAGTTCGAGGGACCCGCCAAGCTCCCGAATTCGACTTTGATTTTTGAAAACACAAGAGAAGAGCCCCTTCTTGTATTCCTCCTGACCATGCCAGCATGTTTCACAGCCCCCTAGGCTTCCTCCGCTTCCGCGTCATTTTTCCTCCCTTACAGCCGAGGCGGGAATTGCCTTTTGGATCCTTTATCGAAACCGTTGTGGGGGTTTTGGCTGGGTTTTGTGGGTTTTTTTTTTGTGGTGGGGGGGGTGGTTTGGTGTGGGTTTGGGGTCTTTCTGGGTGTTTTTTCCCCAGGTGGTTTTTTTTTTTGGGGGTGTGTTCTTTTTTTTTTTTGGGTTTTTGGGGGGGGGGGGGGTGTGGGTTTTTGCTTTTGGGGGGTTGTTGTGGGGGGGGTGGGTGGGTTTTTTTTGTTTTTTGGTGGGTGTTGGGGGTGTTTGTGTGGTTGTGTGGTTGGGTGTGGTGTTTGGTGGGGGTTTTTTTTTTTTTTGGTGTGTTTTTTTTTTTTCTTCTTTTTCTTTGGTGTGTTGGGGGGGGTGGTTTTGGGGTTTGTCTGGTTGGGTTTTTTTTTGTGGTGGACCACAGGGATCGTTCAAAAGTTGGTTCCTACTTCTCCCGGGTCCTACTAACCTCGTTTTAGATGTGCCTGCGTCCCTCTCCTCTTCAAACCCCTACCCAACCCCCTCCCTCCCCAAGTCCGTCAGCCGCCTTTTGAAAGGAGAGCGAGCAGGCCTAGCACTCCGACCCGACGGTTTGGTCAAAG
>Ga0179593_1459659_pt1 | contig 10647 bp, 16 predicted proteins | sample CZODoug2_1_08_16_FD_185931 | JGI IMG/M metagenome (GOLD analysis project Ga0179593, IMG submission 185931) | Vadose zone soil fungal communities from Angelo Coast Range Reserve, California, USA - CZODoug2_1_08_16fungal (PacBio error correction) | ecosystem: Environmental > Terrestrial > Soil >... | reverse complement strand
CTGTGGCCCCGTGTTTTACTTCCCCCCCTTACCCACTCAATAGTCATTACTTTCTTGACCCGACCCCTGGGTTCGCTTCTTTTCTTTTTCGTATTCCTGTCTTGTGCCGTTTTAATGTTTCTCCTTCTTTCGTGTCTCAACGTTGGGCTCTACGTTTTTTCACTCCCTCCCTTCGAATTCCCTCCCTCGTGGTTTGCGGTTACACGCGTCCCCACCTCAGCGAGTTTTTTCCGATTCATCCTTCTCTCCCACGTCTTCTGGTACCTGCGACAAGTTGCCGCGCTGATTCTTTTTTCGCGAGCAGTCCTCCGGTACCCTGCAGCCTAAAGAGGTCTCCCTGCCTGTTTGCTCTATTCACCCACTTCCTTAGCAATGCTCCGTACCCGATCGCGACTCGTATTTTATCCTTTTCTTCTGCTCGATTGCGGGCGTTTCATCCCCACCCCCTAGTGGTTATTTTTCCGGGTTCCTCCCTGCGACGTCCCTTAATTCCTTCCGCTGTTTATTGCTCTTGTAGCGGGCGGTGGGGCGCTCCCTCCTCTTTGCCGCTATCATGCGGCTGGGGCGCCGAGTGTCTCGTGGACATATACTTTACACCTGTCATTTCTTCTGCGGTCGCGGATTTGCTTTACCAACTTTGAATTCTCTCCCCTTTGGCCTCTTTTTTTATTTTTATTTTTCTCTGCCTGTAAGAGGTGTTGTTTCTTCGGCGGGTTCACGTTCCTGCCCATCCCTGGCCCCGATTTTCCTTAACTATATGGTCTTCGAGCCTTGTTTCTTTGATGTACGAATGTTGTCTGCGGCGTTCTTTCTCTGGTTACCCTTCCAACATCCTGCATATATTTGCTCTCTGCACCGCCGGTTTTTTTTGTGAACGAAATCGTCCCTTTCCGGTCTTTTGAGCGTCCTATGTGCTGTCGAAGGAGAGTCCCGGGTTTCCTGTCTTCCAGTTCACCTTATCCGGGATTTCTCTTTCTCCCTTCCGCAGTTGTGTCAGGCCTCGTCTTTGCGCTCGTCGCTTAGACTTAATGGTGATGCGGCCTTGTTTTTCCTATCCCTCTCCGGAGGACTTCCCCTTCCCCCCTTTGCTGCAGGTTTCGCTTTTTTTGACCCCCCTTCTTTCGGCAACGGCTCATCACGGTCTCTTCGTTCCATGCTTCGCTTCTTGGAGCGACCATTCCTTTTCCGGTCTTCTGGATCACCTTCACCTCCCTCTGTTTTGTCCGTTCCGTTTCAACCGGGTTGGGAACGTTTTTTCGAATCGGCCTTTTTTGTCCTGTTCATTTTTCTGGGTGTGCTTTTCTTTCCCTCGCCGGCTCCCAATCAATCTCTTAGTGTTGTTGTGGAGAGGAGATGTTTCCCTTTGGCTTTTACGCAAATGCCACCGCTGATTCCCCTTTTTTTAATGTGGCGGGCAGAGTTGCATACCCCTCCTTTTTTTTTACAACCGTTTCTCCGAACTCCTTCTTCTCGGCTTCTCTGGTGACCTTCGCGACACAAGTTCAAATTTTCCTGCCAGTTTTCTGGGCTAACTCCCCTTTATTTTGATATGTTCTTTTTTTCTACTTAGCTGAGCCCTCCTCCGTCATTGTTCCGTTTTGATCCCTTTCCCCATGTTTTTTTTCAGCGCTAAAGTCTCAGGCCCCGGCTTCTTGTCATTTTGGACGCGCGTCCGCCTGCCCCCGTCTTTGGCCCTCGAACTTTTTTTACAGTGCTGAAGAACGTTACCCATTTCTTCTAAGCTGAGGCCGTCCGGTTCTTCCTTGTCCTCTTCGTCACCGTTATTTTCCCCTCTCACCATATCCGTGTTGTGTAGTACAAGATCAAGATTTCTTGCGTCCCTCCAATTTTCTTCCCCCTGACACACCAGCGTCTTATTTCCTTTTCGTGGCTTTTTTTCGGAGATCGCCCCATTTCTTGATTTCGAGTTCCCTTTGTGTCACCCCCTTTTCCCGGCCTTCTCAAGATCCCTCCGGTCTGCACGAGATGCCTTTATATTTTAAGAAGGATTCTTAACGCATCTGAACCTCCTTCTTCTTTTCTTTAGTGCCGCGTTCGATTTTTTTCATTCAAATCGATCTGCTTTTCCCCTCGCACTCTCAGCCTCGCTTCATATCATTCCCCCCCCACCTCGTAGTCTCCGGAATAGTCGGACGCGATCCCCCTGCATTTCCCCTCCCATCAAGACGGTCTTTTCCCGTTTGACACTAGAAATTGGGTTTCTTACGCGACTTCCTGGGCGTTGCACTCTTCGCGTCTCCGTTTTCTATGTGCTTCTTCCAGTCTCGGCGCGGTTGGTAGTCCGTCTCCCCCTTTGAGAAGACCTTCTTGCTTCGGCTACTTTGGGGAGGATCCATCCCTTTTTTGTAAGGCCCCCTTGATTGTTTCGCGCCTTTCGTTTTTTTACTAAAGAGTTCTACGGCGCAGAGCTCGCGGCTTTCGCCCGTGGCACTAGCAATCGCCCGTTTAACTCGTTCCCCGTGCAGATAAACCCCCGAGTATTTTTTGCTCTTCGTTCTTCTTGGTTGCTGACCTGGAGATCTTCTCTGACCTCCGTGTAGCCTCGCTTTTTTCAGTTTTCCCAAGTTCGACGCCCAGCGCAATTTACAGCTCCTCGACTTTTCTCCCCCAAGTCGAGCGAAGTTTTCTCTAGCCCCCTGATGTTTTCCCCAATTGTCCTCCTCTCCCTTTGAAGTCGTGTTTTCGAGTAATGCCTGTTTTCGCTTGCATTGGCGGGACGGGGTTGGAGTTCCTTTTTTGCAGATGGAGGCCCCTTTTTCCCCGGTAGAGCTTGTTTCCCTCTCATTCCCCCCTTTTTTGACATGTCCCTCCTGCGGTCTTTTTTTTTCAGTTCATTTATACATACCTGTTATCTTCCCGGCGATCATAATGTGCTTTCACCTTCTCTTTTGCCGCGGACCTTCCACCGGACCAAAGAGGCCGTCCTCTTTCCCATTACTCCTGTTCCCTCTTTTCACTTCGGTTTTACAACCCCTTCCTCCCTTTTTATGCCTTTTTTTTTCACTGAGTTTTGCTTTTTTTTCTGGAAGTGTACGGTTCATCCCTTTTCGACCCATGCATAATTCTCAAATAAGTTCTTTCTGCTTTCTCTCTGCCGGGTTTAGGAGGGTAAAGAAGTGCAGCACTGTTCTTAGGAGGAGTTTTGTTTCAAATCTCCCTTTCTCCTCTGCCTCAGTTTTTCCTGCTGTCTTGGCTGCTTTCTTTTTTTCTATAGTAATCCTTCTATCTTCCGAAATTCCCTTTGGAGCCTTCTCCAAACTCAGGGGGCCTACATACTTATGTTCGTTTCTTTTTTTTTTTTTTTCTTCACGACGCGGCCTTTTATATAATCTCGTTAACTCGCGCATCCCTCTTGCTGGTGTATGATTTAGCGTCTGGCTGTTTCTATGGCTTCCTGTTGTGCCTTTTTTGTTTTTTTCGGCTGCGGAGTGTCATTGCTTTTTTTTTTGCTACCGCCTATTCCGTTTCACGCGCTCTCCCTTCCTGATGAATAGCGTTACTTCTCCCCCCCTTAGTGTTCTAGTTTTTTGGACGCTCCCTTGCCTTTTCTTTTATGATTTCCCCCCTCGTAACCCCTCCCTGCGCTCTCTTTGTATTCATACCTACCAATTATGTCTTCCAGACTCCTTTCCTTCTTTTACGCTCTTTTAGATTTTAGCTTTCCCTTTTTTTTCAGATTTCTCTTATTAGAGAAAAAGTGTGAGATTCCTATCTTTCCAGGCTTTATTTAGCCCTCCTTCTGCGGACTCGCATCTTCTATCGCAGTGGGGTTTCCCGGGTGTCTGGGTTTGCCTCTTTTGTATCTGTCTCTGTACTCTTTTTAGAGCCCTTTCCTCATTTCGTATTAAATGCCCTTCCGGTACCTTGGCCACCGCTTTCTTCTCCGACTTGAATTTCCTTTGAGTGACTGCCGCGTCTTTCCCATATACTCTTCCTTTTTTTCGTCATGCGATCCTTTCCATTCTTTGAGCTTTCACCCCTTCTCCCCTTTTCTCGAAGTTTTTTCTGAGTTTTGTTCGACCGGTTTCTTCTTCTAATTTAAGGGCGTTTTGCGGTTTGGCGCCTACAATTTTGGGATGCCCCCCCAAAAGATACCCCCGGCGTCTCTAATTTGTCTGAAATTGATTGCTTTTCTTCCTCTCTGAATAGTTCCTGCTATTCTGTTTTGACCTTTTCTGGCTGTGACGGCGCCCCTATTTTTCTTTTTTACGCTCCCCCGACTATGCTGGTCTTTTTTTGTTGTATCTGTAAGCAAGATAGCATCCTTCCCCGTCCCCCCAAATGCCCTTCTTTTCCTGCCTCCCTTCCCTTCTGTTCTGGCTCTTCCCCCTTATCTCTCTCAAGTAAGGTCTCCTTTTTTTTTCGTGGGGAGAGGACTTTCTCTTTTCCCCTCTTTGGTGTGGAACTTTCCTTTGCCCTTCCTCTGACATTAGTCTTTTTGACCCGACCCCGTCCAATCCCCCCCTTCCCCTTTTGAGCGGGCATCTTTCTTCATTCCCCGACGAAACGACGGCTCGCATGATCCTTTCGATGCCTTCTCCACACGCGAGCACGGCATGTTTTAAGCCCCTTCTCTTCCTCTAGTCTTTTTTCAGCTCCTTTTTCTTCTTCCTCCCCACTCCCCCAAACGCCTCCTGTATGTTTTCCTGCGCCGACGCCTCCCCCTCCTTTTGCCTCCCTCCTCCCCCCCAGCGCGTTCTTGTCCCGATAGTGCCCCAGCCCGTCTCTCCGGCTTCCTTTTATCCGGTTCTTTCCTCCCCATTTTCCCAAGCTAATAGGATGATTTTACACCGCTCTTCCTGCCAATAGATCCCTTTCTTCCACACCGCCCCCCTTTTGCTCCCTCTTCTTTTGCTACTTCCCTTCTTGACGTGTACGCTTGACTTCCTTTTGCTGGATAGATAGTTCCCCTTTAAGGCTTTCACCTAACGAGAAATTCTTTCGTCTTGGTCCATTCTCTTCGAACGCTCTTCGCTGCACTTCCTCCTTTTTTATTCCTCAATTCCCCTCCCTTTTGTTCGTTCACAGTTTCTTTCCCCGGCCATCTCATTTTCTTTCCCGACAATAGAGACTCACTTCATCCTGACTTGAACAGGTTCTGGTCTCCCTTTGGTTTGCATTTCGACCCTTGCGCTCCTCCTCTGCGCCAGGCGGTGTTTTTTTCAGAGAATTAGTCGCGTTCAGTCCCAACCCCCCCCTCTCACTATTATTGTTGGTGTGGACGTCTCCCGCTCTTCTTTGTGATTTCCCTCTCTTGCGGGACCCCTTTTTTTCCATTTCGGTATCGTCAACTCTCTGTGTGTCCGACGCCGCTGGACCTCCTTTGCGCCCCCGCGAACCCCCCCTTCAAATGCATTTCAAGCGACAGTTCGACTCCTCTTTTTCCTCTGCAAGCACATTTCTGATGAGAAAGTGTGTCAGTTCACTGCGAGCTCTATTTTCTGCGCCTCCGGCCCCCAGGAAGCCGCGGCGCGTATTTCCCACACGACTCTCCCTTCCAGGCTTTTCAGGCGGATGGTGGACGAGCCCCCCCCCTTCCTTGGCGACCTTCTCCTCTTTTGCTTCGATTCCCCTCCCCTCCCGTCCCTTCCTTTTGACCCTTTTTATTCCCTACTTTTTCTGATGCGGGTCCGGAGGCGACAGCGTCGATTCCAAACAACTGAGCCCATCGCCAGCCTCGGGACCTTCTGAATAGCCAGCCTATCTTCCTGCAATAGGTCCCCCTTTTTTGCCACTTCATTTACTCCCCTTTTTGCCCGGACATGCAGTATGTACCGTCCTTTAACGGCGACCCCCAGAACCGGACCCTGGACGGATACTGCATCTCTTCTCGGTTGGCTCTTGCGACCCAATTCCCCATTGCATGTTTGATAGTTTTCCCCTTTTCAATTCCGGTTGATATTTCTCGGTCCGGCGTCCCCGACTCATCTCTTTTTCATGTCCCTGTTTCAATTTCTGGGCTTTTTCTCCTTCATCCCCCTTATTAAACCTTTCAAGTCCCGGTCTACTGTGCTTTCTCTTTTCAGGTACCCTACCTGTCTTAGTCCACCAATCGTGCTTTTCCATTCTTAGGACTTACATTCCTTGAGCTCCCTTCTTTACAGGAGCTTTCCTTCGATGTTCTTTTCCGAACTCCGCTTCCCTCTCTTCCTTTACGAGCCTATGTTTATGCCTCTCCCCATCAAAAGGCTCTCCCTTGTACCTCTTTTTATCTATTTTTTCTTTTCCTTTTTCTTTCTCTCCATTGACCCCTCTTGCTTTCTCTTCCTTTGCTTCCTCGTCAAAAGCACTCCGGGTAAAAAGAGAGCCCTTCCCTATCTTTTCGGCGACTTTGTGCCTTTTCCTGTCCTCCCTCCCTCTTCTCTGCGCGGAGCCGTGACAACGACCCCCCTTTCTCCCTTTTTTGGTCTTCTCAAAGGGTCACCCTTTCTTCCTTGCGCAAGAAGTTCCCTAACGAGGAGTTCGCCCAAACACACCCTAGTTTTCCTTCCCGCACCCCCCTTCCTCCCTGTGGCTTCCCTGATAGAAATCTCTCCCCTCTTTCTCCCCCCTCGTCTTCCGTCTTTCCTCCCCCTTGTTAGGGTCCCTGCCCCCTTTGGTATGGTCCTGGTCCTCCCCTTTCTCACCTCGTCCCTTGACTCCTACCCTCTTTTTGTTTCTTTCTGATGGTTTTCGTTACGGAGCGAGCACAGCGCGCCTTTCTGTTTGCCTTTAGCTTTTTTCCGTACCTTCCAACCCGCTCGATTTTTTTTCAGACTTCTTGAACCCCAAATACCCTTCATTCTCTGTTGACTTACTGGTGATTTTTTCCTTCCTGTTCTCTTTTTAGAAGCATTCGGAGTATCTCCCTTTTTCATTTTCCCTCCTTTTCCTAGTCGCCCCCCCCCCCCCCCCCCACGCCCCCGATCACGATATTTTTTCGCTCGCGTGTTTTTTGTTTTGATGTCCTTTCCGTGCGAGGCCCTCTCTTGAAATTTGTCAGAATGTACCCCCTTCGCACAGATCTGATTTTTCCCATCGCTTTTGCCGACCCCTTCCATGGTCCCTTCCTGGTCTTTTTTTGCGGCGTTCGCAGGTGATTCAGTCTGCCTTTTTTGTTTCTTGTTCCTGCATCCAGCACGATCTTTTTCCTTTCTCTTTCTCCAGTGGTTTTCCTTGCGGAGGAGCGCCTGAGAGTCTTGCCCCCCTCTCCTCAGGCCAGTTTTTTTTTCCGGCCTGCCCCCGCTTAAATCTGTGTCCCGAGTTTTCTCCCCTTCTAACCCCACTCCATTGCGCCGCTTTTCGTGTTTTTTTTCCCTTGCTTCTCACCCCCCCACCTCCGTTTCACGTGGATTACAGCAGGTTCCTTTTCTCCTCCCCCCGCGGGTTTTTGACCTCATCGGTGTTCTTTCTCTTCTCACTTCTTCGTCTTTCTTGAAGCTGTTTTATATTGATGGATTTCTTTTCCCGAGCTCGCCTTTCCTGTCCCCCTCTTGCGCCGGTATTCAATGATGCGGCGGGTTTGGCTTGAATTTTCCCCCCCCCCCGCCGCTCAAAGATCCTTTCTTTTTTTGTCCCCCCCTCCTCCTTCCTTTTTTTTTTTTTAGAGTTTTTTTGATGTTCCCGGCTGGACTGCAACTTCCTTTGACCTCAGACCTTAATTCCGAATTTTTGTCCCGGCCGGCGCTTCTCCTACAATCAGGTGAGTAAAAGAGCAGCCCCCTCCTTCCTTTCTTTTCGTTTTCCCTGTGATGCGTCACACTCTCCGTCAAACTCTTTTTTTTCTTCCATTACGTTGCCTCTCCCTTCTTTATCTTCGACCGTTTCGTTGTGTGAAGGCCTCCTCCCGTCCCCAAATATGGCCTCATGGAAAGTGGAGTCTCGCTTTCCAAATGTTCATTTTTTTCATTTCGCCTGATGCCAGTCCTTTGGCGCGCTAGCCTCCTCTACTGCAAATCAGCGGCTTTTTAGATCTATATTCAGATCTTTTTCTTTTTCTGTGAAGAACAATCCCCTTTGATAATATCCCTCTTGCTCGTTCTCCTTCCTTTTTCCATGTTACGATTTTCCACCAGTCTATTTCCCTCCTTCACATATAGTGTTTTCCCTCTCCCCAGTATCCCTGTTTCCCCCTCTTCAGTCGTCTGCCCCCCTTCAACCGGCAGATCCATCCTTTTCTTTTGTCGCTACCCCCTTTCCTGTTCCTTCTCTACTTTTTTTCTGTCAAGGTTTCGACCCCTGACCTTTTTGCATCCAAAATCACTGAAGGTTTCCCTTCTCCGTGTGTCTTGTTCAGAAGGGAAGTGCTTACCGCGAACACTCTCGTCTGTTTTTCTTAAGAGACGCCCTTCAGCTAACTAATCCTTCTGTTTAGTAGTATTTCTGTCAGTCGCTTCCTCTCCCATCACTCTCTTCTTTTTTTTTCCCCCATTCGTCCTTCTTTTCCTCTATCGAGTTTTCTTTTTGAATCCCTCCCCCCACTCTTTTTTATGGATGCCTTTTTCTTCTCAAATGTTGCTCCCTTTTAATCGCCCCCCCACCTTTTCTTTTCTCTCATAGAGCAGTCCGATATCCTTTTTCGGTTCCCGCTCCTTTGAAGCCGCGCCTCCTTCTTTTCCCCCTTCGACGTTTTTGAGCTTGTTTTTTTCGTTCTCCCTTCCTCGATGCCCTTGTCGGGCTTTAACCAGTCCTTTTAGTTGCACCCGGTTTTTTTCTCAGTGATCCGCTTGTCTTTTGCTTTCCTTAGTGTTCCTTCCTAGCATTCTCTTCTGATTAGGCTGCCCTTTCTTTGATACCCCCAAGCACCTTTGGAGCTAAGGTGTTTCGCAAGTCTTTCTTTTTTCTCTCCGCCTCTGTCGAGACCCTCTCTCGGTTATTTCCCCTCGTTCTACTCCGCCTCCTGACAAATCTACTCCTTCAGATTAGCTCCTCTTGAGGAACTCCCCCCAGCACTTCTAGCGATTATCTCTTTCTTTTATTTCCCTCTTGCAGGCAATGCTCCTGTTGAGTGTTAGGAAAGCTTGTGACCGTTTTTTTTTCCTTCTTTTTGAAACCTGGTAACTGGCTGGGTGCTCGCATACCTTTTTCTTAAGGTTCCGGCGGTCGGGACTTTTATTATATTTTTCTTTTCATCTTCCACCTTCTTCATCACGTTCAATTCCCCTTCATTTCCCTGTAGGTTTTCGTTGCCGCTCCCTCCGATAAAAGGAGTCTTACCCTTCGGTCCATGTTTTTTCTTGCTTTGCACTACCACTCCTCCGTTTCTTTGCTTCTATGCCCTGGCCTTCCTTTTTCTTTTTGTTAGATGATCCAGTTCATCGCTTCCCTCCCCCCCTTCGTAATCTTAACCTTGCGAGCTGCCTATTCTTTCTCTATCCCCCTTTCCTTTTCTATGCGGTTTCTTGGATTGATGGAGTTGGGCCGTGGCGTTTTCCCTAACTGTCGGCGAGCCTATCTTTTGCACATTCTTTTTTTTTTCTGGCGCGCCTTTATATAGCCTTCCTCTCTGGTCTGTTCCCTGAGCCTGTGTGGTCCTCGCCCCCATCGACCGACTGTCGCCGTTCACTCTTTAGCTTCGCTTGGACTTTCCCCCTCCTCGGACTGTTTCTATCCTGCTTTCCCTGGACGCATCCTCTTTTGGTGTTCATGATTTTTTTCTTTGCTGTTGAAGTGCGAAGGTTTTGGCATGTTTTTTTTTAGGTTTCCCTCGCCCCCCGTCTTCTGCGTTGCGGATACCGCTCATCACGATGTGCCCCTTTACAGGACCTGATTTGCATCCCTCAAAAATATTGTACGGGTTTCTTTTTCTTTCCTCCCGCTTCTCCTTAAGGCTGTTGCCCCCTGCTCACAGCTTGCGCGTAGTTAGGCCTCCTCCCAGATTTCGGACAGCGACCTTCTGCTTTCCTTGCTGACCGAATACTTCAAGTGCCCGCCCCTAGCTGCTTTTCCTCCACAGTCTTAAGGAATGAGATTTTTCTTAGATTTTTTCATGTTGCTCTACGAGTGACTCCTTCCCTATGCTTTTGCTGGTCGGATGTCGGTCGAAGAAGTATCCCATTTCTTTAAAGAAAAATTTAAAGTCCTTCTTCACTTGATTGTCATTAAGTATATTTTCGTTTGATAGCTGCAGGCTCTGTTTTTCCTTTTAGACAGGCTTTTCGGCAGATGTGCCCTCATGCGGTTGCATAATCCAGACTTTCCTTTTGTAGGGTAGATCACGTTCATCGGTTCAAGCGTTCTGGATGGTTGGTTATTTTCCCCGTAATTTTTACTTTACCCTTTTTTCCTATGTTTTTTAGTGATGTTTGGACAATTACGTTTCTCTCCTCTTTTTGTTTTTTTTGTTTTTGTTTTTCCCGTCTTCTTCCGCCCAATCATTCTCAGAGTTAGTTTGCTTTTTTGGCTCTACGTTCGTGGAATTTTCCTCCTCTTTCTTCCGCCCTTAGGCGAAATTGAAGTCCTGCTTTTTGTGGACGGCTCAATCGCCGCTGTTCCTTTCTGCATTGTTTTTTCCTGGTGAGGCTTACCCATCTTAGAGATAGGGACCCCCCTCGTCCTGGTATTGGCTGTTTCTAAGCACCCGCTCTCATTTTCTCTTCCTAAAATGACGGCATTAATCATCGCCTTTTCTATCGGGCTCTCCAGGGC
>Ga0179593_1417590_pt1 | contig 10647 bp, 13 predicted proteins | sample CZODoug2_1_08_16_FD_185931 | JGI IMG/M metagenome (GOLD analysis project Ga0179593, IMG submission 185931) | Vadose zone soil fungal communities from Angelo Coast Range Reserve, California, USA - CZODoug2_1_08_16fungal (PacBio error correction) | ecosystem: Environmental > Terrestrial > Soil >... | reverse complement strand
GCACCCTTGCGACGGCTTGGCCTTCGTCTGCCTTCCTTTTAGTCTTTGCCTGCGGCCCCCACTGTCTACGGGATCCATTGCTCTTTTATTGTGGGTCCGTACTGCTCCGCCTGTCACAGATCAACGTCCTCTGTCCCTCGGCCTACGGGTCTGTCTTCCGTCCGAGATTCTATAATGTAGCCATGCCCCTCCCGTTTTACAACTCGAGGAGAGTCTTCTTTCTCCCCCATCTGGGTTTCGAAAACTCGATGTTTGATCCTCCTTTTCTTGTTTTTTTGCGGTTTTGACCTTGGCTCCCGTGTTGTCTCGATTCGTCCACCGTTGGAGTAAGTATCTTTTTTTCCTCTTTTTATTTTGAAGTTTTTTGACGCACATACACACTCCTCCGGTTTTGGTGGATTTATTTTGTGGTTTTTCAAGTCGGTCTCCGATTTCTTCGCGAACGACACATCATTGTTGTTCTTTTGATTTCTAATTCTGGTTCGTTCTTCTTTTCTTTATTTTGTAACGCAAGATGCGGCACCTCCCCCCTTTTTCCTTGCACTGCCCATTTTTCTGAGGTTCCCTCCTAATGATCGGTTTATCGATGATTCCACCCCATCGTATTTAGGGAGCGTAACCCGAGCAACCGCTCCTCAACCGCAAAGGAGATGTCCTTTCTCTTTTCCCCCCTTCCTGTATTCGAGACTATCTTCGTCTTTTCTCGATATCTCTTGACTAAATCCCCCGAACGGTGCGGAGTGTTTTCCTCCACTCCTCGAGGATGACGCTTTCTCCGAGATCCCAGCGCTCCTTTATTGATCGTCTTGAACCCTAGTCTTTCCTCGCTCAGTTTTCGAATCTAGACTGAGTTTCCTCTTGTGCGTTGTAATTATTTTGAATCATCTGATAGGCTTGATCCTTTTTTCTCCTTTTTATTAGTATGATCTTTACTGTGGCTCCTCTTTTTTTTTTTTTAGGCTTTATATACCTTATTCATCCCCTGGTTCCTGGGAGAGGTTTTTACGGCCTGCCCGCTTTTGCTCTTCATGTTGGACGAGAAGATTGTAGTCCCTTGCCTGAAGCTTACTCCGAGATAGCCTCCGCTTCCCCCTCTTTTTCCTCCCCACCAGCTTTCTGACCTCCTTCGTTTTTTCCTCGTTTCCCGCCTTTGAGAACAGTGCGACTCCCTGTCGCTTCTTGTTACTCCGGAGATGACCGGATAAGTTCCGTTGGCCACGGGATTAGGGCTGTCTCTTCCTCTTCTGCATTTTCCGTCCTAAGACCCCGGTATGATGAATTGCCCCTACGGCCGGCTGCGATCCGTTCGTTCTGCAAGCATTTTCTTTTTCCCTGTCGTATCTTGACTAAAACCCCCGGTGAGGTGCCACAAAGCCGACTTTTAACAATTGATTCTTCTGTCTTCGCCCCCGGCTTTTCAATTGGGCACGCCTCTGTTCTTTTTTCCGTGCGCGTTAGTCGAGTCTGCATCGCGACCCCTTCTCTTCCCCGCCTTTGAGGCTCTCCCCTTTATCTGCTGGTTGTTTTCGAGTTACAATTTTTTTTTTTCTTCTTCCCCTGACTTGCCAAGATAGAAGCGTCCCGTCGTTGTTGGGGACTTCCCTTTTCTTACATTCGTGCGACTCTGATCTTTTTTTCCCCATCCCGCCCCTTTCAGAGCCCTTCGTCCTTCCTGGGGAGCCCTTAGCTTACGGATTTGCGTGGGTTTCCTATTAGCCTTTGACAAACGGAACATATATTCCCTTACGTGTTTTGAGAGAGATATGCCCTGTGAAGTATCGGGAAACGCCATTCTTCCTTCCCCTCTCTCCTAATTTTTGCTTTCTCTTTTCGTTTGGCGATCCCCCGGTATCTTCCTCGTTTGATCTGTATACCGCAGAGTCCAGTCCATCGCTCGTTCATTTTTTTTAGCACGCGATTCTTCGTTTCTCCCCTGTAGATCTTTCCCTCGTTTCTCTTTCCTTGTGTAGCGTCCAGTCGCGGTTGTCCGAGCACCAAACCTCCCAGTACTCCCAACCAATCTCCTTTTTATCCCTATTTTTCCTTCTCCTATGAAGAAGCAGACTTCCGCCACGCGTGAGAACAGCTGCTTTGCCCCCAATGATCCCGTCGATCACTCTGCGTTCCCTCCCTTCCCGTTTTAACTAAAATCATTTTTTTTCCGCGCCTCTCCGGGGGTGGGTTGGATCTTCACGGCTTCGAAAACTGATCAACCCACGGCTTTTGTACCGTCTTCCCTCTCGAATTTGGACACTCGCTCAAGGTCTGATCCCCTGGATGTTTGGTCCTTCCTTTTTTTGACGGAGCGCCAGACCGACCGCCTGATGACAACAGGTTGTTTTTCCCCTCCCTGTATAGCTCAGGCCAGTCAGCTAAAATGTCAGCGCACTGACTAAGCCTTCCCGCGTAGCGGGCGGCGGTCCTCTCGGGTGCGTATCGTGGAAGTGTGTCTTCCTTCTCATATAGATTTCTTCTCTCAGTCACGGCCGTCCACGATAGTCTCGTTCCGACATAGAGTCTTTGCTTCTCGTTACAAGCACGAAGGGCTGACACAAGTTGACCTGCCCTCGCGCTCTCTGAGCTCGATCACCTCCCCCTCCTCTTTCAACTACCCCCCTTTCCCCCGACGCGCGGTTTTCAAACTCTTGCCAGGGGGTTCCACTTCACCGTCTGAACAGCCTTCGTCGTCGACTATCAAGCTGCTGCTTGATTCCTCGGCCGCGTTCTCCTCTCGGCTCGCTTTTTTCCCTTCTTCTCCCCAGCTTGGAAGCTGATTTTGAGATCCTGCCCCGCCAGTCGTTTCTCGGACTCCGGGTGCGGTTTTCAGTAGTAGCTTTTCTGTTCGCACGTTTCCCTCCTCTCCTTTTTTTTTTTCGGGCCCATCCTTCGAATCCTTTTTGTTTTCGGAGGTCACTAGCCGCGCCTCCTTCTGTTGGCTCCGCCCTGGGTTGGATTGCCTCGCATGTCTGGCGTTTGATCCCTCCCCCGGAATGAACACTCCTTTCTTGCCGAGTAACTTTTCTGTTCCATGCTATTTTGTATCACTTTCGCGAAGGGCCTTGCTTCTCATCATGCTTTGCCCAACACGAGTCCATCCTAGAAGCGATTAGAAGTTGGCCTGGCTCTTTCTTTCTCAACTAATTTGTTTGCCCCCCTAGCACAGTCCCCGGATTCTAGCATCGCTTGGGCCACCCCGGTCTGGAGAATTTGTAAATGTCCCGTCGTCTCCAGTATTTCGTGTCAAGGTGTGATATCGTTCGTACATTTGTTCCTTCGTTCGTTTGCTTCCTGTGGAAGAAATATTTTCCCCCGATCCTACCAGATCGGGATTGGAATTCTTGCAAGCCTCTGCCCCCTACTTCTCGTTCGGTCATTTTAATCTCCTTATACCTGTGGGAAGCACCCAGCTTCCCAACTGAAGTGTCACCATCTGAGAAGAAGAGCTCCCATGACTCTTTTTTTTTTTGCTTGTGCTCTTTTTTTTTTATTTCATCCTTTTTTGTTGTTGAGTATGCAATTGCCTTTTTCCTTTCTTTTGTGCAGTCGTGCATATCTTTTCTTCCTCGGTTTCTTGAGTTGTAATCAATTGAGTCTTCTTTAAACGCTTTTTCCTTGTTTTTTTCGTTTTCCTGCGCAAGCATGGTCCCCACCGAGCGCGTAGGAAGCGGAAAGACCCCTACTTTTTTTTTTCCCTTTTAGAGATTCCTTTTTCAGACGTTACCCAGTGAAACTTCTGTTAGTCGCGTTTCCACCGCAAGGGTTATTTAACCGATTTTGTCGAGATCCGCGGTTGATTTTTCTAAGACCTTTTTACCTTTCCTCGGGAGATACTTTTCCCTTGAGTTGGCGTTCGAGCTGTCGTCTTTTTGTATGCCCACTTTTTTATGCAGGCGTTAAGCGGGAGTGAAGATTCCTCCTTTACACATAATTTTTGATTCCCAACCTCAACCCACCCTATAGTTCTTAGTGACCCCGACGGATCGTCACCCCCCACCAGCAACCGTCCGCCAGGCAATGGGGGCTCTGAGTAGAGGTTTTTCGCCATTCATAGCATTTTTTAAGTGTTTATAATTTGTTGTTATTAGTGTCGACATGTCTTGTTTACGTACACCATTTTCTATTTTAGTTTAGTTGTTTTTAGACCCTCGTCACCATGCACTCCTCCTACGAAACTTTTCCTTTTTCTTTCCTCCTATCATCTTCTTAAGTCCTTCCATTTTGCAGGTTTACACGATATCCCCCAGCTGAATCCTCTAGATTTCTTGCTAGGGTCCGACAAACAGCCGGCTTCTCCTTAAAGAGCTCTCCCTTCCCTGAGAGTTTTCTTCACTGATCCGTTTTGTGTTGTATTGTAGATAGACTCTGCGTTACGCCGTTCTCGTGATTCGCAGTGTTGGGCATTTTCATGTGTGCGGTGTGTATTTCGGGCACTTCTCCGTTCTTGAGTTCCGATTGGGGTATCGCATTTTTTTTCTCGTCCGTCTTTCTTCGAGCGGCTGATTCCCCCCTTCTTGCGGGCGTTCTTCTTTGTCATTTTAACGCGCTGTCTCGCTCCGCATGGGGCGGACGATACGATTGACGGCATGTACGCGGCCCGATCGAGATTTTCCCAAAGCGAACCCCCCTCCGCTTGTCCTCGCCACGCTCGGATTCCAAGGTGTCGCTTTTTACGCCGTTCTTATGAGATGTATTTTTGTTTGGGCCTCCCCTGTCTCTTGTAGGTTTTTAGCTGAGTGAATCGTGTACTGCAGAAGAGGCGAGATCCAGCTTCCCCTTTTTCGAAATGATCTCTCTTTTTTTGATCGTTGCGTTCTTATACGCCCGTCTTTTTGACAAGCAGTGGACGCTTGCCGTTCTACTTTTTCCCCACAGGCTCGGCGCCAAAAGTCCCAGTGATCTTTGTCTTTCGTCGTGCGGCGTTATTGAGCCCTTTGCTTCCCTCCCTCTTTTTCATTTTTTTTTCCATGGGTGTCCCTCAACCCTTCCGCACCTTTCTGGCGATAACCAGTTGATACTTGCGGTTTCTTCTACACTTGTTGTCCACGCTGCACATGCTCGCCCGCCGTGTCCTATCCTCCTCCCTTTCTAAAAGCGCTTTAGTTACGATCGCTCTTACTTGATCGTTACACCGCTCTTCTACCCTCAGCGCACCTGGATTTGAGAAAGCGGTCCTGCATTTCGCCTGTTTCTTTTCTTTTTTGGTGTGACGGAATTTTTTTTTTGTATTTGCTTTTTTTCCCTTTTCTCAAGTAACCTTTAGGTTTTTTTTATTTTTGTTTTATAGTATCTCTGTGTCGCTTGTTGGATTCGATATATCGGAAACCGCATCCCCCCTCCGTTCCCCCCCCCCCCCACCTTCCTCGCCCGCCCAGCAACTCTTTTTGTCACAGTACGAGCGACGTCGCTCCTTTCGTTTTTTTTTCAAGTATCCTCCCTTTCACCTCTCTCCTCGTCCAGAGAGCGAAGTCACCCCCCCCGTTGTTTCGTTCTGTCGTCTTATTTGCCGTGGAGATGTGGCGTGTCGCGGAACGAGTTGTAGACGAGCACACCCGCCCTCCTCTCAGTGTTGCGCACCCTCTGGCGTCTGGTCGCTCCACATGCCATTCTCAGCCTCCAAGCGTTTGCACTCGTTGCGTTCCGACTTTCCCGTAGATTCTGGAACTGCCGACCGCCAATCAAATCTGGGTTCGGCTTTGAGCCTATCTTTGGGTGGTTTTTTTTTTTCTCAGTCCGACCCATTCCCCCTCTTGAGCTTTTTCTGCGTCACGATCGCAACGCACACGATCCCCTGTCTCTCTTTTTTTTCTGATCCTTCTGTTGGGGAGAGATGAGCAGCTTTTTCCTGATCGCATCCAATAAGATCGAAGTGTACTTTTTTTCCCTCCTTTCCCGATCGTCTTTCCCTTTATCACAGCCATTCCGCTGCCCAGGTCTCAGACTGCCTCCCCTCGCGATTTGGCTTTTTTTTTTTTCCTTTGTGCGTTTGAGGAGGATATCTTCCTCTTGCGCGTCAAGGCATCTTACGTCTCGATGACAAGTCTCTTTTCTGTTTTCGCCTCCTGTTACAGCGGCAGCGAGTTGTTCTGCACCTTTTATCTCCTCTCACTGATGATAGTTAGTATACATTTGTTTGTTCTCCGTAGCTTGCCTGTTTTCTTCCCGTGAAGTTCGGAGTTGTATTCTTCTTATAGTTTGTTTTTCTCCCTTTCGAGACTCCTCTCTTCCTCTCTTTTTCCCCCCCCTACGGAACCCGCTTTCCTTGAACAGCTCGTCGTAGTACGAGTCAAGCGTTGCGTGCCTTTCTGTTCGTCAGCCGCTTTTTGGCGGGGCCCCCTTCCCCCGTCCGCCGCTTCTGTCTCTTTTTTTTGAGATCGACTGCCCTTTTCCCCTTCTTTCCGAGTTCGACTTGCCGGAACTTTTGACCTTTGGCGGTCGTAGTTCGTGTTCGCTTTTTTCCTGATTCCCGAATTAATTGTTGATTTTTTTTTTATGCCGGCGGTCAGATTCCCTTTTCCTTTCCTTTGCGCATTTTCATTTTTTCCCCTCTTCCGTCGCCCCCTTAGGTTTGTGGCTAAGTTGCTTTTTTTTTTTTTTACAGCAAGACGCCCCTTGAAGTTGCCGTTAATCAGAATGTCCGATGTGTGGAACAGGTTCGGGATTCTTTCCTGCCTCCTTTTCCTCTAGCGCGTTGCATACCCAGTTTCCCGCCCCGCACGCCTGACTGGGAACCCTTTCTTGAACCTGAAGCCCTGTCGCGAGCCCCCCCCAGCCGGATGCTCTACCCCCTTTTCTTTTTCCCACGGATTTTGATCCCTTTCTCGCCTTGCAGTTTTTGTGTAGCCTTTGTAACGTCGACAGGTCATTAGTCCCTTTCCGCTCCTCCCACTCAGCTCGTGGAGGTATTTTCCTTTACTTTTTTTTTTCTTTTTGATTTGTTGTTTACCTTTCCCTTTACTCCCTGTTCTGACCCTCCTTTCCACCTCCCCCTACATGGTATTCCTGCGTGCACTGTGTATATGTTGGGCTCCCCGTCGTTTTCATTCTGTGACGTACACATTCGAGTCCTGTCGCCAGTGCGCGGGAATTCCCCTCTTTTTCCTCCCCCTCGTTTTTTGTTTTTTCCGATCGCCATCCTGGAAATTTGCGACGCGGTTGTGTAAGTGTTAGTCGAGTTGCCTCCCTTTTCTTCCCCTCTACGGATTTTTCCTTTCTCCCAGCCCCATTTTGTCTTCTTTTTTCCCCTTTTTTAATGCTCACAAACCACAAACCAGGGCCTCAACTGATCCCGAGCTTCGTAGGAAGAAGCCAGGATACTGCTTGGCAATTGCACTCCCTTTCTTGTTCTCGGTTGTTCTTTAGTATCTTTCTGGCTAGACTCTCTGTGTGATCACCTTTGATGTACGGGCGTCTTTTTGCCCCCCTTTTTCCTGGTCGAACACCCTGATTGGTTGTCCTCAGTCATCTTGAGGTTATATGAGACGGCCCGCTTTTCGAATCCCCGTATACCTTTAGTTTCCGGCGTCGAGCTTGAAGTGTCTGGTGGTCCACCCCCCCCCCTTCCCTAGGGTGATGCTCTTTGCTTTCATCTTACCGTTTCTCAAAAAATTGCTCGTCCCCTTCTTTCGTCTCTTTATTATCAGCCTCTGATGCCACCTTCACCCCCTTTCTGAGCCGTGCCCCAAGTCCCTCTTTTTTTCGACTTCGTTTTCTCGTGTTTTTGACGGACCTTATATTAAGACCCAATTGCTGGGCCGCCCCCAATCCCCCCCTGATCTTCGTCTGTCCCGTTCGACAAATGTTTTTTCCAGCTACCTCCTTAGTCCAGTCAAGGCGACAGTCAAGTGTCCTTTTTGTCTTACGGACGATATCTTTCCGGTTCGATCTCGACTTAAAGACCAGCAAGCTTTTTTTGTTCTTTCGTCTGGTTCAGCCACCTGAAGTAAGATCTCGCCTTTGACCTCCCCTCTCCAATTGCAGCCGTTTTTACGACTCGGCCAACGAGGCCTTGTTGCTCATGATGGGGTACGTAGTTTATCGCCCCTGTATTCTTCCTCTTTGTTTCTTTTTGAACCTGCCCCCCCCTTTTGACTCGGTATTCCTTTTCTTTATTCTGGGTCTCGCTGGTGTTTATCGCCCTTGGATTCCTTTCTTATCCCTGACGCGTTCGAAAACTTGAGGAAGATTGGTTGCCTCGCTGGTTTACGGCCGCCTTTTTTCACTAGCTGATAGGTACCTCGGAAGTCTTGATCGAGATCGAGTTCACTCCCCCCCCCTCCTCCCACAGATTTCCCACCCTCTCCCCCTTGCCTGAATCCGATCCAGTAGAATTCTCTCCCCTTTGTCGCTGATATTTAGAAAAAAGTAGACAGTTGTTGCCCCCTTTAGTGTCTGGCGCCTCTGTACTTCCTCCCCCAGACGATGCTTCTCCCCCCCCCGAAGCTCTCTTCTCCGTTCTAGGGTGCTCTGTCTTTCCGTCTTTCCCCTCACCATCAAGCTGGGTTTTTGTTTTCGAGTTTGACGAATCCACCCCGGTTCGGCGCAAAGCAGAGCCCCAGTGATCTTTTTCGTTTCTTTCTTTCTATAGACGTATCCTTTTCCTTTTTTTTCCCTCTGTGGTAGAGTGTGTCTGAGAGAGATTCCGCCGCTGCGTACCTCCCACTGCGGTTGCTCGGATACCTAGTTCCGCGACACGCTGCCTGTCGCGACTTCAAGATCAGATTTCCCATCCCCTTTAAACGGAATTTGTGTCTAGGCGCGTAGTTTCTCGGATCCCGAGTCACCTGTTTTTTCTCCCCTAAGCGCATTGCTTCTTGCACCGAGTCGTAGCTGCCATTCGCGGATGCCGGTGTCGATCCTAGGCTACACCCCCAATTTCTTTTCTCGTTGAATCTATACTTTTCTCGATATGCCTTTGTCATGGCTAGTAGACCCCCCCAGCATCCGAGAATGGCTACAGCATTTCTGTTTTCTCTTTCTCCCCGTTTTTACTTTTAGTTGTTACGCTCGGGATCCCCGCCTCCGAATGCGATCGAAAACGAGTTCAACCCTTCCCCCGGTAGATTCATGACCTTTTTCAGATATTGCAAGTAGGCATGATGGCCTCTTTCTTCGCTTTTTCCCGTTCTGTTGTAGAATCCCCAACAGCAGTATACTTTTTTAGCCCCTCTTTTTCTATGTTCCTCCCCATGCAGATGAGTCACCCCAAGTTTTGTTTCCAGTTTGTCTCCTAATGTACTTTGTCCCTATCACGCCGGGCACGCGAAATCCTGGCGCTCGCTACTTTTTGTGGTCGTCGTTTTTCTTTCAGTCCCGAAAGCTCCTGCTGCAGTCTGTAAGGCGTTCCGGTCGCACGCAAAGTCTCCCCTGAGGATCTACCTCTTCTCCGAGACAGTGATGTTGGTTTGCCTCCTCCGCTGGGCGCCGATTCCGCCTCCCCCGATTTTTCACCCTTTCCCTTCACGTTCTTTTTTTTACTTTCCTGCGCCCAATTGCTCCAGTGACAAGGTCAGCGCGTTTCGGAGTCGCCTTTTTTCGTTTTTCTCGTCAGTATGTGGTGTTGTGAGTATTTGTTCAGTTCTTGTAGGTTACTGTGATGTAGTCTTTGTAGGTCCGAGTCCAGCCTTTTCCACCTCTTCCTCCGCTTCTCTTCGATTCCTGCAGCGCGTCAATGACAGTTCATCCAAGTCCAGCGCTCCCCTTTTGATATTAGGCGTTGCCTAGCTGTTCGCGCCGACCCGATGCAGTCTTCCTTTCACGTTTTTCTTCGACTCGGGTCCCCCTTTTTTTTTTTTTCCTAATCGCGATAGCACGGGGCGTACAGAAACGCGTTCCCTTCCCACAGCATAGTCTTTTTAAGTTCCCCTCTCTCTTGCGTGCTGGCTCTCGGGCTCTAAGCGCTTAGGCTGTCCGTGGAGGACACTACTCCCGCCCCCCCCTCTTTTCCCTCCTGGGGACTTCCCCTCTCCCCCCCGTTCACTGTTCCAGTATCTTCTCGGTTTTGCATTGATGCCGGGACTCCGTGTCTTTCTGTTGTTAGGTACCTTTCTTCTCTGATGTGCGGTGTCCTTTCAAAGACCATTTTTTTTTTTTTGTGCCCAGCATTGCACCATAGAGTCGTCATTCGGCTTGCCCCCCCTGATTTCGTCCCCCCCCATTTTGATGCTCAGGCCACCGGGTGATGTGTACTCTTTTTAAGACAGAAGTCACGAACATTCTCCAGTCCTTTCCGATGATGTTTGGAACCTGTGAATGGGAACGGCGCAATCTCTTCCCTTCTTTCTGTTTGAAAAAATTAGTGCCGAAGCGCCCGCGCCGTGAGGGAAGACGATCGAGTTTCTTTAATCCCCCTTTGACACCCTCCCCCCTCTGGATGCCCGACAATAGTCCTGGAGAACCTGAGGTATCCGCCCCGACATCTTCTCACCTTTTCGCCGTTGTCCAAGGTTGAATAGACATCCTAATTTTCTCAGATAGCTGCTTTCCCTCCGCCGCCGGGTGAGTCAGCATTCTTAGTGCAGCTCTGGGACGGCTGACGCCTCCGCCTCCCCTACCATTTTTGAGCTTCACGATCCGCTAAGAGACGCGGGCAGTAAATCTGCTCACCCCCTTTCCGAGAGCTGTCTCGCCTTTCGCCTCGACCCTTTGTGC
>Ga0179593_1318923_pt1 | contig 10647 bp, 8 predicted proteins | sample CZODoug2_1_08_16_FD_185931 | JGI IMG/M metagenome (GOLD analysis project Ga0179593, IMG submission 185931) | Vadose zone soil fungal communities from Angelo Coast Range Reserve, California, USA - CZODoug2_1_08_16fungal (PacBio error correction) | ecosystem: Environmental > Terrestrial > Soil >... | reverse complement strand
CCCCCTTGAGAACCTACATGTCTCTTTTGGTACTTTTCTTGCTCCCTTTTTTTTCCTTCCTGACTTGGAACATTTTCGCGTCTCTCGTTTTCTTCACTATGATTCTCCTCCATGCGTGACCCCCCCCAGTCACCCTTATGACTTCCTGCGAGAGCGCGTTAAGTGGTCGCCGTTTCAAGCGCCTTAAAGCCGATGCTCCTTTCTGAGAATATTTTTATTCCTTCTTCAACCTAGCCCTTCTTTCCAACCCCTCTTTTTTTCTGTCGTCCCTCCCCTTTTCCCAGGTTATGTTTCCCTGACATTCGGTACTTCTGATCCGCAGAGAATCCGGTGTGCATCTCGTACCCCCACTGGAGACGATTTTCGGTCCAGGCAGGGATTTACGACATCCTTTTGGTTGCAGATGCTTTTCCCTCCTCTTTTCGATCATTCTTTTCCTTCTACCTTCCATCAGTTTTTTCGCTTTCAAGGCTTTCCGTTGACTTAGCCAAGTGGACTTACCTGTCCCCTTCTATTTGGTGTCTGCTTGTACTTGCGCCCGGCGTTTTATGGATCCCCCCCTGTCTTTTTTTCCCTTTGACTTTCCCCCCCCCCTTGAATGCACGCCGTCACCGCTGCGACAGGCCTCCCGTTTGTTTTTTTTTTGTTTTCGAAATTTCGATCATGAGATCTTGACTGTTTGTTTCCTAGTCTCCTCTCTCATCCCCACCCCAGTGGAAATGCCATCCATCCGACTTTTTCGCTCCTTCAGCTGAGGAACTTTGACGCTCCGCTGTTCTCCTTACGTTGGGGGAGAGCCACTTTTCTCTACTCTCTGATGTCTCCCTCTTTCCCAGTTCTGCCCACGCTCGACCTTGTCTTTTCACCCCTCTATAAACGGTGAAGAATCCCTATTCACCCGCTCGAGTCGCTCCTTTTTTTGTACAAAGGTCTCTTTTCTACGGCTTTTTGGAGCCGCTGCTGTTCGTTGACTGATTTTTTCTATTTTCTTATGACCCCCCTGTGCCCAACCAGTATCCTACCAACCATTTCGCCCTGCCCTCTCCTCGCCTTCTCTTCTCGCTTTCACCCTCGTCTCTCCCAGTGCCACTCTCTTCCTTCCCCCATTGATCGGCCGACGTTTCTCCAAATTTTACGCGTTGCCTTTGCCTTCCCAAGAGAAGATTTCCTTGAAGTTGCGAGGGTGAATTGTTTATACCTCCAGTTCTCTTTTCCCTGAATAATATTCTCCTTCAATACCGCGAGCGCCGCTTCCTTGGACTTTGTATCGTCTTTCCCTCTTTCGAGGCCCCTGTTTTTTTTTCTGTGATTCCATCTCGTCCCCCCTTTTTGGCGGAGGACAGTCGGTTTTGTTCCCACTCGAGAGTCTGGAGATCGTCTTTCCTTTTCTTTGAGAAGAGTCCCTCTTATTGGTTCCAGGCGATTCTAATCGGCTATCTGACTTGTTCTTTTTTTTCCCTTTTATCAAGGGCGATTCCCCCCTCTTCCCTCAGTCTCTGTCGAAGAGCTCTTCCCTCCGCAGTCGCAACTCAGTAACTTCCGCCGCTCCGAACGACGATGAGGTGGCCTTCAAAGAACGAGAGGCCCGTTTTTCTTTTCATAACAGTTCCCATTCTTCTCCCCCTCTCTTTTTCTCTTCCATGTCATCCCCCATCCCTCCGCTTTTTTTTTTTTTTCCTAATCACTCAGGAAGCAGTCCGTCTCTCCAATCTTCCAAGAATAAGCACGCCTCGAGTGAAGCGCAGTTCCGGCCCCTTCTTTGTCCCCCACTTTTTGGGTGTCCTCTCTTGCGAGCAGCTCGGCAACAGAATACACGCCTACATCGCGTCACCTTCGCTGCGAAAGACGGAATCGTTGAATCTTTTTCTTAGAGCGAGAAACCTTACCTTTCTGCCCCCCCAAAAATCCGCCGCGACTCTTCCTTCCCCTTGCACCTCCTTTTTTTCCCCCGTCCATCTCTTCCCCACTCCCTATGACAAACCCTCCTCGCCTATCGTGAGGAAATTGTTTCCTCCCCTTCTCCAGAGAGGACAGCGCAAATTTCCCTTCTGACCCCCCCTTTTCCCCTAGGAATCGTGCGTGACTTCCCCTTTCCCTCTCCGAGGCAATTGTTTGTCTGTCTTCATCGCCGACTCTCGATTCGAGTTCAACCTTTCCTTTGTCCGGCTTCCTGGACGCGGAGGAAGCGAGCGCCTCACCTCCGCAGGTCTATGAGCCTCCGGCGATCTCCTAAATTTTCGGTTTCTTCTGTTACTTTTTTCCATCATTTTTTTTTCCCCCTCTTTTTCCTTCGTCTGCTTTTTTTCTCGGACCAAGTTCTTACGTATTTCCCGCGAGTCGGCGCTCACCTCGAACTTACATTTTACTGACCGGCACCCCCCTGAAAAGGAGGAGCATACATCGTGCTCTTTGCTCTAGCCGTTTCCTCTTCTCTTTAACTATTGTCTAGCAGCCCATTGCTCAGTCTATTGGCACGATAACCCTTTCTTGTCTATCTGTTTTAAGGATTTTCCACCTTCCCCTTAGTACTCTGCCTTTTCTGCGCGAATTCGCGTTGTAGTTCAACTTGACCTTCTATCCGTTCCCCTCCCCTTCGCGAGTGTTTCCGCAGGTCGGTTGCACTCTGTTGGCATTCTGATCTTAGTCAACAAGCCCTTCAACTTCTTTTCTTCTGGACAAGATACTTTTCCTCTCGAGCAGACCGAGGATTGGTACTGCTCTTGAGATGCATCTCTTCCTCCCTAATCCGTTTTTTTTTTGCGCTCTCCCTCTGACTCCCCCAATTCGTTTACCTGTCTTCCCTTCCTGCCAATAGGTGAACTAGGTCTCTTTGTTCCCTCTCCCCTTCGCTCCTACGTGCTTTGAAAAAAGTACCACCGCCTCGGTCACAATATAGAATTGTATTGGTTCCTCCTTTTTTTTTTTTTTTTTTTTACCTGGATTAATTCTCCCCCCCCCCCTATTCTGTTGATACCCTCTTCGTCCACGCGCTCCCTGCGATGGCTGAGGCCCCCCCCTTTTCCCCCCACATTAGGCACCTCTCAAGTTTTTCGTTTCCTCTTTTGATCAGGACTAGCTTCGGTTTCGAGTCTAACTACCTGCGAGTCCCTGAACGCCCCCCCCCGACTGATCAGCAGAGAGATTGTGATCTTTAAGATCCTGTGCAGTGTGTGCCGTGCAGTCCAGCCTGTAATTTTTTTCCTTGGTCAAGAGCGACGCGGGCCGCCCGTACAGTAACCGTTTTCCCCTCTCACCCCACCTTCTCTCCGGACGGTTCTTTTTTTGACTTCGATTGACCGGTCCCCGTGCTGTCACGCGCCACTCCCTGCCTTGCGAGGACCTCCCCTGTCTGCATCATAACTCGAGAATTATGGGTTCTCCTCTGAGTCCGCCCCCCGCTGCCCGACGCCCTCCCCCCCCCCAATTCCACATAGTGCTAGATTTCTTTCGGCGTTTCATTAAACTTCCCCCTCCACCACCATTTCCGCTTGCTCCTTTCCTGGAGGTCCGCACGTTTTCCTGCTGACCGTTTTCGTCTGCTTTTCGCGCCTCTAGTTTTTCTTTATGTGCACCTGGGAGTTTTCACCCTCTTTTTTTCTCGGATTTTGTCGATTTATCGCGCTCTCGCGAATCTTGTGAACAGGATTTTCCGTCACGATTCGGCGGCGTAGTGTTTCGATGGGTTTTTGTCCTGGCCGATTTTGTTTTGTTCTTGTTCTCTCCCTCTTAGTCTTTGCGGAAGTATTTGCAGAGGAACGGTTTAGTTTCACCTTCGGCGGATTATTGACTCGCCTTGCGAGCACTCGAGCGAGTTCTTTTTTCGTTTCGAGCTACTTTTTTTCTCAGTTCCTGAGTTCTCCCGTTCCTCTCTTCTGTTATTCCCTGAGTTCTCCCCCGATAGAGTAGAGGCTGGATTTTCCCCCGGGGAACTCTAGTAAAAGTGTTTCCCTTTCCCCCCACCACCCTCCATCGCGTTAGCTTCAATGACGAGAATTTCGGGTGCGGCGGTCCAGCGACCCTCTCCTCTCTTTTCTTCCGTTGGATGAATTCCTTTTTCATATCCCCTTGGAGTACCATGGTTTGTAATTTTTTTCGGCACCTCGAACTCTCTTCGCCTCTCCGTCACAATACCAGGTTCGTCACAGTTCCCTTTTCAAAGTTCTTCCCACCGATAGCAAGTCATCCCGCTGAGAGCTATTTTCCGTTGTAACTGGCCGTACGTCTCCTACCCTCAAATTTCTCTCCTTTTTCTCCCTTCAGCGAGAGTTAAATGTTTGTCCTCGAGACGCGTCTAGCGGAGCGATGCTTTTCTTCTCGTACCAACTTAGTGACATTGTCTCTTCTCTGGGAATACGTCACTTAGGCACCTCTCCCCCATATTGGGACGCGGTGAGAGGTGCTCGTTCCCTTTCCTTGTCTCTTGATTTCAGTAGGACGATCAAAATAAGTCCATTTCTTCAATTCATCTGCCCCCAATCACCCAGTTCCAATACCCTTTCTTTTCAGCGCTCGCCCTGCAAAATTCATCCACCCCTACCAGATTCCCTCCGTTTCGTACGATATTACTCCTGTTCAGGATTTCAGCATTCAGGAGATTTTGGGACCGTTTCAATCCCCGGTTCCCTTCCCTCGTCCTACCCATAAGGCTAGTAGATCCGTCCCTCCCGTACCATCAGTATTTCCTCCCATTTTCTCTTAAATGGTTCATCCTCCTTAGAGCACAACTTCGATCCACTGTGTTCACGTGTCCGTATTTTTTCTCGCGGTCGCCTAACCTGGTCAACGTTGACTTCATGCGCTGCTTAAAGGGTTTGAATCGTCCCCTCTCCAGATGCTCTTCAGCAGAAGGACGGTTTCCTCTCGAATCTGCCTCAGGATTTCTCGCCATCCCGAGGGTTTGGATCCATTCCCCCCCAGAGGATGTTTTTTTTTCCATTCCATCGCAGCAGTCTTTCCAGTAATATCCCCTTTAAAAAGGTACTTCTTCCCCGGCAACCAATTCGAGTTTTTTCCTCTTTCCCCCTAAATCGCGTCCGCTTATTCCCCGTTTGTCGCTGTCACCCACAAGGGCCCGAATCCCTCCCCTATCCCGATCCTCCCGTCCCCAGTGTTTCTATGGGCCATTTCACCCGGGCTCGAGGGCGGTTCAATCATTTTTTCCCTTTCTTGGATTGATGACCCTGACTCTCTCTTGAAATCGATGGTTTTCAGATTTTATCCTGCCCCCTAGTCCTTCTTCTCAGCGTGTTCTTCTTTCCCAGTACTTCACCCCCTGTGATAGCTTCGCTCTTTTTACATTTTTCCGATATGAAGACCGACTTTTCTTTCTCCACTGACCTTCGTGTCTCAAAGGTCCCGTCGATCGAAGTTTTCTCTCCCGTCCTCTCCATTTCTTCTTTTTTTTTTCCTCCTCTCTCTCCCTTCTCCGTTGGTTTTTTTTTGGATCAAGGCGAACGGTGTTTTTTTAGGAGCCAAACCCCCTTGACTTCCCGCCTTTTCACATGGTAGCTCGTGTGGTCCCTCCTTTTATGCTCCTTCCCCTCTTTCCTCTTTTCGCTCTCTTTAATTTGTGCCAGTACGTTTTTGTTCCAATGCCTGCCACTCCTCTTTCGAGTCGCTAAGGATCTCCACCTATGCTAAAACCCGCCTTTAGTGGGCTCAATAACTTCTTGCTGCGACCATTCTCTATGCAAATCAGCGTCCCCCCCCCGGTGATTCACTTGGCCTCTTTTACCCCCCTGGCGATGTGGCATTAGTGAAGTGGATCACTCTCCCTTTTTTGTGATTTGATTACCTACAAGTGGCTGCCTGTTCCGGCTACCTCATCCTCTTTCCCTTTTCGTGACAGGCGCTTGACTTCTTTGGAGCAAGGCAGGGGGCCCTTTCCCTCACCTGCCACCTTTTTTCTATTTTACTCCCGGCGCGGCTGGGTCGGAAATTGCCTTGATAGACGGATGCCTTAAATATTCTATGGAAGTCCCTCTGAACCGTCGCGGCGTGATCTTTTCCTCGGTTACTCTTGAACCCTCGTTCGAGAATATCTTCTTTGCCACGTGTCTGTAGGTTCTTTTCGCGTCCCCAAGCGTAGAGATAAATTTTCCCATCCTTTCTCAAGACTTGGGCCCTCGCCCTCCCTATGAGACCTCTTTTTGTCCCTGAGCTTTTTTGTTTCTCTAACTTCGTTTCCCTCTCCGGTCTGGACGCCGAATGGATCCTGGGTCCTGTAATGCGCAGGGCTTTCCGTACTCTATACCCTTAGTCAGAATCGATCCCGCAAGTCTAGCTCGCATTCCAAGGGCAGTGGTCTCCTTTTCGCCGCTTTCTCGTTTCTTTTTTCACTTATGTTTCTTTCCTTGAACCCCCGTTTGGTCCAACCCCTGACCTTTTCGTACGAGCAAACCCTGTCTCTTTAGCCAGGGGACCTTAGAGGACTCTCTACGCGAGCTTTTGACGAGGTGAACTTTCTGTACGTTTTCCTTTCCTACTCTCCCCCCCCTCCCCCTACCTGTTTGCTATAGTCTCCTCCCCTCCGGACGCTAATTCCTATTTAGATTTTTTTAGGACCCATTTCACCTCTCCTCTTCATTGTCTCATTAGAACGATTGTAGGTAGAACAGTTCATCTGAGCTCCCTGAGCGGCGCTCCCCCCTCTGTTCCCCCTCCCCGGTTTTTTTATCTCTTTTTTCTCCTCGCCCGATGTTACTTTTTTCCCGGCGATTCTATCGGCTATCGTTTCTTTTCCAGCACAGGGTCGACCCTTTGATTACCAATGCACCGTCCTTTCAGCTTCCTGACCCACGCTGTTCCCCTCCGCTTCCATTAGCCCTTAAGTTCCTAGAACTCTCTTATCATCCTTGCACGGTGGTTCCCCGTAGAGAATCGGACAGTGTATCAACAGAGTCCTCCGACTTTTCTTTTCTTCCCCCCCCCCCTTCGAAAGACTAGGACGCATATCGTCTTCACAAAGACTCCGCAGTGACCTTTTCTAGCGAAGTTCTCTTCTTAAATCACCTCGACGCCTGATCTCGCGCTTCTCGGCAGCCTCCTCCAGTTCCATCTCTGCTCTCTCCTTTTACCGGAATGGGCCGCCCGTCTCTCTTCCTCCAACTCCCTTAGACAAACCCCCGTCACCCACCCTACGCACATCTTGAGGAAATTAAATGTGCAACAGACGTTTTCGATCCTGTTCGCCCCTTCCCAACCTTGCCTCCTCCTTCTTCTACCTTAATGTGTCCTCTCCCCCTTGACGCCTGAGTTTCTCTCCACCTCCACCGCCGATTTTTTCTTCCCCCTCCCCCTTTTTCAAAGACTGACGATCCATTTTTTTGTGATGTACGTGAATCGCCGACGTCGCTCAGAATCTGTGGATTTTTTTTTCCTGTTCGCCTTCCTGGAAGCGCTCCTGCGCATCCCATCCCCATTGAGGTAGAGCCGAGGTTTGCACTCTTTTTTTCTTTTGCAACGATCAGATTTTCTTGTCTCCTTCTTTTGGAGGTCACTCCCTAACATATCAGTCTTTTCGATTGTTTATAATTTTTTTTCTGTTCTCTACCTTTCTACGAGGCTCCTCTTTCTCTTCCCCCCCCGATCACTTTCATTCTTTCGCGGCACCTCCCATGGCATTAGGAATCTAAAATCGTCTTTCGCCTAGAGGAGGACTCTCTTTTTTCTCCCCACTTTTCCCTCCCGCTGCGCAGCTGCTCAGGCTTTGCCGATGCACCTTCGCTGTCCTATCTGTTTTTTGTTAATCTTGCCCCATTCGCCAGTTTCCCCCCTCCTTTTCTTTAGAAGCCGTCCCCCGCACTAGTTTATTCACGCCATTCATGAGTCCAGCCCTTTTTCGAGTCTTTTTCCCAGATTCTGGTTACAGAGTTGTGATTATTTCTGGGGCCCAACAAGCTCATATCACCCTCTTTCGCCCCCCCCTCCTGGCCTGGTTGACGACGGGCCCTATTTGGAATGTCTATATTTGGACATATATATATTCATACCTCCGTTTTGGAGATGTCCATCTTTCTCCTTTCCATCGTCCTCTTCCCGTTTTTCTAAAATAGTCTTCTCTTCCTCCCTTTTCGGTCCATATGCGTGTCCCCCTCTTTCCCTTCTCTTTCCGGTTGCGCATCGTTCCCCCCTCCCAAGAGTTCCACGGACAATCCGCCGGGCTTGGGGAACTCTCATGCTTTCCAGTTGTTAACAACGTTTTCGCTCCCGTCCCTCTCTTCCGCCTGAGACTTGGGCGTGCCCCCCTCCTGTGTGAAAACCTCTCTTCCAGACGCAAGGTGCAATAGTCTGAGCAGGCTTCTCCCCTCAGAACCTCGTTTTTCCTTCCTTTGCCACCAAGACCCCTTAGAGTTTTACCGCTTGCCGCATTTTAAGCACGATGTTGATTTCTCCTCCGGTTTTCGTTTGACGTGTCCGTACCAGAATGCCTTTTTCCTTTGGTCAGTCGCTTTGCATAATAGTCCAGTCCCAAGTGGTAATCCTAACCACACAATCGCGACTTGATATTGCATGTTTCCTCTGGTCCCCTTCCTCAGGCTGTAACAGACTCCCTTTTTTGCGGACCCCCTTCGGTTTTTCCTATCCTCTATAAGATGGACTGCAATGCCCCTCCGCGGACCTAGACCTCCTCCCCCCCCCCAATTCCCACATAGGCCCTCGCGCGTCGTTCGGCATGCCCTGAAAACGTAAAGCAAAATGCGCGGCTTGAGGGAGGTCAGTCTTCTCGGTTTCTCTTTTTCTTAGGGGTTGCTCCGCCGCTCCGGCGTTCCCCCCTCTTTTTCCATTCTTTTTCGCACGCTTTAGGCGGGTTTTTGTAGAGGGAGTTTGATGATCCGATTTCCTTCTTCCGATATTCTGACATTGAGGCCCCACGGCTGCTAGTTTGTTTCGCCTTTCTTTTTGCTTTATATGGCAGGCCTATTTTCTTTTGTCCCGAGAGTTTCCTCTCCTTCTGTAGGAGCGGAGTATTTTCCCTAGTACCTCGTGAGACATTTTCAGGATTCTGTTTTGAGTATTTAGGCTCCGAGCCCCCCCTCCCCCTTTTCGGAAGTCTTTCGAGGTTCTCCTCGCGCTCTCCTTCCCTTCCGAGTTCTTTCGAGCGATGCTTCTTTCCATGCGACATCTTCTCGAGTAGAGATTTGACTGTTCCTACACGGGTCTGCTGCTCTTTCCCAGGGACCCCTTACCCTTTCTCGGTCCCTCCTTCCTTGTCCGGCGAATGGGGCTTCTTCTTGAAGAGACTACAGAGTTCTGTTTACTTCCTGGTGAGGACTCAATTCATCGCTGGACCCGTTTGCACCTCTTTTTCCTTCTTCTCGTCGGAACATTTCGCCTTCCCCCCAGAAAAGCGTTACTCTTTTTCCCACTTTCCCCCATGAACCGGTCTGCCATCGATCCTTTCCGTTAAGAGTCTGCGACATCTATTGAACCCTTTCCCCTGTCCAAGGTATCCAGATTCTTTTGCCCTTCTCCCTCTTTCCATGTTTCTCTCTCCAGCGAATCCTAGCGGTCCCCTCGCGGAAGGCGGCTACATTTTTACCAGTCTTCTTCGGAGGAATTCCAATAATTACTTCTGATCAAATCACTCCTCGCGACTTTCGCGCTCTTCACTCTTTTTCTCCACGCGTAACGAGGTTGCTCTTCGCCCTTCCCTTCTGGGTGGCCACGCGTCCTTTGAAAAGCCCCTGTTAAAAGAACCAACTGGCTTTTGGTAGTCCCTTTCCCCCATCCCCCCTGCAACATGCCGAGGTGCCGCAGTTTCGTCCCTTCAGCCGGGTGATCGAGGTATGGACTACTTAGGAGATTTTAGGGACCAAGTTTATCTTGTGCTTGCTCGTATCGTCGATCCTGACCGCATTTTTTTTTTTTCTCCCCCCTCAGTAGCCAATGAGCGTTTCCCCCGTTTTCCCTCCCTATTTTCTTGAACAAGAGACTTTCACTTTTATCTGATGTTCATTTTTTTTCCGAGCTTTTTTATAACCCGCTGCGATGTCTTAGAACGGGTTTGCCCCTTTTCCCCTTAGGATCCTCTGCCTCCGCTTGAACTTTTCCTTCTTTGCCTGCCCGTGCCCCAGACGGAATCTGTCCTCTTCCGCTTGCAACACTCCGTCAGGTGAGGCATACTCCCAGAAAAAAAGGCGAAGTTTTTTCAAAGTACACCCTTGGTCTTTTAAAGTCCTCTTTTCCCATTTTCCGTCAATCCTCTTCACCCCAAATGGATTCTTTTTTTCTTTCCCCCTTCCTCATAGGCGCCGCGGGCCCACTTGTAGCATAAACGCCCCCCCCCACAAGGCGGCGGTTTCCTCCCAGGCACTCTTCAGCGCCTTCGAGGGTTTCTTTTCCCTTCACCGTTTTGCTCGTTTTAATTCCCGAATGTTCTTCCCAGACGTTGATTGCACGAAATCGATGTGCCTTCCCAGAGTTAGCGTGGAGATATGCCACTAGCTCTCGATCAGATTCTTTTTTTCCCTATTTTCCCCCCCACCCCCCCCCCCCCCAGGACGTCACCCCCCCCCCCTTTTTCCCTTCTGTCCAGAGTCATACTTGAATGGATCCGCATGCCTTCGGAAGTCCCCCGTTCCTTTTGAGAACGTCAACGCGAAATCATGAACGGTTTTTTCTACCTTTCCTCCCATTTTTTTTGGT
>Ga0179593_1296127_pt1 | contig 10647 bp, 5 predicted proteins | sample CZODoug2_1_08_16_FD_185931 | JGI IMG/M metagenome (GOLD analysis project Ga0179593, IMG submission 185931) | Vadose zone soil fungal communities from Angelo Coast Range Reserve, California, USA - CZODoug2_1_08_16fungal (PacBio error correction) | ecosystem: Environmental > Terrestrial > Soil >... | reverse complement strand
CTTCTTTCCCCAGCATTCGCCCGGCCTTGTTTATTAGGGCCGACCTCGGGGCTGGCATTTCGGCTGCGTCTCTTCTCTACCTGATTCCCCCTCTCTTAACTGCTCAGCTAATCATTCCCTTCAGTAGTGGTTTTGCTTTCCCCTTTTACCCCGGCGTTAAGTACTGCCGCAATACCGGTCTATAGAGACGTCTTTTTTTTTTTAATCTTTTACGAGGCAATGCTTATTTGCAGGTTTTCTTTTTTTTTGCAGTTAATTTCTTATGCCCCCCCAGACACAACATTTTCAGGAAAATTCTGCGTCTTTGGCGTTCTCCCCCCCCCCATCTCATGCACCTTTTTCCTATTTCTCTTCTTTATTCTCCCGCGTCTGAATGTTTTAGTTCCTGACACGCGCGCCGGTTTATGTGCGCTTAATTTCTTGCTTTCTCGTTAGAGGTCTGTTCGACGCTGGACCTCTCACGGCGCTGATGTTCGCTTTTTCTGATTTGCATCATTCCTATCCCCTCACCAGCTCACACCACATTGAACGCGTTCTTTTTGGTTCCACGTTCACATGTCTTCCCTTGGAGGTGGTACTGAATCCTTAATATATTCTTTTTCACAAGGCAATAAGGTACCTTGCATCCTAATGCTTCGTTCCGGGACAGTTCACATTAACTCTTGGTGTTCTTGAGGTCCGCGAGTCTTTGTTTAGCTTGCGTCCTCTGGGCTGTCCCTGGTCCGAGTCTATATTTCTATTTCTCTTTAGTGGTTCAACGGACTCACCTACCCGCACTCCAACCTTTTTTTCCCCAAGTGATTACCCAGGACATCATCTGTTTTGTTTACCCTGATCTCATTTTGTACCTAATCCCTCACCGGGCGGAACAGTCTTTCCTTACGTCGATGCACTCTGTCCACAGTGCAGACCCGCTTCGACTGCGCTATTTTTTTTTTTTTGAGCCGCAGTTGAAGTTGGGCGCACGTCGGCTTTTCCCCCAATGCCCTTAGGAAATCTTTTTTATCTACCCCTCCCACCGAAGTTCTTTTTTGCTTTGCTCATCGAATCTCCTTGCTGACATGCTAGTTTCTCTATTCGTGACCAGTCGATAGTGGCCGATCCCTTTACATTCCCCTTTCTTTAAAGACATCGTTGTCTTTTTCCCTCCCCCCCTCTTTTTAAGGCCCGCACTCACTATTTTGACATCCCCCTAAAACGTAAAATGTCCTGTACTTTTCTCTTACCCCCCTAGTCCCTCCTTTTTCCATCTTACCGCATTTCTCGATTTGCCTCGAACCTGCGCCTTTCTCTTTTGTTCCCTTCCTCGTTTGCATCTTCTTGTATTTATCCAATTTTAGCATTGCCCCCCATAATAACCATCCCTCCCTCCTCTCTTCCCCCAGCTTCCGCAAATCTTTATTTTGGTCCCCCTTTTTTTTCCTTTCCAGCTTCCGCCCCGGACTCACCCCCTCTGCACCAACGCTCCATCCCTGACACCCTCTCACAGCGTCTTTGCCTCATTCTTGTCTCTTTCGAAATTCCCTCCTTTCCTTCTCTTCTCTCTCCCCTCCCTCCCTTGTTTTTTCTCTATCCCAACTCGTCATTGGGCTTGGCGCACGATCTGCACTTCTGGTCCCCCAGCCATACCACACCTGGTTTTCTAAGATCTGTGTAGGTACGGTCCTTTTGTTGGCCACGTCATACCCGTGTTTTGCCGATCAGCCCCCCACTATGTTCCCTCCCTCTTCCTCGCCACACGTGTCAGCCACCCTTTTCGGCATATGACTTCCTATTTTTTTCCTTACCCGAGTCTCTGCTTGTGTACTTTATTTTGTATCAGAATCCGCCCCTTTGTCCATTACCTCGTCTCCCCCTTTTTCGTCCTTTGAAGCCTTAGCGGGACCTGTTGCCCCCCTACCATGTCTGTGTTATTCCTTCATTCCATGTGTCTCATCGGGGGCCACTTGTTTCCTTTGTTTGCTCACAGAGTCCCGAGTTATGGATTCACCAATTTTGCGTCCCCCTGTCCCCTTTCCCTTTAAGTCTTTCTTGTGAACCCGATGAACCTTTTTTCCTTTTTGCGCCCTTCGTCCCTTGTGAATGTCCCTTTTTTTTCCCTAACTGAAGATTTTGCTTCCATGTTCTACCTTCCCTGAATTCAGTTCACTTATTCGGCGATTGCAGCGTTTTTGGCCTCCAAGCTGTGCCGTATTTCACCCGTTGCGTTTCCACTGCACACTTTTTTGAGTCCATTACACATGTTTCCTTTTCCTTGATTCGACGATTTCCTTTTTCTAGTGAGATCTGGATTTATTACTGGCTTAAAGGAGCGAGAGGTACCTTGTTTAGGAGTTCTTGGTGTGCAACAATCGCTGAACCCTCCCCCCACCACCCCGCGTATTCTTGCTACGTTTTGGCTCCCTCTTCACGCCACCGGTTTACTTGTGCGCCCAGGGTGGATGTTTAGTATAGGGGTGCCTTTTTTTTCTCTCGTTTTTTCCTCCCTCCCGCTTTCGTCTTCCCTGTCTCCCTTTTGCTTTGCTTTCCCTACCATCGAGGTGGACCAACTCTTTATCTTTGCTATGCCCTTTTTGATGGGCTAACCTCTAATGCCTTTTCCCAAAGATGATTCGGAACGTTGAATGATTTCCCTTTCCCCCCCGCTTCAAGGTACTGCAAGTTCCCGCAACCACAACATCTCCTCCCCTCCCTGACAGATCCCCATAATAATAGAAGCCCTTCTTTCCCCAACTTCCTTAGCCGGCTTCACGTATCTTTCAGTTCGGAGAGCAACCAGTCATGAGACGTCCAAGCCCAATTTCCCACTTCTTTTCTTTAGACTCTAGTTCCTTTGCCGATTCACGTCCGTTGATATATTTGTCGGAAATAAGTTATTGCAATCCGTACTCGCACACCCTTCCCGAATATTTGAGCTGTATAGTGAACGCTGACCCCCCCTTCACCTCCTTCCCATGTTTTTGATGGGAATGGCTCAGTCCACTTCCCTCTGGTACTAGTGGTCCTGGCCCATCTAAAGATGCAGTGCTATGATGACAGTGTTGGCCAAGACTTGCTAAAGCGCCGCCACGGGCTCTATGCGTATGCCTGTTCCTGAGTCCCTTCTCTTTCTTTTCTTTTTCCACCCTTTTTTTTTCTCAAATTTCCTCCCCCGACCCTCCGGCCTACAGTATTCCTCCCATGGCTCCGATTTTTTCCTAGTTGTGGGTTCGAGCTTTTGCCTCCTTTTCTTTCCGTTTGCCTTGCCCAATTTGTGTTCTTTTTTTTTTCCTCCCCCTCCCACGACTTCTACACCTCCCCCCCCCCTTTTCACCTTCCTGCGTTCGTCCTCATCGTCTCTCTTCTTCCTTTCCTTTTCTCCCTCCTTAACGCCTTTGCCCCCCCCTTTTCCCTACCCCCTTCACTTCATGCACGCTCTTTAGATTCCTGGTTGGACGTCCCGGTGGTAACTAGCACTTCAGCTTGCAGTCTTCCCTCCCTTCCTCTTGTTTTTCGTCCCTTTTCTACACCTCTCCTTGATTCCCTTTATTTACCGTTTTCCTGGATTCACCCCTCTCCTCCTTTTTTTGTTGCTTTGTATTGTTGGCTATCCCCTCTTTCGCCCCATCTCATTCCACCGTCTCTTTATATAACCCTTATTCGCTACTGTGTCTTGGGTTCCTGCTTTTTTCCATTCTAGACCGTGTTCATCACCCCCCGACATGTATACTTCCGGTACCACCTACGTACCTCTCATAAACTCGTTTTTTTTCCCCCCTTTTGTCCACGGCCCCTTTAAGTACCCCTTCCTAAGCCCCATCACCACATTATGTTGTTTTGCAGTGCACAATCGAGGACCACACTCAGAAGTATCTCCCCTTGTTATTTTGGAAAGTGTCCTTTGTTTTTGTATTTTCCTGTTTGTGTCTTTCCTTTTATAGAACCCCCCCTCGACCCCAGCTTTTTTCCATGAACCTTGTCGCGACCTGCGGCGCTAGAGTCTCCCTCCCCTAGCCCTTGGTGTGTTTGTCAGAATGAACAGCTGAGCTCCATTTTTCTTTTCCTCTTGACACCCATTTCCCCATCGGTTTCTTGTCTGATTGTACGATCCCCTCTTGAATGTCCCTGTTCTCGGTATCTGGTTATCCATTTCTCACACTTTTCGGACGCTTCTGCTTCGTTTTCCTCAGACGACTCCCATTCGCTCTGCTCACCCGCCGACGACTCGATCTTTTTTTTTCCCCTTTTCCATTTGTGTTTCACCCACCCTTTTTGTCTTTGGTTGCATTATTTTTCCATTCATGCCAAACCGAGACGTCTTCTGACAAATCCCTACGTTTGCACCTTTCCCATTAAGTGTGCACCTATATTTCGTTCGTTGGCGCTCCCAAACAGATCACTTTTACCCCTCTCCTTTCATTTTCGTATGTCCCCAGTTTTTTCTTTTTTCCTTTTTCTGGACGATGATTTTACTTCTTGCTGTGACTCGCTCCCGTTTTCGACTCACCTGGATCCGTCATTAACCTCTACCCTCAACACACCATCTATCTCTAGTCACCGGCCGCCCACCATCTACCCTCAAGGACCTTCATTTTATTTACCGACAGCGGCTCCGGCACGGGACCTAATTTTTGTCATCCATTTTGCGTTCTGGTGATCCGCCTCTGGGACGGTCTTGTCCCCTGTCCATTTAGAATTTTCCTGACCCTTTCCTGGATACTCTGTTCCTCTTCTTCGACTTTTCTAAATTGAAGACTCTTCTATGTGGCATTTTTTCTCCCTAGACACCGCGCCCTCCTGGAGATCTCCTTCCCCGGAACCCATTACTTCAATCTCCGACCTTTATTTAAAGCCCCTTCATTTGCGAACACGAGATTTCTATGTAAGAGCCTTGTTGCGGCCTTGGCGTTCCTGTTTCCGGATTTGTCACGTTATCCCCCCTTCTTCCTTTCTTTCTTTCGTCTGGCAATTCAGATATCTTTAATCTCACTCTTCTCACGGTGGAATTTTCGTCACTGACCCACTCTTAAACTTTCTGAATTTTGATATTCTCGTCCCATTTTCATTGCGCTCCCTCTGTTCACATGTTGAGACGTCTTCCTCGCATTTCTTTTCCTTGACTCTCACGGAACCTTAGATATTTACCCTAAGCTGCGACCCCTAGGTTCAGAAAATCGATTGCATCTACCCTTTGACCCTTTTTCTCACCTTCCTGTAGGCTGGCGTAAGTGGCGCTATTTGCACCCTTCCTGCATCGATTACACCCACCTCGCACACTTCTCTCCTTTTGTCCCCCCCATTGCATGACTGATCTCAGATCACATCTCTATCACACCACGGTGACGGGCCGATCGACAGTACTTTCACCCATCTTAGGTAGATGTCCAACGTATACACTGTCCTACTTTTGCCTCACAGCGTCCCCACCCTTCATCTGACGGCCTCTTGTTCATCTCTGACCTTGCCTTTATTAGAAGTAGAGATTTGTATCAAAAGGAAACTGCTTGTCACCTAAAAGCCAAGGATATCACGTTACCACCCAGCGGACACGTCAGGTAAATTTGCTTGTTAAGGGACTGCATGTTAGTTACCCAACTTGCTTGCGGTATGATAGAGTCCCCTGCACTAATGACCCTGCAGTCAATACAACTTGTGGTCGCGGCCCAACTGACTACGGTTTCTTCTTTTTCGGAGGATTGATGTTGAATTTTCCTAGACCCCCCATTTGCCCTCATAGGATTCCTAAACTATCTTTTCAAGGGCCCTTCTGCGCGACAACTAAGATCTTGCTCCGCTCACCGCTTCCCCCCCCCCCTTCCCCTCCTGCCGCCGCAGAACCTCACAGGTCCTCTTAATTTTTCCTCTCACACGTTACCACCCTTCGATTCCCGGATTCCCTCAGTACTCCTGTTTCACTTCCCTGATTTTATCTTTTCTAGATAACTTGACAGTCATAGCCTGGTTGTGTTATTCGCCTCCGCCCCCGCCCCTCCTCGACTATATAACCAAGTCCCTCTGGAATGAACTTAGGTGCTTTAATCTCCCACGAGGTGGTCGATCGGTTTTGCGCGCTTTTATGCTCCTCTTTTTAATTGTTTGCGTTATAATTCGCTGCGATTGTTCCTGCCTTCCTGTTTAAGAAGGACTGGCCACCAGTAAAACAGGTCATGCCGCTGTTTTTTTGATACCCGTTGATACGCATCAGCGCGCAGTCGCTACAACCGATAGTACTGCACCCTTTGAGCTCCCTCCCCAGTAGTGGCCCTTCCACCAAAAGACCACGGCGTGACTTTACGCGCAGAAAGGCGAGTCACCTGTTCGTCTACAAGAAATCGAAGGCCTGCGTTTTGATTCTGTGTCTCCAAGCATTTGCTTACAACTAGAACGACCACCTAATGAGGAACGGAAGTCTAGTGTATATCGTCACCCGAACTGAAGTTTCTCTTTCTCGGCTATCTCTGTAAGCCAGATTGTTGGTTTCCATTGGCCGTTGTCCCTTTTGATTTGTGTTCTATCCTTTGACAGCATCAATATTTCTACCTCCCTTCACCCCTTTTCCCATCCCCCCCCGTTCCCTCTCTCCACACTTCCTCTCCCTTAGTCTCATTAATTCTTTATCTGACTACGCCACGCTCCTGCTGGACTATTGAGTCGTGCCACGAGGGATTGCCACGCTTCCGCGCCCCAGGACGTCTTTGAAAGCACCCCCCCCATGTCATGATTCGCGTTCCTGGCCATTCCTAGACGTCATCAACCCCGGCTTTATAGTCTCGCCGTGATGCCGTGACTTGCGGCGCGTTGATCCCCCAAAAGCTTTCCCTGGTATTCTTTCTCTTTCCTCCCCGATGACGTCTTAGCGCTCGTACGGCCTTCTCCGCTTCGTCACTCGGTGAGTATCGATTACCACCCTCTGCTCAGTTCATTGATGCGATTTTTTCCGAGGTGCCTGGCCCTCCCTTCGCGACTTCCCTCGCTCGCAGTCCGTGAACATTTATCTCCGGTAGGATTAGCCTCGTGGCGACCAGTCACGCACACTATACCTACCGGACAGTGTAAAATTTGCCCTTTCCTGTTGAATTTTACAGTGTTTGCCCTCAGTGACCCAGGCGGGAACTTGCCTTCCAGGCGCCGTCGCCGAGACTGGGAACGGCCGAATCGGTCTACCCAGCTAGCCCTCACGTCTACGAGAATAGGCTTAGTTTCCTTTATAGTTTTACTCGAGGCCTGCACCCTAGACTCGATTTCGTGCTGTGATCGCGCGCATACATTGTCGCCTCTCCCTTTTTTTCCCCCGGGGTCTATTCTGTCTAGATGAATTCCGCCCCTGCTGCCCAGCCTACGACACTAGACCATTCAGGCACTGAGCTCCCAAACGCTTTTAGTTTTACCCGCCCCTGTTCAACCTATCCTACGATTGCCGCGTCCTCTGGGGAATCGGTCGGACTGTCTGAGTATTGGTATCCGATGTCCTGATCTTTTCCATTCTCTGCGATTCCTTCACGATGGCCTTTGTACCAGGTACCCACAGACCCCCCCCCACTTGTATGCTGAGACAAGTATACTGGTCATTATATCCATCTTTGAGGATCCCGGCTTTCCGTACCCTCTGCCCCTGGAATGGGCGGCTCTTGGAGGGCCGAAGGCAGACAGAAGCCTTCCTCTTTTCTTTCACCTTCCCCCTCGGTGTTGTATTGTTAGCCGCCTGAAGCTCTCCCCTTGTCCTCTAACTGCTTTTTGTTTTCCCTGGGATGTAAACCTCCTAAGTTCAAGATGTCCCAGCTCACACTGGCGAGCATAATAAGGGAGGCCCTCCTTAGAGGAGCATGGCTGGTGTGTGACGTTCTCGTGTTATGCCTGCCGGTTTCCAGGCTATTCTCTGCATCTCCTGGAATGCAGCATGTCACCGAATAGGCCGTACTCCTGTGTTTATTTTTTGGCAATGGAACGAGTTTTAGCCTGTATATAAAATTCCCTGCTGGAATGAACTGGTTATATACTAGATCCGATTTCTAAGCATATAGGAGGTTGCCCAGGAGGCCCCAATGCGCGTCTCGCAGCTCGCTCGCGGTGGCCGGGTTTCTTTGTTTCCTCCCGTCTCTTCGTGGGCGGTCTTGTCTCATTTTACATCGACCTCATCGACTTAAGACTACCCCCGAATTTTAGTTCAGTCCATCGCGCGCGTGGGGTGCCTCACGAGTTTGGCTCTCTAGAGATGGAGGCCGTTAAACGTCGTTGTGTAAGTGGCGCTCGTTCGATGGCCTTGTGACCAGTTCCTCTCCTTCCTTGACCCTGAGCTTTTCGCAAGTTTTGCCTTAACGCACCAACGCGGATATTAGACGAGCCGTTGGTGCCGGTCTCTCGGCGCTCGTATACTCTGGTTATGTATTTCCCTTCTGGCGCAGTCCGCTCAAGAATTGATGTCCCAGGGACGAGCTGACATACCCTTCCAGCTCACCTCCCCACGCACACTGGGTGATGCCTTGTCCGGACCTTTTTCTCCGTCCCACGTACAACCCGAGTAGTTCGTGTGGTATTACGTTCTAATGTCCAAGTGTCTCGAATTCCAGACAGACCTGAGCCTGCCGCTTGTGGGATTGGGTGACAAGAGTCCCAGGAAGTGCTATTTACGGACGTTGCCCCTGCAGCTCCTCCTCGCGGATCTAGGCGCCTGCCATTCTATGTCCGTGTTGCGTATATGTACAGATGTACGACCGGATGTATTTTGCTGCTCATGTTTTTTCGCTGCGTGGTGCTGCTTCCAGGTGTAAAGAAACTGTTTACCTGTAGACCGACGTACGCTTGCTTTTGCATGCCGCGTCCCTTTTGGCCTTCGGCACTACATGACATCACTTGTAGAATGTCGTCCAAAGGGTTCCGTATCCAAGTTACATCCAAGAAGCGACATTTTCGCATCTTCCCGAATGGTCACAGATGCCCCTTTCTAGTGACGCATTTCACACGATAGTTGCGTTAGGCGAAGGACGCCATTTCCTGTTTAGGCTGGGCTCGCCTGTGTAGCGGAGTTTACCCTTTGACCCCGGGGCGCTGGCCCTGCATTCCCTGTGGCAGCGGTGTTTCTCCTGGCACTCTGTGGATCTGTGAGCGTCCTACAGATGGAAACTCTCGGTACTGCGACTGTTGTCCTTCTTTCTGTCGCTTCTTTACCTCTATTAATCCTCCATTCGTCCTTTTTTAAGAGTCGGTCCCCTTAGCCCCACTATCCGACTTTTTCCGTTTCCGTCTTAGACAGTAGTAGGGTGGCTCCTATACGCACATCTGCGAAAACCAAACTAGAAAAACAGCGCGCTTGACAAGTTCTACGTTGTATTCGCCCTTCCTTCTCACCCATTTCGCTCGGCTTTCCCAGATATCCAGTGCGTTTTGGAGATTGTGTGCCCATTTCCGAGAATTCAGGGACAATCTCCCATGCACCTCTTTGTACACGGTGTAGTCGCGCCCAATGGTTTTAACACTATTCCGTATTTTCCCTTTTAGTCCCCCTCTTAGATGAAACTCGCGTACTCTTCCCACTGAAACTGATGCCAGCATTGCTGTTCCCATTGCAGAATTGTCACCTATCCACAGCACATCGCGGATTTCCCTATAGATAGCCAGTTTCTTATCTGCTTCCCTCTTCTGCTTTCTTCAGCGCTTCCTCCACTCCCGCCACCCCCCACTCTCCACGCGACCATTCCATCTCTGTCCCCTTTTACTATCTGGTCCTTGCGAACTCCTACTTCCTTTTGATCTCGCTTTTCATCATCTCTGTGGTTGTTTTTTTGAGATTCTCGATCATCTCATGATCTGTTTTCCTATGCCCAGATGCGTCCACCTGTTACGACAGTTTTTCTTGGACTGCTGATTTCAGGTTTTTTTTGGTATTGTCCGTCCACCGATCTGGCTTCTTTTCCAATTGAATGGGGATTTTTGCATTTTTCCGGATTTTTTGGATTGTGTCTTGCCCAATCCCCGCCCTGTGTTTTCGGATTATTTGACTATCGGAGAATGGGAAGCATAGAGAGGCCTCTTGACAGTACCGGTGATTTGCGCTCCTCTGGGTTCCCGTTAGTTTCCCTGGAACCTTACGTGCGCCAGTTGTCACGCATTTAGCTACTTGCCACCCCTATGCCCTATATTCATTGCAAAAGACGCGCTCTTTCTCCGGACCGTGGAGGTGGAATATTCCACTATCTGACTGCAGATCTGTCCCGCACCCCTCGTTTTCCCTTGACATTCCACAATTCTCACTGCCACCAGGACTTCACTTTTCTGGGGGCCTTTTCCGTTTGGTTAATCCGCCGTGCGCCAAAAACTCTCTCCGCGGCCTTCAATAGGCCCTTTCCCTCAGGTCACGCGGTTTCATTTTACTTGCGGGACAAGCTGTCCGCCCGTTTCCCATTAGGCCAAAATTCGACTTAGTTATTAGTCTTGCTCCCCGGCCTAGGTCCCTTTCCCTTTCCTTTTGACCAGCTCTTTTTTTTTGGTGAGTTTCGTTGCACATTTTTTTGTTTTCCTCTCTACACCATCCCGTGACGGGTAAACCTAACCCAGATGACGCAAAGAGCCTCCCACCCTCATTTGATCGGAAATTTTGCCTCCCGATTAATTGAACGGAGGCTTGACCCCGTCCCTCCGTTTGAGTACCTTACCAATTACCGTCTTCTCTGT
>Ga0179593_1647843_pt1 | contig 10648 bp, 11 predicted proteins | sample CZODoug2_1_08_16_FD_185931 | JGI IMG/M metagenome (GOLD analysis project Ga0179593, IMG submission 185931) | Vadose zone soil fungal communities from Angelo Coast Range Reserve, California, USA - CZODoug2_1_08_16fungal (PacBio error correction) | ecosystem: Environmental > Terrestrial > Soil >... | reverse complement strand
CTAACTGCCCCCTTTCCGTAAGATATGCAAGTCATGTCTTTCCTCCAAGCTTTAAGAGAAGCTCACTCCCCTGCGCTCGCCTTTTTCCCGGCGCGCGGTTGATGGTGTTGCCCTCCCTTTCTGTTTACTACGGATCCCCAACGACGGCGTTCCACCTTTTTCAGGGTCAAATCCTTCTGTCCGCGTTCTCCTTACTTGGATCGGGACGGGAGCCCTTTCCCCCCCACTAGTCTTCCCCTTGTCCCTGCGAGATACCTCCCTTATTGCGGATGATAGTTTTGCTTGCTAAACCCTTTTACGTTTAACTTCACCTCCTACTTACGTCTGGCGGTTTTGAGTGCTCTTCTGTTTTTTTCATGGTGTTGGGCGGGTTTCTTTTTACGCTGCGCGTGGTCTGTTCATTCCGCCATCATCTTTTTCCACCTTCCTCGTTCGAAAAGATCTCCTGTGCTAAGATCTGCTTTTTTTCTCCTATAATGCCGGGCTGACGCTCTTCTTCAATCCCTCTACGTGCTTTTCAGTGGAGCTTTTCTTTTTCCCCTCGGCCCATGATTTCGCCGAGCCCGCCCCCCCCTTTCTTCGTTTTCTTCTTGATCTTTTCTCTCCCTGGTGTCGGCTGCATGGTTATCTTCCTCTTTTATCCCGCGGACGCCTCTCTTAAGGCATCACAAGTGTATCGGCCCCTCCTTTTTTCCTTTTTATGACGCTTCGCGATGTGCCGCTCGCCTATGCGGGTCCCCCCGCGGTCTGGTCGCGGGTCGGCCGGGTGACCGTCTATCCTGTGCCACATACCGCCGCCCCCTTTTGTGCCCCTGGTTCCTTTTCGAAGGAACCCCCTTTTCCTTTTTATGTGAGACGCACCTTCTTTTCATCTGACCTGCCGCTTCTCTCTGTTTCATCGTTTTTTCAGCGATGCTTTAGTGACGTGGTCCCCCCGCATCGCAAGTGCCTTTCTCTATATTCTATTTCATGGAGCACCCGTCCTTTCTTACTGAGTTATTTCCTTCCGCTAGTCTTTACGTTTTCGTTCATTCGACCAAAAAACCTTTGAACGGTGCTAATTGGCAGTGGCGCGACCTCTCCGGGCCATGATTGTGAAAGTGGTCTCTCCCCCCTCGCCAGACGTTTCTTTTAAAGGGCGTGCCGAACGATTGTTGCCAGGATCCGAGTTCATCTTCTTTGAATACCATCGCCTTTTCTTTTTTGTCCCGTCGACTCACCTGGTCCCTTCTTTTCTTTTTCCTCGATCATTCCCTTTCTTTCCCTCCCTATATGGATTTAGAAGGCTTTTTTTTTTCCCCCAGCTGATCCAGCCAAGACGTTTGTTTGAAATTTGTTCCCCTCGAGAATCGCGGCCCCTCCATCTAAGGAGACTTTATCAACCTTTTCTATGACGCCCTTCCCCCCCCCCCTTTCCCAAAAGATGGAAGAATGTTCCCCTTCTCCCCCTCACCAGAATTTATCTAAGACATGGCCCCATTCACTTCACTTTTTGAAAAAGGAGCCCTCCCCCCTCTCTAAGGGTCCTACTTGCTAAGTGCTGCGCGCCCCTTTTTTCCTGATCTTCGGATGTCTTTCCTCGCTACCCTCCCCAGTTAATGAGAAGGGACTCAGCGCCTTCCCTTAACACGAGGAACCCTTCCGAGTTCGCTTTTTATCACCAACTCGTCGTCTCATCTCTACTTCCTTTTTTCCCCCCCCCCCATTTTCTTCTTTATTTGGGTTTATTCGCGCCTCCTTTCTTGAATGATATTGAGGAAGAGTGTTCTCCTATCCCTTTTCTTTCTTTTCCCTTCTTACAGGAACTGGTGGAGATTGTATGTACCTGCCTATTTTCTGGACGAGAAGCACGTTTCCCTTTTCCTTCAGCTTTCTTGGTTGAGGGAGGCCCTTTTTTTTTTCGCGGCTTCCTTTCTTCCTTTCCCCTTTTCGAAAACGGCTGGTAGGGTTGGGCGGCCCCCCCCCTCTCCCCTTTCTTGTTGAAGAGACGGAGTCGAGTCTTGTTCATCTGCTTATTTTGCAGATAAGCGATCATTCGCACTACCTTTTGCGAGAGTTTTCTAGATTTCCCCCCCTTTGACATTCTCCTTTCAAGAAATCAAAGCAGATTAGTACCAAACAACCCCCACATCCATTAGGAGGGTCTTAGAGAGTCGACGAACCCAATTCATTTCCTGCGCTTTCCCCTCTAGACGTGACGAGGAGTCGGTCCTTCCCAAGGACGATGCTCATTGATGACTCTTTTTCTTTTCTTCCCTTCCTTGGAAAGAACAAAAGGCGCACTCTCACACCCTGCACAGGAAGCTTCTGGAGGGGATTACTCGCTCACCACCCTCCCCCCTCTGTACGCTCGCCCCGTCCCCCACCTTTTTCTTTTTTCCTCGGTTGGCCCTTTTCGGTTGACATCGTTCCCCCCCCGGCGAGGCGGGTACGTCCTCTTTAGCGTCCGGATGATCAGGGGCCCCCTCCCCCAGCCATGCGACTTGCTGTTTACATCCGCTCACCACCGTTTTTTCCCACGCTCTCCCGAGAGAAGACGGCGGCAGTCTCTTTCTTCCTGAGGCAACTGAGCGTACTTGCCTGCTCTACCTTTGCGCAGGACGTCACCGATCTTTCTCCCTTCAAAAAAACTTGCTGTTTCCCTCTTTCCCCATCGGTACACGGCCTCCCTTTTTCCCCCCCACTCATGCGACAGACTCGTGCGCTCGGCAGCAGGAACCCTTTTTCGAGCGTCCTTTAAAAGTGAAAGGCCCTTTTTTTCTTTTTTTCCCAGCCGGAAGAGCTGAGGGCTAATTCCACTTTCCTTCCTGAGAACCGGCAGCCGGTCCCCCCCGAGTGCTCTGCGGTCCCCCCTCTCTGCAGCTCTTCTTCTTCTTGAATAATGATCGCTCTCCCCTCTCCTTCCAAGACATGACCCGCCGATACCCCCCGGCAAAATCTTCTCCCCCCCTCTCAAGACCTCCCCTATTAACTCCATCACCCCCCCCCTTTCTGCACAGTCTTCTTCCCCCTTTTGAAGAAATGCTGGAACCCCCTTATCTTTTCTCTTCCGCCTCTTCAAACAAGTCCTGGAGAGAAGCTCCCAGCCGCCCCCCCATCCGGCATCCCTCTTTCCCCCTCCTTCGAGTAGTGAAGTTACCCCTTGAAGCGTTCCTTTCCCTTTTCTCCTCCTTCTCAAGACCTCGCGGAAAAGGTCGCGCTCTCCCCCCTTTCTGCTTTTCTGCCGTGAGGAAGGCTCGTCGGCCTTTTCCCTTTCCTTTGCGGCCATCCCTCTTGACCCAGCTCGTTAAAGAGTGCCGTCTCTTTTTGTAGCCCTTTTCTTTGCAAGGGATATGAGGACCATCAACCCCCCCCCCCCTCCGACGAGCCCAACACGTCGTCGCTTTTTTCTTGCTTCTCCTGTGAAAGCTGGCACGCATGCATCTTCTCCTCTTTCCCCTTCCCGGCTAGGTGATATTATCTTTTAATCCTCCTTCCTTTTGTTATCTCCTTCCACATTGCCCGAGCGAAGCAAGCGTAATCTCCCCCCGCCAAGCTTCAGTCTCCCGGAGAGCCTTTTCCTCCGTTTTCTCCCTTTCCTGTTGATGGCACGATAACGTGTTTTCTTTCGCCGGGCGGCCCAACGGAGGATATTCTTTCAGTCCCCCCCTTCCATTTATGCGCGCCCCCCTTTTCTCTTCCTTTCCTTCTCCCTTCCTCCACGCACCTTTTTTTAATGGGCCCCCCTTTTTACGCGAGGGCGATGCTCGTGCTGCTTGCCCCTCTTCCCCTCCCTTGGACGTTTAACCAAACTACTCTCTTGTTCTGTTCTTGTGCATGGTGTTTTTTGTTCCCCCCCCCATATCTGCCCCCAGCCACGAGCGGCCTCTAACCTTTTCTCCTTTTGGCATCTTTCTTCCTCCCTTCCAGAGGTCTTAAGCGTGCTCCATCTTTTTTTTCGAAGATCGATGGGTCTGGATTCTTGGAGTCATCTATTTTCTATTTCACGGCCCTGGCGCGGTAGATTTCCACCTTTCTTTTTCGTGGATAGGCCGCTCCCCCATTTCCTTTCTTTTTTCTTTCGGCCCCTCCACCTTCGAAGGACCAAACCAGCCCACTCCCCCCCCCCCACCGCCCGGATCCGAATGAGGATCTTCCCCCCCCTTCCTCCCTGAGAGATATTACTTCGTTTTTACTTCATGGTTATTCTTCCTTTCTTCCTTCTCGAATCTCCTCTTCCACCCCCCCTCCGGATGCTCCCTCCCTTACCGGCAATAGACAGATTTTTGTTGCTTCCCTATAGCGCTGTTTTCCTCGACGACGCGGGTCCTTTTCCTCCGTTAGGGTTGGCCCCTCCTCTCCTTTTAAGATTATACTGCTGAACATTCCCCCTCTTCCATTGGTCCTCGGCACTTCCTCTCTGACTCCTCCCCTCCTTTTCGAGAGAACCGTACTCCTCTTCTCCACGATTGACCCTTCAGCGGCTTTTTGGGTGTATTTCTGCTTGTACGTGGCGCTTTTGGTTTTTTTTTCCCCTGTCCCTTCTCCTTTTTTCTGAGATATATCTAATTCTTTCTTTTTCTCCCCTGGACGCGTTGACCGCTGAGGGTTCTTTTACCGTTCGTTCCATTCGTACCTTTTTAACTGGGCAAACCGTTTAATGGCCTTTTCCCTCCCAAGGAAAGATGACAAGTTGGTTTTTTCCCCTCCTCCCGAACGGCGGGCATGTTTATTTGCCTTTCCCTTTTTCGTGCCAGATACGCTTTTTCTTTCCACAAATAGACATCCCTCCGCTGTGCCTTGTTTTCCCCCCTTCGTCCCTCTCCGTGATCTAGGCGATTTCTCGGTCCCTTTCTTCCCCTTCGTCGACTCTAGAAATCCATTCATGGTCTTTTATTTTCGGCTGATCGACCACCTCGTGCGAATTTCCTTTTCCCCTCTAAATCCCCTTCCTCTTCTCGAATGAGCATTAATCGCCGATTCCTTCCCTTTCTCTATGACTCACGGCCCCTCGACTCTCAACCCCCATGATCACAATGAAGCCCCCAACCCTACCCCCTTCCCTTCTCCGAAATTCAGGAAACTTTTCTTTTTTCCCCCCTGAAACCCCTTTCCCCTCCCCCTCACGGCCGACCTTGAGAAAGTTTCTTTCCTCCCCCCCCCTCCCTCCCGCTAGCCACGGAGATTTCTGTATGCGGACTTTGCTAAAGTCTTCAATCGAGCACAGAGTGTTTCCGACGAGTTCTCTTCGGTCTTCCTCAGAGCAGTCGCACTGCCTTCCTTTCATCCCCCCCCCACCCCCCTTTTCTATCTACATTTTACCTTTTCTTTCAGAATGCATCGCAGACAGAGTTTGTGGTGATAGAGCGTCTCGGTCTTGCTTGCTCCCTTTTCCGCGAACACTTCGTGACTTTTCGCTGAGTCCCCCTCCCATGAACTGTGGCTTTTTCTCTTCTTTTCTAGAGCCTTGAGGACTCTCTTTCCCCCTTTCAGGCCTGATAGATGTAGGTGAGGGCGCCTTTTCCTTCTTTCTTTCTCTGCGGGCGGAGTTACTTTGAATGTCGAGAGTTCTGATGGTTCGTTTTTTTTCCTCTTGTTGCAGAGCGGAGTCTCGGATTCCTTGTCCCTTTATCACGTCGATTGGCGAGGGATAGTGCTCTCTTCTCCCCCCCCTGTGCCTCTCTTTTCCCCTCAGCCGTATCCACAATGAAATTCGCCCCGTCTTTTTCTCCCTCCTGCCCAGAGCTTCGTAAAAATTATTGATTTCTTTCACATAGCATTGAAGCCTCAGAGAAATCGCGAGAGAACTTTTCTTTCCTTCCGAAACCGGCCCATTCTCTTCGGAGTAATCGGTAAGCTAGCCCTTCCTTTCCCCCCCCATTCTGTGCGGCCCCAAGGAAACCCCCGCATCTACTACATTCCTGTTTCCTTTCCCTCTGGATTACAGCCTCCTTTTTTCCTGGCGTCCTCCTCTCCCTTGAGGGTATCAATAGGTGGCCCCCCTTTTTTTCTGACCGTCACAACGTGAAGCTTCGAGCTGGTCTTCTTCCCCCGGATGAGAAAGGTCTTTCCCTACTAACGCTCAGACAGACCCTTTTTTACCATCGCGTCCCCCCCCCCTTCCCTTCCAGCAGAGCGACCAAGATGACTTCCCCCCCCTATAGCAGATGCAGGGTATCGGTTTCCTTAATGAGCGTACGGTTTACTCACCCTGATGGATGCTTCCTTAGCTTTCTTTCTGCGACTTACTTTTCCTTTTTTTCCCTTTCTTTTCTATGAACATCGGTACAACGGCTCCCCCTTCCCCCCCCCTCCTTGAACCAGAAGAGGGCCCTCTCCGGCTCCCTCCTGCGATCGTCGTCCTAGCTTCCCTACCATCCTTGTTCTTTCTCTCCCTTTCTAGGGGCAGCGTATCTTCCCCCTTACACCGAGAAGTCTGGCTCCTTCCCCCTCCGGCGAGGACACCTCCCCTTCAGGCAGAGCCTGGGCTTTTTTTTTTTTCCTTCTTTTTCGCGCTCCTCCTCTCCTTCCTCCTTCGATCCACGGACAGAACGTCTTCTTTTTCCCCCCCCCCGCGCAAGCCGGCATAGTTTGATTCCCCCCCTTTTCCTCAAACCCATCTAGGCTTTCGCCTCTTTTTTAATCATATGTGGCAGCCTCTTCCAACTATTTTTTTTATCCTAAACAGTCATGCGAGATTTTTTCGAACCATGCAAAGGAACATCAACCCCACCCCCCTTCAGATGGAAGCACTCCCTCTCTCCTCAACGTCCCCCCCTTCCTCTCCTTAAAGAAGCAAAGAGTCCCTCCCCAGTAAGAGCCTAAAGGGCGAACCATTTTTGCCTCGTTCTCTGCTAAGGTCACGGAAAGGATTTTCCTCGGGATAGAAATATTTTTCTTAAAGAATCAGTGGGGACCGCATTTTTTTTCTTCTTTTCTCCCGCGAAAGTGATGATGGCAATCCCCCCAACCCTTTTCCCTTCCGTCGAGCAGTGATCTGCTCCTTTGCTTTCTCTTGAAAGATTGGATGGTCCCTTATCTTAATCCTCTTTCTTCCTTCTCCTTCTATAGATATTTAAATCCTCCTTCTTATATGGATTCCCTGCAGCAGAACTCTGCTTCCTCTATGGAAATGAATGTCTTCCCCTTCCCCCGAGTCCTCTCCTGTTTCATAAAGGAAGATAGACGTTTTTCTCTTCTCCCGGTCTGATGGTTCTGGCCCTCCCCGTTCTTGTACTCCGGGATCCCCGCCGTCGGCCCCCCGGAAGGAATCTTTTTTTTTTTTCCTTCATTTACTCTCTCCCCCCCCTCCTTTTGGGAAGGGAAAGGAGCCTTCCCTTTTCCCCCCACCCCGGCGACATGGGCAATTGCTCATTGAGGGATGATGATCGTGCTGCTTACCTTTTTCTCCCCTGATTAACGTGGACTCCCCCTTCTTTCTTGCGTGCCCCGTTTCCTTTTTTTTGTGCATGGTGTTGATGGAGGGGCTGTTTTTTCCTCTCCCTACTGTTGAATAGTAGGACTAGCCCTTCATCCCATTTTCCTTTTCTCCGCAAGACGGTGTGTCTTGATGTTTTTTCTCGGGAGTTAATATATACATCCTTTTTGTTTTCTCGGCCATCCTCCTTTCTTTCCCTTGGATATGCTAATTTTTCATGCCCAGTTCCTCTATAATGATTCGCGAGCCCGCACAGCCTCCTGATCTGTTGAATGAGGATCGTGGTTGTCCCCCTCGCTCTATATCCTGGGGACGGTCCTGTTTCCTTTCTTCCTAGTGTACATTAATGCGCTCTTCCTTTTTCTCCTCCCAGGAAACCTTTCTATGCTTTTTCCCCCTTTTTTGACTTTTCCTTTCCCCGACGATAGAGCTGTTCTTTCCTCCCTAGCTTGGCGCCCACGGCTGGTTCTGCAGGATGTTTTAGTCCCGTTTCTCGCACATCCGACGATTCATGTCGCGGACAATCTTCGAAGTTCCTCCCCTTTTTCAGGTATGAGCAGCTTTTGCACTCGCCATACGAGTGGTACATGTCCTTTGTTTTCTCTTCTTCTTCCTTTTTTTGGTTCGCTTCTTTTCCCCGGTCCCCCTTCTCAAGGGCTTGGATGATGTTATATCTCTCCTCTTCCGCGTACCGCTTTTTTTTTCCTCCCCGCCCCTCAGCTGCGTTTCCCTTTCCCTTTTCCCAACCCTTTTCCTTCCCCCCCTATGAGAAACGCGAATGGCCTTTTTTCTCTCTTTACGCCAGGACAAGATGAAAGTTTTATTCTTTTGTTTTTCCTGGTCGGATTTGCACCTGTCTCCCCCCGCTGGGGGTTTCCTCTTGCGTCTCTTTTTAAATGAATTAGGAATACCATCGCTTTTTTCTTCCTCCCTCCTCATTGTCACGTCTCGACGGCTCCGTTCAAGAACCCTTTTCTCCGCAAATCCCTCTAATGGATTTTCCGAGCGCTGGCTGATCGCCAGGCTGATCGCAAGTACGGGCACCTTTTTGCGTTCCCCCCCTCTCTTTTTCCACAGTGTCCGATCGAAGGAGAATTACTCTCGCCCTCCCCCAGCCGTCGTGCTAGGACGCCGGACAATAGACTCTATGCAACACCTTTCTTTCCCCCCCCTGCATGTCCCAACCCCTAACCCATTTTCTCCCCCTCCTCCCCATCCGGAACTACCTTTCCTCCCGAATCACATGGAACCCTTCCCTGAAAGCTATAAGGCAGACTTGAGACCTTTCTCCCCTCCTCGCTAGCCAAGTAGATAGTCTGCGTATGCTTACACTTTTTCTTCCTTGACTCAGCGCACAGGGTGTTGCCGACTACTGCCCCTCGGCGAAGAGAATTTTTCTCCCCCTGCGCGCCTCACCCACCTTTTTTGTTTCGCCTTTTCCTAATAATTCGTTTTTTTCTTCTCTTTTCCTTCGCCGCAGATGGGGTGATGCGTCGCTCTTCTGTCTTCTTTGTTCGCGAACTCGTAGGAAACCTCTTTCTCTATTCCCTTTACATGAACCTGGTGCAGATTGCTTCTTTCGCTTAGTTTTTCTTCCGCGTCCCTTTCAGTAGGAATTTAGATGTTTCTCCCTTTTTTTCCCCCCTGTGTCGGAGGGCTCCAGGAGGCGGATCTTTTGAATGTTTCCTTTTTTTCCCGGGTTGGGCTGCATGTTGCCCTCCTCTTGTTTCCCTCTCCTTAGTCGAGGGGCTTTCTTTTCTCTTCATAGTTTTTCCCTCTCCTTCTCCTAGACACGGTGCCGCGAGTTTCTTTTTCCCCAGGCCTTATCCACCATGTCCTTTCTCCCTTCTTTTTCCTGCGCTTTAGTAAAATCAATAGAGGATTGTTTCCTACCCCCAATAGCCCTTTTTCCCGAGAACTGCGCGAGCCGTGCTTCTTTTTTTTTTTTTTTTCCTTTCCCCAAGGAACCTTGCGATGGTATTCCGACCCTCTTTCGATTTTTTTAACGCCCCCATCGTTGCGGCCCTCTTGCAACCTCCGAAAAGGCCTTTTTTCCTCCCGACCCCCTCCCTTTTCGCTTCGCGCCATGCAATTAGAGGGTCTCATCTTTTTTTTTGATGAACGGTCAAAAAAGTGAGACTCGGTTTGTTTTTTCCCGCGTTACGGATGAGAAATTTCTCCCCTCTCCGTCTAAGCCAGCCTTGCCCTTTTCCTCTAGAAACCCCCTTCCCCTCCCCCCAGCATAGGAGAACAAGATGAACGCTACCCTCTCCTTCAGGGTAAATCGGTGAGGCGGCACCTACTTGGCTCTCCCCCCCATTCATTTCTGGATGATTTTAATTCTCTTCCCTCGAGTTTCCCCATGAATCGGGCGGGAGTCTCCTTTCCTACCATCGGTACCCAGGAGGACCCTTTTTGAAACCATGTTTCCCTCTAGGAGAGAGGCAAAAGCGCTTCTAGGAAGATGAGTAATAAAAAGCCCCCTTCTTTTTTCTTTCAATGTTCTTTCTTGGGTTTTTTTTTTTTTTTGGTTTTTTTTGTTTTTGTTTTTTTTTGTTTTATGGTCCTCGAATACCGTCGATTTCTCTTCCCTCTGAACGAGGAAGAGAACCAGTTTCTTCCCCACAGAAGTTTCCTCTTCAAACCCTACCTCCGGAGCTGGGCGGATAGCGAATCCTTCCTCCTCTCTTCAGCAATTACGAAGATTACACCCAGCCGTCGATTTTTCTTTCTTTTCAAGCGCAAGCCAGGAAGGATAGAGGACCCCCTATCCACAAAAAATAGAGATCTTTTTAATTGTGTCCTCCCTCCTTCCTCCCTTCTTCCCTATGCGAGTAAGAAGATGCCCCCCTTTCTTTTTCTCGAGGCGACAACCAGTCAGGACCCCCTCCTTTCCAGAGAATAAAGATGACGTCGCCTCCCTCAGTAATCTCCTTCCAAGTTCCTCTCCCCTTCAAGAAGCACGAGAATAAGCCCTTCTTTTTTTTCTCTCTCCCCATTTTCGCCCTGTCGCTGAGTGTTAGGCAGTTGGAGGCTTTCCCTTCCCTCGGGCGAGCAGAAATGGTGACCCCCTGCGTCCCAGATGACGGCTTGGGGACGCCGGCTTCTTCCCGTTCTCCCCTATCTTTTCGCCATCAACGCCGCACGCAACCACGTCCTCTTTTTTCTCCTGCTCCGTTCTGCGCAGGAATTTTGTCTTCGACTGCTTTCCTGTGCGGCGGCGCGGCCGTT
>Ga0179593_1630644_pt1 | contig 10648 bp, 13 predicted proteins | sample CZODoug2_1_08_16_FD_185931 | JGI IMG/M metagenome (GOLD analysis project Ga0179593, IMG submission 185931) | Vadose zone soil fungal communities from Angelo Coast Range Reserve, California, USA - CZODoug2_1_08_16fungal (PacBio error correction) | ecosystem: Environmental > Terrestrial > Soil >... | reverse complement strand
TAAATGCCTTTCCCCTCTCTTTTTCTTTCTCAACTCGATTCTACACGGAGATTCTCTTAATCTTTTGTGAGAGCCTCCGTCAGACCCTTCGACTCGGCTGTTTGCGACGGGGACATCACGATACGCGATGATATGATTCCCTTCATATTTTCTTCTTCCAGGTTCAAGGTACCGGCGAGCAGGCACCGGCCCCTTTCACCCTCCTGTGTGTTTTTCTCGGCCGATAGAGTCTAGTTTATTCTTAGGTGGCGTCTCTGTTGATTTAGTTCCCCCGCTCCGGCTATTTAAGGGAAAGCCGCTCGGCGTTCCCTATCGCTCCTTCCCCAAACTTTTTAACGAATTAAGCTGGGTTCCTTGTGTTTGACGCTCTCTCCCCTCAATTTGCCCCGGTGCACCTCCAAACTATTCTCTTCTTTAGACTCTGAGGAATAGCAAGAGGGGAGATAACGTGTTTTTCAGGGACGGTAGATCAGGAAGCGTAGCTTTCTGGAAGTATATTCGTGGTCTTCGGTTCCTGTGGGAGGACTGATTCGGGTTCCTTTATAAGACTTTCCTTCCTCCTGCAAGGTCGCACGTTTTTGTCCATGGCTCGGGGATGCGAAGTGCAGCGGCTTTCTTCTCGACTTGTTCGGAAGGACGAGCCGAGCCTCACCTCGGGATTTTTGTTTCCGGGTTTTTTTTCAAACTGTCCTGCTAGGCGCCGGTTTTTCGGTCGACTTTCCTTCTCCCTTCCTTTTCGTGGGGATCCTCTGAGTGCATGCCGGAGAGTCTCCGATTTCCCCCCCTATGAAATTGCTTTGAGAACAGTTTAAAGTAGCCCCTGTGTTGGATCCTCGGTGCAGGTTGTATATTTTTTTTGTTGTTGCGTTTGATTTCTACTGGTTCCTCTTCGTTGATGTCTTTTCTGGCGAAGGGTCTGATATCCCTGGACGCTCTCTGCGGGAGGGAAGGCGTCGTGCCTAATCTTGCGTTATAGGTTGTCGGAGCCCTAGCTTGAAGACGGTCTTCTAGACTCCAATGGCGTGGGTCCCCGGCTTCCGGCTTGATTTTGGGAATTTTTTTGTTGTCGACTTTCTTCCCCGCGGCGTTTTCGGCGAGCAGCAGATCACCTAATTTTGAATAACGCATCCGATTCTTATCCCCCCGCCACGCCCTCTTTTCGGTAGCATAGGTAGTTATCCCCCCAGTGCCCTCAACCATCTTTTTTTTCGTTTTCATTGACCTGTTTTGTTTTTGTTCTCAGTACGTTCCTCTCCCCTCCCGAAATAACTTAACGCAGTTGCACTGACCCCCCCCGTTTCGACTTCCCCTAGTGTCTGAACGAGGGGTTTTAGTGAGCGTTTTCTCACTCTTATTCCGATCCTGGAGGCTGAGTAAATTGGACCGTGCCTTTTCACCCTTTGCCTGGCAATTGGTCGGTTTCAACAATCATGAGCCTCGCACTTTTCTCTTTCCCTTCCCTTCAATGGATTGGGGTTAAAATTAACCAATATATTTCTTTAACTCCTTAAGCCGATTGCTTGAATTCTCCGTGAGACTCATGCTAGAACGTGGCTGTTGTCACTCCTGTGTCTGTGCAACGGCGGCAAAGAAGGTTCCCTAAATCGACTCCAATCCCTCTGGATAGAGGGAGGATTTCTCCTCCTCTTACCCCCTCTAGCTTTCTTTAGTGCGTAAGGGATTTCCTAGTTTCTTTGTCATCCGTAGGGAGCTTTTTTTTTACTCCTCATTGGATCCCCTACCTTTGAAACACACCAAGTCAACGGGCCGCTCCCTCCTCCTCTTTTTTTTTTTTTGAGCTTCAAGGCCCCAGTTTCGGTTCTGGCTTTTGTTTTAAGAGTATAGGATGACCGGGTTTCAGTCAGTCCATCCTGAGGATTCAACTGGACTTTCCCCCCCCCGCCTCCACTACAGAAGACTTGCCCTTTCCTCTCGACTTCTTCCCCGGTCCTACAGTCCCCCCGTAGCTCTCCGCTAATTGGGAACAGTTGCTGTTTTCACGACTGAGAATCTTGTTTCATTCCACTTCCCGTGGCCTTCTTTTCGCACCCATGTTCAAGCCACTTCTTCAGCATGAGCAGTTACACGTAAATGTCTTCTTTTTTTTTAATTCCTTCCCAAGGAATATAGTGTGTTTTTTTTGGGTTTTGAACCCGTCGAGAACCCCCCGTTTTTCCTCCTTAACAGGCGTTTTAAGGCTCATTCTGGATTTTGATACCTCTTTTGTGTTCCTCTAAGATTGTTATCGCTAGATTTTTGAAGCCTTTCCCCACTCCCCCCTGCAGCTCACTAACCACAGGGTCCCAGGACCCCTTCCAATTAAGAGTATGCAAAATGTTTTGTTGTTGTTATAGTCTCGTTTTACGGGAGCTCTTCCCGGCCCTCACCCGATATCAATTTTTCCTCAGTTGTTCCCCTGTGTCATAATACCAATTATAAACCGCAGCGTTTTCTTTGCATCAGATGTATCACTCTTTTGTTTCCTTAAAACATGCCTTCAGGCCTCTAGCAGGTAGAGTTCACTTTTTCTCCAATGTTTTATTAAAAAATCACTCAAAGAACCCAAGCCGGTAAGGGTCCTCCCTAAATTTTTTTTGCCGTGTTAGGCAAGGGCATACGGTATGGCAAGTCCATCGTCCTTGATGCAGGAGGGAGGCCCGAATCCGTCCAAGCCGTTCCCTGCTTCCCCTTGTTTTTACTGCCCCGAACTGAGACCACGACATCACAGAAGAGGAAGTCAAACCTGATCTCCCCTCTCTTTCAAAACATACTCGAGACTCCCTTCTCCACCCTTCAAATGTTTAAGAAAGATTACTGTCGCCAAAATGTTCTGGCGACCTTGCAGACTCTTTCCCCTTTCACTCGCCGGGATAAATCCCCCCTCACTTCCCCTCTCCGCAATGGGGAGACCTGATTCAATAATACTTATCCCCCACCTCCCCCCCCCCCCCCCGTTTTTTTTTTTTCCGTTTTCCTTTTCTTTTTTTTTTTTTTTTTTTTTTTTTTTTTTTTTTTTTTTTTGTTTGTTGCTTTTTTTCCAGACTTCAGCCGTGGGCATTCTGCCCTCTGAAAAACCCACCTCAACTTCCCCCCATCATGTATGCCTTGCGTTTTTATTCTTTCACGACCCTCACGCTTCCCCCATCTGAGAGATAGTTCCTTGGACCTCTCACTTCGTATCCCGTTTTTCCTTAAATACTTTCGACCTTGGAAGAAATGCATGCGGTTGCCTCCTTCCCAAACTTTTTCCACGGAAAGAACTTTTCAGAAACTCTTTCCTTATCCAACTTTTTCGACCGGGTTTCGGGGCAAGAGTTGATATTTCTATCCCTCTTGGATCCTCTTCCTTTAAACTCTGGGGTTTGTAGTGACGACTCGCTTGATGTCAGGTAAATTAATTATTTGCCAGCCAATCGTTCTTCTTAGCCTTTGAGTTTTGTTTTGAGGACCTGCGGGATTTATGAGAATAGACGTGACGCGTTTTTTTTTCCCACTCATTAGCCCCTCTCCCCCTCACCCTTCCCCTCACACATTCCGCACTTGCACCCCCCTCCCTCCCTCCCATACCGCCCCCATCCTCTCTTATTTCCTCTCCTTTCCTCCCCACCTCCCACCAAAACAGAAGAGGTCTCCCCCCCTACCCATCCACTCACCCACTTCCCCCTCCCACCCCAACTCCCCCATACTCCCCCCTAACCCTCCACACCATCTCACCCCCCCCCCCTTACTCCACACCTCCCTGCCCCCTACTTTCCCCCACTTTCCTGTCCAACTCCCCTCAACCTTCCGCAATCCCCCCCCCTTAACCCCCTCTCTACTCCCCCCCCCTCTTGCCTCCCTCCTCTCCTCTTAATCCTCTCCCATCCCCCCCCCCTTGCCTGCCTCTCATTGCCCCTCTCCTGCCAGCTCCTTTTATGTCCTTCCTCTCCCCTCACATCCCCCCCTCAACATCCCTCCTCCCTCAACCCCTCCCCACACATCCTCCCCCCCCACACTCCCCCTCAACCTCTCTCTCCCCTCTCCCCTCGTTCGGTAACCCTCCCGCTCTCCCCAACCATCTCTCCCCCTGCCTACCCCCACTCCCTCCACCCTCCCCATGTCCCCCCCTATGTACACGCCATCTCCAACCGTCCCCTCCCCCTCCCCCCCCCCCCTTTCCATTCTTCCTTCCCCAATCCTCGATCCCCCCCCACCACCCCCCCCTCAACCACGCAGTCCAGACCTTCCCATCTCGCACCCCCCCCCCTCCCCCTCCTTCATTCTTTCCCCTGTGTCTGTTTCTCACCCCCCCCCATCCTCACCCCCCCCCCACTTCCTCTCTCCCCCCCCTCCCTACCTCTTCCCCCCTCATCCATCTCTACCTCTCTGTATACCTTCCTCAGGAGATCTCCCCTACCACTTCTCCCCCCTCTTCTCCACCCGCTCCCCCCCACCCTCCCCGACTTCTCCCCACCGTATCTTCCCTCCCCACCCTTTCTCTACCTTCCCCGCCCAGCTCCTTTATCCCCCCCCCCCCCCTCTATCCCCCCTCCCCCCCCTCCCCCCACTCCCTCACCTCCCCCCCCCCACCCCCACCGCCTCCCCCCCCCCCCACCCTCCCCTCCTCGAGAAACGCAATAAACCCCCCCCATGCTGAGCAGCCCCCATTCTAGCCGCGCAATCTAGGGGCAAAAGCCACGACCGGGGGAAGGAGCAAACTTCCTCACCTGCTAGGGTTCCCCCCCTCTCCCCCACTCGCCGTTACTAGAGGAATCCACCTCCTTTTCTCCAGCGATACCCTCCTCCCCGGAGATTAGGTTCTCCGCCCGTGTCAACAGCTCTTCCCTTTGCCCCAGGATGTGCCCTCCCTAGGTACTGGTCGAAAACTGGACGATACCCAAGGGACTCCCCGCCCCTTATGTCCTGCTCACCAGCGAGTGTTTAGAACTCCTGCCCCGGCGCGACGATCGAAGCTTTCTTTGACATTCGTTGCGCTGCAAAGAATGAAGTTCTACGTTTTTTTTCCCCTCTTAAGCTTTTTTCCGATAGGAGCGCGCAGTCCATATACCATTTCCTCTTTTTGTTGAGAGAGACTTATTCCTTCTCCTCCCCTGTTATGGGGCTCGATGGACTCCACTTAGATCCTCCCTTCTCCTCCCTTAGGAGAGAATTTAGCGTACGCTTTTTCGTCGCGGTGCCGGGGCTGGCGGTGTCCTCGTTTTACGCTGAGTGAGCATGTTTTTACTAACCCTCCTCCCAGCAGCTTGAATCCTCAGGTTGTCGGCGATCCTTCACTCGGAAAGCTGGGCCTGCTTCCCTCTGTGTTCGCTTGAAGATTTGAGAGACACGGCGCGTGAGAGGTGTCCCCCTGCTTCTCACCGCTTCCTCATGCGGGGCCGATCTTCCCCCTTGCCTCTTCCCCAGATAGGTCTACAACGGACGTGCGGCATAGGCGGGCTCGCCGATCTCGCCGCACTTTCTTGCCGAGCCCCCAACATATTTTCGTGCAGCAGATTCCCTACGGTTTTCTGTCCTCTTTTTTGTTACAAATCTTAACCCCCCCGTGAAAGTCCCCACATTGACGCGTCTGCTGTCCAGGCCGGCCTTCCCATCGTGGCGAAGGTGACGGTTCCTTTCGGTTTTTACTTTTTTCAGGATCCTCGGAAGGCAGTTGGAACCCGTCGCGGCCATTTTGGCCAGGGCGGTCTTCGCCGAGCTTTCTTTCCCTCCGATCGCAGGCGATTTTGTTCTTTTGCCTTCTCTCTTTTTCCTTTTTTAGGTAGCATGTGAGAGGTTTTTTTGAATCCTCGAAGCACTGCGGGGCCACGCGGTAGACCCTTTTCGCTACATCTACAGGGTGGAAGGTATTTTTAGTCCAAAGTTTTGTGACTGCAGGAAGTGAGTTGGGTTCGCCCTCCCTTTTTTTGGGTACCAGTGTGCGAAATTCTCCGTTTTTTAAAATCATGCAGGGGAGGGTTTTCAGGGTTATTGTGTTTTGGATCCCTTGGGTTTTTCCTTCGTTGGCTTAGTAGTTCTTCTGACTTATAGCATTTGGCGAAACGGGGACGAGGATCTTGCTGCTTTCTTTCTACTTTCCTTACTTCAGTTCGAGGTTGTGTTTTTTTTTTATTCCGAGCTTCTTCTCCGCACGAATGACCACGAACTGGCGCGTTCTTTCGAAAGGCTTTACCGTTCCCTCCTTAGTCAGTTGGCCTGCCCCATCCATTCTCCTTCGCCGGCCGGCTGAGCAGCCAGAGCAGACCCGGGTTTTTCTTTTTCAAACTTCCCCTTTTCCATCCTTAAAACGACACCCTGTGTACGTTTAGTCCGCCAGACGCAATTGGGGGCCTTTCTCGAAGGTTCTCTCCTTTTGTTTGAGGACTCGTGCTCGGTTATCGCTCCCGTCGATCCCCTTTCACCCGAAAAGTCCTCCGTGGCTTAATTTTAAGTAGCGCTCCAGAAATTTAGAACCCTTCCCTCTTCCGGTGGTGCTTTCTGATTCTTGATAGGCCAACTAGGTCCGGAGCTGAGGCTTTTAAAACTTTCTGCCCCCTCCTGGTGGAGTGTACCAACTCTCTCCTTCTATTCTCTCTCTCGGCGGTGGGTTCAACTCACCCACTCCCCCCCCCCCTATTTTTCATACCATTTAAGAAGGTCCCTTCTCCGTTTCCTTCTCTCCGGCATTTCAATAGAACTTGCTTGTTTCACCTAGCCGCACTATTTCCTTGATGTTGCAAGTTTTTCCTCCCTCTTCCCCCCTCACGGTGAACCTAAAAATGTTTTCTCCTTTATCTTTGGACAGAAGCGTCAACATTTGTCGTAGTGGCGGATTGAATCGCCTCCTCATCCTCCTGACTCCGGTTGAGCCGCGTGAAACCACACACGTCCGTCCCGCATCAATCGTTTCTTTAGGAGATACGGCGGGTTACCGATGGCGTGTTTTTCAGAGTATTCCCTGTTCTTTCTTTCCTTCTACGAAGTTCCACGGCGCGATTCCTAAACGCCCTGACTAGGGATCTTTTTTCTTTTTATGTCGAATTCCCGCTCCCGTCGATTAAATACTCCCTTTGAGTTGGAAATACTTTCCGCGGGTCCCGCCTGCAACACTCACGTCTTTCTTCTCCATTAACAAGCTTCCCTTCTGTAGTTTCACGGAGAATTAAAGGTCCCAATTTTGCTTTTCCCTTTTTTTAACTTTTAGTGGTGGAGCATGCGTACCCCCCGTCGAGAAACCTCGTTACTCCCCCTTCTCCCTTCTTTTTCCTTTGGACCCCCGCCCCCGAACCGCAATTTGTGTCCTCTTCGCTCCGCCTCTCCCCTTTCTAAGAGGGGGACCTATTAAAGGCCCATGACAAAACCTGCGGCTCAACGTACTTTGTCGCGGATCCTTCCTCTCGTACCTTTGTCAGTTTATTTCCGATCGTTTTACGGGAGCGGAACCCGGTCTCCCCCCCCCCCCAGTAGCGTTTGCGACAAACCTGTCCTTGCCTGGTATACAGCCCTATTCTTTTCCCCGCGCCCCTCTTGTCTTATAATTGATGCGAATCGGATTCGTTTCTCAAAATTTTATTTTTCCAGTCATAGACCCGTTCTCGAAATGGCACCAACTTAACCTTTCCATATCAACTCCAGAGTTTTAAGCTTATTCCCCTTCGTGGTTTTCGTGCAGGTCACCCTGTTCTAAGCCTTGTAAAGCATCCGCCCACCTGCTTTACCGGAGGCTGATCCCCCATCCGACCCCGCCCTTCCTCTCTGTTGCGCCATCTTCGGCCAGACCTACGTCCCAAAGCTTCTAAACCCTGGAGATCACATCCGCGTCACCCCTCTATACCCCCCTGCGTGATTTCCAAACAGAATCAGTTTATTTTCCTTTCTTCTCCATCTCCTTCTTTTTAATATGTCTCCTCGAGAACCTACTTCTTTATCTTCTGCCCTTTGGACCCCTACAAGCCCCTCCCTTCCTTCCCTTTCGCTAGGAAAAATTACTTCTCCCTTGAAGTTGGCCCCCCCCCCCACCCCCACCACCCACGAGGCAAAACATCTTTTTGATACTTTTTTTTTTTTGTATTGTTAAGACCGCTCGCACCTTACTCCTAGGCCAGGTCCTCTCACTTCTCCACCTCCTTCCCAAAATGGATTTTTTCCCCTTTATTAATTCTTCTGATTTTCACGAACCCGAAGCCCCTCAAAAGAACGGAAACCTCGCTTTCCACGCCCTTCCGCGTCCCCCCGAAGCCATGATAGAACGGTTGATTTCTGATTTTGGAGCCGAAAGCTATGGAGAAGATATGATTTGCAAAGATTTTTTTTTCTGTTTCTCCTCTTTCCTTTTTTAGAGTGTCCCGCTTTCTCATAGTGTCGTTTCTGGTCCCAACTTTTCTTAGGCACTCGGCCTTTCTGCGAAATCATAAGAAGGCCGGAGGCATCGTGAAATCCTTCATCTCCTTCGCTCCGCTCCTTATCTCGTCGCGCTGGCAAAAAGTTTAATTTTCTTTTTTCCAGGTCTTTTCCATTGCTCGACTGGAACGACAGGACCCAAGGCCCTCTCGCCCTTGTGCCCAGCGCGTCGTGATGCAACTCCTCTCTGACCTGCCGATATTTTAAACGAGGTGGAGGAATGCCTCTAAGTCTCCTAGACTGAAGAAGATCTGTCATCGAGGCCTGCCCGATAGGATTCCCCCCCGATGGAGGAAGGCCGTTTTTCTCTCCCCCCCCATCTCCTTGTGAGAATTTTAAAGACACCAAGGCCTACGCTTCGGTGATCTCTCTTTTATCCTCTATTCAATCCCTGAGTTTTAGCTGCTTCCTGGAGACGCCTCCCAGTTTTTTCTTAGACTTTTGCCGGTTCTATTCGAGATTTCAAGGAGATTCAGCATGCTGACATCACCCTTGAGCTCCTTCCTTTCCCTTACGCAGGGCGATGGACCTCGGAAAGTACTTTTTAACCCCCCTTCTGCTTTGTTGTGTTAGATCTGCGCCTCGGGATCGCCGATCTCTTGAATGATTTCGAGGCCCCTACTTACTTCCGCCTCCGGAACCCAGAGGGACGTTTCCTCTCATCCCCTTCCGACTACGATGGCGGGAAAACTTGGCGAGCCCTGCTATCCTGATTCCCTTTTCCACCACTCTGTTATTTTTCTTCGCATAGGCGTCGCCGATGGTAGATGCATAATTTGTTTGGTGTGTTTTTTTTTTTTTTTTCTTTTTTTTTTGTTGTTGTGCCCCTTTCCCCGGGCGATTCGGGAACGCCTTGGACCCTTCTGATCCTTCAGTTTTTTCTTTAAAATTATTAGACTGCTTCGGGTTCGTGATCGAGTCCGGCCCCAGGGAAAGGTAAAAGTTGAAATCTTTTTCTTCATTTCCTTCTTTGCTTTTTTTGCAGATGTGCGAGGAGCCCCGTGTTGTGGTTTTTGGTTGTGTTTTTTTTGTTTTTTTTTTGTTTTTGTTTTTTTTTTTTTGTTTGGTCGGTCCAAGAAGTGATGAGCTCAGTGAGTCCTTTTTTTTTTTTCTTTTTTCTTTTTCGCTTGACCCCTCCGCCAGTCCTCGTTTGAGGTTTCTGGCGTTTTTCACTGGCGCCTGATAGAGGGTGTTCCCTTCGGCTTTTCTCAAGTGTCATTCTGTGCTGGTCAGCTTGCTTTTTTTTCGGAGGCCTCTCTTCTTTTGCGACGTCCTGTCCGGAAATTCGGAGTCGGGTGGGAAAATCATTGGTTTCTCCCTCTTTTTTGTGCTATTTTTTGACCCCTTTTACTATTCCCCTTGCTATTCTCTCTTCGTGATTGTCTTGTCTGTTTCCCTTACTTTCTCTCTTAGCCTTTTTGCCGTCTTCTTTTTCACATGGTCGGACTTTTCGGAGGGACGGGTAATCGCCTCCTGTCTTTCCCCCCCTTCTCTTTTTTGGATGGCCTTTCGATAATTTACGTTATTGAGGACCTGCTCCCCCGCTAGTACACGGCTTGATTTAGGGTTCCTTAGTCCTTTTCTTCCCTATTTCTCCCCCGGTTTTTCTTTTCGGATTTTCGGCGCGCAGCATTTTGACTTTACGACCCCACCGTCCCTCATCAGCTCCATCGAACTCCACTGCTTGTCTTTTTGTGGTAGAATATTCCTTGTAGTACCTGCGTTACAACTTTTGTTTTACTTAGATCTCCCTTTGGAGGGACTTCTGATATACCCCTGATTTCGGAAAACAATAACTGCCAACACGCCCATACCTCCTCTCCATTTCGAGTCTTTATCCGCGGGTGGTTGATGTGTTTTCCTTTTTTTCTCATTGTCCCCAATATCTTTTTTTTTGGCCTACAAATAGGGCGAGGCCTTAACCTGCCGTTGATAAACAGAGCAGGATACTCTTTTTTTCCCTTCTTCTCTCCTTACCCCCCGCTACCACTATATTTACATGTATCATCCCCCCTTGATTTTTTTGGAACTATAGTTCTTAGAATCAAGTGGTTGGTTTACACTTCCTCAAATTTGCGGATTGTTGGCCCGCGTCCCCTCTCTTTCCAGCCTCTCCTTTTCCCAATTAGGGAATAGACGGGAGAGGTTACTCTGTCTCCTCCTCCTTTCTTACAGCTTTTTTTTTTTTTGGGAGTGAACGCGGAAATCCTCTGGATGGACCCCCTAGATCGCCTCCTGGAAAACCAGTCCAGCGGTACCGCCGTATCTTTTC
>Ga0179593_1566907_pt1 | contig 10648 bp, 14 predicted proteins | sample CZODoug2_1_08_16_FD_185931 | JGI IMG/M metagenome (GOLD analysis project Ga0179593, IMG submission 185931) | Vadose zone soil fungal communities from Angelo Coast Range Reserve, California, USA - CZODoug2_1_08_16fungal (PacBio error correction) | ecosystem: Environmental > Terrestrial > Soil >... | reverse complement strand
CAAAGCGTTTGAAATATGTGTGTTTGCAGTCCAGCGCTTGCCCCCACCCCTTACCCCACTCCACTTCTTTCTTGAGACTCTTCCTCGACTATCGACACCCGAAGGGGAGCAGTTATTTAGGAAAGCTCCCGAATATGCCATTTTTTCGACCCCTTTTTCTTTCAGACACGAGCTTAGAGGTAAGCAATAGAATTTCACTGATAAACGTTATCCCCATTCGTTTTTGTTCCAATAGTTAACTTTTCTTAGAGGATTGGAACCCCCCGACTCTCTCTCTTTTTGGTCATATAGGATTTCAGCCTTGATATATCGTTTCACCAGCGAGGAGGAACACCTTAAATGTTTCCCCTCCTTGAGCTTTACTGCATCCCTTCTATTTATTCCTCCCCTTCGAACAATTCGAGGTGAGAACTTCGATCGATGATCAGATCCATCGGAGTCCTTGCCTGCTCCTCTTCCGCTGACCCCCTTTTTTTCCTGTTGAAAGCTCTCGTTAGGGGTTTCTATGCACGCATTTGTTCGGCTTAGAACTGGCGCTGTGATGTCCTTTTACCCCTCCCTTTTTCCCTAATTTTCCTCGGAACCAAATCCACTTAGCAATCCGTGTGATTGGCTTCGTCGCTTCACCCCCCCGTCCGGTTCTTCCCCAGTGCCGTCCCACCGAGTACGGGGCTTCTTTTCTTTGTTTTTTTCCGGGTAGAGAGTGTTTTCAGCGCGGGGATGCTTCATTTAGCAGGTAGTGTAAGATGAACCTTCGGGTGTTCATTTTGTCGCCCCCGACAGCCTAGGTTTTTCTAAACACTCTACATTCACGCGTTTGTCTGTCTTTTTTACTTTTTTTTTTTTCTGTCAGTGATCTTGACTCGTTGACAGCTTTATTGTGACGATAATACTTTCGTGAGAAAAGTTTCCATTCTCCCCGTTTTCGACATAGTCCTTCTCCCCCCTTTTTCCTCTTCCCTGGACTTTTTTTTTGACAACAGTCCCATGTTTGTAGGTGGAATTGAGGCCTGACATCCTCCCCTTACTTCTTTCTTTCCGCCATGTTGCCTTTTGTCGGGACCTGTTCTTTCGTCTGAGCTTCGGTCTAGTGCCATTGTTCAGCCTTCACCTTTTACTAGTACGTTCAACGAAAAGATGTATCGTTCGAGCCCTCTTTCACCTACTAACTTTTCGCCCTTTGTATACTGTTACCCCCCCTCTTCATTCCGCGAGTTCTAATCCATTGAGCACGAGTTCGCGTGCTGGAGTTCTATTCTTCCTCCCTTATTTGGGTCGAACGAAGCCGCAGTGGTTTCGTTAGTCCTGACAGACCACCGAGTTTTAGGCCAATTTCTTTCGTTACGTGACCTTTTTGGAATTTTCTTGATGGACCAATCATTGAAGTTCATGCCTGGATTCTGGCAACCCCTCGCTTTTTTTTTTGACCTGTCTTGCGTTGTTAGTTTGCAACATCCCTCGTTTTGTTCCACCTCTTTTTTTTCCTGTTCCCCCCCATTCTGACCCATTTAACGACGTGGTGACCAATGTTTGACGTTCCTGGTTGTCTTCCCCCTACTCATTCCGTCATCCCGTTCTGTGCAACTTGCTGCCTTTGCCTTCCCTCTTGTTTTTTTTACCCAAATTCCCGATTTTGTGGGGCCCTTCGTGCAAAATAGACCTCAACTTCCGCAACGATTGCCTCTGCCGGGACCTAACCCAATAACCTCCCTCTCCTTTTCCCCGGTCTTTGTATACATGGTCCTTTGGCGACTTTTCTTTCTCATCCCCCCTTTGGTATAGTTTTTTTAAGTAAGCTTTCCCACGAGTCGGAGCGCTTCGTTCATCCCCTGTTCCTCTTTCCGTATTCCCAATTTCAGCAGAAACACCCCTCCTCGTCGCCGGTCCCTCTACCTTGTTCTACGCAGTCTGAACCACTGGTTTGTGGGTGCTGGTCTTACCCTCTGTTCCGACACCGGGTAGGAAAAACCGGCTGCACCCGAAACTGCTGGGTTTGAGGATTGATCCTCCCCTTCACCTTCCCAACTGATCCCCCCTTTACTTGGATCATGGGGAAGACTTAGTCGGCCGTTTTCCGACTTCCTGGTTCCCTCATTGGTTTTTTTACCTCTTCCTAAGGCCTTGTCGGAGCAGGACCCGTCGCCTCTTTTCCCCCTCTTTGGGTGGCCCAGGAAGAAAGGCGCCGGGCTCCCCAAAGCGGTCCACACCTGATTTCCCCCCCTCATCCCTCTCCCCTTTACCAATAGGCAATACTGAGTGATCCTTCATGCGACAAGGCTCCCTGAATTGTTGGGTACACATAGCGGAGCGTCTCATTTTTGCCACACTTGACCCCCTCCCTCTTTTTTGAAACCTGAAACTTCCCTTATTCCGGAGATCTAAGGGAGGGCCTTAAACCGCCGCTACTAAGTTCTTTGGCCCCGCTTAGTCCCATCTTTGGCGTAACAACCATATCATTGTTGTGTTGGGTTCCCCCCTTTTCGGCAACCTGAGCGGCCTCCTTTTTTCCTTTTATCGCTCTTCCGTTTTCTTGAATTTATTTTTCTCCGGCTTACGTTTATGGGTGGGTTTTTTTTTTAGTCTGACAGTTCATCCAACCAATCTTTCCTGGAACCTCCCATTTTTTCGAATTACGTAAGGAATTTGAAGATTTGTTATGGGTGGGCATCTCCTGGTTGGAGAATGATTGTTTTCGTGGAGGTCCCCCCCCCCACCCCCCCACACAACCACCCCCCCCCCCCCCCCCCCGCCCCCCCCCCCCCCCCCCCCCCCCCCCCACCCCCTTCCTTTAGTTTGACCAACTTTTTTTAGTTTCCCAAGAAGGTGCTCAACACAACGTCCCTTCGTATTCCTTCTCTCCAGCTAATCGAAGTTGAAGGGGTCTAAAGTTCATTGAATCAATTTTTTTTACTTTCCCTTTTGTTTTTCAATGAAACCCCCGTCCTGTATGATAGAGTGTTCTTTCCCACGCGCTTCTCCCCCTCCGGCCCAGCCCCCCGAGCACACACCCCCGGGTCGGATGGTTTCCTCCCTCTTTCCTTGTAGTATCTCGGTACTCCCCAGTCCTTATCGTCGTTATTCCGTGAACCGTTATTCTCGTACTGGCACGAAAAAGTCTCTCCCCCTCTCCTTCATGATTCAAGGTAGTCTTTATCTTCAGACTCCCACAGGTTCCTTCTCCTCGCTATTGTTTCCGCATTGGACCCTTCTCTTTCGAAACCCCCCCCCAAATCCCGCCCCCCCCTATCTTTCTGCCACGGGATGACGGTTTTTCTGTAAGATTTTGCCCCTCCTCCTGCAAATTTTTTGCGGATGGTACCCCCCCCCCCCCACCCACGAGTTTCATCCCCCCTTGGTGAAAAATGTTCCTTTCTAACGCAGGGAAGACGAACCTTCCTGTTGTCTTTGAGTTCACAATAGTTCTCCCCCTTCCCACATGTCGAGCGATTTGACATCAAGATGCCCGATCTGCCCTTGCGGTGCTTTCCTTTCTGACTTTCACCCCCCCCAGACATCGACTTTCTAGCTGGGATGCTGCCTACTTTTGCACCATTTTTGCCGTCCAATAAACCCCCCCCCCCCCAAACGCAAGAAGCACCCCCACGATCCACTTCACCAAAGGCTTCCTCCTACTTTTTTTATAATCGTGGTTCAGGTTTAGAACGCTCCTCAGTCTTGTCCCCCCCCCTACCTCCAGCTTTTTTGATTCCAAGATCCTTCTTTCGTTCTGCACTATGACTTGGCTTTCCCACCATCCTTACTTCATAGTTGGAGTACTTCTATGTTTGTTCGTTTTTCCCTTGTTCCCCTTCACGTCGCTTTCCTGCGCCTGGGACACGTCATTGGAGGAAGAGCACAGAGGAGAGCGTACACCCCCCCAGGATGAAGTCCGAATCCCCCCCGTTTCCCACTCAAAGCAAGGAGTTTTGTCGGTCCCCTGCGTCCTCCCTATTTCCCCCGTTCTTCGCGGTCTCCACACCACACCAGATTTTCCATCTCCTCCCATATTGCGGTAACCTCTTCCAGGGACATACTGACCACAGAAAATATTTCCTTGTCAAGAGTTTTTTAAGAAGTACTTCCTGCGCGCTTTCAGATAGTTTTAGTCTTTGAAAACACCCCCCGGGACACCCAACGCACCCTTATTCGTCACCCGTTAGCAAGGAAAATCGCGGTTTACAGAGGTCCCCCCCCCCCCCCCCCCCCCCCAACCCCTCCGTGAGTTTAAGAACCGGGCCTACTTTCTCATCCCTTTTTTCCCCTCATTTTTTTTCAATGCTTTCGAGCATTCTCGTCAAGATGACAGCCATTTTTATTTCAGCTGGATTCCTTTACCCTTCCCCCTTCCTCCCTTTGGATCGAACCTTATCCCTTTTTCAAACTCTAGAGTTTTTAGATATTCTGCCGATTTTCCTTTCCTCCACTCTCCAGCCCCGCGCTAGAAACCCTTTCTTTCATTTCTTCCTTTGGACCATTTTTAGCTTTCCGCTTCTCTATTTTCGTCTTTAGATCCCCCCGTTCGTACCCCAATCTGATTCCTTCGTCGCCCTTTTTCTAAATTGTTAATCTGAGGGTCTTTACGGAATTTGTGCCAGTCCTCTCTGACTCCCCCCCCCCTTCAAGAGAGAGTTCCCCTCTTTTTTTTTAGTCTCATAGTCTGAAATTCTTTCTTCCAAGTACACACCCTTTTCTTACCAGTGCTATTTCTTCCTTTAAACCCTTCACTTGTGCATACAACCGCTTGAGATAGGCCTTTATGTCACGAGGTCTTCTCTCCTTCCTACTCAGTATCCCAGCTTAATTTCTTTGGGTCTTCACTCTCCCGCCGGCTGACCTAACCTTTTTTTTTTTTCTAGGAGCTCGCGTAGAGACTGAACCAGAGGGTATGAGTGACTTGGTCCCCTTCTTTTTCCTCCGTCGAACCTCGCAGTCAAGGTTCCCCCCCAAGTGTCGAAGAGAGGTTCCCCTCATTTTCAATTTTTGACTTGTCAAATTCAGCGTTTTGTTCCCGTTTCTTCCAGTCATGTGGCGGGAATGAAGGATAATTCGCATTCCCCCGGTGTTGGGATGACATTAGACAGAATTCTCCGCCCGTCCCCCAAATCCTTTTGAGTAGTCAGCTTAATTTCCGTTACCAGTAGCCAATGAAAATTGTTCCTTTATATACAACCGAATCGAGGACTTGACTTGTTCTCAGCCTCCATAGTTCTTCCACCTTAGTGTCGATCCCCCTTTCCTTTCTCATTGGTTTTGAAGGCATTGTAATCCTCTGGTGTTTGTCCGTCGTATTTCCTCTCCTTCCTCTTGAAAGTTGACCTGTTATCCCTGTCCGTACTCTGCGACTCCCTTCAGTCTATGTGTCCCCTTTTCTATTCCCCCTTATTCTGCGAAATCGCTGTAATCCCGCCTTGAAGTGCTGGACCGTCTGACCCTTCCTATACGCTCTCCCTTTTTGTTCCCCTCCCTCTATTCTGGGCCGTTTTTTTACATTTAATCCAAATTGGAGGCTCTCAAGTTGTTTCTGCGTCCCACAATTTTCCCTTTCCCCTGTTTTTGCCCCCTTCACCCTCCCCCTCCCCTCTACCCCCATGTGCAAAACGACCCAGCGTTCCCTTGCCTGGGGAAGGGATTAGCAGGAGTAAGCAGAAGGTTTCCGTTGTATCAATAAATCCTTTCCCCCCTTCCCTTATGGTACGGAGATATTTTAATTTCAAGTCCTTTTTTCCCTTCTCCCTCTCGGTAGATGATGCAAGGATATGGATTTCCCCTCCACTTTTCAGCATACCTTATCGGTTCCCTTTTTACCTTCCCCTTTTTCCATTTCCCTCGTTGGCCGCTTGTGATTGTGGAGTTTTCCTCGCAATGAACGTGACATGTTTAATCCGTTAACATTTATCCCCTTCCCCTCTTTTTCTGGGCATGGGAAACCGTTTCCGACAAATCTGAGTCTAGCACATTCCGTGGTTTGTCCTCCCTCGTTTTTTTTTTGAAAACTAAGACGGGGAGACCCCATGCAACAGACCCTTTGTCCGAGATTTTCCCCGATTACGTCTTTCGGTGGCGCCGAACTTCTTTTATTTTTTTCAGCCTTGCCTCTTTTCCCCCCCCTTTCTCCCCGCTTGCCTATTTCTCCCTCTCCCCTCTCCATTCGTTGCTCATTTTCCTCCCTCCGGTTAACTTTTTCTCGCGCCGTCCCCCGATTCGGAATCCCCTGTTGACTAGTCTGACTATACCCCACTCTTCTTCCCCCTACTGCCCCCCCATCGCGGGAGAGAGGCCGGGATGCGATTTTTTTCCCCCATGTTTTGTCCCCGAAACTATTCCTTCCGCTCGCTTCTGTAGTACAACTGGTGGTTTACTTAATCCCTTCCTGTATTCTTGGTCTGTTCTCAGAGTCTTAAGGAAAATGTTTGATCACTTCCCCTTTGTTGATTATCTTTGTCATTAAGGCTTCTCACAGCTAAGAGTCTTCATTCCTTCAGTTTTTCTCCCCGATCTACCTTATAGAAGGGGTTCGCGGTTTGCTGCTCCCCAGTTTCCCCCCCAGCAAAGTTCCTTGGCACAATCCTTTGCAGGGTCCCCATCTTCTGGTACCGGATGGGGCGCGCCCTCGGTGGTTTGAGAGAAACCTCTCTGTTGGTCGTCTCCCCTTTTTTCCTTGCTCCTGTCTAACAACTGTGTTTTTACACGGTACCGATTTTTTTTCACAAATCTTTTTTTTTTCTGTCATGCTCGGGCAAAAAAAAAGCCCTCGTCAAACAGCCCGAACTACCTCAATCCCCTCCCGCTCAGCTTTTTTTTCCCTGTCTTTTAGAGATTCTGGAAAAATAGATGTTAGACTCCAGTTGAACTCTCTTTTCATTCCCAACTTCCTTCTTGAACCGGTCAACTCGTCCTTTATTATTGACTTCCCTTTTCCTCTGGCCCCCCCCTTGTTTCCCCAAAGATTCCCTTTTTTTTTTAACAAACGGCTCCGTAATGAGCCTTATCTACTCCCTCTCTGTCTTTTTCCCCAATTCCCTCCGTTGGCTTATGGGCTCCTCCGTAGGTTTTCTCCCCCCGCAGTTTTTCCTTAATAACCGGATAAGACCGAAGTACCGCTGTTGTTGTATTTCCCCATCCACCCCTTCTTCCCCCCCCTTTCCCCCCTTCATTTTCAAGAATGCGTTCCAACTACTTTTTCGCAATCGGCCCCCCTCCTTCTGTCCCTTCCTCCTCTTCATTTTTTCGATACGGTTCGTCTTTACAAGTGCCGTTCTCTGTACATCGCCTTGTTTTTCTTTCTGCCTTCCCCTGGTAAGCAATCACGTTCCCCCAATTGCAAACCTGATGGCACCCCTAACCCGCAATTTTTTGCCTCATCCCTGATTTTCCCCCCGAACTCTTCTCGCCTGGAAGTTTTTCTTTGGATTGAGGCTTTCTCCCTTCCATCCCCCTCCCCGAGGCCCACTTCCTTTTTATCTTCATCTCCCTTTTTTTGCCCTTCAGGCAACCACTCCTCACTCGAACCTCTATTCCTTGCTGATTTTTTTCACCTTCAACATTTCCTCCCTGTTTTGTTGAGATATGGCCCTGCACACCCCCCCCTTTTTGCCTTGGTACGGTAGCTCGATTTGAAGTTCCGGCCTTTTTCCCTCTTTCCTCCGCCTGGAAAGTTTACGCTTCTCTTCCTTATGTTTCTCGTGCAAAGCTGCCGCCTAACTTTTTCAAAAAAAACCCCCCCCCAAAGAACCGCGCTTACCTTCTCGCCCCCTTTGCACATGCTTCCGCTTTCTTAGTTTCGCATGAGTTGTGCCCCTTTGCTAGTTTGCTGCGAGGTTTTTTTTTTTGTATCCTCACAAAGATAGAGTGCGTGCTTGCCAACCTGGCTCTTTTTACGGCCCCCCCCCCCCCTTCCCTCTGATTTCGAAAACCAATGCTGAGGCTGCCCGGCCTTTCCTTTCGCGGTTCCAGTTCTTCAAAGCCTTATTTTCATCCTTTTGTTTTTTTTCTAGGATTCCTCATTCCCACAGAATTTGTTTATTCTACCTCCCCGGTTGTATTAATGCCCAGACTCCTTGGCGAACCTCGCAGCACCCCACAACCACCGTTTTAATGCTTTTTAATAGCCGTTGACCCCTTTAAGCCGGCTGAGTTGTTTTTCCGAATTACTTATTTGACCCAGTTAGTCAATGGAGGGCTCACGAACTAGTAATTATCGGTGCGATTTAGTTCCTCTCCCCTCCCCCTCCCCTTCCCGGGGGATGATCATCTTCGCCTTGTCATGAACTCCTTTTGACCAACCCGCCGAAACCAAGATTACCTTCTGTTTATGCCGGCTTGCCTTCAATTTCTGCTGGATTGTGTTTGTTTACGTCCTCTAACCGCAAGAGATATGTACCCCCCACCCGCGTCCCTTAAAGTCTGCAGGACACATCTTTAACTGGCCTACAAGGGAAGAGGGATTCGATTGCAGACGACCTTTTCCCCCCCCGAGTTGTTTAAAAACTTGTTCTGAATAACCGCCGAGTGGCAAACTTGCTCCCTTTTTCCCCGGTATCGAATTGTAGTTCTCGTTGGGACATGCCAGCCCGCCAGACAGCTCGCCTTATTTGACGCGTTTTTCTGAACGAAGTCCTAGACAAAAATATCCCATGATGTTGTTGGGGGTGTCCTTGGTGGGGGTTTTTGGTTCCCAGTTTTGTTTTGGTTTTCTACCAGTACACGTGAAGGCCCGCCAGTCCTTTTTTAACCTTTGTTCGCTTTCATCATGAAACAGGAACGCGTCGTTCCGCGCCACAAGTGAGAAAGGACCTCCTCTCGCCCCCCCCCCCCTCCTCGTCAAAAAATGGACTGGCCAGCGATGAAGTGGAATTTCACTTTTTTTCTTCTTTGAGATTTATAGTTTCCATCTCTAACGTCTGAGTTACATTTGATTTTTCTCCTAATCTGGAACCTTGATGGTCCCTTTCACGCAGGCTCTAGAAGATCGAAGCTCCGAAACGGAACGAGATGTCTCGCCATTTGAGACGGCAAGTCTTTCTGTCCTCCCCGCCCCCAGCCCCGAATTCGGACCCCTTGGTCTATACACACAACCCCCGCATCTACACCTATGCGCATGAACTGCATATCTGCGGAACTTTGCGTTTGAAATCAGGCCGCCCCCTTGATCTCCTTTTTTTTCCCCAGTTTTTCTTCCACTTGTTTTCGAATGTTCGCACGTTTCGGAACCAACGAGTAAAGCGCCAGCGTTTGAATGTTCCGTGCAGTGTAGAAAGCGGTTCTGTCCCCCCTTTCTCCATGTGACCTTTCGTTCAACAATCCGGTAGGTACCCGTTCTCCTCTGGGAGCAGCTTTTCATGTCCCGCTTCGTCACACTTCCGCGCCCCCCCCCGACCGATGGCTTTCGAAGATTTCATGAATCGACTGTCCCCTTTTCAGCACGGCTGCCTCACTCCGCTAGCGTTTTACGTTCGCTCCATTCAATGGAGTACGCGACCTCTTCTCCTCTTTCTATTCTGTTCCTTTCTTGGTTCTCCCCCGGCCCCTCATTCGGTGTTCGTCACCGTTCGCCCAAGGCAGAGTCACCTTCCTTTATCCTATCATTCTCTCTAGGATTCTTCCTTGTTCAATCTGTTTCTTCCTCCCGATCCGGAATCCGTGAACATTCTCCGATTCTTTCACCTCTTCCCTTAAGTTCCCAGACCATTATCCCCTCAACAATCTTTAATTCCGTTCCCCCCATTTTTCAGTACCCTCTTTTTTCTTCATGGAACGCTTTATAACGTTTTCTCTTCTTAAAGTCCTGAGTCCAGATTGCGTATACTGAAAGAATGCTCCCCTTCTTATCATGGCTGATCCCACGAGAATCTTTCTCCTCCAGTCCCGGGTAGAGTGCGTTCGTAATCTTCTTACCATTCCCCCTTTTGTTCATTTTTTTTTCCTTTTTTCTCTCCTCCGTTCCCCCCTCCCATCCATTTTTTTTTTTTTTGACATGAAATCTCTCTTTTCCTTCTTCCCTCCCCCCTTTTTTGTGTTGTTTCTTCTCTCCTCCAGGTGCGGTGGGTTCCCGGTTTGACCCTGTTTCTTTTTCCATTTAGCAGCCCTCCTTCCCCCTCCCAATAGCATCTGTGTCTGTTACGAATCTCGTAATAGCATCCGACACCTCCAGGGGACTTCCACTCCTTCCTTTTTGAGAAGCCTGATAAGGACTTTCCTTCATCCTGATTTAAGTCACCAGCCCTTCCCGAGCCCCCTTACGAGGATGATCAGGACCGTTCTTGCCCCTCCCCCCCCCTCTATCTTTCCCATCGCCCCTATGCACCTTCGTTCCACTCGAAATTTTCTTTCCCCTTTTGCGCTGATTGTCTCCCCCGACTCTGAGAACGGTCTCCGGATTGATCATTCCTTTTTATGTCCATCGTTTTCCCGGTCCAATGCCAGGAGGTGTTCCTCGATCCGGATCGAGCGACCCCCCCCAGCATCTGTTATGATCTTATGCACCCACGGTAAATTTTTATAGCCACTATGTAACTCTTTTGAATCAGTCATAATGAATTGTCGCCAGTCCTCCCTTGCGCCTAGAAGAGAGAACGGTCGGTTGACCCCAAGACCGCAGCTTCCCCTAGTGGGCGGGTCAACCTCCAAGCGTGATCTTCGCCCGGCCTCC
>Ga0179593_1565099_pt1 | contig 10648 bp, 11 predicted proteins | sample CZODoug2_1_08_16_FD_185931 | JGI IMG/M metagenome (GOLD analysis project Ga0179593, IMG submission 185931) | Vadose zone soil fungal communities from Angelo Coast Range Reserve, California, USA - CZODoug2_1_08_16fungal (PacBio error correction) | ecosystem: Environmental > Terrestrial > Soil >... | reverse complement strand
GTCCATCCGTTAGTCTCCCCTTTGAGTGCCATTGTCTCAGTGTCTTCCATCACATTTGCCTTTTCGTCCTCTCACTGTAAGCAATGGCCTCAATAGGCTCTCAATTGCTGTCTATATTGCTTGGTCTCTGCACCATCCGATTGCAACATTCACCCAAACTTTTCCAAGACCTTGTGTACACAGGCTACAAGTCTCCCTGTCCCCCTGTTTCCATGCCTAATTTATGGGCATTCCCCCCTTTCTTGATGGCCGTTCCCAAAACAGTTCACCTCTCCGGAGCTCATTTTCAGCTGTATCCCTCCTCCTTTTCTTGTGACCCACGGAGCACCCCTCTTCCATGTATGAGTCAGTGCTGTACTGCAGGCTGACAGCTAACAGTAAGTGTTCTCTTTCACGCTCTGTCCCCCTCCCCTTTTTTCTTTTTTCCCGAGCCCCTTAGGCTTATAGTCTTCTGTTCCCCCCCCCCTTCAAGAGTGATGAAGTATAGATCCCCCTTCTTATCTAATACTTAGCTAGCTGCTATTAGTACCACCTTCCCAACTTCCTCCCCCTTCTAAATATAAAGCAAGGACTCTCATTAGGATTGGCAGGAGAATTTCTGCAGGACGAAGTCCAGGTGGAGTTGATAGAGCATTAACCATATGCTTCTGGGTTCAGATTCCAGATTAATTCCATGGTCTTAGGGTGGTACATTCTAACACCATGGGTTTTCGTCACAATGCATGGCATGTGTGGGTGCCTTTTTTGTCCATGCACCTGGTAACGAGGTTGTTGTGGGCCTTTTTTTCCTTTTCCTCAGTGAATGAAGTGGATTTGCTTTTCTTGACACGACGCATAGTGGCCCCCTGAGGGCAGACGTCCTCAGGAGGACATCCTTCATTGCTCATGGTTGTACTCCCTTTTTTCCTCCCTTCCTTTTTCCCCCCCAGCTTTCAAAGATGTTCACCCCCTCTTTTCTCATGAGGTGCAGGTGACGTATGTCAGTCACTTTCCCTGAAGGTTGTGGGCACTTGATCCCACACCACTCTCTGCTGTCTATTATTGTCTCCCCCTTTTTCTTTTTTCTTTTCCTTCCTAACGGTAAGGTCAGACACTGCATGGGTCTCTTGTGACCTATAGGACCCTGTGCACCTATAACACAGATGGATTGGTCCTGACTAAGAGTATTTTGATTTGCTTGGTTTCTTCCCCCTTCTTCCCACATCTGATCAAGGATTGGGAAGATGTGCATTTCTTTTTTTTGCAATTCTTCATGATTTGGCTGAAGTCTGCAATGATGGCATAGTAGACCACCAATGGTAACTTCTGTAATGGATTTTTTTCTATTCCTTGTTTTTTTTTTTTCTGAACCGTCTATTGTCTCATGCCGTCCTCTGTGGCTTGTCACTTAGCCTGGATGGTCCTTGCTCCAAAACACCCCCCGATACCGATCCCACCCAGGACCTTCCATTTTTACATGCAGGAAACCCCACATATTATGGGCCCATTTTCCATTGGTGCGCATATATGTACCTGCAACTTTCTTGACCATTCTCTTCCTCCACCCCTCTTTCCTTCTTGAGTCCCCACGTTGGAGAAGGGTTCCCTATATATATTATTTTGCACCACTGTTTCCTTTTGCCCATCCACCCAGGCTTGTGTGTAATGACTGGCAGCCACGACTGTGCGCACTGAGATTTCCCCCCCCCCCCCCCCCTTCTTCCGTGCCATTTGCTGCCGGTCTCCCCACACCACTCCTTTTTCCCTCATTGTTGGGGTTTTTTTTTACAACCCACCGAAACAGGGGGCCCAATCGCTGGATGCTTCACCTTCCATTTCCCGTTTTTTTCTTTTCCCTCCCCCGCTGTCAATTTGTGATTCCAGCCCTGTTGTGTTCCGTATTTTCTGCATGTGCTTCGATCCTGTATCCTCCTGACTTGTGGAATTTCACGAGATGTCCCTGCTGTGCCTCTCGCCTTTTAGCTGGTCTTGAAGACTCCCTCCCTCCCGCGCCTTGGAAAGACAACCCAGTACCATGCCATGAGTGAGTGTCACAGGGTCCCCCCCCCCCTCCCCTCTCTTTTTCTCCTCCTCCGTTGTTTTTGTTTTTTAGTGCCCTGTGCACACGCCACGCATGGCATGGGTTGTCAAGAAATGATTTGGCGTCCCCCAATTCTCTTTTCACTGGAGAGTATTCAAGAACCTCGAGAATAGGCATTCAGGCGGTCTTTTTCACTTAGTCATCCTTATGCGTTAGATAACAGGGATAGTCATTGCAGTTCCCCTTTTTTTCCTTCCTCCCCCAACAGGGCTGGATACATCCCATCATCTCTGCTTCTTCAGTGTCGTTCGTAATTCCCTTCCCGGTGTGTTTGGTACTTAACAGAATAGACCCCCCAAAAGGCGTGCCCTCAGCTCGTTTTTTTTTTTTAGAGACCGGCAGCCCCCTTTTTTTTGGGGGTCATCTGCTGTGGCTGTCACCTTTTCCCCACGCTGTGGTGGATGGGCCCTGGGAGATAAAGTGCTCCTAACCCCTATGGCTCCCCCCAGTTTTTTCCCCTATCTCCTTTCCACCCTTCTCCAACGGGGGTGATTTTTAGTCTGACCCCTTTGTTGGTTAAGTTAGTAATCGCTCCAACTTTTTCAACGAGTTCGCCCTTTTCCCCTCCCCTTTCGTGTATGAATGCCCAGTGGTCCCCCCGTATTATGAATGTGAGGCACAGCATGGGTCTCCTTTATCGTGGGGGGTTGGGCTCAATCGGTTCCCTCTCCCTATAGGCTAAGTGACAATTTTTTTTTAGGATGCGTCATGATCCCCACCAGGGCCCCCAACTGAAATTGACCCATTAGTCATCCACCTCTTTTTTTTCCTTTTGTTCCTCAATTGACAAGTTGCCTTCACAACTTTCTTCTTTTTTCATTGCAATTACGGAGCTGGCAAGCTACTGCCCTGCCCCCCCCTTTTGTCCTCTTTTCTTTCCCTAATTTTCCTGGGCAGGCAACCAAGCCCTTTCCAATCAATCTGTGTTATAGGGGAACCTTTTCTATGAGGTCACATAAGCTCTTCTTATGGAGTAGTAAGACCATTGCATTTTCTTGCCCTCCCCTCTATTTTCCTTACCCAAGTTTAGATCCGACCCTTCTTGGTGTGGGATCAAGTGGCCACCCCTCCTGGAGACCTTACGTCACATGCAGCATGCATGCGACATTGGCCCCCAATATTTTCCACTTCTTTTTCTCTCCCTCCTTCTCCTGAAATACAGGTTCAACTTGAAGCTGTCCCCCCCCGGATTAATAATGAGGACGTTTCTTTCTTGGCCGCATGCTTCGTGTTCCACAAAGGCAAACTCTACTGTCTTCCCCCCCCACTTCCATTCACTCATGACCTTTCATGGTAACAACATATTTTTTTGCCAATGGAAACACTGTCTGGTCAACTCTGCCCCCCTTTTCTTTTTTTCTTTCCTACCTGTCAACACCATTTTCACGTGTCCCCCTTTAATTGACACATCGGAATCTGCCAAGCCTAAATTCCTCGCATCTATTTTTTTTCCTCCACTGGACTTCGTCCTGCAGGGGCTGTAGAAAATGTCATTCTAATGCCCCCCCCCCCCAAAGTGTGGCAATATTCCTGATGTATATTGCTCTGGGTCATTTTTCCCTCTTTTTTTTTTCTCTAGCAGCTAGCATAAGTATAGTAAGTCTGCTCTATTCCTTTTCCAACATCACTCTTGACTTGCATTTTTGTTCACATCAGTTACTCTCTCTCTCCAGAGAAGGCTTGGCCATGATCTTCCCTCCCTTTCAGACCCTGCCGCCAAAGCATACTCCAACATGGAATCCCAATACAGCTTGACGGCCCGTTGGTCCACCTTTCCTTTCCCCTGAGCTCGAGGATCCAAAACAGGTTTTATGCATCTTTTTTTTCCTCCCTCCAGATGTGCAAATCTCCTTCAGGAGCAATGTCTTGTCCCCCCCTCCCTTTGTCCACAAGGATCTGGAGACAGTTCCTCCCTTTTGGCAATCGAGGGGTCTCTTTTGGCCCCATGCACATATAGTGTGGGTTTTCTTCTTTGCGCCCATTGCTTACAGTGAGTTTCTTGGCGAAGGTGTGGCCCCTTTTTTTTTCCTTTTCAAGCCACTGCAATTACTAAGACATCTAAGACTAGGTGTCAACCGTCCCTTTCTTTTCCTCCTCCTCATTGTTTTCTCCGTTCGGCTACACTCTTTTTTTTTCTTTCTTTTCCTTGTCTCAGTGTCTCCCTCACCGGGGTCTCTAAGTTCAACTTTTTAATGTCTTCCTCCTTCATTCTCTTCAATATGCTGCCACCCCCCTCGACCAATTATTGGATTCCTTCTCTCACCAAACTTTTCCGGCTTCTGTTTCCACTAGTCTTTTCCCCCCTAAATCATGCATGACGTTTTTTTTCCTGAATGATTGCCTTTTTTTTTTGTTGGCTGTATGTTCCTGCAGAAAAAACATGGTTATTCAGGCTCCCCTCCTCCCCTTCCTTTCTCCCCCCCTCTGGATTAAGCAGAGGGTTTTTCCCCCCGACGTAAGATATTTTCCCGTATGGAGTCAGGCTTTTTACGACCCCTCTTTAACCGGCAGGCGCCCCGTGAATTCCTTTTTGCACTTAGCTCTGCAACCGTTTCTCTTTTTCCCTTAGCTCTATAGTCTGAGGTTTCTATAGCAAGTCCTGCAAGTCCGATCAACGTAAATATTTTTGCTTCTCCCTCTCGCGCTTCTTTTCCACAAGGTCCCCCTCTTCTCAATATACAGCCAAGGAATCTTTAAACACTTTTTGTTTTCCGGAGTGGAAGTCTTTCTATTACACAATCCCCTTTTCCCCCCCTGGGAGTCTGGACTCGAGAAATAGTAAACACTATTTAGGACATGTCTTCGTTTCTTGTCAATTCCCCAGGACCTGGGACACTGGTGAAAGTTCAACACCATGTTTTTACAAGGGTAGTACCTTTGGGACAGAGTTGCGCCCATTACCCTTGGTACCCTCTGGTTGGTACATTTTTGTCCTGACACAAGTCCTTTCTCAGTGGATGGCTCCCCTTAGAGTGACTTTGGGGACACGCTTTTTCCCCTCCAAGAGAGGCTAACCTAGGAAATTCGGTTCCCATGGTTGTTACAGATGAAAGGCCCAGGGTCTTTTCTTCCAAAGACTTTCCACTTTTTCCCCCCTGTTGGGGCCAATGGCTTCGGCTGCATGTGACGTATGTAAGTAATGTTCTTCCCCTTTTGTGGGCCACTTGATCCCACATCATAGGTTTAGAGTGTCTTGCTCTTACTTTTTTCCGTCAAGTTTCAGACACTGCTTTTCACGAGCTTATGTGATTAGGTAACCAGTAGATCGGGCTAAGTGCACCTCTTTCTTGGTCATGACTAGAGTAGTCATATTTCCATGACCTTCTGTCCAATCAACTCCCCTTTTCTTTTCTATGTGCAGTAGCTTGCAGGTTGGTCATTCTCATGATTCTTTTAAGAAACTGCAATTGACTGGCCATAGTTCGTTCTTCATGAGCAGGTGTTAATTGACTGAATTTTTCCCTTTTTTCCTTTTGTCCTTCCCCGTTCTATTTTATCATGAGCCCACCAACAAGTGCTCATGTGGCTTTTCCCTTTTTTTTGAACCCCCAAACACCCCCGATACCTTCTCCCTTTTTCCTTCCCTGTCCAGGATCACGGAGGACCCCCTTATGGGTTGTGACACGAAAAATTGGTGCCTTCGTTGACCAGGCGAGTACTACCCCCCCTTACCCCCCCCTCTTCCGTCTTCGTCCCCCCCCGTTGGAAGAAGGGTTCTTTTTATCTATAATTATATTCTTTTTTTTCTTATCTCAAAGGGCCCATCACCACCGGGAGCCACGACTGTGACGAGCCACATGAAATGTCCCCACTCCTTTCTCGTCCCTTTCTGCCCGGTATCCCCACCCTGCTACCCTAGGCGTCCTGGTCTATTCTGGAAGTACCACCCCACAGGGGGCACAATTCGCTTTTTCTCTCTTTCGCCTACCTGTTCTTGAATGTTATAGGCCCGCTGTACATCTCCATCTGTTGTGTTCGTTTTTTCTTCTGGGACTGAATGGCTTCGATCTCCTTAAGTTGAACTTTGTGGATATTTCATCTTCCCTCCCCTTTTCTCCTCCCTATTGAGCATGGTCACGACCTCGCCAGTTTCATTTTTTTTTCTCCTTGGAACAGCCCCCAACACCGTTTTCTTTTTCGTGTGCACAGGGAAACCCCCCTCTTCCTCCCCCCTCCTCCAGTTGTTTTTTTTGTGAGATTTGTTTACCCACGCACGCCATGGCATGGGTGGGTTGGCTTGTCCAAGGTCGCTATTCCCTTTTTCCTTCTTTCTCTTTTCCCGACCATGCTAAATATGCTGGACTAGGCACTTCATTTCTTCCAAGTCAACTTAAGTAGCTTTATGGTCCTTTTCACATGCAGTCCCATGGGAGTTACTCTCTCCTCTTCCCTTGTCTGGATCAAAAATTTGCGGCCTCTAACATTCCCCTTTCATGCCCAAACGATTGTGCCCCCTGTTCTTCATTAGACAACCACAAACTTCTTTCCTTTTTTTTTTGAGAGAGGGCGCAAATGGCACGGAGAAGTGTTCTTGGGGGGGTCTTTTTATTTTTTCTCTTTTTTTTTTTTCTCCCCCCTTGTGGGTGGCTTGTGGGCCTGGGAGATCACCCTCTTTGGTTGCAAAAAATAATATATATATCTTCTTCTCCAACGGGGGGGGACTCCAATTCCTTTTTTTTTCCCCTTTTGGTCGTAAATCGCCTGGTCAAATGAAAAGAGTTTCCAATTAGTGTTGATCCCAGTGGCCCATAAGATGTGTACTCTTCTTTCATTCCTTTTCTCTTTCTTTTCTGTAGTGGGATCGGTATCGGGGTTGGGAGCAACTTTCTCCCATCCAGCTAAGGGATATGAGCATAGTTGGTGGGATGCTCCTTCTCCCTTTTCTCCCTGACAAAAGGCCCACCTGCGATCTCTCCCACTTCAGTTTTCCCTTGAGGTACCATTGGTGGTTACCACACTGTATGCTCATGCCACCTCTCCCTCCCCCCCCCTTCCTTTTCTGGCAAGTACTGAACATCTCAATCTTGATCAGATGTAGCAGTTTCTTTTTTCCCAAGCCCAAGACATCATGACTACTGACCAATCACTCTGGGTTAGAGGTGCACTTCTCCCTCGCCCTTCCTTCTGGTCACATAAGCTCCTTCCTTCCGTGTCAGACACCATGCCCCACGACATGGGAGCTCCTTACATCTTCCTTCGCTAGAGTGTTTTTTTCCTTTTCCCCCACAACTGCTGTTTTATTGTCCCCCTCAAATGACTGACCTCTCTCTTACCACAGAGTGTCAACTATGTTGAACATGCTTTTCTCCTAAATACAGGTTCAAACTGGCCGCGTACCCCTTTCTTCCTGAGTCCTCATGCGTGCTATGACTGTCACATGCCGCGTTTTCCCTCTAAAATGGAAGCCATCCACTTTGTAACCATCCATGGTCCCCCCCTCTTTTCCCTTTACCCCTTGTTCATGGCGCAGTTGACAACAATGCCAATGGCCTGTACCGGTGTGAAATTTCACCAGTCCATGTTCCCTTCCTTCTTTCTTGAGCCTCTGCCAGACTAAGTTTTCCCAGCATATAGGTTGACTTCTTTTCCCCTGGACTTCGTGCGCGCAGGGGCGGGTCGATGTCATTCTACTGCCAATCTACTCCTCTTGCCCCCCTTTGCCCCCTATTCCTGGCTGTATATTTTCAGAAGGTCTATGGACCTCTGTTCGCAGCTAGCTAAGTATTAGATCCCTAACTTCATCACTCTTTGAGTGCTCTTCTCTTTGTTCCTTCTCTCTCTTCCGGGGTCTTTAAATCCTTAGACAACAGAGCAAGTCTTTCTTTTTACTCTATAATTCCAATGACTGTCTTCTGTCATGCCTCTTTCCTTACAAAGAATCTGATCCTGGAACATTACTCTGAAACGTTTTCCTTGCTTTTTTTTTGAACAAGGCTGGCTCCTTTTTTGGAGAGTTTTATTCCTCATGCAGGGAACCTGACCCCCCGATGTGCAAATCATGCAAATCAGGATCTCCCTTAGTCTTGTAGCATGTGTACACAAGGCTTTTTTTGTTTGGTGATTTGATGCCTCGAGGAAGCCACTTCCTTGTCTCTTTTCCTCCCCCCCCTATAGTGTGGCGCCTCTTTCTCTAATATTCATTGCTTACACGTGTGCGTTTCTCCTCGTGAGGGATGTTTTTTCACTCTATAAGACTAGGTGGAGCGAACAGGATTTGTCCCTCTCTCTTCTTTTTTCTCTCTCTTTCACATCGTTCGGCTCCCTCTAGATTCTTAGTAATTGAGTGGGACTTGTCTCCATTTTCTCCTTTTAATGGTCCTCCTCACTGTAAGCAATGGCTCACTTTCATGGGGCCCCCATCGCACATATTGGCTTACTCGATTGCACCCCCCTTCCCTCGGCATGTTTTCCCCTTCTCCCCTCTCCATGGCCGAGTTTAACGCCATTGCTCCCGCCTTTTATTGCTTCCCTGCAGGAAAACTTTTTTCTTTGTCACCCCCTCGAGCATCATGTGCCAGACAGTTCCTCCCCCTCCCCTTTTTTTCCCCCACTGGAATCACTACTTTCAGCTTTTTCTCCCTTTTTGCACTTAACACAATCGTCCCCTTCCCGCTCACCTTAAGTGATTCTAGCGCACTCGTTTCTCTCAAGGGATTTAACCTCTGCGCTATAGTCTGAGGTGCACCCCCCCGCGTGATGAAGGATATCTTTCCCTCCTTCCAATGGTTGCTTCTCCTTTCTTTTCTTAGTACCACGCACCACAGGGTCCCCTCCATATACAGCAAGGAATCTCCCACTTGTTGTTGCAAGAGTCTTAGGATTTGCTTCTTACTGACATCCCCTGCAGGACGCCGTCCTTTGATAAGCAAATCTTCCCCCTCTTTTTCCTGTAGTCTTGGCAGATCCAGATGTTTCAATTTCTTTTTTTTCCTTTGACGTCACCCCTGGTGTTGACAAGGGTTCTTCCCTTTTTGCCTCTTTTTGCCCCAGGACGTCTCCTCTTTTTCCCTGGATTTTTTAACCTCCTTTTCTGAAGTTGAACTTGCTGGCTACATTTCTCTTTTCGGCATAGATGCCACTCCTTTTCCTTCCTTTCTCTTCCTCAGAGGGACATCCTTTTTTCTTTCCAGTTGCCCACTTTGGCTGTCTACTTCAAGTTGTTCAACAGAGTTGACACTCTGTTGGGCCCCTTTTCTCTATTTGAAGTATGTCAGTCATGTCCCAGACTTTTTTTGGGCAACTTGATCCCACACCATTCTTGCTCTTACAATTGGTCAGGATCTCCCCCTCCTACGTTAAGTTCAGACACTGCATGGGGTTTTCCTCCCTTTTCTGTTACCTCGGAGGAACACAAGTAGTCATAGGGCCCCCCTTCCCACCCAGATGATTGGTATTTCTTCTCTTTTTTTTTTTTGGCGGCCCATGACATTCTTTCCAATCACACTTTTCCAGTGTTGTTCATATGGGGAAGTAGATTTCCCCTTTTCTGTTGGCAATTCTTCCTCTTTTCCCCCGTTGAAGCAATTGCAATGCTGGCCCTTTTTCTCCTGTCTGCTTTTTTTATGAAGTGGTCAATTTTAAGGGGGCCTGTCTTTTTCTCCCTTACGCATAAACACCCCTCCTTTTTTTCCACTTAGACTGGATGCTGTCGGCTTTTTTTTCCCCCCCACTCTCTCTCCACTCCGCCTTTCCCTGATGGCTTTTATTGAAGCAATAGATTCCCCCCTCTTTTTCTGGACACTGTCCCCTCCTTTGATTTATGTAACCTGCAATCTTTTTCCCCCTTTCAGCTCAACTTACCCCCTCTTTCTTTTTCAACCCGGTGGAGAGTTTATATTTCTTTTTTTTTTTCTGGGGGCTGCTATATTGTTGTATGCTCTTTATCTCCCAGGGCCTCTTGTGTGTCCTGCATTTTCCCCGTACTGTGACGAGCCAATATTTGTCCTCCTCCACCCTTCGTTCTTTGCTGCCAGTCTCCCCCACCAAGCTTCGTTGCTTACTCTTTGTGGTTATTAATGTTACGACCGGGTTGCACAATTCGCTTTTTAGTCCCTGACGCCGCAGCGTTCTCTCCTGTTCCATTTGTGATCAAGCCTTTTTTTTCGAGTAACTACCATTTTTTCCCGTGCTTCTCGATATCGTGACTTACTTCCCCTGTAGTCCCCTGCACTCCGAAATAATTTGAGCATGGTCTTTCAATTCTTTGGAGCCCACCAGTTTTGACAACCCCTCTCCGCTTTTTTTTTTTTCCCCCAAGAACTCTCTCTCTTTCCCTCCCTTTTTTCTTTTTTTGATTGCTCGGTGCACACGCCTTGCTGTCCCAAGCTCTATGTCACTACTTGGACGAAGTCTTCTCCCCATATGCGTCGGACTAGGCAACTTCAGGGGGCCTTTAATTCCCCTACAAAGTCACTTAAGTTTTCTTTTCTTATCTATACAGGGATCGAAGCCCTTTCGTGAATCAGAGCATACGTTGGTCAGGCTCGGGGCTATCAAATTCAATCTCTTCTTCTTTCCTTTTCTTCTCCTCATGTTACACAATGTTAGGTGGGTTTTCCCCCTCCCCCC
>Ga0179593_1506764_pt1 | contig 10648 bp, 12 predicted proteins | sample CZODoug2_1_08_16_FD_185931 | JGI IMG/M metagenome (GOLD analysis project Ga0179593, IMG submission 185931) | Vadose zone soil fungal communities from Angelo Coast Range Reserve, California, USA - CZODoug2_1_08_16fungal (PacBio error correction) | ecosystem: Environmental > Terrestrial > Soil >... | reverse complement strand
AATCGCGCACTTATTCTAATCGACGAGGCAAGAGGAGGATGTCCCCCATTTTTAATGCCCCCATTCTCTTTTCCCTTCTTTCCTTTTCTTTTTTTCCTGCTACGTTGTTGCTGGTAGCGAGAAGTTCTTAGAAATTAACCGTGTCGGAGAGTTTTTGTACCCGCACCTTTCGCGTAAAATTTTCACTCATTCCCCCCCTTCGTACACTGACATCTTCCGACCCCCCCCTTAAGGGTTCAAACCTACATGACAGACAAATCTATCTGTAAGCCTCCCAAACTCTCTGTTCTACAAAGAACTGATAGATCATAATAGTATACCAATTCCAACGTGGGGGTCTCTGAAGAAACATAGAGCCATGTTTCCATTCTTTCCGGCTGAGCCCTCCGAATACCCCGACCGATGCAGCATTCTGACACGAATACAAACCCCCACCACACCCCAAAACAGGAGCCACCCAGTCCCCCCAAAAGGCGCCCAAACGAACAACGACCCCCCCCACACGAACAACACACCCCCCCCCCCCCCGCCCCCCCCTCCCCGCCCCCCCCCTCCCCCCCATACCCCAGCTCTTTTTCGCCATACGAGTTATGATTGTCTACTGAAACGCTGCTCTGATTCCGGCATTTGTTTGTCGCTTGGCAGGTACTCTTCCAAAAACAAGCCTAAAAATCGGTTTCCCTTCGTGGTTTAAGGTTCCCAAAGCGAAGTTCCCTGCAGTTGTTTTTGGTTTTTTTTTTTTTTTTCTTTGTTTTTTTTTTAAGCCTTGATGTTGTGCTTTGACTTATTTATTCATGACTTCCCCCATGAGGATGGAATGTAGTCCACCATTTTGCGTCTACTTCATGTTTAACTCGGTTTGACGTCCCCCCTCGATGACTATGTCTCCATGAACCATTACCGCCCTTCTATCCATCTGGCTGCTCCCCATATCTGTTGGCCAAATCTTCCCGAGTAGCCGTTACTTCTGCGCCCCCCCCCCTTTCCTATTCGTTTAGAAGAAGAACTGAATCATGTACCCGAAAGATCCAATACTATGACTAGCATTTAGTATCAATCGCCTTCGGGCCCCCTTAATATCGACTTTGCCGCGCTTTTTTGAGCCCGACGAAAGTTTAGCTGGATGCTTTTTCCCTACTTTTTTCCCTTCTCGCTTTTCATCGCTTACCCCTCCTTCAAGCCTCTACCCGATACGGATCGACGGGCCCCACCAATTCGACACCGCTTCCGTTCGAGGAATTGTTCTGAGATGTGGGTGTTCTTATGATCGCTCTCCTCCCTGACTCACGCTGATGCTGAGGGCGTTTCCAAGGACCTCCTACCACTCCTCTCCTCAGACCCATGACGAATTTTTAGATCCCCCCCCTACCTCAGGTTTTCTTCGGACGTTTTTCCTAGACCCCACACTCCATCGCCTCCTACAGCGTCTACTTACGTTTTCCCCTTTATTTCCCAGAAGTAGACGTGAAGTCTGGCACTCTCTTGCGTTTTGAGTTGAGTGAGCCTGAAGAGATGAAGTCACCGGCCTTACTTTCCATTTCCCGACACCTTCATGTTCGTATTCCAGATGGAAGAAGCTCTTTTTTCATCGTCTCCCGCCCCATTCCCCCCCCTTCCATACGAGAGCAGGCCAGGGCTCAGCACTTTTCTGCGATTGCCCCCGTCTGCTCACCTGACGACTCATAGTCCCGTTTGACACATAGAGTGAAATTGTTTCTTTACAGATTAGAGTTCATAGGCTCCTCTTCCCGGACTCTCCCTATAAACCCCCATCTCATCCCTCACCTCTAAAAGACTTAGTCCACTTTCCTGCTTTTCTTAGTTCCGAGGCCGTAGAAGGGTGTTTTGCCCTTTTCCCCTTACATCATAGGTACCCCCCCCCTTTTACGAAAGTTTTACCTCTTATAGCGAACTTGTGACACCAGCTCGTCGTGGCTAGTAGAAATTATTTTTACCACTGAGCTTTCCCCCTGAAAATGAGAAGCCACTTTCTTCCCCCGCGTCTCGCGATGTATCAATTTCCGTCTCAATGTTTCCTCCATTTGAAGATGCGCGAATCACCGGCTTTCTTACCCCCTGCGAAAGCTGAGTATCGAGTAGTCGCAATTTTTACCAAGAGATCCCTTCTTCTTTGGCTCTAGTTCTTGTTGAGTCCCCCCTATGCGCTTGACATCAGGCTCGCCGCCGCTACCTAGCCGACACGAAGGTCAGTTCATCTATTCGATATCGAATCAGTTTATTTTGACATAGACCCCACGATTAGAGCCAGACCCTTATTCTCGACGTTTTGAGTTCGTCTCGCGTTTGTACCCTAGAACCTCCCCTGGCGAATCTGCCGTCTCTAGTTCCTGGGACTTTGAAGAGACGGACCTACCCCTGACCAGACCCCTCTTCCCCCTAAGCCCTCTATCCCTCCGGACGATTACGTATAAAGCATTTCAGCGTGAAGGCAGGTACGCCATCATTTTCATAAATTCCGGCCAGCGCCCGTTCCTTTCTTTTTATGCGAATTCATGCCTATATTGCCGTTTTTCTCTCCCCTCGCCAGAAGAGTGAAGAACACAGATGTGAACATGTAGGCGTTCCTTTTTGCTCCCCCCCCCCCGCACTCGTTGCCGGCCCTTCTATAACCGCGTTTTCGCGCGCGAACTGGACGCCCTCTCAATGACTCTCTTTCAATCTCCCTCAGTTGTTTATGCATTCGGATCCATCGCGCGTGCCGCGGATTTTCTCTGCCGACGCTCTTCTCCTGTTTATCTCGTTAGCAGGCCGCGTATTCTTCCCAATACTTTCCAGGCCGCCAGTTCCCCCCCCCGGCGTTCCTTTTATTCGCTAGCCTGCTTCCTCTTTCCCTTCAAGGAAAGTAAGTGCAATGCCTACATTTTCTCTCCCCCTCCTTTTACCCCTCACTTTGAATCCCCTATGGCGAAGCACTTTCCCCACCAATCATAATTTTCCCCCTTACTCTTTTCGCAGTAGCTAGGGCGAGCCCTGCGCTTCGAATCTGCCTCACTTTCATAGACGGTCCCCAGCGCCAAGAGCCCTCCGAGGTTCCTTTTCACCGAGACGAAGTCCTGTCCCCCCCGAGAGCATGAAATAGCAACCCGCGAATGGTTTTCCCAGTTTTTCCTTTACAGCGCCCCTCGCGATACTTCTTCGTGCTCTCTTTTCCCTTCCGCTCTCTCTTCAGGGGCTACACTGGCCCCTCAGAAGAGACGACTGTAGCTCTTAGCCGACTCCGCTATCTCTCCCGGCCGCGCCCTCAGCACCATTGATCTTGAGCTAACCCATATTCAAGTAGCCGTTTGACACAATGCAATTGATCTCGGAATTCCCCTCCCTCGCTGATCGCGATATGCGAGTCTGACTGAAATAAGACAAGAAAGAGCCGCGGCCATTACCCGCGCCCATCCCCCCGACCCTCCCTTCGATCGCGTTCCGTCTTGTCCGAGAAAAAGGAAAGCAGACCGCATCCTCAACGTAAACAAGCCCTTGTTTTCTGACTTTTCTTTTCGATTGACTATTTTTCGATCTTTCGCTCGTTTGGCATTTTTCCTGAAAGGCCTCCTCATCCACCAACCAGAAGGTTAAATTTTGTAACCCCGCTCCGTGATGATTGTTCTACTCCTCAGCACTTGACAACTCTCCGAAAATGGCTCGCCCTGAGCCTCTCCTGTCTTAGGTCTCCATTTAGTCCTTCTAGCCTCTGAAATAGATATTCCCCTCGGCCTCCCCCTACTAACCTTCCGGGCTCAATGAAACTAATGCCGAGGTTTTCCTCACTCCCTCGGCCGCACCTCCTTCGTCCCTCCGCCTTTAAGCAGACCCGGGTACAACAACGCCGCCGTTTTCCTCATTTGTTAAGACTTCCGCGGACCTGGGATTCATCCTGCTGTCTACTGCTAGGTTTCCCAACTACCCGACCTAAAAAAGATCTCTGAAGATGAGCGACCTCAAAATCGCTCAAGAATAGGATATAGTTTTTGTTTTTCTCCTCTATCTTATCTGGATTCCCCCCCCCTACCATATTTCGAAGATTAGTTCTCATCTGATTAGACGCGCAACTTAGACCGCCCTCCTCCCCCAATGCCGACTCCCCCCTACTCCTGAGTTTTTGTTTTTTCCTTTTCTGAAACAGGACTTGCTATTGTGTTTCGAACATACTATGAACCTCGCCTTGATATGCACGTCTCCATAGCCCCCCCACTTGTTTCAGAACGATCTCGTCCCAAGAATCGTGCTTTTTCCGGCGTCCCCACCGCAGCGGCTTCTCTCTCAAATGCGCCCGGTCAATAGTCAGGCTATTACGATCTCTTCCCCTTTTTTCTGTTATAGGATTAAAGAGTAGTTGGCCTCTCTTTTTTTTAGATTCTCCCCGTTATGATGAGATGCTTTTTAAACCCCTGCACCCCGGATTTTTTCCCCCAACAGATATTTGGGGCACTCCGCACGCCTTTTGTTAGTCTTTTTCTTAGCGCATTTTTGGTCCCCGAACAACTCATCCGATTTTTTTTTACTCCGGTTTTGCCCCTTTCTTTCTTCCCGCTCGGACAAATCAGGCATTTATTCCCCCTCCCCCTATCCAGACAGCCCGATAGTCGAAAATGCTACCGAACAATCTCCCCCACTCCGTAGCCCCTGCGCACCATTCCGTGGATCCACCATAAGTGTTTTTTTCTTTTTTTCGTTCTCTCTTTACTCCCTTAACCACCAGCGTTCCACAGACCTTCCGTCGATTTTTAGGAATTACCCCCTACCACTTCCCATAACCCTACCGAGTTTCGTATACCAATTTTTTTCTCACCTGAGGGGTTCTTCCCTCGAAGTATAGGGTTTTGATTTTGCCGTACCCTTTCGCATCCGGTCCTGGTGCTGCTGTGCCTCGTGCACATCAGATGAAAGACATTTCCCGATTTTTTTTTCCTCCAATGTTTTTCGTCCCGATCCTCTGGGATAATATCCCGTGCTGAGCGTTTGTAAAAAGTCTCTTTTTTTTCTTGCCGCTCATAGTTGTACTGTGTGTTCCCTTCGGCGGTGGCGCGAATCCTGTCAGTGAATAGTTCTTCTTTGTAGTGCAACCCTCACAGACGAAGAGTTATGACCCCTCCACCTAACAAAGAGGTATGAGTTTACCCACCCCCTCTTTTTCGCACCCTCCTGACACTGTAAAAAAAGCACGGCGAGAAACCACCCCGATTTCCACCCACTTTGCTACTAGCAGAGAAGCTGAAAAAATGCTCCATTATCTCGTCCTACTTTCCTCTACCCGTTGTGTTGTGCTTTTTTTTTTTTTTTTTTTTTTTTTTTTTTTTTTTTTGCAGATCTTTGTCCCGTCTTTCTTGCCCGGCTTTTCGAGGAAAGTAGAAACGACGATGTTGTAATTTTTGTCTATGCCCGTCGGTCTTGTTTCTTTTTCGATCGAGAATTGGCCTCCCTTCATCCTTCGGAGGTTGACTCCCCTTGTGTCTAGGTCTAATAACAGTTCCCCCATGTATTTTTTTCCCCCCGCCCCCCCCTCCCGAAGGGCGCACCTCAACTTCCCTTACCATATTGAGCAACGATATGTTTGATTTGTTCTATCATATATATCCCCCCAGATTCCTGCGGTCTTTTCGATTGTCGCAACCCTCCTCCATTTCATCTGCTTCGTCCGACTCCCTTCTCATCCAGCCTTTATGCGACCTTTCCCTTCCCATTTCACCACCTCTCTTTAACTTGTACTTTCCGGTGCAATTTGCCGATGAACTTTTCTTTTGACGCTGTTGTCGATGTCTCGGATTAATTTTTTTCCAAAACTCCCACTTCCCTCTTGTTTCCGATCGCGTTTCTGAGCAGTGAGATCTTTCCCTCCCCCCTTCGTTGTAGAGGAGTTACGCGGTGTTTTTCGCTGTCGCGCGTCATTGTTCCCCCCCCTGTCTTCTTCCCCCTGGCATCGCTCGGCCATTCTTCTACCTTCTTCGACGCGATTGAAACCGTCTTCCCCCTCTCCTGCGGTATCTTTTTTTTTGGTTTCTTTTTTTTTTTTTTTTTTTTTTTTGTTTTGCTTTTTTTTCTGCTTTGTTGTGTGTTGGTTGTTTTGGTTTTTTGGGTGCCCATGTATCCCCCCTCGCCCTTTTTCCTAACTTCTTCCCGCCGCCTCCCATCTCTTTTTGCCCCAACATCCGGTTCCTCGTTTACGGCAGTCCTCTTTTCTCTCGTCTTCCTAGCGCCTGCCGCCTCATTTTCCGTCTCCCGTCAAACTACTACGTGAGACAGACTAGGATTTCGCGTCTTTTTTTTTTTTTTTTTTTTTTTTTTTTTCTTTTTTTTCTTCCTTTTCTTTTTTTTTTTTTTGTTTACTTTGTGTTTTTGTTTTCCCCTTTCACGCGCCATTAATCGATGCCCCCCGCCTGCGTTTTCCTCCCTTTTTTTTCGACGCCCGTTTACATTCCTTGGGCATAGTCTTTTAAAATCCTCAGCCTGGCACATATCTTGATCGCGGCGATTTAAAGCCGACGACGCCCTCCGTGTCGTCCGGTCCCCACATTTCTCCCCGATTAGCCGCCATTGGTACACGAGCTGATGAGAAACGGTCCCCTGTTTTTGCTTATTCTACCGTCGAGGTAGGGCCGCTCCTGGCCTACGAACCTCCCTCGCTCCCTCCCTCCTCTAGCGCCCCCTATTTTTGTTTCTAGAAAGTCGAATCGTTTTTTCGCCGCTCACTAGCCAAGATACATCTCCCATAGATGTCGCTTTTTCCACTTTCCTTTTGCCAGCCCGCGTTGCGAATTTCCCCGGATTTCTAGAGCGTGCGCCTCTATTTTTCTCCCTCGCCCAGCTTCATAGCTAATGAGTGTTTTAATGCCCGATGTTTTTTTTTGTATGCCTGTGATTTATTCTATGCCGTTTGCTTGTTCATATAGTTTTTACACTCTACCTATGTCTCTGGCTTTACCGGCCAGTTCTCAATTTTTTTCCGGCCATTTTGTGGGATGTTTAGATATGTTCTTAATGTCATCCGGTTTTTGTTGATATATTCCTCGAGATAGGTTGGACCGTTTTTTTTTGTGTAGTTGATTGGATGTTTCACTTCCGCCGGCCACCCTATGCCCGACTATACCTCTCTTCCTTTTTTTGTTTCCTGTGATTTCCCGCTCAGTTTCTCCTCCTTTGCATGTTTCCGCCAGACCTCGCATGCACCGCCGCCCCGTAGATTGACCACTTTTTTCTTTGCCCGCTGTAGCCCCAGCTAATTCTAGCCGATCATGTGGAGTATCGGCATTTCAGAATCACGTCGGCGCTCGCTCTTGAGTGCCGAGGAATTTTCCACCCCCGCAAACTCCAATTTTACTTTTATCCCATTTACTGCAAATATGTCAACTCATGTTTTGCCTTCCCCTTCCTCAGTTCTATCTTCTTTCTACAAGGCGATCAAGAGTCGGTCCTGATGATTTCTGCGCAGCCGTTGGACCTTGAGCCTCTGCACGTGGGAGCGGCCCACTTATATCGTCCCCGTCCAGCTGCGCCCCCCGGATTTCCCGCCTTGATCGCTGTATCTCTACAGCAGCCCCTTCGCTAGTTTACCCTCGATACGTGTAGTCGGACCCTCCTTCCCTTCCTGGCCCTTTCGTATCTTTTTTTAACGGAACCCGGATTCCATCTGCGGCTCGATTTCCGCGAGGACTTTGTCGACACATAGCGCGGATTACCTCCCCTAATAAATGCCAAGAAGACCGAAGTATCCCCCCCTTGAGGTGCGTCGCTACACTTAACGCCTTATTTCATTCATCCTAGTCTGGCAAGTCCTCCCCGCTTCATTCATTTTCTGGTAATGCGGTACCGTCAGACATCAAGGACAACCGGGCAAACCAGCCTTTTCTCTTTTAACTGTTACAGCCGCAACCGTCAGTGACCCTGCGACCCAAATCGCTCGGACTTCCGATAACCGAAACTCTTTCTCGACTCCACTCAACTAGAAAGTTAAGAGAGACCTCACGATAGTACCCTAATCCGTCTTGATCTTGATGAGAGATTTTATCGATAAGTGCGCATGACTTCGCTCTAGCTCCCCCTTCTTCTCCTTTTAACTCGATTGCCCCCTAAATAGACCCGGTTTCCAGTTCCCCCCTTTTTTTCTATTCGACTGCGTGCAGGTCTTCCCCACCTCCATTACCTGCACCCCCCATGTCTTGCCTTTAGTTATTTAGCCCACACCTCCCTGAAACCTGGAGAACGGTGTTTCCAGTATGGACGCCACCTAATTCCTTCTCCCCGCTCGTCGTCGATTCTCTATATAATGATAAGAGAGAATTTCCTTTTGAGCCTATGTTCTATATTATCTTTTTTCAGCCCGCGCCTGCAAGCGATGCTCGCTCCTCGTTAGGTTTTTACTAGTACTCACCCACGAAGTTTTCCCGTCGAGCCCCCAGTACCACCAAATACATCTTTGCCCAGATTTACCTGGCACTTTTGGTTCTGACGATACCCCCGACGATCCTCCCCCCGTCTTTCCAGGCTTTTGCCAAGGGGACTTGGCTCGAGTTTTACGGCGCTCCTGCTATACGTCTCAAATGTTCCAGGCTCACAAAAACTCAGCGCCCCCCCCCCCATCAGAGACTGGCGCAGGGTCTGAAGCCGTTTCTATCCCTTATACCGAATCAGGAAAGCATTTTTTTAACACAGTACCGGTCCCCGAAAATACACCTAGGACCCCCTTGCCTTTGTCGAATTTCCCGCCTCCATTGACTGATTTAGACCCACGTGGCCGCATGAGCTGCCGATACTTTTCACCATGTCCTCCCCCTTGTCCCCCACCGGCGCCAATTTAACTTCTTACACCAGGCATCAAATCGGTTTCCAACTTCGTCGGCGGCTTTTCTACGGTGAAGAGAAAACCCTGCAATTCCCCCTCAAGCCCCTATAATACTCGGCCCAACCCCCCCTCTTGCTAGATGTTGCTTTAATGAGATTTTTCTCGGCGCTCCCGTGCCCCCCAGGCAGAGCCCCGACCCCCGCGTTACCACACTGTCACCGTTTTCTCTGTGGCCCCTTTCCATGGTTGATTTGCTCATCCTCTCCCATTTGCCTGTCATTATGAAAACTCCCGCCTGGCTTTTAGAAATAGCGAGGCTAGGTACATTTGCGTCCTCCGATGACACATCTTCCTTCCTCGCCTGGCCCTACTACGAACATTTTTCCCTTACCTTCTTCTCATGAAGATGTGAGTTTTCACTACTACTGGCCGAACTATCCTTTGCCCGTTTGTCGTAGTGTCTTTCGCACCCCGCGTCTCCAACTTCATTGCGAGACTTTTCCCTCTCCATTGTCGAACCAAACGAGGTGTGTTTTTTTTTTTTCACGTTCAAAAGGACGAAAAACGCGAGTACTTCTGTGCGCGAAATCAAATAGATCCTAATCGGCTTTGAGTCCCTAGGCATTTCGGTAGTTTGCTCTTTCCCTCCCCCTCTAATTTGTACGAAATTTTTGCGTTTTCAATAACCTGCGCCACTCCCAATTGCCCCGACTACGCTACTTTTTTCGGAATTTTTTTGCCCCCCCCCTTATTGATTTTTAGCTTTTGGAATACTCTCTTTTTTCACGTGATGCAGCCGCCCCCCTTGAAGTGAGAATGTAGCGCAATTCTCTTGCCGTGCATGCAGCAACGCATCCCCTTCTCTTACAAATGTCCGATCGCCGAAAGCCCTCTTCCGAGCATGCTCTCTCACGTGACGCTTCTTTTTTTTCTGCCTCTCTTCCTTCTTTCCCCTTGATAGCCCTGGCACATCGAATGAGACTGCTTTTTTCCCCCATCTTAATGGAAACGAGCCCTCCGGCCCTTTTGCTTTCCCTCTAATCGGGGAGCCTTTCCTTTTTTCCTTTTCCGACGCCGGTATAGCCCCCAAAAACTTATCGTATGGCCGTTTTCTACTTTTGAACCCTTCATTAAGACGAACCCCCTTGCCGAGAAGCCCCCGATTACCCTTCCTTCCGTTCCCATTGTCTTTTGGAACACACACTATAAACCCGAACCTTCAAGACATTCGCGATCCCCCCCTGGTGGGCCGACTATACACCCACCCCCAATTTCAACAGATTCCTTCTGACAGTTTTGTTTGCAACATGCCCAAGAGACCCCTTCACATCCGCGACCCTAGTTCTTCCCTGTATACAAATTTCCTTTCCCCCTTCGGGAGAAAGATTCGCTTTTTTCATGTTTGTCTGGCAGAACTTTTTACGAGTGAGCTTTTGTCAGGTGTGAGGGGAGAGAACCTTCATATGTAGACATGATTTTACTCGTGTTTTCCACCGCACGTCCCGCAAAACGAGAAACGCTGCAGGGCCGGACTCGCTGATGAACGGTGTTTTTTTTTTTTGTTGTGTTTTCTTCGCGGCTGCCGGGCGTTGATTCCCACCTCCGATTTTTTTCCGCTCATAGTTTTTTTTCTTTTCGGTTCCCCCGGCTTTTCGTTGAATATAGGTAAGTGATCTTACGTAGTATTCCCTGGTCAGCGAAACAGTCTTGCTTAAACATACCCCCGACGTTTGATTAAGGTCACCCCACTTCTCGTCTTTCCTTCCCCCAGCCATGAACGCCCCTCCCTGCGTAGTCAAACGATTCTACCAACTTGTTCGCCCAAGACCAGCGTGTAATTAGACAACCTTCGCCAAG
>Ga0179593_1459532_pt1 | contig 10648 bp, 7 predicted proteins | sample CZODoug2_1_08_16_FD_185931 | JGI IMG/M metagenome (GOLD analysis project Ga0179593, IMG submission 185931) | Vadose zone soil fungal communities from Angelo Coast Range Reserve, California, USA - CZODoug2_1_08_16fungal (PacBio error correction) | ecosystem: Environmental > Terrestrial > Soil >... | reverse complement strand
ACCCCCTATGAAAACGTCCCTTTAACTCCCAGTAGCCCTTCCCCCAATCTTTTCTCAGCCAGGGTTGGTGCCGCAGACGTTCCGCAGTATCCTTGCTCTCCAGTCTGCACAAAATGGTCCCACTTCCTCACACCTCCGAACGTCTCCCATAGTCGGGCCATTGGTTCGCTTTCCCTTCCCGTACTTTCCAAAACAATCGTCAACAAATCTTTCGTCATTGTCAATCTAGTCTCGGAATCCCTCACCTCAGCTCGGTTGTTTGTGCGAATGGCACCCCCTTTTCTCTTTGCCCAGGGCGCCCTCCACCTTGCTCGCGAATTATCCCTAGTAGCATGCTTGTGGGAGCCCCCTAAATATCGAGAGATCGAGCACTTCGGATAGGCGGTTTTCCTCTGTTCATCGTCGTTTCCTCCATGCACTCCTCTTTCGGAGACCAAATATTCCTCGAAACGCGGCCGCGCAAGCTGCCCCGCGGGCGAACAGATAGGTAGCTTCCCCACTTTCCTCGACGAGTCTTCGAGAAAAGAACTTTTTTGCCTATCGTTCCCTCTCAACTTTTATGGGTCTTGATTGCGTGACCATTGTAAGACCCCTTGATCCGAGCAATTCAAGATGCGATTTCAGTTTTTGGTCGATGGTCTATTCTTGAAAGTCTCAGCCCTGCTAGTCTTTAATTGTAGATCCTCCCCCCCCGGAGGCGTTAGCCTGGATCCACCCCACCGCCTTCTAGCTTTAGGTTAATTCCCCCTTTCTTTCGAGGCCCTGCCCGTTGGCAGCATGTACGCTTGACCCATTTTGACCTCCGGATGAACGAACTGCGGAGGTGAGCAAAAGGTTGAGCCATCCCTATCAAATTCGTGCCCAGGCCTTTCTCAGCTGAATCCCTCCCCCGGTGCTCCACTCTAGCGGTAGAATTAATTATTCAATCGAGCTGCACCGAGAGCATTTGTGGTCATGTTATTCCGTGAATCATCCCTGAGCGGGCTCTTAAGGATCTGAAGGTCTTCTTCCGTAGTCTGTCGCGATAAGCTGAAGTTCTCCCAGCAGGGTCTAGTTGGGCTTTTCGAGATGAACTTGTCTTTCGTCTTGTAGCAACGGTAGTTTTATCTTCCCTGGGAGTCCTGATGGCCGCAGGTCCGAGAAGTTCGTCTTTACCGTGCCGGTGAATGCTTCTTCCGGGGCCTTGTCAATTCGCTAGTGAACTGACCCCATTATCTTGCTTCTTTTTTACTTATCCGCCATTGTCTTAACTAACCTGGGAGTTTGTTCCGCGCCCCCGAGTTTTTAGCAACCCGGGCGCCCGAACGCTTAAGGCCTTTCCCCCCCTGTCCTTATGGATTTGCTACCTCCTAACCTTCTTCGAACGGCTTTTTACGCTTTTGATAGGTCGTGATTCATTAAACCGGTTAGTGTGAGACTAGAGCCCCTCCTTTTAATGCTCAGCTTTTTGTCCCTCTCGCCCGTTTGCCTGGCTTTCCTTTAGCCTCCCCCCCTCTTTACTCGCTTCTTTCATTAGGAAGCTTTTTTTCTTTCGTTTCTTCATTCTATCTTTTCCTCCAAAGTTGTTTTTTGTTTCTTTTGAGTCTATCCTCCCGGCCTCACCATACAATACGCTCGGATCCCTTCCTAGGTCTAAGGCAAGTAGGTTGCCCCCGCCCTCTCTTTTTCACACGGGGCGCCCGTCGGCGTGCTCCATTAAACCGTCCCTGTAATCCGCGATCCCGCGACCCAGCCGGTTCTAGTCCTGTTTTCCCCCCTCTCAAATCAACCAGTCTTTCCGGGCCTCGGATCCTAAGTTCGCCCGGGCCAAGGGTTGGCGACCACCCCCCTCCAGAACATTTCTTTGGGCCAGCAGCCATTTTGCAGGATATGAAAGTTGTCCTCTCTCCCCATGTGACCGCCTTTCATCAAGCTTTTTACTTAGGACTGCATTAGCTGCCGACTCCCACACGGCCTGGTTTCCCCCGCTAACCCCCCTTTCGCAGAAAGAATTTGCCATCATCTCCTACACTTCCTTCCTTCCCCTTTCAACGTCACCCCTCTACTTCTCCCCCGCGAGACTTTATAGACCTTTCACTTCCGGCTTCTAACCGCTTTCCACCTATTTCGAGGTTCCCAGGGGAAGCTCCTTCATTGTCCTTCCTCTTACAAGCGGTTCGAGATAAAACGGGTCCTCCTTTTAGTTCCGGCGTGCATTCAGCTTATCGCCCGGTCTGTCGACACCTTTTATTTTAGGACGCATTGTTTCAATCCTTTGGCCCCTTGGTCAACCGTCGGCCGTGATGCACAGTTATAGAGACGTCTCTTTAATTCCCGAAAGCTGATTTCCAAGGAGGGCGCGATTTCGAGTTTGTATCCGCTCCGGGCTTTTATAACTCCTGCCTACTGTCTCGGAATGATCATTCCTAAGCCTGTCCTGTGCCCCAATTAGCCGCCCGTTACGGTCCCGCCTCGAACGGCATTTCCCTGACTACAAGGGCGCGCATTTTTTTTCCCCCCTCCCTTGTCTCGGGTGACTCCTCGGTCCAACTAGTGAGTTTGCCGCACGCTCACTGAGATGAAAAGGCCCGTCGAGCGTGTCATCTTCCCTCTGACCGAAGGAGTTTTCCTCTTTCCCGCGCTGGGCGCGCTTTTTTTGGTCTCCAGCGATGCATGGCGGATCCGACGGAGGACCGGGGCGGAAACAGGCCCTATCGCGAATTTTACCTTTCTGCTTAGTGCGGCCCTTTTTTTCTGTTCGCCCCCGCCCTTTTTTTCTCTGGATAAAGGCGCTCTAGACATTGCCATCCCCCGGGAGACGGTCCGTTGTGTGGAGAGGTGCAGGTGAAAACCTACTTCATCTTCTTATTCCCGTGGATCCGCGATGAGCCCCTGCCACGGACCCTTTTCAAGTATGTTTTCTGGTTTATGGTATTACGGTGAAACATCCGGATGGAACTCCCCCTCGCTTTTGAATAAGTAGTTTTGTTCTTCTTGGTCCTTCCTTTTTTGTGGTGCGCGCTTTTCTCCGTATCCAGGCAGGAAATAGCGGTCTTTTCCGTTTGTAACCAGCCCGGTAGTATAAGTTGCATTCTCTGGGCTCTTGGAATTATTGTATTTCCTTGGTCTCATTTAATCCTCCCTCCCGTTTTTTTTTTAGAGTCAGCGAACCAGTAGAAACTCCTTCCTTCAAGTACCCCCCAGCTAAATCTCTCTCCAGGGATGGGCCCCTGCTACCTCGATGGTTCCGCCCTATTAAGGATAGCCCCCCCCCATGGTCTTCCCCCCTAAACTCAACGGATTCCATTCTCCTGTCGTGACTCCGCCCTCTTGGTTTCAATGAAAATTTACACCAAGAGCCCATCATTTCGTCGGCTATCTAGGGGGGGGGGGTGCCCATCCCCTTAATCTCTTCTGTTGGACCACCTCTGGAACCCTTTCCACGTATATGAAAAAGTTTCTCTTCTCTTCACTTACTAAGCATGAGGGGGGAACCCCCCCCCTACCCCCCCTTGCCCAAGCTCCCCGATTTTCCAGAGCCGTCGGGAAGGTTGCCCGTCCATCTTTCATCTTTTCTTTCATCCTCCATGCCGAGCTCCTCCTCTCCCACATCTCGCCCCCTCCCTTGCCCTCTTCCAGTATTTGAGGGAAGATGAGCAACCTCTTCGGCGCTTCCCCAACTTAATAGTCTCCTTAGATCTGGTCTCCACAGAACACTCGGTGCCCCTTTCGAGCCCCCCCCTTCATTTCTTTTCAGTCTCTCTGAGTCTGTTTTTTCCCTGCGGGCCAGTAAAGTGCTTGGATATTTGCTATCCGGCTTCTTGAGTCCGAATTGAGATTCCGGTAGATCAGCCCTTCTTCGCTCACTTCTGTACGATGCCCCGTTGATAGGCTTCCTTTCCTGAACAGCGATTACGTTCTTTTTTGACAACCCCTGGCCGTTTCTTCCCGGCGCCTTTTTTGCCCAGTGGTGGCACGAAAAATGTCCGTTCTTCCCAGTCAACAGTGCTGCCCTAAGACTCTTCTCGCTTTCGATGCACTCCTCTTGCCAGCTACCCAGGTGGCCTTTTTCGCGCTCCATTTAGAGAGACCCGCTTCCACTCTTGCTTTCACGTCTCGTGCATCCCCTGCAGGTTGACCTCCGTTGAACAGTCCGGAGCGAGATCGAAGGTCTTCAGTCCTCTCGATGTAGCGTTCCTCATTATGCGTTATAAAAGGGGTCTTCCCTCCTATGAAGAGGCTTCGTTATCGTCGTGACCCTTTCGTTGAGCGGATTACCTGCCCCCAGAGGTTATCTGCAGCTAATCTTTAGGACGCCTTCCGATATGATTGCTTTGGTCCCTTTTCTCGATGAACATGAACCCCATGCTTTTCCTGATCGGTTAATTCAGCCTATTCCATGTTGGCCCCCCAGAACCTTCGTGGCAGCTCCCTTTTTCTCAAAGTTACCCCCTCTCCTTTAGATGCCCAGGTAATAGGTCTCTCTTTGCTGGGTTATTTTACATCCTGATAAAATGATGTGTCGCGGCGCATAGGTGCAACCCCATGGCTTTTGATAGAGCATGACCTTCTCTCACTCTTTTAAATGAGGGCCGTTGCCAGCGAACTTGAAGTCTCCATCTGGCTTTTGACTCCCTTGCCTTATTGGGTCAGGCTGTACTGTCCTATCTTTCTTCCCTTTGTTTTTTTGCCGAGTCAGCTCCGCCTTTTCCCCTACTTTCCTTTCCCCCCCCCCTCTATTTTTCGCATCTTGCCACGCCCGGCCTCTCCCCTCTCGCAGATCTTTCTCTTAGATCAACAACCGCAAAGTAATAGTATCAAAGCGCATTCTCTATCCAGGTCAATTATGTTGACAATCCCCAAGATTCTAAAGACAGCCGGATTTTTGCCGTATGGGCAAAGTTGGTTTCAAACTTCTTCTGCTCACCCAATTACAAGTCTTTAGTACAACATGGTTCAGGAGATTCCACGGCCTTTTGGTCTTTCTCCCTCGCACATTTAACGACCACTATCAAGCTCATCTTCCCCTGCCCCAGTTCCTTATCCTTTCTCTGAGGATGATAGCCTGTTATTATACGCCCCATAACCCTCCGGTTTCTTTTTACCCTCTTAACAGAAGAATTTCATTCTCTTACCATCCTCCTTTCACCTGGGAGCTCATCATTTCCATCCCGCCCCCCCTCTTCCTCAACCTTATAGACTATATCGTCTTCCCTGCATTGGATCCCCAGTGCTAGCGGTTTTATCAGTAGATGTCGCCTTTTTACAAGAGAGCGACCCCCTTCCCCCCCTGGTCTGGTTCCGTTGGGAAGTCTCAGATCGGCTTCTGATAGGGCTGCCCTTTTCTGGTCGGTCTCCCCTGCGTCCATCCTTAGCCCTGTTTGTCCCCCTTCCTCTTTGATTGTCCCAGGACCAGGTTTCTGAACTTATCTCTTCATGACCGAAGTCAATTCCTGCCGGTTGGAGCTCTTCGAGCCGGTTTCCCTTCCTGCTGTCTCTACATGCCCCTCGATTTTTGCGTTCGACTTAACGAACCCTTCCCCTCCACTCTTCTCCCTTTGACTTGTATGTCCGGCCCTCCCCTGAATAAAATCTGCGCCAGACCCTTTAAGGCCTCTTTTGGAACCGCTCTTCGGCCCATGCTTTTGCCGTCCACGAGCTCTACAGTCTATGTCCCCTTGAGGTCGCCTTCGCCTTTTCTCATCTTCTTTTCTTTTCAGTGATTTTTACTCGTTCCTCCCCTCTTGGGTCGATTTTTTTTTGCTCTCAAGCCTTGTTCTCTTTTAGGGTCCTTCACGAGTGAAGTTGCGGCACCTTAATACTCTCTTTCGGACTCTAGTCCGTGTTTTGCCAGTGTTCTGTTTTTTTCCATCATGCTTTATGGATAAGGCGAGCTGCCCCGTTTCCTCTCCTTGGTCCGTCTTCTGTTGCAAGGGCTTTGCCCCACAAACCCAATCCTCTCTTTTCGGAGTGAACTCGAGAGACCACGCCCTTCCCTACGATTGTTGGCTTTTTTTTCTTGTTTCGTTTAATTTACCCCCTGGGGCTTCCTCTTCTTTTCCCTTTTCCTTCTTTTTACCCAGGAGTTTTTATTGTTCGGTCTCCCGTCGTATAAGGCTTTTCGCCTCGCGGTACCTGTGCAGCAACGGATTTTCCCTTTTTTTTTTTACCTTTCCTCCGTTTTTTATTTTTTATTAGATTTCCTCTCCTTCCGTTTTTTTTTTTTAGTCGTATTTAACCCCCCCCGACCTATGCCAAGGTACCCCCCCCCCCCTTTCACTGCAATGATCGTTGAACGGGTTTTAGCTCTCCCCGTCCTTATATTTAGCGCGTCACTTTGACCCTGAACCGCCGCCCCCGGATCCCTCTTCTTCTTAGTTGACGGTCACCTGTGTTTAATTCAAGTAATGACAACCCTACCCCCCCAGAGCCCCAAACTTGTATTGTCTCGCCGTCATCACGACTTAATCCTCTTTTTTTGGTTTAACGACCCTTTCACCCCCGTTCTCTTCTTGTCCCAGGTGTGCATTTATCGCGTCTTTACACACGACTTCCAACGTAGCACACTAACCATTTCCCAAGATATTTCCTATACTTCTCATCCTTTTTTTGTTTTGCCTCAATCCGTACTGTCGTAACCGCCCATTTGAAGCTATAGGCGCTTACCCACCATCTCGTCCAATCGCCCCCCCCCGGCACCATCGGAAAGCGGTTTCAATCATTGAGCCCTCTTTCCCTCCCGTATGCCATCAGTTCATGGTATATCTTCTTTGGTCGCCGAAATCAGTTTGCGATATCGCCTTTTTCATGGTCTGATGAGATATGTACGTTCCTTTTTCTGATCGACTTCCCCTCCCACGTACGACCTTTCCTTCCGTATTGTTCTTCAGTCGAGTCTCTTTCTTTCTTTTTCGACCTGCGTCAACTTTCACGGCGCGCACCTAGTTTCACTCTTTTTCCCTGCATGAATGCGATAAGTTGATAGTACCCCCATGCAGTTTTTTTGTGCGCCACCGGAGAAGTTGACAATTTTAGCACCTTCCTTTTCACACGCCATCTTTGTTAGGTGAGGCACTCACAGGTTTTCGCCACGAACTCCCCCCTTGACCTGATGCTGTGAATGCCTTCGACCCGGTGGCGAGCGAATTGTAGTCCCCTCCTCTTCCTTTTGCTTCACCTCCCCCCCTGAGAAGGGTTCATCCTGTGCGGGTTATTTTCAGCCCCTTTCAAGCCCTCCCCGTGAGAGGCTAGAGGTCTTTATCGCCTATGTCGCTTGATTTCCGTTAGTTTTCCTTTCGTAAGAGGAGAGGCCTTCGTTCCTTTCCCCTCAAACATACACTTCTTTTCGCGATCCCCAGGGTGAGGCCGTCTGTGGCACCTCTGATTATTAATGAGTGACGGCATCAGTTTCGCCGTTGGAAATTTCTCTCTGAACTGACCCCAACCCTCCCCTTGGAGCTGATCTAGCCCTTGGTTTCAGCCCCTCTTGGTTTTCCCATCGCCATCTTTTCTTTCCACACCTGGTCCCCGAGACGTATGCCTTTTCCGTAGTTTTCATTGGATTTTGATGTCTCCATCTTTCCTTTTTGACGGTTCGCTTTCCTATAGTTGGAGTAACAATTTGTGAGATCCTTTTTACTCCTTCTTCTATGTTGGCCATTTTTTCGTTGCCGTCCTAAAGTTGACTTTCTTGAAGCCGAGCGTATTGAGGAAGGCCCTCTTAATTTCTTATATCTTCTTCCCTCCTAATAAGTTGGTGGTGTGGTTTGAATCAGCAAGTCCTACGCCGTCCTCTCTTTACGGGATTAGTTCTACCCCTGGAAATCGGCACACGCCCGCGCTGGCCCCCAACAATTTTTTCCTTCGGAGATATATTCTCCACACCCTCTCCGGTTCCCCAATCCTATGTCCAGTATGTCTACATCACCCCCCCCTTCTTAGACTCAAGGTGAATTTTACGTATCGGGCGCCCCCTTCTCACCCCAACCCCCGCAAGCAACCCCCCCCCCCCCTTTTTTTGTGCAATCAACCTTTTTTAGGCAGTCTTTCCCCCTTATAGAGGTGTAATGTTTCATGCGTCACATGGCACTTCTTCATCTCGTCCTAAGAATTCGTCCTTGGCCCCCAACCGGCTCGCCCTGGGACTTCCCTTTCCCTCCCCGTTTCGTACGAGACACTCCCGCCCCATCTTTTTTTTCATCTTAGAAACTCATCCCATGGACTTCTATTCATGGAGCAGAGAGCTCCCATCCCTTCCTACCTCCCCGAGATAATGATTCACGTTTTTCTTTCACCTCGTGATGCCCTTCTCTCTTTTTTTTTTTGATCGCTTCATCGTGGGCCTGCTCCCCCCCCTTCTTAGCGCTCCCCCCCTTTGTAGATTTTCAAGAGGAGTGAAGGCGCCTCTTTTATCGTTCTGGAGCCCATGTTATGGGCTGCTTTCCCCCCCCTCCCCTCCATGGCGTCACCCCTCTTTTTCATGGAGCCCTTTTTTTCCCCCACGGCAGGGCTCGCCCTGTATAGATTTCCTGATCAGGCCCTCTGCTTTTCTCCTGTAGAGAAGGTTTCTTGGAATAAGGAGATCTCCAGTCCCCCTCGCCTGCGCGAAGGCCCAAGCCTAAGGAAATGACCCCCCTTCTGACGTTACTTTCTCTTTCTAGTTAATCGAGAACTGAGTGACCACCAAATTGGACTCGAATTCCGGACAGAGTTCGGGTGAGCCACGAGCTTCTTCCTCCTTACCTATTCTGTCAGCCTCCTGAGCTTTTTTGCTTTTGAATTTCTAGTCATGCCTTTCTCTGGGTCTCTGGTTTGGAGCGCCCCTTATTCGGATTACGAGCGGCCTTTTCCCCTTGCACCCGCCTATCGCGACGGATCGGCCTCTCGATAGTGTTGACCTGTGGGTGGGGGGGCGCCCCCCAATGATTAATGGATTCCAGTGCGCCTTCGAGCCCGGTTCCTCTTTTCTCCCAAGAAGGGTGCCAGGGCGTGTGCCCCAACCTCAGAGCTATGGCGTATTTCGCCGCTTTATCCCCTTCTTTGCTCTTTTTCTTTCATTTAAGGACTTTCAACCCATCTGCCGGCTGGTCACGACCCTATGACCCTTCGTTCGTTTCTTCCGGGGTTCCTGCCCCATTTTTTTTTGTCTAAGAAGTCTAAGGCTAAGCACCGTCTTTTGGCCTGCGAAATGGTTTCGCGATCATGCATTTCTCTTGGGTCCTTTTGCATTGTCTGTTTCTATGGTACTATATTTTTTTTTTTCCCCCTAAGTAAGTTTTTGTTGTTGTCGAGATATAATAGACCCTCCCGTTCAATGACAAGGTACCTTCGACCCTATTCTGCGAAAGGGTCTGAAAGCGGCTCCGCTATACGTGCTAGCGCTCCCAAAACTCCTTCCTCAATTTCGATTCATTATTAGTAGTTCCCTCCCGAAGCCTTGCGTTCTCCCCTTAATGTAAAAATCCAAGCTTAACCCCCTCCTTAGATTCTTGAGGAAATTTCATTCTTAGTATGGTTGGTGCACCAGGACCTTGCCCATATTCGCCCAGGTTCTTCCCGCACCGGTTCTTCGATAGAATTTATCCATCGCAGTTCGGGGCGCCAATTTCAAATTTTTTAACAATGTCCTCCTGCTTTTTTTTTCCGCGATATATCCATTTTTACTCTTTTTAATAATACCTCAGAGCCTGCCCAAAATACCCAAGCTCCTTCTGCCACGGTGGGAATTTGAGCACAATTTCTTTTGATGACCTCACTTCATCTCGCCTAGATAGTGGACAGACCGTAACTCGTTGCATCTATGTCCCCTTAGGCCTTTCTGTTTTTGATGAGCTGACTTTCGTTCGTTCTCCTTTTCACGTTCGTCTCTCTTTGTCTCTGGGCTTTGAGTGCGTCACATGTAGTTTTTCAGGTCTCTTCAAGCCCGCGGCGATAACATTATAGACTTGCGCTTTTTCCCCGCAGGTCTATTCTTCTGGTATCCTTGCTAAATTTTTGATCTCTCCCTGCCTTTGTCCCTCACGTTGCCCTTTTCCCCACTTGATCTCTGAGGCAATGTTACTTGCGTGATCCTCCCCCGCCCAGCGCCCAACCACTAGAAGATAGGCCCTTGCACTTGCGCGTCAGACTCCCAGTGGCTGCTCGCCTGTTTTCGAGAAGGACCCCTCAATCGAGATTCACCGAGCCTGTGCACCTGAAGGGTGTCGTTTTGTGTAAGCGGGAGATTGTAGTCGGTCTGAGCTATTGAGCTCAGACTCTTGTCCTCTCCTTGTCTGAAGGTGTCTCCTCTGACTCTTTTTTAGTCGAAAAGGAGGTGAGGCTGTTTAACTTTTTTCTCCTTTTTCCTTCCTTTCATATTTTGAAGGCATTTTGCTTGCCGGTCTGTCCATGGGCGCTAGAACCCCCATCCTTGATCTTTGTCTCTCTCTCCCCCCCCTGTTTAGAAAAAACTTCGTGTGTCAGCGCCCCGAGTTGGCAACTTGACGCGGTTTATGCCGCGTCTGTCTCCTTATGGATTTGATGTCCTCCTGGCTTCCCTCCTTCTTGTCGCGCCCCGATTTCCTTCTCCACCCCATGCGTATAGAGCCGCTCCTGCCCCGTTGTTCCAGTCTGCCGAATTTTCTAGCACCTCCGGGCGTTGACGCCGCTGAATGAGGCTGTTTCTTTGTTT
>Ga0179593_1735379_pt1 | contig 10649 bp, 10 predicted proteins | sample CZODoug2_1_08_16_FD_185931 | JGI IMG/M metagenome (GOLD analysis project Ga0179593, IMG submission 185931) | Vadose zone soil fungal communities from Angelo Coast Range Reserve, California, USA - CZODoug2_1_08_16fungal (PacBio error correction) | ecosystem: Environmental > Terrestrial > Soil >... | reverse complement strand
TGAGGTGTCAGGTCCGACCTTGAAAGGTTTTTTTTCAGCAAGCCCGAGCCCCCCCCCCTTTGCGCTTTCCAACTGCCCGCTATTTTGGCTTCGCCCTCCCCCCCCTGACGGGATCAAGTTTTCATATGGGTTTGTTTTACCAACTTTGTCCCTATCTCCGTCCATTCTACCGAAGGGGACATTTTTGTTTTGGCTAGCATCTTTGTCCCCAGCCCCACTTCACCTTTTAATGTTTACGGACCCGATTCGCCCGGTAAACCCCTCCGCATAAGGCTCGAATTCCCCCCGACGCCCCCAGTTCACTCTGTCGAGTGAAGGCTGCGTCCCCAATTCTGCTGACCGCTCACGGCGCTCCTTTCTTTTGCTTTCAAATTGGGAGGTTTTGTTCAGGCCTTGGGGTCAATCCTTTTTCCCATTTTTTCCCCTTTGGGGGACCCGATGTCCTTCAAGGGACAGAAATCGGGGGAGGGAACACTTTTGACTCGAACCCCCCCTCCCCCATTTTCCTTTTTTGGGCTGCGTTTGGCCGGGCTTTTTCCTGACTTCCTTTTCCAAGCTAGGCGTTCCTCCCCCCCTCCCTGGTCCCCCGTCTTTCCCCCAAGTCCACGGCGGAGTCTCTCCGGTTTGTGCTCGGAGTCAAACCGTGACGGGATTAGGTTTTTCACGCCCTTGCCTTTTTTTTTCTTGGCTTCTCCTTGGGACTTTGAAGTGCCTTCGGACCGCGCCCCCCCGTGGGACCTGTTCTCCGCGGTTCGAGATCGTGATTCCTTCTCGTGAAACGGCAAGTCAGGTTCGGCGGTCGGGAGGTTTCCTTTTGTCTTTTTCTCCATTTAACCCGTTTGGCCTTACCTTTTTCCCCCCTAGCAAGGACATGACTTTTATCCATTTCACCCTCGGGGGCAAAACAGGGGACCCCACCCCCACCCCCCACCCCCAACGTTTTTCCGTTCGGTTTTCTCCGGGGGCTTCCTCCTGCCCCAAGGTTCCCCTTTTTTCATATTTTTTCCCCCTTGGCCGGAGCAATTTTGGGAAGCGGGCGTTCCCCCTCTTGGGGCACTCTCCAGGAGTCAGTCTTCTAGGGAGGGTACGCGGCTTCCCTGGAACCCCCCACCATGGCCCCCCGCTCTTTTTCCCTTGATGTCGGACGGCCCTTTCGCGGGAGCGCGCCTTTTCCCCTCGATATGCGTACCTTGGCTTTGTCTCCCACCTCCTTGACGTTTTCACGCTCCGGCCCTCGGCCCCCCCCTCTGTCAATACCGCACTCTCGATGGTCGACGGCTGGTATCCGGGGAGAGCTTAGGCGGGAAGGAAGCAGCCTTTTTTTTTTGAGACCCCCGGCTCCGTTTCTTTCCCCCCCCCCCCCCGCCGATGGGACGGGCCCACCCTTGCCCCCCCTTTGGCGGTTGACACTTGCAAAAAATTGGCCTTGCCCGAAAAGGGTACTGGCTCGCAAACTACCCTTTTGCTCACCGACGGCCCGACTCGGTCTCCGGGTTTCTTTTTTCCCTGAGATTCAGTTCTGCGGCGGGACCGGCATGTACCTGGGTCGACAATTCTTTTTCAGTTCCGATGCTCCGGGTCCCAAGAGCACCTTGTGGGTACACCTTTAGTTTAATTCTCCCATCGCGTGTTCAGTCGTTTTTTACCACACCTGTTTTCCCGCGTGACCATCCTCCCCTCAAGAGGAGAAGAGGGTTTTCCCTCCTCTACGATGATTCCTCGAACCTGGTTCGGACCCTCCGTCCCAGAGGGATTGCGCCTGGACATTACCCAGTTTTCACGAGCGGTTCCTTTTTTCCACCTTGCTTCCCCCTTTTATCCTTCCCGCGACCCTTTTTCCCCTTCCTTTACCGCCCTCCCCTCCCCCCCGATTCTGGTCGCGGGCGGCCACGTCGTTTTCCCTAGGACAAAGATTGTAAGAAAAAAACCCTCTTTTCATTTGGTTTGCCGTTGGTCCCCCTCCGGTGGCGTTTTTGAAACCCTTTCCTCCCCACGTTGAGCCTTTCCTTTTTTGAAGACAGTTTTTCGAGGGGTTGTGCCGTGGCCCCGATTGCGGGATTTCCCTTTTTCATTTCGTCAAAACAACTTTTGTCTGAGTCCTTTTAGACGTCTCCTTTTTTTCGCGGTTCTTAGGATCTCTATATTTTTCCATAATACAGTGTTGTTGTTCCTTCGGATTCCTTCGGGGACCCCCACAGCCGTTCAGGCAGCCGAGCCGTTTTTGTTGTTGGATCCTTTCGTTAAGCCCTTGATTTGTCCCACTCCGGTTCCCCCCGCCAAACCTCACTTTTCTCAAGGCCACTCAAAACGTGTCTCAGTTTTTGGTCTGCAATTGGTTTCTCCCCCCCGGTCAACCTTGCCAAAACCAAGCCGCATTTCTTGAGAAGAGTGGCTTACGACAGTTTTTGGTTTTCTCTCAAAGCGCCTTCTTTTTTTAGTTTCCCTCCTGGAGCGCCGTTGATCCGTGAATTCTTCTCCCCCGTTGTTATGCCCTTTCCCCCTCTCGAGTTTCTTTTTTGAATGTCAGGCGTCGCACCTCCCTGGTGCGGAGGTCGACCCTCGAAGGAGCCTCATCTTCGGGGAGCACTCGTCGTCCCCCTTTTTTCCATATTTAGGGAAGTCCCCCTGGATTTTTTCTTTAACCCACCTTGCCCCCACTCTTTTTTTGCCCGTTTGATTAACCCGTGGCCCCCCAAGGGTTTTCGTGACCTCGTCGGCGGAAAAAGACCACCCGGTTCGGGACATTCCATGCGTCTCCCCTCGGCTTCTTGTCCCTTTCTCCTCGCTCGGACCTGTCCCTCTTTTCTCGCAATCCCGCACCGTGAAAAATCCTTTTTCGCGTTTGTCCCGTTAGTTTCATGGCAGTTTTGTCAGTTTCAAACGTTGGCCGTTTTTGCAGGGGGTGGTCCTACCAGAGTTTCTTTGTCCCAGAAACGTCCGTCCTGCGGGGTTTCTGGACCTTCACGTATTCCCCTCCGCGCAATCCGCAGGCCGTGCCCTTGATCTCCGCTGTTCATCACGCCTTGATGGCCTCAGAAGTTGGGGCCTGGCGAGCCTTGCGTCGTCGCAAAGGCGGGTCCCTGAAAGAGTGGTCCCCATATCGAGGGAACGTTTCCTCTCCCTCGATTTTATGCCCGTTCTTCTCCCCGGGAAAATCTTTTTCGCCCCTCCATGTATTCCCCCTCCCCGGCCGACGCCCCGGAAAACCTAGACCAATTAGGCGGCGCCTCCCCCAATCCGGGCGTGATATCTTGATTACCCCCCCTGATTACCCCTCGTCACCCGATTTTGGGCTGTCCCTCCCTTCAAAAATTCATGATGTGGAACTTGGGGAATTCCCGTGACACCGACCGGTCCCCTCCTTTCAGCGCCCCAGGCTTCCCGGTGCACCTTCCTTCCCGGCTCCTGGTCGCTTCTTGGCCCCTTGATCGGTTTTCAGTTGCAGGGCCCCCTTTTTTTGGCGTTTGGGCTGATGCGTCCAGAAAGTTCCGCAAGACTCTAACGAAACAGGGAAAAAAACTTTTTTCTCCCCACCCCTCTCTTCGCTCGAACAACTTCCGGAAAACCGTCCGTTTTCCTCCCCTCAGGGGCCCTCCCTTCAACGTCCAAAGGGCAACCCTGGCAGAATTCCGATTTGCTCGCCGGGACCTTCTGCCTTTCCCGATAGATTGTTTTTGAGCCCCGTTTCGGCCGAGCGAAAGGACGCCTTTCCCTTTTGGAAGCGCCCTCAGCCGGGAGGGGAGCCTTTCAGGAGGGCCGGACAGCAGCCCGGCCTCTTTTTTTTCCCCCCCACTTTTCTGTTTTTTCTCTCAAATGGGATTCTTCCCCCTTTAGCGGACCTTTTCCCCCCAACGGGATTCCCCGCCCGGATGTCCCCCTTCCTGCAAGGGCCCCTATTTCTTGTTTTGCGCCAACGCCCAACCCTATGAAAAAACTCGCTTTGGCTAGCACTTCCCTTGGTCCCACGTTTCTCCCGGACAGCTTTCCCCTTTGGAGTCTGTGGAAATCTTCCTTCCCGTTTTCTCTAGTTACCGTCGATTCGTTCGTCCTCGGCGAGTTTTGTCTCTGACTGCGGCTATTGCCCGATGTCTTCGTTTCTTCTCGGATTCTTTTCTGATTGTAAACAACCAGTTTGGGGCCATGGAGTCCCCTTTCGTCGGTTCGACCTAGCCATTTCTGCTACCTGTGTTTCTCCTGTCTTGGGGTTGCGCGGCTGCTGTCTTAACCACCTTCCAAGGTCGTTTTAGGGACGGACCCTATCCCTTTTTCATCCTCCTCCTTTTTGTCTCTCTTCGTTCGGCCTTTTGTCGGCTCTCAGGGGGGGTGCCGCGCACCCGGACTTGCCCCCCCCGTCTAAAACTTAGGCAGGGAAAATGGCTCTCGCAAACGACAAATTTTTTTCCGTCTCCATGGGCACTATTGTGTTTTTTTCCAAACCTCTTTCCGATTAATTCTCGAAGTTTTACTTCCTCATCTCCGCAGTCCCTTCCTTTTTCCCCCTCGCCCCCAGGCTTCCTGACGGGGGACCCCCTCTCGACTCACTAGAAGGATAGGCTATCAGGGCATACAGGGGACGCCGTAAAGCTGCGTCTTTTTCTTTCGGGTGGTACCGCTCACTTTCTCCCTTTTTTTTCCCGCAACAAAAGTTCCTCTTTTTGTTTTGCATGTTGTGGTTTCAATTTGACCTTGCTTTGATCCCGGGATTTTTTCCAAGAGTTCCTGTTCTTTCCATTTTCCTTTCAGTTCAAATCCCTTTCCCTCGAACCGCACCATTTCAAGTTTGTCAGGGGATACCCCCCTGACAGGGCTCCTCTCCGGCGGTAAGCCGAGGCTGTTCAAATGCAAAAGCGGCTTCCTTTTGGCTCGGCGTTCACGTGGGGACGAATCGTCTCGTGCCCCCTTAGACCTTTTTTCTTCGGCCAATCCGGGTTCAGGTTTTGCCTTGTTTTCCCCCGGTTTTTGAAGGACTTTGGCTTCGGGGCGTGCCCGTGGGTTAGGTTTAAGCTTTCGGTTTTCAGCTTCCCTTCCCGGTCATTCGTCCCTGCAAGTCCTGCCGTCCGGGGCGTTTTTTTTTGATAAGCCTTTCCCCCCCTCACAAGTTGGACTCATGCCTGCCCGATCAAGGGCCTTCAACCATTTCACCCGATACCGGGCAACCCTTTCTCCCTCCGCTGGGTTCTCCCGCCGGGGCCCTTTTCCGGACGAGTTTGGTTTTTCCCCCTGTCCCGGGGGACTATTTTCCGCGGCCGCGCATCCTTTTGCGGGGCCGGCAAATTCCTTGGTGCCATTCCTACTATTTTTTAATTTCCCGTGCGGCGTTCTGGTCTTTTTCCCTTCCTTTTTTTTTTTGTTGCCTCTTCCTTCACATGGGAGTCGACGCGCTTCTTTGCGGATTTTCCGACGGGCACCCGGTGGTCGTTTCCTCGACCTTTAAAACCCTTCCCTGGGGGCTTCCTTTTTCAGACGTTCCCTCAGGCTCGCTCGACCAACGCGTAAATCCCATTCCGTGTTGTCTTGGGTCGGCGATTCTGAGCTGGGCTTCCCGGGGTCCCGGGACCTGTCCGAAGACTTGAATCCAGACCCCCCGGCAAAATGTCGCGTCGCCCCCCCAGGGACGCTGTTTTCCAACGTCCCCCTGGAACCCCTTTCCCTTTGTGACCCGCAACCTGCATGGGCCAGAAACAGGTTGCAAACGCGCTCTCCTATTTTTCTTCGTTTTTCGCTCACGGGCTCATACGGGTTAAGGAGATTTCCTTCCTGGTCGGGGGGGAAGGGCCGTGGAAATTGTTCTTACTATAGTTCCCGAGGGATTCCTTTCCCCCCCCCCTAGCAGTGGGTCCACCCCCTTGGTTTTAGTTCCGGCGGCCACAATCGTGGTAAGTTAGTGTCCCAATTTAAACCATCGTGAACGTTAACTTGCTCATTTTCCCCCTCCGCTTCGGACGAGGGCTCCCCCCTCATCGGGACGATGAGGGTCTCCCTGTTCGGACTTCCTCCGAGGCGGGACAGGCATTAACCAGACTTTCCTGTCCTTCTAACCGTCCCCTTCATCGTCCATCCCCCGGCTTCCTGACCCGTGTTTTTGCTGCCTCGTTTTGCCAAGACCGGCCACTCCCCGAGTGCCTCTTCTTTGTTTTTTCTTCCCACTAGGGCCAGGTGCAATTTTTCCCCAATTGCGTTTTTTTCTTTTCCCGTGCACCATTGCTGCCGGCGGGGGCCCTTTTTGGACCGAACCTTTTCTGACGGGTTGAGCTTTTTGTATCGTGTGGTGAGGGTGGACGGTTTTTGGATTTTCCGCTCACGCCATTTCGTCACAACAACCGTGTTCTCGGCGTCCGGACACGAGTGGCCGCTGTTCCTCCCCTCTTTTTCCTATCTCTTCCTCCCTTGTGTTTAGTCTTTCCCCCTTTCACGCGTCGCTTTCCACTTCTTCGTTACCCTGTTTCTAGCGCCTTTCTTGTTGAAGAAAATTTGCGTTAGTTTTCGCCTTTAGCAATCCGTTTCCTATTTCCCCACCTTCCTCAATTGTGGCCCCCTCCACGTGTATAAAAAACCACATGTTCGGGTCCCTAAGACGACGTCCCAAAATTGGTGTCATTTTGACCGCACCCTCCAACCCTGGCCCGGCATGTTTCTTGTCTCCGGGGTTGTTCCTCCTCCCGGGGACTTTTTCCGCCGCGGCCCCCTCCGTAGTTTGCGACTCGTGGTCAACTTTTCCCCCTCGGTGGGGTCGTTCCTTCGGATAAGACGAGGAGCTTTGCTTTTTCTTGCCCGAGGCCCGCCTCGTGGTCTGGGGAATGTCCGCCCCCTTTCCGTTTTCCTGGCTGGCCCCGGGTTCGATCCTTAGTCCGATTGAGCCCTCTTCGAAGCTGCTGTCTATCGAAGTTCCGGGTCCATTTTCACGAACCCTTGTTTCTTTACGTTGGGCACCCGTCAACCCCCCTGCCCCACCGGCGATGGGGGAGGCCGGTTTCTAAAACCCCGGCCCACGGCCTCTGTTCGTGTCTGCTTTTAAACGATCCGTGACCCCCACAGGGCATGACGTCCTCGGGGCACGCCCTTTGCTCCGTGTCCCCCCTGGCCTCCCTTTCGGAGTTTTCTTTCTTCGTTTGCGCAGGGCCGACCTGAAATTATTTTGGCTTTTCCTGTTTCTTTCATTCTTTTTAAAACGTTCCTTTTTAGGTGGACGTGGGACCCAGAGGTCATTTTTTCCGAATTGCAGAATTTTATTTTGCTGTTTTTCAGACCCTACCCCTCCCGGTCCCTATTTGCAGGGCTCGCCGGTTTTTTCGGTCCGCGTCCTTCCATCGGCCAAGCTTGTGGATGGGATTTACCTTTGGGCGTGGCCGAGCTCGTCGTCTGAACCCTTTGGCCGGCAGCATTTTCTTCATATCGAGTTTCAACGGGCCTCCTGGACTCCCGTCTTCCCCTCCTGTTGAAGCGCTTTTCCTTTAGGCCCATGCGGCCGCCGTTTCGAATCCCACTCGAAAATCTTCGCTCTTTGACTGAATATGTTTGAACCCGAACGCTTTTTGCCGGTTTTCCCGAATTGCGCTTTTCTCCGTAAAAACCTCGATTGGGGTAACCTTGTCCTCGTCCGCCACCCCCTTGCGGCGTCCCCCCCGCCCCTTTTTTTTGCGCTTTTTTCCCAAGGGCCTTGGCCCTGTTACAGGTTGATTGGATGTGGACAGCATAGCCATTGATTCCCTTTTGCAGGGACGTCCGTGGTGCCCGGCTCGCAAGCCTTTCTCCTAAGAAATGGCCGCCCGTTTCCGAGGGGCCTAGGCATGGAACGAGGATAGAAAACCGCGGCGGCACCGTACGGGTTTTTTTTTTTCCAGGACTTTTCTAACACCCCTTTCCACTGGCAGCTTTCTTGTGTGGCCGGCCGGGACCTCTATCCCGAGGGGGGGGGGGGACGATCTTCGGTGACGCCGAGCCCGGGCGCGCCGCCGCGTTTGGGCCATTCAAGGCGCAGCGCTGCGGACTCGTTTTTTTTCGGTTTCCTACAGGCCCCTTCTTTCTTTTTTGCAACTTTGCGTCGAGTTTTTCCAGTGATTTCCCCGGGGGCGTTCTGGGTTTCCCTCGGGAGGGGACTCTTGCCCCACGGGATTTTTTTTTGCAAGGATTGGGACCGGTCCCTTTGCTTCTTTCCCACGCCCCAAAACCAAGAGGGATGTTCCCCCCCTTTTCTTTGAGCGGTGCCGCCCACATTTCCGCTCCTCCTCGAAAAAGCTTTACCACTGGGGGGCGTCTTTTTGGACTTTTTTTTTCTGGTTTTAACTTACGTCGATCTTCTCATGCGTTGCGAGGGGGGGGGGGGGGGGGTTGGTGACCCCTTTGACTTCTCTATTGTAATCAGTCATGTGACTTCGTTATATGACGTTAGGGAAGATGGAACCACCACAATAGTGCCCATTTTTCCCTCTTTTTTTTGCCTTTGGCATCAGTCTTCTACCTGCAGTTCTGGTGTTGCTTGGGCTTGTTGTTTCTCCGGGACCCCCCCTGGTCGGACAGGTCTGACGGACCTCAACTATATATTTTTACTTTCCTCTTTGTGTTGTGAGCAGAGATTTTTTGTCGTAAGGAACCCTGTTTTTTGGACTTGTTCTTGTAAGTGTCGCCTTTGCCACCCGACTTGCCTTTTCCCCCCCCCACAGGTAGTCCTTAAAATGGGCTATGGCTTCGCCCCGACAAAGAATTGTCTCCCTTTACTATTGGGTGGGTTGCACTTAACCTATCTCCGCCCCTCTTTAACGCCCCGTTAATGCTAACCCTCCTTAATTTTTGTCCCCCCCTTTTTTCCCATTGACGGGGGTCACGGATCGCGACCACTAGAGATACGGGCTCTTTCCAGGAATTTTCACAGGACCCGCCCCCTTCCCAACCGGGCTGTCGCGACTTCTTTGCGGTCCTTCCTTTCTTACCCCTCGTAGTTCTCCTTCTTTTTTTCCACAATTTAAGAGGGGCTGCCAGGACCGTGGCAATCATTTGACGGGAACCCAGTATTGGAACCACTATTTTTCCCGCTCCAGGGGACAGTTCCACGTGCACGTGGCTTATTTTTCTTCGTCCCCACGCCTCTGTCCGGGCTTTTTTTTTGCCGGCTTTCCTTGTTCCCCTGGCCTTCTCCCGGGCGAGCGCTGCAGTGGCCCATTTGGCAAAGGCGGCGGCGATTTCTTTTCTTCTAGTCTTCCCCAAATTTTTTCCGTGGTCTCGGCCGTCGTCGTCGGGAAGTTTTTCCACACCGGCCGCAATCCGGCTTACAGGTTGCTGGGGACGTTGCTCCGGCGGGGCTTCTTTTTCCCGGGGACGGTTCCGCGTTCCGAGCTAGTGGCTCTTAGCTTTTTTCGAACGGTTTTTTTCATTTCCTTTTTCTCGGCTTTTTTTTTTTTTCCCCCCTTTTGCGGGGTTTGTGACTAACCCAGTTGAAACTTCCTGTGCATGACCCGATAAAGGGCCCTGCCCAACCATTCATCCCCTATTACCCGGGGCACCCATGGGTTTTTTCCTCGCGCTGGTCCTCTTCTCTGCGGCGTTTGCTTTTCCCTGAGGGCCCCCAGGTCTCGTGGGGTTACTATTTTTTAAGAGCCGGAATCAGGGTGGACGCTTGCCGGGCACTCTTGGTTTAAACCTCTCTTCCGGCCGTCTTTTTTGAGCCCTATTGTTTGAGGGGGGCTCCCCGGCGGGGGACGCATGGCCCCTCACATGGAAATTTCCTCCCACGCCTTTCCGTTTGCTTCGCCGAATTTCTCCCCTCTTTCCTCCGTTTCCTCCCTTTACTGCCGGGGGCCGCCTTTGACCGGACGCAGCCTCTCAACAACGCGGGTCCTCCCAAGCCAGGCCCAACAAGCTTTGCGATTTTTTTTTCCCTTACAAGTTTTCTTCCCGGCTTCGATAAGGCTTTTTTTGTCGACCCTCCGGTTGGTGACTACCTCCCCCCCCGGCAAATGCGCGTTTTCCTCCCAAGACTCTCACGGCCCACCTCCTTCCCGCCCTCTCCCTGTCCCAGTTTTTCTCCCCGTTCCCCCCCCATTTCACGGCTCGCGCGACGAGGACGGCCAGCGTCGTCTATTACCTTTCCTGGCAGTCCAGCTCTCTGCGGCTTTCTTCTTTCCCTTTTTGGTCGTCCTTTGATCGTTCGGCCGAAAGAGATGGCACGTGCCCCGAGCCGGGGGCTGGGTTTTCGTTTGCCTTTGCAGTTTTGTAACTCCCTTTTTGAAGCCGTTTTTCCCCCCTTCGATCATTTTTTTTGACTTTGAGGGGCTCCGTTTCTGGACGATGAGGGGCGCTCGGCGACGTTCGAACGCCCTACGAGGGCGGCGACGCTGGCACATCAGAAACTCTTGTTTTGGCTGGACCTTTTTTTCTTCCTCCGGGTTCCCCCTTTGACCTCTGGCCTTTTTTCCATCCGGCCCACTACGAGGCGCTCGCAGGCGCCCGTCGGGCCCTCTTGCTTGGCACCCCCGGAAAACATTCTTCATGTAACTTTTCGGGGCGGTTTTTTTTTTTGAGCACCACCTGTCTGACCTGTTGAAGGTCTGAAAGAAGTGGTAGAGTTCCCGGTGGTTACCCCTTCTTTCATTTTCCCACAAACCTTGCGCTCTTTTTGTCTACCACCGCAGATGACCTGTGCGCGTTACCCTCGA
>Ga0179593_1681006_pt1 | contig 10649 bp, 13 predicted proteins | sample CZODoug2_1_08_16_FD_185931 | JGI IMG/M metagenome (GOLD analysis project Ga0179593, IMG submission 185931) | Vadose zone soil fungal communities from Angelo Coast Range Reserve, California, USA - CZODoug2_1_08_16fungal (PacBio error correction) | ecosystem: Environmental > Terrestrial > Soil >... | reverse complement strand
GCCTGGCCTCTTTTTTCCTTCCCCTTTTTGGTCTTCTTCCTGCCGGTCAAAGATGGGCAGTCCCATAAACCACCTTTCTTTGTTTTGTCGGCTTTGGGTTTCGTTCCGATCTGCCGTGCGTGTTCTTTCCTTCCTCCTATGAAAAGATTAAGGAATTCGCTTTTCCCCCCCCCCTTCCCCCTTTTTCGCCTTTTCGATAGAAGGCGAGAATCTGGCCGGGGTTCCTGTTGTCCTTGATCTACGTTTCTTTTCGTTGTCCGAAAAGCGAATTGGCCCCCCCTTTTTCCGGGTTCTTCCCCCCTCCGGCGGGTTCGGGACGTGTGGCACGTTTCCTAGCCGTTATCCTTTTAGTTTGATTCTTTCCTCTGTCCGCCCCCTCCCTGCTTCATTGCCGCGACACAAAAGAGTGGGCGCGGTTGTCGTTTTTTTTCCTTCTCCCTTCCTTGCGGGCGTGCGATGAGGAGAAGAAGGTTCCGCCCCTTTTTACCCCCAGGGTTCGGCCCTTCCTTTCCCCTTTTTGCTCCTCGCGGGAAGTTGGTGATAGGGTCGTACCCTCCTTTCTCCTTCCGGAATAGATATAGGGAGTCTGTCGCTCTCTGGGATCTTTTTGTCCTTGGTCGTAGGGTACACCTCCTTTTTTCTTTCCCTCTGGCCGGAGGCAGAAATCGTTCTTTTTTTTTTCTTTTTCCTTCTTCCCTTTTCCGGACGTGTCAGGTCAGCGAAGGTACAGTCCGGTCCTTTAGTCTTCCACTTGATACTGGTTCCCCTTGATGTTTTTTTTCGTTCCCCCGTTTGCTGTGGCATCTGATAGAACAACAGTTTCTCTCCTTTTTCTTTCCCCTCCTCACGAAGAGGAGTCATTTTTCCACCTCTCCCCGAGACACCGCGTCCTTTTTGTTTCCCCTTGCCACGGTTATCATTATAGGAATCGCCCCTCTTGCCCCTCCCTGCTTTCTATAGCGCGTTAGCAACTTTCCCCCCTTTTGTTTACCAGCCCGCCACTCTTTGTACTGTTTTTTCCCTTGGGTTGGTCTGCCCGAAACCACTTACCGAATCTGGTATCTTCCCCCCCCCCCTTTTTTTTTCTTACTCCTTCTTACTGTGAGCAAAGGTGTATATAGCATTAGTGATGTTTCTTTACCGTTTACCCACCGCAGTACTATCCCCGAACGCTTCCTTTCCCTCCCCCTCCCCCAATGCTGAGCGGATTAAGGTGAGAAGGGTCCCCTCTCCTCCCTTTCTCATCCCCTTTCGCCTGATAGGCAATGCGATTGTAAGAACAAGCGGCCCCCTTTTTTTTGTTTCCCGTGGCCCACACCGTTGGACTCGCTCCTTTTTCCTTCCGGTTGATGAACTCAGTGTTCCGACTTTTCCTTTCCCTCTCGGTTTATGGGTGTTTTTGCCACGCTCGTCGCTGCGGACAATGAAAGTACGGCCGCCCTCCTTTGGGGGTGGCCCGCCCTGTGTTGGGCCAGTCCTCCGCAGCCTCGATGCTCTCTTCTTCCTTCCCCCCCCGAAAAAACGAAAGAAACGCTCCTTCCCCTTCTCTTTTTGACCTGATGGAAGGTAAGGGCACATCTTTTTTTTTTTCTCCTTTCCCCCCCCTGAGCCATTTCGAACACTTCTTTTATTTCCTCTCTCACAGGGAAGAGATTTTTTCCCTTCTCCCCCTCCTGTCCTTTTGGTGTTCGCGATCGTCCCGCTCCCGTGGTTGATGCCGTCCCACACCCTCACTTGGGCCCTTTTTTGTCTACCCGACCTGTTCCTTCTTCCCCTGGGGAAGAGAGTAGATAGTCGCCCCCTGGCACTCCTCCTATTTACATTAGTCAGGAGGAACCTTCGCCCTCTTCCCTTATTCTTTCCCCAGATTTTTGCCTTTTCCCCCCTCATTTCGCCGAACCCGGCGAAGAGCCTTTGTTCCCTTTTCCCCCTGTCCGTTTTGTGCGCTTGAACACGCCGAATTTTTCCTCCTTTTGTCCTTCAGCCTGTGGTAAGTAGGCCCTCCTTTCTGTTCTTTTTTTGCGCTCTTTGGTTCGCTTCAAAGTACATTTTTTTTCCTTTTCTTCCCTCCTTATACCGCCCCCCTCCACAACCCTCGGAGTGTTTCCCCCTCCTCCTCTCCCCTTCGAAGGCTTCCCCCCCTCGCAATTTTTTTGCCGTTGTCGTCCCTCTGTCTCATCCCCCCCCATAAAAGAGGCGTGCTAACCTCTGTTTGGTTTTGGTCTCTAGACTGTAGAACGCGCTGTTGTGGTCTCTTCTGTCCACCCTCACTTCCCCCCTCCTTCAAATTGACGATGGGGAAGCCTGTTTCCCCTCCTTTCCCCCCTCCCCGGAAGGAATGGTCACCCCCCTCCCCCCCCGTGGTAAGTTAATTGCACCTTTTTTTTTTTCCTTCTCGTTCTCCTGACCTAGGTTTTTTTTTTTTTTTTGTGTTCCCAGGTCGCTTGAAGGCTCTACTGCTGGTTGTAGACCGACTCCCTTCTTTTAGTTGCGGAGTAATTCACACGCTTTATTCTTTCCGAGGCGACTTGAAACCCCCCTTCTCCTGAGGATAAGATCTTTTCCTCTTTTCCGTGTTTCTGTCCGAGGAGGATGGACTCTCCACTACCCTCATCTAAATTTTCCCTTCTTCGTGGCGTAAGGATATGGTGGGGTGGCATGGCTTTTCTCCTCCCCCTCCCCCCCTCTTTCCTCCGTGGATGCCTTCCCGGGGGATTTTTCCTGGACCGAATGACCGCCCTTTTTTTTTCGATGGCTAGCGGTAAAGATATGAGTCCCCCCTCTTTTTTTTGTTTTGTTATTTTCCGGCAACAAATCGAGAACGTGCCCCCCCCTGCTTTTCCGAGTTTTCGACGTGGCTCATGGATTTTTATTCTCTACCGATGCCATAGTTTGCACAATCGACTTCCCTCCCTTTATTTTTCCGCCGCTGCGTCTTGTCTTTCCTCCGGGGGCCTCGGGCAGCGCGGTCTTTCTTTTTTTTTCGCAAACGAAGAAGGAGAGGAGACTCCTCCTTTCCTTCCCTACGGGAATGGAGCAGACTTCCCCCTTTTTCTGCGGTCTGAACAACGATGGTTTCCCTTCTTTTTTTTTCCAGATAGTTAAAATTTAAAGGGTCTTCCCCTTTTCTTCTCCCCCTTTTGTTTTAGGAACAAGACGATCCCCTCATTGACCGACAGTCGCCACGTGTCATGCTCTCCGTATCAGTGAACAATGAAACACGTCCTCCCCTTCCTCCTTCCTCTTCGCCGCGTCCCCCGCCGGGTATAATAAGATAACGGTCCCCTTTTCTTCTTTCTCGTCCTCCGTCCCCCTAGAACTGGCTCGTCTACGGAGGCATTTCCCTGGGGGGTATTTCGTTGAGAGAGAATCACTCCTTCTCTTCCCTTCTCCCCCCCTTTTTTCTTTTTCCCTTTCTTCATCGGTTTCTCCGAACCTTGTTCTGCCGCTTTTTCTCCCCCCTTGAGAGGGTGGAGCACCCTCCTTTCCCCTCCTCTTTTCCCCTCCCGAGCGAACGAAGATTAGCCGTTCCCTTCCCCCTGTTTTGGGGGCGGTAGTTCTGTTCGGCCTATAATATCTGCCGGGTATTTTCCCCTTTGGAAAACGCGATGGATCTCCTTCCTCTCCCCCTCCCTCTCTTTTTTTTCCGTAGAGGTGGTAAATTTTTTTGTGGAACTCGTCAGGCCGCCCTCCTTTCTTGATTGAAAAGAAACGGGTCCCTTTCCTTTCCCATTCCACCGGTCCTTGATGATGCAGAAAAAAGGGTAGCATTCGCTTCCCTCCTCCCTACTTCCTTACTTTTCTCGAGTAAAGACCGGGAAGTGGAACGGCACTCTCTGCTTCCCTCACTCGTCGACTAACGGACAACGTTTTCTCTTTACTCATTACACCCGCGTGACCCATATGAGATGATAATGTACGAAGGCCTCCCCTCTTTACGCCTGCCGCACGGCCCTTCTTTTCTTGTTTTAAGAAATGGAAAACTTTCCCCCTCCTTCTCCCCTCTTTGAGGAGGAAAGATGTTCCCTTCTTTTCCATTTGAGCAAGAACACTGCATCGTTTCTTCCCCCCGGACGCCAAAAGAGACCTTTTTTTCCCCTCCCTCCCCCGCGACGTGTAGTGAGGAGATCGCACGTTCTCTCGCTGATGTTTGCCGGATACTGAACTCCGGCTGTCCTTCTTTTCCATACGAAAAACGGACGAAGGGATTTTCCCTTTTCCCCCTTTTGGGGTTAGTTCATGGCACGTTGGAGGATGGTGGCTCACTCTTTCTGTTTCTTCCCCGGTCTAAGGCCAGATTTCTCTCCTTCCTTCCTCCCTTATCCTTGAGTATGGTAAAGGCTTTCAATCTCTTTTCTCCCTCACCTCTTCCCACGGCTGGGGAGTAAATAGCGGTTTTTTCTGTCGGGTTTTGGAAACCCTCTCGCGAAGTGGCGTGCGTCTTTTGGGCCTTTTACGGCCATCGGTGAAAGGAGGAAGAAGCCCCTTTTTCTTCTCCTTTCTTCTTCCTTTTCCCCCTATCTTTCCTAATAATAAGGTGTGGGTGTTTTATTCTTCTTCCGTGGTGTCTGTCCTGCGGTCACCGCTGGCCTCCCTGCGCCGTTGAGCGAGCGCAGGTGACGGATTCGCCGAACTCTTCTCTTCTTGGTGCTTTGCTACTCTTTGACGCCGCCGGAGGAAAGCTGACCTTTCCTTCCATTTCGCGTTGCGCTCGACGGCTCTTTCCCTGCAGAAAATCATGAGGTCCGCGGTCCTTTTTTTCTTTCTTTCCCCTTCTTTCCGCCCCCTTAGCCGCATAAGGCCCTGCCCCCCTCTCCTTTTTTTCGTAAGACTGTGGCAACTTTTTTTTTCCGTAGCCTGAAGGAGCACTCTTTCCTTTTCTTCCCTTTTCTTCACCTACCTTTCGAGTAGGGCTGGGGTACGACACCTTCTTCCCTGACATCCCCGATGCAGTGGCGTGATGCCTCATTCCGGTCTAATTGCCAGCGGGACCAGCACAACTTTTCTCCTCCCCTCTTCTCTGGCGTTTTTGTGCCAGGTCGTACAGTCACAAGGCCAACTTTTCCTTCTTTTCTGGGCCGTGCCCGTCGGACAGTTTTCCGGCCCGTTTGAATAATCCAGAAAGCGATCTCACCACCCTTTTCCCCCCCCCTTTCCTGATTTTGATTTGCTGTTTGCCTTTTCCCCCCATGGTATTTACGGTCCCGAGCCCGAGAACACTGCCCCCCCTTCCCCTGTGGATTAATAATGATGGTGGGCTCCCCCCTTTCGTCTATAGCAAAAGGTTGGAGAGGGCGGCTTTTTATAGGCGTCATAAACATTTCTTTTCCCCGGCGTGGTATTTGCGATAAATTCTTTTTTCCCCGTTCCCTTCTCGGAATAAGAACGCCCTCACTCGGTGCTGTTCCGGAGTGCCGGTCGCTCTCGCTCTTTTTTCTTTCGAACCACGCAAAGGAACGTGGCCCTTTTTCTTCTTTTTTTTTTTTTGTTTCCCCCCCTCAAAAGGGTTCGGTCTCGCTGCTGGTCCCCGGGGCGCACCTTGCTTTGGTGTGCTAAAAAACCCCCCCTGGCCGCCCCCCCCGCCCCGCCCCGCAGAAAAAAAAAACCCCCCCCCCCCCCCCCAAACCACAAACCCACCCCCCCCACAGATTAAATTGAAAAACCCCCCCCCAACCCCACCCCCCGACAATAAAAACCACCCCCCCCCCCCTCCTCCATAGTTTTCATTCTATTTTTTGTACCTCTCTCTCGGAATGTTCCTTCTCCTCCTCTTTCTTTTCTTTGCGCCCCATCCATTATTGATAGACTCCTCTCTTTCTTGACTATGGTCTTTCACGGCAATTTTTTGTCCTGTCAACGAGAATAATTAAGGATCTGCCGGTCTCCCTCCCTTTTTTTTTTTTTTCCTTTCCCTTGCACTGAGGAGTGTTCCAGAACCTCTGGATCTTTGCTTAACTACACCGGGACACTGGAACGTCGTCTTTTTCCCCCCCAGTCGAGAAGGCGACCTTTTTTTTTTTTTTTCCCTCTTGTGGCATCGAGGGTGTGATGGTGTCTTTTCTTTCTCCTCTTCTTTTTTCCCGTCGGCTGGTTTTCAGGTCCAAGAACTAGTCTCCCCCATTTTTCTAACTGCGAGCGAGGCTACTGACGCCCCCCCCTCCCCACCGCACCACCGCGACGAAACGCCTCTTCCTTTTTTTTTAACGGATGGAACGGGTTACGGGCACATCGAGGCCTTTTTTTCCTTCTCTCAAAAGGGGCGCTCGGGCTGGCATTTTTCCCCCCTTTTTGTTTGCCCTCGGACAAAGCGCCTTCCTCTTTTTTATTTTGAAAGCCAGCAGCTCTCATGAGGGCGGTCATTTCAGTCCTCGGCAAAAGTAGCTCCTTCCATACCCCGGAAAACGCCCGGGCTCCTCTTTTATCATTCCATTTTCACCCAACAATTCCCTCCCGTTCCCCTCTCTTCGGGATAGTGCGACGCAAGCTACTCCATCCGCCCTCTGACCCCCTTTTTCCTTTTCTCTTCCTTCCCTCCCTCTCTGGTTTCAAAGTCAACCTCGCCGGTGGTTTCCCCACGTGGGTAGGACGCCGCCTTTTCCTTCGGGGACCGAACCCGAGTCTTCGTCTTTCGCTCTCTTTTTTTGTTCCCCCTGGAAGCAGGCCCCGAGCACCCTCCTTTTTTCCTGTTTCCCCTTGCAACCACACTATGACACCATCTTTCTTTTGCCACGCAGAGGCTCCCCTTTTCTTTTTTTTTTGGGGTTTCCTTTCTCTGTCAGCTTGCACATCTTTTGGCCCTTTGCCCCCTACGGCGTCAGCAAGCCCCTCTTTTTTTTGTCCCAACCAGCCCGCGTGTCCTCTTCTCTCCTTCCTTTTTGTGTCGTGGAGATGTAGACGAGCGTTTGGTTTCTCTTCTTCGTGTTTTTGACGACGGGCACCAGACGCCTCTTTCTGGTGTGAAGACACTGACCGCTGTGGAATCTGGTCCCGCCCGGATAGAATCTCTTTTTTCCGCCTCCTTTTTTGGGGGTTGCGTCCTCCTTCTCCCACTTGGAATGCAGGGTGATAGGTTTTCCTTTGGTGCTGTCGGTTAAGAGGAACGCGTCGTTTTTCCTTTTGCCCTCTCCGAGGGGAGAATAGGGTTCGGCTTCGTCCCCTCCCTGCCGTGGATTTTTGTTTTCCTTGTTTTCTCCAAAAGTCGGCAGGTGTTTTTTGCCTGGGGCACGGCAAGAACCGGCGCTTTTTCCTTCCTCTTGTGTTTGGTGGGCTCAAGGGACGTGGACCTTCCCCTTTCTTTCCACTTTCGTCCACTATCCCGAAGCTCATTTGTTTGGGGGCTTGATCCTTGGAGATGAGATCAAGACTTATTTTTCCTTCCGCTTCTAAGATTTAACGCACCGCTTGTTGTCGCGCGAGTGGATTTCTCCCGTGTAGACCATCGACGATGGATAGGAAAATGACCTCGGTGGGGGATTAGGATATATTAGGCGGTTTCTTTTCCCCCCTCCGTCGACACTTGACAGTCTGCGGTTTCTCTTCCCCCCCCGGTCGAAAGAAGAATCATGCGGTATAAGTGCTTTACTTGAAAAGAAAGCAGAGCACTTCCCTCCGTTTTCTTCTGGCGTCGGGGGGGGGTTTTTAGGGTGCCTCCATTTGAATTTCGCGTTCTTTACAATCGTTAAAAGAGAAATGAACCCGAACGTCTCACTCCCCCGTCTTCAATTCTCCACCTCCCAACGGCCCCCCTCTTTGTTGGGGTTCTCCTTCTCCCCCTCTTTGGTCAGGGTTTCCGGGGGCTTTCTCGGACGGGGTCTCTGGGGGTGGAGGAGAAACCCCAATATGTGGGATTCGTTTGTACTCTTTCTTTTTTCCTTGCTTCATCTCGTCGCCCTGGCGGGTAGCAAACGAAGAAGGAGAGGCGTCCCGTGGTGACCATGGCGCAGACGCTTCCCCCCTCCTTTTTTTTTCAAGGGGCTAGATGCACGGCATGGTTGTTTTCCCCTCCCCTTTCTCCCCATTCGGACTGGGCCCTCTTGGTAGTTCCAAAGTTCCGTCCCCCTCTACCCCCCCTTCGGACACCCAAGCGACATTTTTCCCCCCACGACAAGTAGCCTACGGTGTATGAGTCCCCCTCTTCGTGACCCTGCGCAAACAAGGAAGCATTTTCCTCCTCATCAGATCCCTTTTCAGCTAACGGACCGCCTCTTTTCTCCCTAGTCGATCTACTTCGGGCCCTCGACTTTTTTAGGAGGCCCCCCCCCTTTCCCCCTCACTAAGGACCCCCCCCTTTTGAAACCATTCCAGGCTTTTCACCGGTAAATACAAGATTAGGAAGGGTAGAGGATACGACCCTCTTTTCTCCCCTCTCCCCGTTAACTTCGGCCGTTATTGCGAGGGTGCGAACCCCTACTTAACGACGAGGAGGAGACCGGCCGTCTCTCTTTTTCGAATTAGTCCCCGCTGAGTTCACCACTTTTCCGGATCTTATGCGATAATCGATCGGGGCCGTCCAGTACCTTTTTCTTTTTTCCCCCCCTTTCCTTTTTTCGCAGCCTAGCAGACGGTTAGGCTCCTTCCCCCCATATCACATGTTTTTTATGGACGCGAATATTGAGTGCGGCGTTTTCTTTCCCGCCGGGCGGACAACCGTTGGGTTTTGATTATCGAATTGCCCCTCTTTTTTTCTCCTGTAGAGCAAAAATCAGTATCCTCCCTTTCCTTTGGGCCTCTGTGTACGACCAGGTGACCGCTGACACAGGGTTTGGTCTTGTTCTTCGTCTTTTCTCCGGGCTGACAGCCGAAACGTGGACGTGGAACTTCCCCTCTCTTCCCGCTACGTAAGTATTTGCTCCGGCACCCCCCCCCCTTGTTTTTTTTTATGCCCCCGAGGACAAAAGAGATTCCGGGCAACGGATCGATGGACCAGCCTCCCTTTTCCCCGTGACCGTAATGTAGTCATGAGGGCATGGGGACTTTTCCCTCTGGGGGTGTTTTTTTTTTTTTTTTTTTTTTTCTTGGGCACCAACTGGCCAGCGTCTGTCGCGGTCCTCTCGGCTTTGGCAATAGTGAATATGGCCCCCTCCCTTCCTCCTTCCCATTCCCCGACAAATGAATCGTCTTCGCTTCCCTTACAACGGTCGGCCCCGATGTTTCCTTTCTCCGCTTTGTTGTATGGTGAGGGTAGCTAGCACGCTTCTTGCCCGGGTGCGGGTCTTTTTCAGGGATACTGCAAGCCCGGCTGCTCCCTCTTTGCCCGCAGAGGGGATCCTGAAAACCGGCTGTCTTTCTTTCCCTTTCGGCGTGTTCTTCCCTGGCGAAAAGCAACCTTTCCCCTTCTTATTTCCTTTTTTCTCTTTCATTAAGGTATAGGAAAGATTATCGCTTCTCTCCTTTCTTTTTTTGACTGGCCAAGGTTTCCCCTCGATTCTTAAGAGGGTCCAGCTTGTGCTCCTTTTCTTTCTCCCTCTTCAACGCAAGGTAGTTAGCGTAGGAGAATCCCCCCTTTTTAATCCGTCTTCGGAAGTAGCGTCGCCACGAGTGGTATTGTGACGGCCCTCTTTCTTTCGGAATCTCCTCCAACGGGCTGCTAGCGAAGTACGAGCACAGCGCTCCCCTCTCCCTTCCTTTACTTTTTTGCTAGAGATGCCCTGGAGAGGGTCGACTTTTTTCTTTTTGGGTTTCGTCCTTCCTTTCGACCGAGGGCCCGTTCCCATAACAACGTCGTGGCTCTATGACTCCCCTTTTTTTCTCGAGGCGCCAGATCGCCACGAACCGCTACGACAGCCTGCGGTGAATTTCTTCTTTTTCCTTTTTTTCGCGCCGCATTCCCGTTCTGCCCGTGATCCAGGAATCGCTTGCACACACCTTTCTCCTTCTTTTTTTCCGACTTTCGCACGATGACCAGGCGAGAATCTGGCCGTCTCTCTTTCCCAGAAAATATGTCCGACGTCGCCGACCGGATTGACTGTGCGTTTCTCCTACGAACCCTCCCCCGCCGATAGGACAGGACACAAGCAAGGTTTCTTTTCCCTCCTACTTTTTTGCACGTAGCGCAGGGCGGGCATCCTCCCTAAGGAGCCGACCTTGCTTAGGTCCAATGAGGGCGAGAGCGCAGTAAACTTCTGGTTTTCCCCCCACTCTGGGTTTTAGAGCGTTGTAGTAGGGTGGGACATCTTCCCCTTCTCCCTTGCGTTTTTTCTTATGCCGAGAGGAGACGACGGGTCGGCCATGTTCTCTCCTCTTCCGCCAGAAACCGGGGAGACCGCCGCATAGATGACGACTTAGTTGGTGCAAGTCGTACCTTCTTCCATCTTTAACGGATAGGAAAGTATAGGGAGTTTTTCTCCTTTCTTTTTCTTGGGCTGGTCGTCGCATTTTCCTGTTGGTAAGCGGGTAATACAGAAGCGTCTCCCCCCCCCCCCCGTGAAGGAGTTAAACTCTTCTGGATGATGTATGTGTCCCATGTCCGTTCAGTTCCACGTCCACGTGTCGGTCATCTAACTCTCCCCTAGAAAAAGAAAACCGTCCTCCCTTCTTTCCTTTCTTCCTTCTTGTGGGAGAGAAAAACGTCACGGGGATTTTTTGCATAGCACCGACCCGTGTCCCCAGGACAACCACGGCCTTGGACGAGGGATTCCTTTTTTCCCCCC
>Ga0179593_1471140_pt1 | contig 10649 bp, 7 predicted proteins | sample CZODoug2_1_08_16_FD_185931 | JGI IMG/M metagenome (GOLD analysis project Ga0179593, IMG submission 185931) | Vadose zone soil fungal communities from Angelo Coast Range Reserve, California, USA - CZODoug2_1_08_16fungal (PacBio error correction) | ecosystem: Environmental > Terrestrial > Soil >... | reverse complement strand
CCCGTTTCTATTTCCTTTTTTCCAGTAGTGTTCATATAAACTTATAAAGTAGACAGGAACCCCCACTCTGCTTATGCGTGCTATCCCCCGCTGGACAAAAGGCATATCCCTTTTATTTTTGCTTACTGTTCAATAATTTTCAAGATTTCCTGAGGTGTTTCTCTTCCTTGCTTTCAATTTTTTTAGGCTTCCTTAGACGTTTTGCATTTAACCCGTTCTGTACTCCAGTATTTACTCCATTTGCCTCTTTCCTAGTTGACCTTATTCAAACCTTAATTAATAAATCCCACACTCTTTCTCAAGACATTTTTGATAGATCCAAAATGCTCCCCAAAATAATCCTTTCAAGAGAAGAGTAGATGAATTCTAAGAGTTACCTCAGCTACACTAAGTTTTTTCCCCTAAATTATCTTCCCCTTTCTCAACACCTTTCCGAACATTTGGCCCTTAACCTTTCCTTAATATCTTTTCCCCTTCTCAATCATGTAGTAGTGGCGAAAAGAAGCCATTTTATCTTGCTAGAATACGACCCCTAATATCCCTTTTTCCTCTATTTCGTTTTAAAGAGACTGACTACACATTTCCCCCTCCCAATTATGGGCATTTTTAAACCCCATAGATATTAGAACTGTATTTTTCGAAACTACACGCCGCGCCGTAGTGATGGTTTGAAACTTTTTGGATTTTTTTGCCCCCCACCCCATGTAGTCCTTCACTAAGTGTGGGCGATTTCGAAACCTTTCCTCCCATCCATTTCGCCTTCTTTTTTTCGAAAACTCGTTCGTTCGAGATTTACTCCCTTGTTTCTGTTCCACTACTCTACAGCTCCCGCGCTCCCTTAGTTTTGATCCCCCTAGTCGCGACCCCGCATTTTTCTCCCTAATTGGATGTTTGAGTTGACTCGCTATCTTTCTTTTGACATTTTCTGAGTTTCACCAGCCCGTGTTACCATACCCTTCGTAAGCCGGCCCTTGTTTTTCTTTCCCTTTTCCTTATCTTGTATTCCCCTTATCTCCGAATGGGGGGTTTTTAGCCGAAGCCTTACGCTTTTTTCCTAGAAAGGTTGGTGCCCTAGTATGTTCGTATTACTGTGACACCCCCTCTTTTTGTTCTTTTCCTGTAATCTCTCCTTGATCGGTAATTATTATAACCGCAGGTGCCGAGCCAGTTTTCACTCCTAGGTTTCCCTTTTTTTTTTTTCCTTAAGACTGTCCCGCGGCCGCACTGTTGCGATCAGCCCTCCTGAGGCGCTCTCCCTCGCGTATTCCTAGTTTTCTCCGTGGTTCCAACTTTTCTCTGTGGGTCACCCTGGACGCCTTTCTCTCCGGACGTTCCCGCCCCGTGCCTTTTCTTGATCGAAGCCTGTACCGGTTCTTGGCCAAGCTTGCGATGCCCCCTTTCTCCTTCCGCTCTCGACTCGTCTTAGCTTTCGATGGCATTATCAGAATTGAGCTACACCCCCCATTTGTTGGACGCCTTTCGTGCTCTCACCTTCCTGAAGGACCCTTTTTTTGCGGGGGTTGCCTCCTCCCTCCTGTCTCCCCCCCCTTGGGTCGGTGATTCAGGGCTACGAGGGAAGCGGGTTTTGAAGCGGCCCTGTTGACTTCAAACCGGTTTTTTCGGCGTTTTCCGGCCTTCCCCTTTCTATCCGGCCTTTGCCTGGAGACAATATCTTTACGGCGGCCCCTGGGAGTGTTCAGTTCCGGAGAGGCAATACCCCTTTGTTGGGTCTCTCCCCGACCTTTTTCATTGAGTTTGCGAGCGATTCCTCTCCTTTCCCCCTCCCTCGTTTTTTTTTCGATCTTCCTTTTTTCCCCCCCCCCCCCTTTTGTGAGTTTTCGGCTCACCCGTTAACCGCGTGACTTGGACGTTTCCCAATCACTTGGAGTCTTCTACTTATATTTTCCATGCTACCTCTCGCCCTACTGGGGAGAACCGTCCACAGCCCCTTTTTAACGCACAGTTATCCCCCTGTTAGTATAGGACCAAAACGCTGTCCCTCTTTTCTCTTCCTGCCCCCCGTCCCCGTTTTCGACCGTCGCGGGATTCAACTCTCCCGGGGGTCCGTCGTGCCGGTACTCCTGCCTCCTTTCTTGCAATATTTTAGTCTGAGCATTATTTTGTCATCTTCCAGCGCTGTTCGTTTGGCCTTTTTCTCTCTTTCCCCGCTCATGGCCGTGCGCCGTATCTCTGTCTGCACAGTGGTACATATTTATGCCTTGACACGACCTTTCCGTTGACACGCGTAGGACGGGTCCGGTCCCCCCTGTTAGCCTTCTTTCACACCCTTTTCCCCCTTTTTTTCGCATAGTTCTCCAGGCGCAAAGGTCCTAGTCTCCTTGGATGTTTTTTGGATCGATTCCCAGTTGCGGCGGAAGGCCGCCGGGCGCCCGGGACCCTGTTAGTTAGACGACCTGGTGCCCTTATCCTAGATTTAACGCTCCGTTTTTATGATTTTCCCCCCCGTCAACCGTCGCCCCCAAATTGTTGCTACGCCTTTACGTAATACGACACCTACTTGGCTTTCCTTTCTTCTCCCTTCGCCCTGGATCGTGCGGGTCTCCCTCCCCCCCCCCCCAAATGCGTGCTTCCTAATGGTGGAGTGAGTCTAAGATCATCTGCCCCTCCCTTGTGGCTTCCCCGTTCCCCCTTTTTTTGTCACCTGTTTCTGTGCGAATCCCTTGCGGAAACTGAGTAAGTTCCCTCCCGGAGTTGTTCAATAATCCGGTTTTTTCTCCAATCTCCGTGTTCTCGACGAGTGAGTACGATTGGACGTATCTGGTCTCTCCACTTCTTTGTCCCCCTCCGGTCCCTGTGGCCTAAAACACAAAAACCCACCTCCGTACGATTTTTCGTAAAAGACACCTAATGAATCCTCGGATGATCAGGTTTCTCCTCGCCGAAGTGGTCTCATCCGCAACAAACTCCCCAGACCGTTTTTCCCTCCCTGGGTTCTTTCTCTGTCGGTCTGTTCCCTCAACCCGCGATTACATGTTCCTCTCTCTTTTTCTGGAATTACTTGTTCGTTCAGTTATTTCAGTCATATAGTTTCCACGCTCCCCCGAGAACGTTTCCATTATCTTTCGCTATTCCCAGATTGGCTCACCCCCTCCCTTCTTCTCTCTTTTCTCCCTCAACACCGTTCTTCTTTCTGCCCATCTGATTACACACTTCTTTCCCCCTTGAACGGGGGTAAAGTTATATTAGGGTCACGAGTGTACTCTGTAATTCTTGGTTTTTCCCTTTACGCTTTATCAGTTATTATTGTTCCCCTCTTCCCCCTTTGTTTCTCTTCGTCCACTTTTCCTTAAGTATTTTCTGAGATTTACTACTTATTTTTCCTCATGTCCCAGATACTCATATTCCCAATTCCCTATTAGTAACAAACTTGTATAACCACGTTCCTTGGCCCTTTTAACAATTCCTTCTCACCCATCAAATTACCTCTTTTCCCTTTTGAACCCTTCCTTCTTCACCATAACTTCTGCTGGTGAGTGTTTAGCAGCCTTCCCCCTGTGTGCAGGCTCTTTAGATAAGTTATATTCAACCCTTTTTTCTCTCACCTAGATTTGTTCTAGCTTTCTCTCCGTGTGTTGGTGGAGAGAACTTCTAGGCCTTATTTTCTTTTCCCCCTCCTTTCTTAACTTCTGCACCACTGTCTGTCGCTTGCTATACACGCGGACACATTTCGACATTTCTTTTTGCCCCTTTAGTAATTGATAATTTTACTCACGTTTTTGTTGTGGAGCTAGAATTGAATACCCCCCCAGGATGCGACGTTGCATTATAAAATTTGTGTCCTCCGGTCTTTCAGCCTTGGTCCCTATGATTATAGCTTCCTCCCCCCCCTTCCCTAATGAAATCTCACCCACTCCTTATTCCAGACATTTACTAGATCCCCCCCCTTTTCCTTTCCACCCAACAAGTCCTTCCAATAAGACTTGTAATATGACCCCTAGTTCTTTCTTCCTCTTCCTAATTTATCATTTTAAACCAAAGTCCGTCCCTTTTTCCCCCTTTTTTTTATTTAACTCTCCTATCAGGAAACTCTTTTATTTCAGTTTCTGACAAGCTCATACGACTTGCCTAGACTGACCTCCTAAAGATAAATTCTTAACTTCTTTTTCTGTTTTTCATATTCCCTAACTCCCTCACGCAAAATTAGTTGCCCCCCCCCAGATCCTTTATCCATGTCCGAGGTTCGACACTTTCCACGCCTCTACGTGTCAGATTTTGTCCCCTTGTTTTTTGGGCTGTTTGTTGACGGATGGAGACCTCAGGCGATCGCACAACCCTTTTTTTCTCCATCGCTGTTATGTGTCGTCTGAACCTCGGGCGCTTTCTCACTTCCGTTGTCCAAGTTCTGCCTACATCTGATCCGGTCAGTTTCCAGTTTTACTCCTTTGACCGCTGTTGAGAACAATAATTAGGTGGATCTTTGACCATAAGCCCCATCATATCCGTGATCTTTCCCGCTTGAGTTATCCCGTTCCCTTGTGACCCCTACTGCATTACTTCCTTCTTGTTGGAGGCTCCTTTTTTTCTGATCTTAGTTCTCCTTATCTACACTATTGTTTTGGTAGCCGATTTCTTCGGAAGTTACCGCATTGCTGGACGCCCGGTCGGATTACGTTCGTGCTCGCACCAGATCTTTTGGCGTGACGTTTGTCTTGTTAGAAAAGGGTAATCTATTTATCCCACTATTCACTAGCCCTTTTTTACTTTTTTTTCCCGTGCTTGACTCCCTTTCTTTCCCGGCGGCTCACCTTTGCTAATCCCTCCCCTTCCAACCCAACCTGCTTACTCGACTGCTGACTTACCTTTTCTCTAGATCGTGGGCATTTTCCTGATGTGGTAACTGGCCGACAGGGCGAGCAGTTAGTTGCCCGCATGCTTTTTTTCCTCTCTCTCTCTGCTTCTTGCATCGCCCTGTCCTGCCCTTAGCCCGGTGCGCTTTTCTTCCCCAAACGTAGACCGATTAGGAGTCAAAGCTCTTTCATCCTCCCCTCGGTCCCTGTTGAATGACACGAACCAGTACCCCCCTTTTTTTGGATTTTATGCCCTCCTCGCCGGTCGCCACTTTTTTTGCAGTCTGTTTGCCCTGCTAAGAGGGTACCGCTTTGGCCTTGAGGAGGAACTGTTTTCAACATTTTTTTGTACATGGTGGAGCCCGGTTATCCACGTTTTCCGCTCCCTTGTTTAGCCTTTTTCGCCCTTTCATACTCTTCAAAGTTCAGGTATTCCTGCCCGATGGTCAACATCGCTTTTGGTTTTGGGTCTAAATACAGCAGCGTGGTGTTTGAGAGCGCCTTCTCTCTCTTTTACTCCCTGCCGTTGGTGTTGTTTCTCTCGCGGCATCGTTTCCCCCCCCAGCAAGTTTTGGTGCGTTTCGTCCCCCCCAAGGTAACGAGTTGGTCTTTTTTCGTCCCTTTTGCGTACTTATTCTTTCCCCGCCCTCCCTCCCTTTGCTCTTCTCGTTTTTCTCACCGGATCCCACATTGTTTCACCCTCCTCCTGTGTGAGCACAGGCCTATATTTACCCAGCTTCCTTTTCCTGCATGCACCGCCCCCTTTGGCTCCCTTCGGGCTTCTCCCGAACTTTGTTTTCTTTGCAGTTTAATAGGCCGCGGTTCACGCGCTGGTGTAGACTTTGTTCAGCGACGCTTATTCGTGGGGACGTGTCGAGACTCGTTCTTTTTCCGTTCGCGCTGTACAGAATTGGTACCTAGCTGTTCCGCCGAAAGGCTTTTTTGGGCAGTCGGCTAGGAGGTCTTCCTTTTCCCCATCTTGATTCCTTCCCAACGGAACCTTACTGAGAGCCTGCTTTATTTGTCTTTTTGCGGGGCGTCTCGCAGCCCAGTTCGGCCGGAGTTTCCGGCTGTGGTTGGCGAACATTCTGATTCTTTAGACGAATGGATTCCCTGAGTGTTATTTCAATTCCTCTTAGCGAACGGTTATCTGACCCTTCAACGTCCCCTCCAAAAACTTTTGTGCTCGCATCGACTCAATCCCTAGGAGTCCCGCAAAGGTGCGCGGATGTTTCGGAGTTTTTCACAAACCCATGTGCCGATAATTGGCCCTCTCCCTACTCTCTATTCCCTACTCGGCTTTTTCCCAAGGTCCTTTCCCCCTGCAGTTAGGTACCACACGGGTCTGTTCTACTACATGGGGAATAGTAACGGAATAGTTCTTCTTTTCTTCATCAGGTAATATTGTTTTATCCAGCTCGCCCCCCAGTTTGTTTTTCCTTTTCTTCACTTACGCTTTTGACCGTATCCTCTGGTATCCCGTCCTTGGACCTCGTCAATTTCGTAAACGAAGCACGAGTTTCGAACGACACACAATTTCCTGATCCCGGTTTTTTTGTCACTTCGTGAAGTCTCATTCAACCCCTTCCCCATGACACTTTTCAGACCATCTGTTACCGTTCGGCGTTAGTTTCGCCGAGATTCATTTTGCTTCGATATTGGTTTCAAGCCCTCCCCTTTTCCCTTTCCTTCCTTCTCTGCTTTACAGGCGAAAGTTCTGGAAAGTGCGCCCTTTTTCTTTTTTTTATGTCAAGGATATGCGATCACTATCTAAAATTTCTAGATTGGCGCCATTCCAGGAGTTTCTTCTTTTCGGCCAGCTGCAAGCCCAACCAGGGCCCTTTTTTTTTTTCCCCTTTTTCTCTAATTCTTCTTTTTGTACTATCTTCCCTATTGTCCATTCCTTCTCACTTCCTGATATTGTAGTTTCTTTTTTCTTCGCAGTTTCCTTTGGTTCTTTGCAAAATTTCCTCCGTCTGTGTTAATCCTTAATTGAATTCTGCAGCTATAAGCATATGCAAAATGGGGAAGAGTTGTACATAAACTTTCTCCATGGCCCCACCTCGATCGCCGTTGACCTGGGGAAGTTCTATTTATATACCCACCCCTAAAGGAAATATTTGCGTTAAATTCATTGGCCCCCTAGGCCCTTCAACCCCATACCTTTCTCTTTGTGTTCCGGTGTATAGCCCTTAACATCTTTCTTTTGTACTTTTTCTCATTTTTCCTTTCAACTTCTAGATGCCATAGCCTTTTTTTTTTTCTTTTTTTCTTTCCTTGGTTGGTTTTTTTCCCGTGTCTAGTCTCCCGTTTTGCCCTATAAACGTACCTTTCCCTGCAACCGTATGATTATGTGCTCCACGAGCCAGGCATATCATGTCTTTTTGCCTGTCCACCTTTCAATTTTTCACTAACAGTTGAGGTTGTGTTCGTAATTGTTCATTCACTTTCTCCTTTCCTTAGACCCTTGCACTTACCCTTCCTTGTCTACGTCTTCCGACAGTGGCATATGGCTATAGTCTGCCATTCTTCCCCAATTCCCCACCATCTGCCCCAACACTCAATCCCCCCTACATTTACGAAGACCCCTACCAATGGAATGCCCCCCCCAAAAAACACTTACAAAGAGACCTGCCTTTTTTAGTTCCTTCTTCTCCCCTTGTCCCCTCTTCTCCTCCATTCTTATACTTTCACCACGTTACGAACCAAGTTGTGGACCTCCATTTAATAATTTCATAATAAGGCCATACTTTTTATGGTTCGAAAGAGATACTTTGATTTTCGTCCTTCCCGAACGGATTCAACCTTGATTAAATTAATTTTCTCTTTTCCTTTTCCCTTCTCTTACTTACAAAATCACTTCTACGTCAAAATTATCTTGCCTTTTAAACCCCTTTGTCCTCCTCCCATTTCTCGGGTTCGAAAACTACTCGCGACCGTTGTAAGAGGTATGAACCCCCCACTTGTTCTGTTGGTGTTTGTTGATGGTTGCGGAATCACTCAGTTTCTTTATGCGTTGACCCTTTCTCATCCTGTATGTTCTTTTTCGTTCCCCTTCATTGGTTGCGATTTCCCTCATTTGCTTTTGTCCCCTTTCCTTTCGTCCCAGATGATCCGGTCTCGTCTGTGTCCTAAAATATTCGACGTCTTTTTTTTTCTTTCCAAATAATACCCGGAGATAGTGCACTCGCATCTTCCCCTTCTCCGACTTTTCTTTCTCTTTATTTCTCCCCTCCGTGTTTCCCCATTACCTGTCAGCGGATTAGGATTTGTCCTCTCGATGGTATGCTCTTTAGTCTCGCCATAGTTGCACGACTGGGGGTTTCTTTTCTGAAGACCCTGGCTCGCAGAAAGGACTCGACCGTTTCTCCTTTATGTTCTCTTTTTTCTTTACGTTCGATTGCGTTAAGCACCCCCTCTCTTTTTTTCTTCGTTTTCCATCCTAGTTTTCGAACGGAGCGTTCCCTCTCTGAACACTCAGGGCGAGCCCCGTCTAAGCTCCTCAGGGTTCAGGCCTCAGCTTTCCTTGCCGCATGTGCTGCGCAAGCCGTGACTCCAAACCCGGCGGGCCTCGCCCTTTCAGCCTCGGTACTCTTCTCTTTTTTTCACTGCCGTTCCCGTGTGGTACCCCTTGGTGACTTTTTCCGGTCTATCCTCGTGTTCCCGAATTTGCCTTTTCGTCGATCGCAGCTATGCCCGTGCTGGCAAGATTCTATCCGCGCGGGAAGCCCGTCGCTCTCCTCGTCCCCCCTTAGACGTCTTCGCTGGTTTCTTCATCGTGAGCTACTCCCCTCGCGTGAGATGCTTCTGAGAAGTGCACGAGGAAACATTTTTGCTTTGGGTTGCCCCCGGATTTTCCGTGGGGGTAGAGTGAATTAAGGCTAGGGCCTTTTTTTTCCTTCTAGCGGTCCTTCCCCCCTTTCGTCCTGGGGGCTGTTGATCCTTTCCTCGTCTCGTCGGATTAGCTGCGCCCCCCTAAGGATAAGACTCCTGGGAGTTCCTTTGCAGAGGGAGCCCCAGCCTTTACCGGTTTTTTTTTTTTCCTCACCCGCTATTGGTTTTCTCGCGTCTTTCTACATATTTGGCTCTCATTGTTGTGAGTGTTGAGAGAGGAGAAGCGCCGCCCCCCCATAAAGGCTGGATCTCCCCCCCCCGGACGCCGAGTTCCTGTTTCGTCCCCCCCCCTCCATCCCTTGCCTTTCCCTTGTCCCCCTGTAACGCCTGCTTACGGTGGACCCGGTCATCACTGTCCCCATGACCTCACTTTTTGCACAGGCCGCCTCTTTAAACATGGTCCCTCTTAGTTGAATTTGCACCGACCCACTGGTAGAACGTCCCCTTTTCTTCAACCCCCTTTCCGGTTTTCCTTTCTTGAACGTTTTTTTTGCTTCACGAGATGGTAGTTAGTAGTATTTGGAATCTTATCACGGACTTACGTGAGTCGTTTGTCATTCTATGTCCTTCGCTTTCTCCTCTTTTCATGCCCTTTTCCATAGTGCTTGATCGACGAAATTCTTTGGGGGCCACGTCGTCTCCCGGGTTTGTCCCTGTTCCACTCGTGGGTTTACGGCTCGAGAGACGTTGCGTCAGGCGCCCTGTTCGATTCATCCCCTTTTGACTCTTTTGCGCAGCCCAGTTTCTTCCGACGGGGACAGGCTTATTAATCCGGTCGAACAAACCTGATTTTAGATTAGTGGCTCTTTTCCAGTTCTTTTCCCCCTCTTGACTTTACGGGTTTCTACTATGAGTTCGAACCCTTCCGCCCCCCTCTTTTTTTTCCGCATCTCCCCTCTAAGGGCTTCCCCCCCGCCAACGGTCTCTGTAACTTCGGCGTGGCTTGTGCTTTAGTCTTCATAAAGAAAAACAAGTCGTGATTTTAAGTTTTAGTGATCATGAAAGAGTCCTGGCTCGTTTCCCCTTCTTCTTAGTTCTGTTACCACGGTTTTTTTCTTCCCCCACTCCATTTGCTTCAAACTGAGTCACGGCGCTGATATTTCGTGTTTTAACTAATCGGTAATTATTGTTCGCCCTCTCTTTTTCTTCTCTGTGAGTAAATCCTCTTGGCCCGTTCGTTTGTAGATAACTTCCCTTGACCCTCCCTCCCCTGTGGCTTTCCCCTCGACTTCCCCTTTTTTCCTAACGCCCCCATGCTACGGGCTTGCCTTCCTTTTTGTGCGTGATTCGCTGACGCCACTCCCGTCGCCCCCGTCAAACCACAGTTAGACTGTTTTTCCATGACTGCGGCGTGTATTTGTATTACATTTTCTTCCCTTTTTTTCCGTTTCCTTTGAGATACGCTATGTGTCCCTTTTATAGCGTTCCCCCTTCCCCGAACAAGAGAAAGTTCTATATTTTCGGGTTCAAAGGATTTATCAATACCCGAATCTTGGCTCCAAGGAACTCCCAGGCCGGATTATTTCCCCTATTCTTTCCTACTTCTTTTTCCTCTTTCCCCTTTGTTTTCCCGTTATATCCTTTCGGCTTAGGGTCTATGTCCGTAGGTTATCTTGGACTTCGAAGTCTTTATTATTTTTATTGTTCGCATGTTTTGTTATCATTATAAAAGTCTGGACTTCTTGTTTCTCTTTTTCCCCTCTTTTTTCCTATTCACTCCCTCCTTCTTCCCTCCTAGTAATTCCCTTTCTCCTGCCCCGTCTCTTTTCTTTTAATTGCACAGATAACACAACCCATCATTAAATAGTTTTCCCTTTTTTTATTTCCCCACATTCATTGGGCCAAAAATTAATATGACTTTGTCCCCTTTTTTCTTCCCTCCTACTGCATCCTTTTTTGATTCCTTTTCGCTCACCTTTTCTTTTCACCGGCTACCTTTGAGTGACC
>Ga0179593_1464783_pt1 | contig 10649 bp, 23 predicted proteins | sample CZODoug2_1_08_16_FD_185931 | JGI IMG/M metagenome (GOLD analysis project Ga0179593, IMG submission 185931) | Vadose zone soil fungal communities from Angelo Coast Range Reserve, California, USA - CZODoug2_1_08_16fungal (PacBio error correction) | ecosystem: Environmental > Terrestrial > Soil >... | reverse complement strand
TTTTTGCTGTGTCAAATTTCCTTTTCCATTACCCCCCCAATGTTGTAAACCCTGTTCCACCTTAACAGCCCCCAGGCCTGTTCCCTTTTTGGATTAAAGTAGGATTTTATCCCTCCCCAACCAACCGCACACTGGAACCACCGCCCCCCAGCTACTTTTTGTTTTGTTATGCAGGGCAACACCTTACTCCCCACACCTGGGTATCCTTTCGTTGCGATGTGTTCCTTCCCCCTCCCATGGAATACCCGTCACCACTTTCAAATTTCTCCCCCCCCCCACCCACCATTTTCAGGTTGTGATGATGAACCCTAAACCCAAACCTAGGCTCTTCTTTTTTCCCGGTACACCCCAACCAGACGTCCTTGTTACAGTTCGTTTGTCCAGTGCCGTCCATCTTTTTCCCCCCCCGTCCTTTGCAATTGGTAAGGCTTTGAAAAATTGGTTCCCCACCCTTCCTTCCTTTTGTCTTTCCCTACCTGTACCTTTTTCGTTTTTTCAAGTGGTGTGACTTCACTGCCCTACCCTTTTTTGCCACACTTCTGCAGTCCACTTTGATCCCCCAATTGGTTTTGCATTCTCTTGTCTTTTTAGACAAACTTCACACTACATGGACTTTTTTTTTTTTTGGCCCTGTGTCCATTTCATTTCTTTCTCCCTTTTTTCCCTTCCTCTGGAAACCTTTCTGGTGTCAACCTTGCCATGCCACCCCCTCAGGCCCCCCAACACTAACCGCTGCAGCGTTGCTCACCCCCCGATTCATTGGATCTTCCCCCTCCACATCGTATTGCTTGTGGATTGACCCCCCCCCCCCTCCTTTTCCTTTTCCCCAAAAGTTTTGGCTCTTTCCCCCTGTCTGCCTGAGAGTCCCATCTTTGAATGGTCCCATGTTGCTTTTCCCCCCCAACATAAATGTTCCCGTCACCTCCTTTTTCCCCCCCATAAACTTTTTTTACCGTCCAGTTTCGGCCTCTCCCCGACCCCATTGTGTTAAACGATGCAGGTTTTTTGCCTTGGGCTTTGCTCGAATTTGACATCGACCACCCCCTTATTTCACTTGTCCGAAATGTTCCCTGTGAATCGCCATGCACAGTGCTGTTTCCCTTGGCGTTTCGTTTTTGATGTCCGACTTTCCAGTTCATTCGAACCCCCTCTCCTCCAGTTCATCTGAACGAAAGTCTGCCGAGGGGTCTCCCCGTCCCACCATAATTTTTCCCCCAACAATTGCAACCCCTCCCCCCCCCACCTCATAATGGGCCTAAATACCCCCCCCCCCCCCTCGTCCATGGATCTTGCTCCCGGCATCCTGTTCGCTTTATTTCCCAGACAATTCTATTACAACTTGGGCTCTCTCTTGTCCTCTTTTTTTGTTTGTTTCAGGCGACCCCCCCCCCCTTTGCTCCCTTGTTTTTGCCTTTAGACCCATCTGTTGATCTGCTCACTCTTTGAGTCATGGATTTTTTATGTTTGTTTTTTATATCCCTATTTTCTCCCTTTTGGAATGCGTGGTCCACACTTCTTTCCCTTTTCCCTTCTTCCGATTTTATCTTTTACGGTTGCTTTTCTTTTGATCAGTCCCTCCAAACGCCCACCCAAATCATTTCCAACCCTCTCATTGTCTGACATCCGATTTCGGGACACCCTTTCGTACGGTTTGATCGGTGTTTGAGTCCCCCCCCCCACCCCCCCGCGTTTTCCTCTCCCCCACTTTGGTCCTCTTTTCTTGCCCTGCATTTGGTTTCCATTCCCTTTCTGGGACCCTGCCCATTGTTGTCCGTGACATCTTCCCGCCCATTTGACAATTCCCCCCCCTTTCTGTTTCGCCCCCCTTTGTTCAAAGGTCACTTTCAGTTTGTGCAGTAATTTTTTGTTCACCGGGCTTTCTTCTTTCCTTTTGGGAATGACCATATGCACACCCTCCCTTCTTTGTTCCTTGTTCTCTTTATTTGTTTTTCATTTTTTCGTTCCTATTTGTCCCCCCCTTTGATCAGGAACCTTTGTGAACATTAAAAAGTTCCTTTTGCCCTCTCCCCTGTATTGTTATTTTATTGTCATCACATCTGCTTTCCCCCACCTTCTTTTCTTTGACGGCATACTTGTGGTTGGCAAACAACCAGTAGTTCAGTTACGTCTCACGCCTCCCCTGACCATGAAGTGTCCTTGTACATCTCCCTCTTTTTGTCAGTTTACATTGTTCTTACTCCAAACAGCGTGCTCCAACCGTCTTGTAACTGCGGACTCACTTTCTGCCAGCTTTTTTGTCTTCTTACTTTCCCCCCCCCTTTTCCTCTCTAGTTTTCCTTTTTTCTTTTATTTTTTTCAACCCACTTTTGTTTTTTTTTTGTCTGACATTGTGTGTCCTTCCTTTCTTTCAAATGCTTTTTTTCAATTTGTACTTGGGACAATAGAGAATGCATGGGTCCCCCCTCCCCGTGTTTTGGTTCTTTAATTTTTTTGCCCTTCATACTCCCTTTTTGCCCATTCGTGCGTTCTTTTTTGTTTCTCACCATCCTGTCTCTTGCCCCATTTTTTTTTTTTGGATTTGTTTGCCCATTGTTTCTTTTTCCCAAAGGTTTTTCACAACCTTTCCACGTGTGTGCTTTTTCCTTTTTTGACATCCTAACCCCCCCCTTCCTTAAAACGTACATCCTGTTCTTCCACCCTTCCCACCAATCGCTCTATTGTGCTGATGCAACCCCAGGAAGTATCCCCCCCAAAATCTCCCACATTCCCCGGGGTCCATTAAAACAGGACCTCCCCTTTTTTTCAATATTTCGTTGTCCCCCAACACTTGGTTTATCACGGATTCCCCTGCCCCATTTTGTCCCACCGTTTGAGTGGAACCTGGTTGAGAAAACACTGATTTGACATGGGCTTTTAATGGTATAGTAACCTTTTTTTTATTTTTCGCCCTGGGTTCGATTGGAAGGTGCGTCACCTGTTTAGTCTTAACGTGCATAGGACTCATACCCACATGTGTGTGTTTTGGAAAACTTTTGGGGCTTTGTTTTCCCTGAAAACATTGCCCTCCCCCACTTTAGGCCAAAGCTCCGTGAGAGTTCTCTTTAGTTCTTCGCTGTTATTTTTTGGTACCCGGAGCGCCCGCGTCTTTCGCCTCTTTGTAGGCAATCCCCGTGTGCGCGGTCCCCCCCCAGTCTCCACCCCCTTTTGGTCGTCCTTGTTTCTTGACAGGTTTTTTGCAAATTCATGCTCGCCGTACTCCGCCTTCTTGGACCCCCAGTTGTTGCACAAACCCCACTGGGTCCCCTCGCCCCCTGTCCAACCTTGTCCGGGCCATCCCCCTGGATTTTCCTCCCACCCATGGACCAGTCAATCCCCGTTTGACCCCGACGTGGGAAACTTCTCCGGACAGAACACAAAGTTGGGCCCCCCAAGCCCCAATTCGATTGGTTTTGAACTTGTTTAGGTCTGTGTGTCTGGAAAAATGGTCTCCGTTGGTATAATTTTGGGGGCTTTGACACTTTTGTGCCCTCATTGTCGGTTCAGCATCTTCGCTTCCCGTTTTATTAGGTTGGAGTGTTAACCCCGTTTCCCAGTTCCCCCGTGTCTTTTTCCCTTTGTTAATAACTTGTTTCGGATGCATCTTTTTTTTCCAATGACCCGCTGCCTGTTGGCCCTACTGGAACTTGAACCCCCACAACGGACCCACTACAAGAAGCCAGGGCTGAATGTGTTTGAGGAGCATTTTGAGAAAGGATGAGTTTTGGTGCATCTGAAAACCTCATACAATTTTTCCCCGCCACCCAAGTACCGGCCGAAGTTTTAATCCCTTTTGGTAGTTAGTGCCATTGCACGGCCGTGAAAACCAAAGGTAACCCTCCCCAACCGGGCCGCGCTTCTTGACGCGTGTGCCGGGTCCCCCTCAGGCACCCACACTACCCCCTGCCCCTTCCCATATGTTTACCCAAAGGTTCAGCCCCCACCCCCCCCTACTTTTGATGCTGTGACACCCCCCAACCTCCACACAAACAAAATTATAATTGTGCAAAAAACTAGAGATGTTTAGTTTTTTGTCATTTACTCACCCCTATTGTGACGTAACTTTGGGGCATTCCATCAAAACAAGTATTTCATGTGTTACTCATCCGTTTTCCACTTACCCCTGGGTTACTTTGGTGAGGTTCAAAATTGTACCCAGCTTATGTTCCCTGACCGGGGACACCCCTTTCCCTTGGTGTCCTTGTCTTTCCCTACCCCAACCCCCTCCCCACTATTCCTGTTTTTTTGCACCACAATTTTTGAATTTCACCCAATGCTCTTAGAAACCGGTGACGCCCTATGGATTTTTCCCCCATTTTTTCCCCCACCAATAATGGGTAGTTGTTGGGGTCCTTCCCCTGAACTTACTTTTCCCTCTTGGTTTTGGTTTTTTTTTTTTCATACAATTCTTGGCCCCCCAACTGGGCTCAAACTGGCCCATCTCAACCTGTTGACAGGCCCCATGATTCGTGCCCCCCAATTTTTTCATTTACGCTTTCAGTCTTCTTATTCCCCTCCAATCCTGTTTCTTGAGTTTTTTCTTATCTTGACCCAAAACTCCTTTGCTAAATGGACTTCCTGTCCCCTTTTCCTTTTTTTTCTTTTGCTTCTTCCCATGACTCTTTGAATGGTTTCCACCTCTTTGTTGTTGCCTCCCCCCCAATTCCGTTCCCACCCCCCCCTTGCCCTTCCCTCTATGCTCACATTGTTTCCAAATCCCCCACGTGTTTTCCCCCACACCGGACAGTCCCCAAGTGAGACAAACTAAGTGGCGTTTTGCCTATAATCGGCGTTTTCCTATTGCCGTCTTTGCACCCTACCCCTACACCCGGTTGACCGAAACCTACTTGCTGGCAATGTTCCCTCTGCCTTTTCCTTTTACAAGACCCAAGGGATATGGTCAAATTTGTGTTCGTGCTGGCCTGTTGCACCTTAGTCGCCCCCGGTTCCACCAATCGGCAACTTCCCCCGTTCCCCCCCCCCCCGGGGACTCCAGTTTGTTTCGTTTTGGAGCCCCCTGTTACCATTTTCCTAAACCTCCCCCCTCCCCTCGGTTAAACACACCGACCCCATTCCCCTGTCTTGAGCAGTCTCCCCTCTTTTCTCTTATGGTTTTTGGCCCCCCCACACCTTTTTCTGTTCTTTTCTTCTCTTCTTTCCTCTCCTCGTTGTTTTTTTTTTTGTTAGAGTCTCCCAATTTGTAAATGGTCTGGCCATACTTCCCTCTGCTTTCGTCCATTTGATGTATTTGTTGTCGTTTTTTTTTTTTATCTCCTCTTGAGGTTTGTGTCCGTTTTTTTTCTCAAATTCTTTGGGGCCCTTGGACTCCCCGTCCCTTTCCTTTTACCGATTTACCTTTACGTTTGGGGCTGGGGGGTTTTTTGGGTACTTTCCCCTGCTTCCCCAAGGACACGCCCCTCGTTGAAAAAACATATCATTGTTGCTGGTTCCCCTATTTTCGGGAACATTTGGTTACGGTTGTCAGCACCTTGTTCGCGCCCCTTGCCTGCCTTCAGACAAGCCTTGGCTCGGCTGTGGGCCATGGACAAACCTTTCTTCCTTTGACCATTTTTTCTTTGCACGGTTGCCTTTATGTTTTTCTCCCTGCGTTGTTCCTCTTTCAACAATCTGGTTTCTGCAGGACCATGGTTACAACCTCCGTTTGAGCCAATGTCTTTTTTTTTTTTTTTTCTAAACCTCCCCCAGGATCCCGTGGGAGTTGAAGATCCCCATGTTACTCCCCTTTGTTGTTCTGTGTTCTTTTTTTCTTTCCCCCCCTTCTTTTTTTTGTTGCAGATTTGGCCCCCAGTGGATTTGAAGAGGGGTGTTTCCAATTTCCACATTACGGTTCAGTCACCTTTCCCCACATTCCCCCCCCTTATGTATGTAATTTGTGTATTACATATGCTTCCCCCCCTTTGCTCCTTTTTCTGCACCTTTTTTCTCAATTGTTTAACCTGCCGTTTTCCGTTCGCCCCTTTCCCTCCCCTGTCCTTATGTACATTCCAGATAGTTCCCCTTTTTCATGTACCCAACTGACCTTTTTTTGTCCCACCACCCCACCCCTTTGTTCTAAACTTCTTTGTAATTTCGCCCCCCCCCCCTGTATGTTTTGATTTACCAAATTACATATTGGTTTCTTTTTTTTTTTCTTTTGTCCCACCCACGTTTTTGTTTTTCTTTCCCCTTTTTTCCATATTTCTTCCCAAATGTTTTAATTTGACTTGGTCAAAGAATCGGCAATTACTACCTCTTTTCTTTTATTTGGTCAATCTAAATCACTTTCCTTCGTGGCACTTTTTAACGTCTTTTTTTTTTCTACATTTTGTTTCCACCCCCCCATTTGAAAGTACTGTGTTTCCTTTTTTGTAACTTCCCCAAAGTTTGATTGTCCCACCCCCTTCCAGGGTTTTTAATTATCCCGTGCCCCCTTACCCACTCACCCTATTTCTCCCCTCCCAATTTTGCTCGAGTCCTTTTCTTATTCATAACCCCCGTTTTTGAAGTATCCCAACCCAACTTTTCCCCCCCCCCTTTTCTCGGTCATTCAAACCACCGTTTTCCCTTCCCCCCCAATTTCCCCCTGCCCACTCTGTGTTGGCAACTTGGTGGTCCGATTCCGTCCCCCCCCCCCGAATTGGATTTGATTTATACTGTTTTTTTTTTACCTGAGCCCAGTGGTTCTCCCTTTCTCATGGGATCGTGGAACAAAAGGGGTTTTCTCCCCCTTTTGTTTTTCTTTGGGGCGTTTCCCCGGGCGCCTGCCCCCTCGTGTCACTTCACCTGAAAAAGACGTCCCACCCCCTTTTTTGGTCCATTTTTTTCTTCCCGCGTTGCCATGACAGTACCCAATTCTATCTTGGCCCCATTAATTCCCCGTTGTTTGTTGTTGTGTTCTCTATTATTGCACCTGCTTCCCAGTTCCCCCCCCCCAAACCTTGTGGGATTGTCTGTTTTTTTTCTTTAGGTGTACACCATCTTGGATTCCACGTCTTACTCCCTATCCCCCCACGCCCCCCCCAGTGTTTGTGTTGCCACCCACTTTATCCCCAGGAACATTTTGCCTTTTTCCTCTTTTCTGGTCCGTTCTCCCCTTCCCCCCACGGAAGAACCCCTGTTCCAAAATTCTTTCCCTCTTTTGGAATAAAGGACACCCTTTCAAAACTTGATTTCTTACCCCTTTTTGTCTTCTGCTTCTTCTTTGACCACTGGCCTTGGAGAAATGTGTTGTATTTTAACCCACTTTGTTTTTCCCTTACCTTCCCTGGTTTACTTCCCATTTCTAACGGATCCGGGTATCTTTTTATGTTTCTTTTTGACTACCCCCTGGTTTCGTTTGTCACTCCTTTTTTGCGGGTGATACTCCTCTGACATCCAGCGGATTTTTTCCCCCCCTTTCCCTTTGCGTGCCCCCCCACCACTGTTCACGAAACTCCCCGAACTTCTAGTGTGTGTGGTCTTGTCCCCCCCCACGTAATCCTCTGAGGTACTACGACCACCCCAACATTCCCCCCCCAGCCCCCCCCTGACTGGCCAGCGGAAGTTCTTTCCGTACACGTGTTTACCAGCCATTTCCCCCCCCCTTCTTTCCAATTTCATTCTCTATTTTTTCATTTTTTCCCACACGTCATACCTTCCTTACCCTCTGTCACTTTTTCAGACAAACAAACCCTTTTTTTATGCCTTTTGTGCCCCAATCCCCCCCACACCCCCCCCCCCCCATGGCAACACCTAGATATGATTTGGTGGTAACCCTGTTACCTACCCCCCCCCCCTTTACGTCCGGGGGGATTCTTTTAAAAGGTCCTTTTTTTTTTTTTTGACGGGGAATTTAACGTTGGCCAGTTTCCCCGTTTTTCACCTTTTTTATGTCAACCCCGTTCAAACAACCCCGCGGTTTTGCGGTCTTGTACCTTGTACATCAAAATTGTGAATGGGTTTTTTTGACTGGGCAACCGTTGGTCACTTCCCTCCCTCGTGCCCCCACACCATTTATTCCCTTTTCAACCCGAGCCAAAAAGTTGAGCATTTTTTTTTTCTTGTGACAAATCCACCTCCCACACCTATACGTCTCCGGCCTTGAAATTTTTTTACCTTCCCTTTCTCCCGCATTCATCTGGTCACCCTTCTGGCTCAAATTCCCCCCTCACTAATTTCCTCCTTTCTTTCAAGACCTTTTTTTCCCAAAAAACCTGATTCATATGTGACCCTTCCCATAAGAAGATACCCTGGGCGACTGGGTTGTGTCGGTCTCCCCATCAAAACCCCCCTATTTAGACACCCCCCTTGCCTGCATTTTTTCAACATCTGTTACACCGCATTTTTTACCCCCGGTTTTGTTCCTGGGGTCCCCCCTTCTTGTGCCGTCCTCCCCACCAACGTTCTCCTCTCGGTGCCCACCCCCCCCCCAATCCGTGGTCATTGCTTCCCATGACCCCCTGTTTGTTCCCCCCCCCTTTTTCCCCCCTCTGCCATTCTGCAAGCCCCGAAATTTGATGTCCCCTCGGTGGCCGCTTTTGTTTTTTTTTTCGACCCCCCCCCCGTGTAAACGACCCTTTCCTTTTTCTCAAGTTTTCCGCAATCTGTCTTCCTCCCACACTGAGGAGGTTTTTCAAAACTCCTTTGCGTTTGTTCTGTTTCTTTTACTTTTCCTCTCCTTCCCCCAGCACACTTTCCACGGTCCAGTGGGTACGTTTTTTTTTCCACGTTTTTTTTTTCTTCGCCCCGGGTCCTTTCCCCGGCCCAGACATTTTGAGACACTTTCCCTCTTTATCTTCACCCATTCCCCCCCCCCTCCCTTCCCATGCTCCTTTGAAGGTCCAGCTTGGTCCCCTCCTTGGTCCCGACCCGCCCCCCCCCCCCTGGTTTTTACTCTTTCCCTTTTCCCCTTTTTTTTGTTTTCAGCTTGGTGATCCAAGTTGATTCGGTGTCTGGCCATATCGGACAGCTTGGGCTCTGCTCCCCCTTCCTTTCCCATTTGTTTTTTTTTGTTTTCGCATGTGTTCTTTGTTTTTTTTTCTCCCAGCTTGGCCCTCCCGTAACACTTTCGTCCCTTGTCCGTGGAGAGTTTTTTGCTGGTGCGACACTCGTACCCCCCCTCCCCCTCCAAAATTTCCACATCCCCTTTGCGGAATTCCTCTTTTTTACCCCCTTCCCCGTCCACCCGTACGGTTTCCTCGTTTCAGTTTCTGAAGTCACAGTCACGCCCGTTCCCCTTTTTCCTTTCAGTCACCCGCCTTGCTAGTTGCTGGGACCGACATGTTCCCCCCCACTTTTTGCTTCATGTTCTCCCCCCCCCTGTCCATGTTCCGGGTCCCATTATTGTGGGATGGACCAGGAGTTTGGACCCCTTTTCCAATTCTCTGCATTTGGCTGGTTTTCCCCCCGCCATTTTCCCTTTTGTTTTTCTCAAAGTCCTTTTGTTTTTTTCCTTCCCCCCCCAATTGCTCTTATTGGTTGTTCTTGGGGCCCCCTACTACCGCTCTTTTGTCGGGCTGCCCGCTTTCCATTTTTTCTTCCTTTTTTTTTCTTTTTTTTCCGTTTTGAGCCCCTTTTTTCCAACCCCGTCTGCTTTTCGTTTTTTCATGTTTTTAACATACCACTTCCCCCCTTGGATACAGTCTAGTTCTTTTCTTCAACATTCGACCCGGCTTCCTTTGCATGGGCCCCCCCTGTCTCCCTGTGTTGCACCCCAAAGTATTTTTCCGTGAGTCCTTCACTTGCCCATTTTCCCAACCTGCCCCCCCGGTAGGACTAGACCAGATCGTTTTCCCCCTGGTCTCCCCCCCTTTTACAACCGTCCGGGTGGAAAAACCACTTCTCCCCCACTTATATCTTTGCCCCCCAGTTGTCTGGGATAACTTTCCCCTCCAGACATGGTTTTTACTTTTTTTTGTTTCTATTTTTTTTTCCCCACTCTTCCCCCTGCATTTTTTTGTCTGGAAATTGACAGTATTATGTTCTTTTCTTCACCTGAAACTGACCCTGGGAACTCACTTCATTTCAACACGGTTAATTGGTTGGATTTAACCCGTTTTTCACTGGTTTCCCTACCTTACTTTTGCCCCTTCATTTTTACGTTCATTTTGGTTCTCTCATATCATTTCTTCTCTTTGCCCCCACTTGTAGCGTTTATTTTTTTTTCTTTGTTTTTGGTTTAGTTCACAATGTTGCAATTCCCCTGGCCCTTTTTCTAGGCCCCTCATCCGTCTCCCCACCTGGAGTACCCACGTAAACCTTTTTCTTTTCCCCCCTCCCCCCCCATCTCCCTTTCTTCGCCTTGAGTATTTCATACCGACTTTCTTCCCCCCACTTTTCCCCCCCCCTTTCCCCCGTTTCCCCATTTCCAACAATTTGGACACCCCCCCCCCGGGTTCCCCTCCTCGTTGCACCAAATTTGGTTTTTTTCGTTTTTTATTCTTTTTTCAGTCTCCCCCCGTCCTTTTGAACACGGTTTGCTTTACCTTCTTTTAGGACCCATTCTGCCACCGGTTTTTTTTTTTTCCCAATGTTCATTGAGCTGGAAAGTTGTGTCCAGCAACCCCCTTGTTTTTTATTTGAGGTATTCCTGGCGTATAGTGACCTTGTCAGGTAACCTCCTACCTTTTTTTTTTTCTGTTTCCCCCCCTTCTTACCTTTTCATCCCAGGCAAA
>Ga0179593_1415428_pt1 | contig 10649 bp, 14 predicted proteins | sample CZODoug2_1_08_16_FD_185931 | JGI IMG/M metagenome (GOLD analysis project Ga0179593, IMG submission 185931) | Vadose zone soil fungal communities from Angelo Coast Range Reserve, California, USA - CZODoug2_1_08_16fungal (PacBio error correction) | ecosystem: Environmental > Terrestrial > Soil >... | reverse complement strand
CCGCCTGGCTTGCCAGGGACTGACCTTAGGGCCGTAGAGTGCCCCGCTCGTTCTTTGTCTTCGCGTCATCCCCAGTAAAGCCATGCATACCCTTGTTCTAAGACCGCCTGGAATCTTGGGTTTTTTCCGCCCCCCAAGAAGTACAGTAACTTCGCCCAATAGTCCTGATTTTTATTCCTGCATTTAATCCCTTCTTCTGAACGCTTGACCCTGTTTCGGGAAATGCGCACCTCGTGTGCATTTAACCTTTTTTAAATTAAGGCAGGCCTCTGTGTTTTCCCTTGCCGTCCTTTGTTGTCTAGTTCTCTGGTCCCAGGTTTCAATTCAAGGGCTCATGGAACTGTCGTCGGGCATCATGTCCTAACTGACTTTCTTCTCGTGTTTCATTTGTAACTGCCGGATTAGTGTATCCCTGTGGTAGCCTCTCCCTTATACTGATTTTTCGATATCCTTTGGGCATATAGACACCTTCTATTAAGCTGTCGGACCGACACCGAAGGTTTCTCTCCGTTTTCCCTGGGATCTGATCCTTTTTCCCCATTTGTCGTTTCAGGTCCAGGTTCCTTTTTTAGGCCATTTCTTCCGAAGGGCGAAGTCAATGTAATTTCCCCCTCTTGCTCTGAGCTTCCTCCGTGCTTATTGCTGCGCCTTTTTTCCTTTTCTTCGGAGAGGCAGGCCGGTTTACGGTTCACTGCGTCATCTTTACTTTACAATACCTGTCTTCCGAGTTTAGTCCGGCCTGTTTCCAATGAAGCATGATTTTCGTTTTGTCCACTTCATTAGCGGATTCCTTTCTGAAGCTAGGACGCGGGGTGTCCCTTTACTCTATCCCCCGCCCGATGCCCGAATATTTATTTAGATCTCCGGTGGTTAACGCCTCTGGTGATTGGTCCGTGCTCAAAGCCTCTTGTGGCCACCACTTATTCTTTTATATCCTGACCCCCTAAGATGAGTTCCAGATTCCGACCTTTGGATCGAGACCTCGTGACTTTTCCCCCCTCCCTCGCCCCCCCTCCTTTTCCCCGTGCCAGCGAGTGCTGCGACTTTTGCCACGATGATTGTAGTCGACCTTGGAACGCCCTTCTTCCGTAGTTTTTCATTCATTTCCACGCGAAGGTTCCTTAATTCCCCACCTGAGGTGTGTTTTCTTGTTTCCTCCTGGGAGTTGCTTTTGTCTTTTTCAAAGTGCCACCCTCCCATGTGGCATTTGTCGATTGCGCCCAGGCCCATCCTCTTCACTGAAGTATCGCGTTTCCCGCGGGCGGACCTATTTATCCGTCATGTGCCCGTCTGCCATGAAGGCCTTAATCTGATTGATGGTCTTATCTTCTTGTTCTCCTTAACCGACCAGGAATAGTTTCCCTGCCCTTTCCTTCCTCAAAAGAGATTAACCCGTTTAGCTGTTTGGGCACCTTTGATTGCCCCCCCCCGGATGATTGTTTTTCGTTTTGAGAATTACAAGCGGAACTCTCCCCCTTTTCTTCCCGTCCAGTATATGTGGGAGTATCTTTCGGTGCGATTCTCGTGAGAGGTGTGTTGTTTCTCTTCGGGCTTCCTGTGGTCTCCTTTTGAGGTCCTAAACCCCCCTTGTTCCTCCCCTTCTTAAAGCCCTGACCAATCGTTTTCGCGTTCGCAATCGCCGATCTCTTTTTTTGAGGGACCACCACCAGATCATGATCCCCCTTTTCAATTTCTTCTCTTACTAATCTCCATCAATTATCCCCCCTTTTTTCGTACCGCTCCCTTCCTCCCGTTGTGTTGGTGATTTACTGAGCTCGTACGCCCCCCATTTTTCTTTGCTTCCGCGGGTCTCTTCCCTCAACAGCCTTGTTCCCCCCTTCTCGCTAGCGGGTTTGTCTATCTGGTCGCATCTCTCCCTACAGCGTTGAACTCCCTTTTCTCGAAAGACCCACGATTTTTCACTTTCCTTTCTCTTCGCGCCCCGCATCAGCGAACTCTTTTTTCCCTCTCCTGACCCGACCTGGCTAGCTCATAGCTTTCCCCACCCGACGCGCCGTTAGCCTTTTTATAACCCTCTTCCCAAAAGATAGCTTGTATTTGGTGGGAAGAGTTTGTCCGTCTTCGTCCCTGCTCCGACTCCCTTCCCCTAGTAATTTTTTTCCCCCCCCCACTTTTAAATGCCAATCCTTCAATCCCCCTTTTCTAGTTTTCCTCCGAGTTAGCGTTATCACTTGAACCACATACCATACTTTTCTTTTTTTCGTCATTCAAAGTTCCCCCCCCCGTCCGCTCCGGAATTTTTTCGTGGCCCCTTCAATTAATTGGTACGGCACCCCCTTCGTCTCCCGCGTGATTTTTCTTCCTTATTTTTTTCTTGACTTTCGTTTCTCCCCCCCTCTTCTGCTCCTCCCCCCGGTCGCCTAGATATAAACCCAACAAACCCCTACATTTTTTCCATTAAGAACACTTCTTTGACCCACCCATTCCCCGTCTAGTGCCTTCCCCGGCCGTCCAGTTATACTCTTAAATTGATCAATTTCCAGCCCGCGCTTGGCCTGTGGTCCCCCGTCACGTGTGGTGTCGATGAGTTAATTCACTGTCTTTTAGAGATACTTTATTCATTCATTTTCGACCCACAGTCATATTCGGAGGATCTAGCGTCCCGGTCTATCTTTGCCTTCCCCGAGTCTCTTTTCGTGATGGAGAAACCTGAACCCCTGATGATGTTGCACCCTCAACCGGTCTCGAAGACTAGCCCTTTTCTGTAAGAATTAAATTCATTTAAACCTCCGGTGTTCTCCACTTTTGTCTCTTTGCGTTTCCACCCCCTGAGCAATTTTCCCATCCCATTTCCAGAAACTTTCCTTCCTTGGACTTTCCCCCACAAACTCGAGCTTAGCTGTTTTCAAGAAATCCCCGTTTCGTCGCTCGCCCCCCGCTCTTCTCTGGTGGGTCTTCTATACCAGTCTCAGTTCCGCTTTTGTGCCCCAGGTTACTTTCCTTGCCTATAGCTCCCCCCTGAGATATGTTTCCCCCGACCTTGATTTTCCCCAATTGCCCTGATCCAGAATCCGATCCCCTTTTCCCCCCCCCCTTCTTTTATTTAATAGCTTAAATGAATTGTTCCTTAGTGCACACGACCCTGCCCCTTTCTTGTAATCCAGCATGCGCTCTGTCCTCCCCTTCTCAGGTTTATAAACCCTCTCCTCTCCCTGGTAATGCTGATAACGAGTCCTTCCTTCTCGCCCCTTGTTCTGCACTCGTGTCCCATTCTTTCCCCTCCAGCCCCCCTCCCAAATCTGAACAGGAAGGCACCACCCTCCCGGCCCGCGGCTTACGGTTCGGTTACCTCCGTGAAAAGGAACTGGAAGTCATTCCCCAATTGTTTCCCAGGTCCTTTTATTCCTGCGTTGCCTTCCAGATTCCCCCCCTGGTTATGTCTTGGGCGGACGCAGGTTCTTGGACCCCCCCCAAAAGTCCAAAAATTCCCGGCTTTCTTAGTCCGAACTCAATCGGCGTGCGTTTCTTTCGACGAGCTTTCCAGGCTTGCTAGACTGACTGTACGTTTTGTGTAGCGGAAAGCTCTTTACCTCCTCCCCTTTGTTGTTGTGTTAGTATCGTCTTATGAGCCCCCACACGTCGCCTTCACCCCCCCTATTTCTCCCAGGGGGTTATTTAGAGGACCATACACGTAAGAAGTTAAAATTCTCTCCGCGAAAGCACCATAGGACTTTTGTGCTCTTTCCCCCCTCACAAAACGGTCCCCCCTCCTTCCGTTTTTGACTTCACCTTCTCGTCCCCTAGATTCATCATGCAGCCCCCCCCGTTGACTGTATTGAAGTTTTTTGCCATTCTTCTTGACTCTGTTTTAATTGGTAACCATCCCCTTCAGCTCTTCGTAGGTTTTCTGGTCAGGTTGTTTAGTTTTTTCCCTTTTTTTCCAGATACAGTGATCGTATGGCTCGTTTTTTGACTCCCCTGTAATCCCTTCAAGGATATGATTTTTTTGGTTCCTTTGGCACCGCCGCTATCATTGTACGTCTCCTTGTCCTCCTGGGTACTCTCTTTTTTCTTTTGCGGTGCCAGCTCCACTTTTTTTCCATCTTCCTCTCAGGCCTAAAGGGTTTTTTCGAAGCAGGTGCCCTCTTCTCTTAGTGCTCTTTTTGAAAATTTTTTTGTTCCTTGTTCGGGCAGACCGCTTTTTACTTGGGTTCCTCGGTTGCATGGATCTCCTTATTGGCAACTGGTTCGGGACTTTTCTCCCCCCCTTCTTCTCCTGTTTTCAGAGAATTGGGCCTTCCCATCCTTGACTTTCCTTTAGGAGAGCGAGGCGGCATCCGCTTTTGCCTTTTTCATTTTACCCCACTCAACCCCCTTTCTGCTTAGTTACGGCACTGAACCATTCCGACTTGTTCGGTCTTGTGGCAGATGACCCTCGAAGTACGCGTGCTGCTTTGTCTGGTTCTTCTCCCTGCGACCCTCGCATACGTCGGGTGAGCGATTTTAGGTGTTTTCAAGCGGTGTTGTCCTTTTGCTTTTCGCTCTTTCTAAACCTCCTATAGTTGGTCGACGTGAAGGACCGATCTAATCCCCCATAAGATACGTTTTTTCAACTGATTCTTCCAGGTTTGCAGTTCCCCTCAGTTGTGACTTACTGCCCACATTGAGTGTTTAACCACCCGCCCCGTTTCCATTCGTGGTCCCCCCTCCTCCCCCATGACAGGGAATATGAGAGTAGGGTGGTAGCTACGGCCCGACTCCCCGGGAGATGCTCTCAGTCCATTGTCCCTTTTTGCCCCCCCAGCGACGTTTTTCTGAACCGATTTTGGTGCTGATTCTTTTCCTTCCAGCTGTGGGCAAAGTTACCTTGAGTGGTTTTTCGACCTTCGCCAAGGCCCCCCACGCTTTTAACGGAAGTGTTCGCGTTGCGCACGCGCTTCTCCATAGACCCTTTCATTTATTGTGCAAGCGTGCCATGAATTTCCATTCGGTGTACTGTCAAGACCTTTCCCTGATGCCCCCCCTCTTTCCACTCCTTCATGTACCCTGATTGCCTACGTCGCAACGCTATATCCCTGTTTTAGAGTTTTTAGTGATTTACACATGTACGGATGTTTCCTTTACGGGGAGGGACTTATCTTGAAAATGGTCCCCCGCTCATAGGGGTTCCCTTTTCTAGTGTTAGTTTTTCTTACTGCGGGGTTCTTTGTTTTCTCCGTCGTGCTGAGCAACATTTCTTTTTTCAATTGACGAGCCCCTCTCTGAGGCCTGGCCCTCCAAGCTGACCCCTACGTTTTTTCGTCGATTCAGTTTTCCTGATTTTGAAGCCCGAGTTTGAAAACCCCTATCGGATGGTTTACACTTCTGTCTTTCTCCCCGTCAGGCAGATGCCAAAGGTGTTTCCTTTTACCGCGATCTCCTCCCATCCCTTTTTGTTTTTTGAGAGATCCTCGCCCGTAGGCCACACGTGCACCTTTTTTTTTTTGAGCTTCTCCTCCGCCCCTTTTTCGGACCGTTCGACTTTCGAACTCTTTCGACCCATGCGTGCCTACGAAAAAAGAGGTTGGTTCTGCATATTAAGGTGTCAGAATATTCTCTCAATCTCCGGATCCCCTCCCTTTCTATTCCTTCCTCCAGAGAAAACCCTTCCTGGCTCCTGCCGTCTACACTTAACCCACTTGGCCCCTCTTTTTTATTTTTGGTGGGATACTAGTTTCCTGTTTAGCCCTGTTACTTTGGCACCCCATGACCCCCCCTCATTATCCAGGGACACCTCTACATCCTGGATATTTAGCCCTTCGTTTCGCAGTCTTGGCCATTTCCGTTCCCCGAAACTCTTTTCGTTTCAGACGTTGCATTTTCGCTCCCGCGAAGTAACTTCATTTTAGCGGGCCCCTGCCTAAGCTATTAGTTCCTCCACGCTGCTCCTGCCTTTTTCTTGACCCTTCCCTTTTGTATTGTCTTTTACAACCAATCTCTTTTTCCTTGTGTCTCAATACAAAACACTTTACTGCAAGCATTCCAACCCCCCCACTTCCATTCCTTCCCTTTTTTCCCCTTAATAGTACGTGCTAGACTATTTTCATGTCTACCTAAATCTCTTTCTTCCCCTTAGCCGACATTTCTTTCGGGCACGGGGTTTTTCCCACTCTCAACCAGTGGTGGTGTGGGCGAGGTGCTTCGTCGCTTTCTTGATGTTTCACCTGGCCGATCCGCTTGACCCAGATCTTCTCGTTGGATATCGAGCTTCTCCGTGTTTGCCCTTCTTTTTAGGTTTTGGATTAGACCCAATTGACCTTGGTTCCACCCCTGGAAAGCTTCCTAACTGATGCTCTCGTTTCTTCGTCCTTACTCAAAAGCCGTTTTCTCCCGTTACATCCTGCCTGACAAAAGCCTCTCTTTCGGCATGCACATTCCGATTAAAAACTTCCCCGCATGTAGTGTACTTGACCTCTCACCCACAAGCATAAAAACCCCTCCATTGGGCTTACAGAAACCGCCATTTTTCCTCCAGTTTCCACAACGCGTTTTCCCATGGCAGTTACGGTTAACTGGGCCCCGCGCTCTCTCATCGCGCCGCTTATTTGACTTACTTTCCTGCGCGATTCATGGACAAGCCCTAGATTGCAACCCTTGAAACTCCCCCACCAACCCTCATGTCCGTGATGCCCCCCTATGCTAGCCTTCCCTTGATGGTCTTATTGAAACCCCCATGCTCAGTCCAGGAATCCCCTTTTTCCCCTATTGACGGACCAGCGCTCTTTTGAATAGCTTGTCATTGTTGACTCCCCCCCTCCCTCTCCATGATCAGTCCAGTTCTCTTTTTTTTCATTTCCCCCCTTCTCGCTTAGACTTGCCCCCCACTTAGCACCAGGTCTTTCCTCCGTCACTCTACACCCCAAATACCTTAGGTCCCCCCCCAGACAGGCCCCCTTGTTCTTTTTACCGTTCAGATTCCCCCCTCGTCTCTGATCATGTCACCACTGTTTCCCCCTCTACTTTGTTCGTTACTGCGGGATGAAAGGCATCCCCTTGATGTCTTCAGTTCCGACTTGCCTTTAGTCGTTTAGCACTCCTGCACCACAGCTTCCGTGTGCGTTTTCGTTTATTTTCGTCGCTGACAGTTCTGCTACGACCCTCCCCGCCGAGCTTTTTTCTTCCCGTCCGTTGTGTTTCCTTTTTTTACGTTTTTCGACGGCTCTATCTATTTCCGCTTTTTTGTTGCAGCTATCTCGATGCGATTCCACCCGTAGGTCAGTCCACCCCCCTGGCCCCCCCAAATTTACAGTCTGGTGTATGGGCTGCCTACCGTAACGCTGTGCCTCCCTCCGAGACGCTCCTCCCCCCCTGGTTTTGGTTTCCCTTTCCACCGACCACGCCCCGTCGTCTTTTTTACCCTAAGCCCCCGTCCACAGAGTTTTTGACTGCACGAAGCACTTCCTCCTTCCAATCTGACTGATTTACAATTTCTGGCAAGGTCATGATAGGCCTTACGAAAAGGTAGCTCTGCAGTTTGGGTTGATGGCCTTTTTTCTTTTCATTGATTCACCATGGTATTGCAACTTAGTGATATATGTCCCTTCAAGGGACAATACTTTTTTCCTCATGCCCCCCTCTTCTCGTGTAATTTTACCTGCCGAGAGTAGTGTTTTTGTTGCTTTGGTAGACGATCTTTTTATCCCTGCTCGACTGGTTCCTGGAGGGGGAATCCCTCTCCCAGGCATATGATTTTCTATATTTATACTGAGATAAGAGTCTTCAGCTTTAATTTCTTGTTAATGCTTAATTTTGACAAGGGATTATTGACATCGGAATAATGATTAGGTCTCAGGCAACCTCACTTTACCTTTCGTACCAAAGTCTTCGAATTCTTAGCGTCCCGCTTGTGACAAGTCCACTGCCTGTCAGCGCCTTTATGTAGACCCTGCTTTGTTCCCAAAGAGCCATTTAGTCCTTCTTTTTTGCTCAATTCCCCCCCTCCTCTGCCTTCAGCAAATTTTTTTTTTACCCAATTGTGGACATGTGTATTTTTCTTGATGGTCCCCTTGAGGTTTTTTCCCGACATCTCCGCGGTGGGTAAGAGGGATTGACTCACTCGTCCGTCATCTTTTTACTTTAGCTCTTTTGTGGTGCACAGCCGGCTTTTTTCTCTTGGCTCGGTACCCCCGACTTCCTCTTGCTGTCGAGCCGAAGCCTAGCTCCGGCAAGTCGACTGATAGCACCAGTTTTTTTTCCGCGACTCCTTTTTCCTAACATCCGCCACAAACATTTGCCTCCCCCCTGTGCAAGGACGTGCTTGAAGATTACTCCCTTCGTTCCGTAGTCTGAACCCTACCGGTTCCACGGGAGCGGGCTTTTGCATCGTGTCTTAATGTGAGGTTTTGTTTGCTTTTGCTTTCGCCGGGCCGGGTAGTTGCGCCATCTCCCCCCCGATGGGGCGCGACTTTTCTTTTTACACACTTCTTTGGTAGGCAAGAACTTTTTGAGAGAGGGGCTCCGCTTTTTATTTAAGCTAAGGTTTGCCCGAACTCTCCATTTCATATTTCTTTCCCCCCGAAAGTGATATTGCTTGAAAGACATTACTTTTCTTTAAATGAGACATCCTTGTGCCCAACTTCGCCCCCATTGACTTTGTCATTGATTGCACATGCTTTTAGGGGAGGGATTTCCTTTTTTCAGTGGCCTCCCTCTTGACCTGTTTGATGATGTTTTTTTCCATTGTGGCTCCTTGACGTTAACGGAGATTGCGCGGCGCGTGTTTTTTTTTTCTCCCATAGTTCTTTTTTTTATTAGTATATTGAGCGGAACCTTCTTGCTGGCCCTTATGCGTCTAGACAAAGCCGCACCACGAGGTTTTTTTTGGTGTTTTTTCGCCCCGCTTCGGTCTCCATTTTTCTATTTCCAACACAACGATTATCTTGTTTCCAACTCGATTAATCAACGACTGCAAACTGGTTCCCTCGATCTCTCTAATAGTTTTTTTTTGTTTGTGGATATCTGATCGTTTTCCTCAAAAATGCATTATTGATCCTGGGATCTCCGAAGAGAAAAATTATCTTCTCTTGTGTGCCATCTTCTTTGATTTCCTAACTTCGAGGAAGCTTTTGCCCCGAACACTTGGTTCGGGCTTATCAGAGCACTCCTCCAGATATGCTGTCCTTTACAGGCGACGCGCTATCCCAGAGCCGCCTTACCCCAACAAGATAAGCCGCCTTTTCGTTACGCCACCCCCCTTTAGAATCCCGAGTTGAGGAAGAGGGGGTCAAGCCCTGCTCCAACTCCCTTCCAGTTACCCCCTTGTTCCTCCCATCCCCCCAACCGAACATCTCTATCCCTGTTTTAGAAGATTGTGCATCCCCCAAGAACCAGTTCGTTTTTTTTTCACTCTAAAAGTCTACGTCGCTTCCGGATTCGCCACCCCCTTCCCTAAGTCTTGATCCACGCCTTCTGCGCGAATCCTTCTTTCCTTCCCCCTGGTCCGCACGTGATCCCGCCCACATAGCGTTTAGCATTTCCTCACACCCTTCCCCCCTCCCGAATCCTCCTCTCACCACCCACCTACGAACGTTTTTGCCACTCCAATTCCCCCTGTTAACTGTTAGTTTAGGATTTACCTTCCTGATCTTCTCTGACTCTTGACTATGGCGGATTCCCAACGGAAGTTTTGGGTGTCGATGATTTAAGTCACTTATTTTCGCAGCAATTGCCCTGTGAGGAAGGGTGTACAAACGCCGCCTCGTGGAGCTCTTCTGTTCGGTGGTTCTCGCGGCTCCAAGAGCCTGTCCTTCGATAGATAAAACTTCTGACTTTGGAAGCTCTCCACCCCGATTGATGACGTGAGAGCTTTTTCTGCCGGACCTAATTTCCCCCCTCGTCCTTTCCCCCCATTGTGCATATGGTGCCCCTCCCGAGCATGTGAAGGCTGCCACCTTTTTCCAAGTGATAACACTCCTAAGTCGTATCTTGCTCACCAAGCCGATTTTCTACGCCCAATGCCTCCCGGCTCCAGACAGCCTACCAGCCGCAGGTTTTCGTAATGTATAAGGCCCCCCCTCCGTAGATTCCACTTTTTCCCTCTGTGACAATCCCTGCGCCCCCTCCTTACCTGACAATTTCCATGCCTCTCGCACTTTTTCCCCTGAGAACGACCACCTTTTCAATTTTGTTTTATCTCCTTATGGCCAAACACTGCTCTGGCCTCGATCTATCGGGCCTTTCTATTTATCATTCAAACGCAATCAATCGTCTCTTCTCCCAGTGAGGGTAACACTTCTACATATCAGGCAGTTCCCCATTTTCAAAAATCCCACTTCTTCAGGCTTTCCTTCTTTCCCCGGCGAATTTACATCAGTCTCCCACTGTACTGTCCTTTCCAGGACTTTCCCTCATTCCTACTACCCACCCAAGGACCTTCACCCCCCCATACGGCCCGTGACCTGTTTCAGCAGACCCCCCCTTCTAATTGACAACCCGGCTGCCTGCCGCCGTCCACCGTTTGTCCCATTAGTCCTTTTTTTCGTCGTTTCGTTGAGTCAGTTCCCCCCAATCTTTTGGAGTGCGGACTTGCGGGTCTTTTTTTTGGCACCCCCAGAACCTTTCAATTGGGCGTTTCGAAGTTATTCAGCGGGTGATGTTTTTCCGACTTTTGCTCGACCTGCCCCTGCCGGGGGATGTTACGTTGTCCCTGC
>Ga0179593_1384507_pt1 | contig 10649 bp, 12 predicted proteins | sample CZODoug2_1_08_16_FD_185931 | JGI IMG/M metagenome (GOLD analysis project Ga0179593, IMG submission 185931) | Vadose zone soil fungal communities from Angelo Coast Range Reserve, California, USA - CZODoug2_1_08_16fungal (PacBio error correction) | ecosystem: Environmental > Terrestrial > Soil >... | reverse complement strand
GCCTGGGAATGTCAATCTCTGCGCTAAAAGGCACCCGCCTTTGTTGGTTTCCCCTGTCTGGAACCTACGTCGCTCCTCAGGGTCCCCCGTGTTTTTGAATTTTTTGACCAATTACCTGGTTTTTCAATGCCCATTCGTAAGTTCTCTCAGCGTCACCCCCCCTGCCATCGCCTTTTATGTATTCTTCCCTCTTCCATCACCGTGTCACCCCAAGTGTCTCTTTTGTCGTTCCCTGCCGCCTTTTGGTTTCCCCACACACACCAAAATGCGAACCCAACTAGACAAACAGGTTCCAATGGCGTTGCCCACCCACGAGGCGTACTTTTTTTTCAAAGCTGTTGGACTTTTTGTTGGGGTTTTTGTTGCTTCTGTTTTTTGTAGTGTTTTTAATTTTTGTTGATTTTTGTTATTTGAGATGATTTTTCTTGTCATCGTTTTCCCCTTAGTTTTTTTCTGTTTTGAGTCCCCAATTCCCAACCAGTTCCTCCTCACACCTCTTTATTACCCCCGGGTTCTTTTTTCGTGGCCGACCCCCTGCACTCCCCCCCCCCTACCATCGTGTTTTTGGGACCACCCCTTTTGGCATTGTCCTTTTTGCTTGGAACCCGGTTTGATGGTTCCCCTTCATTTCGTGGCTGGCCCGCCCGAGTTCGTGATTTTTCTTCCTTTCTGATAGACATGACTACCTGTCCCTTGGCCCCGGAGCCTTGGATGGGCTCACAACACAAGGAAAGATGGTCCCCCACAACTTCAATCTTCAGGTTTGTCGAGGGTCCCCCCCTGGCTTTATTGTCGGCATATCACCAACACCCTTTTTCTTCCCTTTTCCGCTATTCGACCCCCCCTGCTTTTTTGTTTTTGTTATGATTCGTTGTTTCCCCGGTCCCAGTTTTGAGGGCGATTCCCCGAAGCTCGCCTTTATGTGCCTCTATCTCTTTTTTTTTTTCCTATTCCTTGTTTTCTCCGCGAATTTTGTGGTGCCCAGTGTGGCGTTGTCTTTTTGCTCTTGGTCCCAATTTGCTTCTTCAACCCCTGTTTTTCCGCCCAACCAAAAGGCTCCAACCCCGATGCCCCCAAACCTGGTTTTTTTCGATGGCTGTTGCACCCAACCACCTCTCCCCCCTCTGTTGTCCCGTTTGGTCTTTTTTCCGTTTCCACTGCCTGCCTGCTTTCCCTTCCAATTCCCCCCCTTTTGTGCACGGTGATCTCTTAACTCTGGATGTGGAATGTTTTGTCGTACAAGTGTAAACCTTCTGATTTCTTCATGCCCTCCTTGCACCTTTGCTCCCTCCCCCCCCCCCCTTATTATATATAACCGTCCTATTTTTTTTCTTGGCCAACTCCTCTTTTTTTTTTTTTTTTTTTTTTTCTACAACTGGCCCCCCGCGCCTCTTGAGTTTTTCGTTTCCCGGAATCATTCTGTTCACCCCCAATTTTTTCAGGTCCCAGACGTGTTCATGGGTTACCCCTGTTTTCTTTCTTTTCTTTTCAGGTTTTTAGTCTTCTCTATCTTCCCGAAGTTGCTTGACTGGGTGATCTCTCTCCCCCCCCTGTTCATTTCGGCCCCCCCCTTCCCAAACCCCATTTTTCAAGGCTTCGTTCGCCGGTGAAATTTGTCGTGCCCCCTTTGCCCATGGTGCCCCTACAATTGTCTTGTTTTCGCTTTTCCCAGCAAAAAGCCCCGTCCTTACAGATCACCCCAGGACTGTGCGACTTTTCTTACATTTGCGCACAACAGGGAAAGAGAAGAACGGGGTGGAGGGTGGGGTTGGGGAGGGGGGTGTGCCGTGAGGCCGACTCCCCAAAGTTATTTGTCTCTTCCGACGAGGGTGTCTGGAAAGGCATTTTATGTCCTCCTGGTCACTTTTTGCAGATAAGGTAGTTGTCTGCGAGTTTTTTTTTTTTGCCGTCATGCTTGAGCTTTTATGTGTTTTTTAAATACGTAGTCTGATTGTGGTTGAGTTTCGATCCCAACCCTTTTTTCCCCATGATTGCCAACCATCACTGTCTCAGGAGGGGCTCGTATCCTGAATATTCTTGCCCTGCTATTCCCTTTTGGGATCCCACTGCCCGTAGGTAGAACAAATTTAGACACCGAAAATGTCGATAGTCCCCCTTTTTCTACTTTTTAAAAAAAACCCCTCCTTAAGTCAATGCCCTTTTGAACAGTAGGTTTATTACTATTTCCAGTTCATCCTTTTACTCCCCCAACCCCCCCCACCCATTCATCCCAGTTTTCTCTGGATGCCTCGGTGATCCCCTGGCATTCGAGGGGCCAAACGCATTTATTTCTGGTAGACCCCTTATTTCTCTGTGGATTCGTCTTCCAGCCTCACGTTTTTTTTTTCTTTCCTTCGCAAATTTGTAGACCCCTTCTCCACTTATTTGAAAATCTGGACGACCAGGTTGGTGGGTGCCGGCCGAACAAAATTCTTTTTCCTTTTCCGTCTTCGCTCTTTGCCAAACATCTGATTACTCGATACACACCCCCCTGAATCCGGGTTTTTATCGAGTCCCGCTTCCCCCCCCTCCCCCAGAGGACCCCTAAGGGATGGTTCCTGATTTAACACTGTAAGTGCTTTTTAGTTCGGGCGGGGCCTTTGCCAGGCTTTTTTGTTTTTCACTGAGTGAGTTAATGACCGGTTAGGAGGCCCACCCGTTCTTTCCCCTGTGATCTTTTTCCCCCCCCCTTCCCGTGTCTGTTTGTGAGGCGTGGGATTGTTTTGTTTAACGTGCTCCCGCACCCCATTACCCGGTTTTCTATAAGGTTCAGCTCTATCTCGTGCTCTCTTTTTTTTTTTTCGCGTCTTGTTTTCCAAGAAGCCTCACGCGATTCTCCCATCCGGTGTTTGACCTTCTGCGCTGGACTATCGGGGGCAGTTCGAAAAGACTTCTCATTTTTTCGGTGGCTGCCCCCCCTGTTCCCCCATTGTTAACGCCTTACCCCGCAGCTTTTTTTTTCCAAGTCATGCCCGGCTGTTGCCCGTCCTTCCTGGTGTAACGTACTTTTTTTACCCCCCGGAGGGTTATTTCCTTGGACGTACGGGGTGAACCTCTCGCCGGGGATGCCCGTCTTTAGCAGCTGCTTCCTTTCCCCTTCAGTTCGTCCGTTTGTCCCCGTATTGTGGTGATCTGCTCTCCCAAACCCTGTTCTTCCAAGTTTGCAACCTTGTCCCCGCTCTCCCTGACCGGGAACCCCCTTTCCTGTACCTGCCGGGCATTCCCGTCGCCTTTGCCGGCCTCTATATCGCTCTTCTCACCCCCCCTTTCCCCCTCTTATGAACTCCGACAGGAACAGTGAAATCCCTTTTCGCCCTGCCCAACACTCTTCCCTTTTTTCCTTTCCCTTGTTTTTTGCCACCACCTGAGCCACTTGTGTGTGTAAAGACTGGCGTCTTGCTTGTTTGCTCTTTCCTCTTCGTTGGGTCTTAACAGAAGCAGGAGAAGTTAAGGAAAAAACCCAACGAGGCAAGCCCCCTCTTTCCACATGAGGTTTGGCCGGGTTCCGCTCAACTTCTCGTGTTTGGGTAGGGTAAAATTTTTTTTTTAAAAGCCGTCATTGCAACTTTCCGTTTTTCCTTCTCGCCCCCTTTTATAACCTCCCCCCCACATAACCAAGTGGGTTGTGACCACATAGTTCACCCACTCCTGCCCCCCCCGAGACTATTTCCTTGTTTACGCTACTCTATGCTCACGTAAGATTTTTTCCATTTGCTCAGATTAAGGGGTGACATTTCCCTGGACCTCCACTATCTTTTCTACCCCTCCGTTTTGTAGATGAGCTGTTTTTTTCCCGCCAATGATGCCTATCTGGAGCCACCACTGACACTGCGTTTACTTTTTTTTGCATAGGCGAAGGGACGCCCCTTCCCCTATCGGTTGTTACGAGTGGTGACTATTGTCCACCCAACCCTTTTAAACCTGAGTAGGTGAACCTGTTTTGTCCCCCGGCCTTCCTTTTTCCATGAATCCAGTCTTTTCCCATCTCAGGCACGCCTTAAGTATTCTTTTTACGCCGCAACTTTGTGCTTGGCTTTTCCGTTCCGTTTCTTTCCGCTGCGGATGCCCGAACTTTTCTTTCATAGCAGTGTCCTGACACGCCCTGTAGTTCACCGGGATTCCTCTTACAGGGGTTTTGCGCTCCCCCGATGTCAACAATTCGTTTTTTTTCCTCCCGTGCTTGACGTTCCACCCCCTTAAGGGTTGCCCTTTATTCTGCGTGCTTACTCCGCCTGAAGTTTCGGTACAGGCGATTTCCAAACCCCCCCTTGCAATTTTACCCCCCTCCCCTTGAGTAAAGTAGCTTTGCTTTCCCCCTATTAAGCTAGACTTTACCCCCAGCGCGTGGGCAGGCTTAAACAACACCAATCCCACCGTTTCCAAAGACTGCTTCTAGATCACGGTCTGAATGCTCCCAGGGCTTGGTACGCCGCCCTCAGCAAATCCCTTGGAGGCCGTACCGTAGTGGCCCCCGCGCATTTCCCCGTGGGCAATCGTAATGAACTGTCCGCGGAGTTTAGGTACTCTCACATTGTGCCCCCCCCGAAAATTTTATGCCGCGCCTTTCGTTTCGTTCCGCCCGCGTCCCGCCAGGCGCATGTGTTGGCCTATCCCTGCGGTTTGCCAAATCCGCGCGACATCCTACCGATCTAGCGCCCGCCCCTTGAGAACGTTACTGTGCAAGGACCCCCGCCTGTTCCCCCCCCTTCGTGTTCACTGGCCCGCCAACACTCGACATCCGTTTGGACGTTGTCATCGACTGCCCTGTGCTCGCCCTGGCGTCCCCCCCCTGCCTCCCCGAAAGATTTACTTAAGTTCCCCACCACCTTCCCGTTTATCGGAACTGCCCTGGTGCATTTTATTTATTCATGAACCGGATTATTTTTCTTTGTATCTCTTTTCATGCCCTGTTTGACCGGAATGGTGGCGGCACCTGATTTCGCTTGCCGCCCAAGGACCTGTTAGGATGTCCCCCCTCCATTTGAGGATATGCGAATCCTGAAACCCCTTGGAACTCTGGAGTTGTCCTGCAACTATACTGGTTCCTCACTGGTCTCTCGGATTTCCCTCGCTGCTCGCTGCAGACTGGAACTGGACCCCCCTCTGTGGCCCCCTCGGAAACTGTAATAACCGGCAGCTGGGACTGACGGTGGGATTTTTCAGCGACGTGAGCGGCTCACCTTTTCGACCTTTTTGACCCCCCCCAATTTTCGGGACGCCAGGCTTGCGGCTTTTCTCCGCGTCCGAACCCCCTTTTCTTTTTTTTGTGCCTGTTCTTTTTCCCCTGTCTGCTCCCCGCTACTTCAACAAAGCGGGCTTTTTGCTCGATTGCCCTTGTGGTCTTGAGATTGCCGCACCACCGCCCCTTCCTGGGCCTTTTTGCAGTCCGACCTTCACACCGCCTCCTGCACCCTGTTTTTCCCTTTTGTAGGCGATACCCCATAACCCGCACCCGGTCTTCTCTTCCCCCTTCTCCTCTTCGACCGGGCGGGTTTGGCTGGGACATCACCTCCAACCCCCTTTATTTCTTTTCATTCCCTCGCTTCACTCGGGCCACGCGCTGTTTGAAGGCGATTTCTGGTCCTGTTTGGATTTTTTCTTGCTTTTTCTTGCCGCCCGGCGGCACAAACAACGCCACTTTTTCTCGCGTGAAGCATTTCGGATCTCGGCCGCGCCCCGAAGTGCTCCCGAAATGCCTTTGTCGGTTTTTCCTGTCACGTTCCCCTTTAGCTTTTATTACTATTTTGGTGACCAATTTGACCAAGACTTTTTTTTTTCTAACTGCTCTTTTCCGTTTTTCCGGGCCTATTGGGCCTTCTTTGAGATAGGCCATCCTGTGAAACACGTTCCCAACTGACGGTATACCCTTTTCCCTTCCCCAAGTCACCTGTTTCACCGGGTGTGTTTTGCGACCCTACCTAGGTTGTACCCCCCCCCCCCCCCACGGTCGTTCATCTCCGACTCCGACTTGGCGGCTGGTTAGCTTCCCCCCCCCCACAACCCCGAGGACCAGGTCCCCCCCAACAAGAACTGCATGACTTTCATCCCCCATCACCTGCGTTGACCAATCCCGAAGCTCGAGAGCCCCCGCCGGGCTCTGTTACTCCCCTTTGTAGTACCACTGTTCGCCTCCTTGACTGGAGTATGTCGTCAGCGCTTACCACCCCCCTTTATCGCAACACCAAGGATGTTTTCCCGACCTTAGGGCACCTCAGGGGCGTTCTGCGCCCGCAGTTAACGCACTTGTTTCCAACTCACCTCACATCACTACGTGAGGCCCTGTGGCGCACGTTTATATGCAAATGCTCCATTGGTTTGCGCAGTCCGGTTTCATCTTGCAATTCCGTGTTCTGCGAGAAAGAACCTTTTTTCTCACCCGTTTTGCGGAGTCGGGTAGATGCTCCCCTTTTTTAGTATCAATCCCGATCATCACATCCTCTCCCTAACTCACCCCAAAAGCCCCCCCCTTGTGGACAAGGCGCGTTTTTGGTGTTGCCCCTCGTGGGGGCCCCCACTTCGATTGATTACCAGATGCCGCCTGCCGTCCCCCTGCGGTGGGTGGGACTTGTGCGGGAAAATTCTTCCTTCCCTCTCTGCCGATTCCCGGCCGCTTCTGATGCTACGCCCAGAAGCCCCAGGGGCAGACGGTTTGTCTTTCTCGGTTTGGTTTTAAGTCGCCCACATGTCCGGTAATTGTGAAGGTGATTGCTTACCCTTACGTTGCGGCCTCCCCCTTTCAGGCACACCTACTCTGATACACCTCCTACCCCTTGATGGTCCTGCAGGTCGTCTTATGATTATTTTACCTCGCCTTTTCCCGGCTGTCTCACCGCCTGCGCAGACAACAACTCCACCCCCCCAGTCCCCCCCCCCAACCCTGTTTTTTTTCCCTTGTTTAGATTCTGAGACCCCTTTTCAGTTTCTCGACTTCACCGCGTCTTCAGGATACCCCTTTGCCCACACCCACAAGAGCGGTTTTTTTCCCACTTTTTGCGGGTTTTGGGGGCATCCGGACTGAGTCACTGGGAACGATGCGGGCATCAGCGCGTGTTGCGCGGGTTTCCAGTTTTCCCCGCCCCAATACCTTGCGGCCCCCTAGTCCAAAGGGGAAACTATGGAGGTGTGGCCTTTTTCCCCAAAGGTTTCGTGTTTTTGGGCAAACGGCAATTGGGATCTCCTTCCCCCCCCATAGTCCAACCCCATGCGGCGGGTTTGCTTTCCCCCCGTTTTGTTTTCGTAGTTTTTCGCTTGCACTTACCCGCCCCAAAGGCAGGCGCCGGAATACGGCCCCTCTCCCAAAAGGAGGAATGTCTGGCCTTCCTCCTTATATTTCTAATCGTTTTGTTTTGTGCCGTATCACATCAGGCAGAAGAAATTTTTTTCCGCTTCTTCTACGTCTCTTTGAAATTTGCGGGGGGGATAGGGCCGACCCCCACGCCGTCCCATTTCCATACACAGGTTAATGGTTTTTTAGGAGATCATGCCCCCCCCTAGTGGAAGACCAGTCAGTCCCCCCCCCCTCTAGTTTTCTTGACCCGCGCCCGCGTCATCACAGGAGTATTTTTTCCACCGTTGAATCCAAGGTGGCCGATTGGGCTGACCTTTGCGCCGAGAACCCCCATTATTTGCACCTTTCCAACCCTTGTAATTAAAGGAACAAAGCAGGCACAATGCTCCTGCCAGTGATTTCAGAGTGTTTCCTCCCTTATCTTATGACGTTCTTTACCCTGCTTATTGTTGTTTTTTGTTCCTGCCTTTTGAAACTTTCCTGGTTTTCCAGTGCTCTTTTCCTTTGAACCCCCCCTTTTTCGTTCCTTTCCCCCCCACGCCAGCGTTGGTTTTTTGATGTGTTTTTTCCCTCCTGGACTTGGTCGCAGTCACCACGTATTCGGACTGAGCGATCGACATATAGTTTTCCGTTATGAACTTTTACCATCACTTTTTTAGTCTTTTTCTCCTCACATGTTTCCCCCTGTCAGTGTGTAATGTTTAACCCAAACAATTTTTGTTTGCCAGGTTCCGAAAGTATTGTACTATTCCGTTTACCCTGCATTTTCTTCCCCTGGGACCGTGTTGTTGAATGGCCCCCCGTTGGTTTCCACTTCATCCCCCCTGCGAGTGTGAATACTGTTTAACCTTAACCGTTTTTTGTTTGTCTTCCCTTCCATTCCGCCGGAGGAATTGTCCCAACCTGGAATTCTCTGTGATCCGGAGATTTTAACTTTTCACCTTAAAAAAAAGTTTGAGAGTTTTCACTTTCTTTTCTTGGGAACCCCTTGCCTCTTTGCCACCCCAAAACAAGAGGATTTTCCCCCCAGGTTCCCCCCCGCCATCAACTTCGTTTTTTGATTGCTTTTTTTTTTTTTTGTTTTTCCTTGTCGTAAGTCTGTTTAGCCTGCATGGTGGACGGGATTTTTTTGCATCCTTTCCCGGCTCTTCATACCCCCTCTTCTCCCCCAAGGGTTCTATTTTTTTTATCGGAACCTACACCGTTGATCCTCTTCCTGATCTTTGACCCCCTATCCGGCTTCTTTTTTGATTCCTTTCACGTTTTTCCCCGGGACCTTCTGCCTTCCCTGTTTTTTTTTTTTTTCTTCCTTTGTACTTTGGCGTTTTTTAAGTTCGATATCTTAGTAACACCTAGAGAACTGGTACCTTCCCCCGCTCCCCACCAAGCGGAAGAGTCGAGGGAGGTACCAGTCCCAAGAGGTAGGACCTCGAGTCGGGTTGTTTCATTTGTTTTTTTCCTTTTCTTGTCCGTCACCCCCCAAGTAAGTAATCTTTCTTTCACCCAACCCCTTTGTGCTTTCGTTGGAAGTTTGTCAAAACCCGTTTACTTTCGCTTTTTTCTTCGTTCCCCCCCACGTTTCTGCGGCTTATTGGGTGCCCGTTGCACGGTCTGACTTATCTGCTTTTTTTCAGTCTGTTTTTTCCCTGGTTTTTATTTTTGGTCGTGGAACCCTCTCCTGGGTTTCATGGGTAACCCTCCGCCAAGTCCTGGCGTGTCCAACGTATCCCAAGTTGTTTTTCTTTGTGTTTCTCTCCCCCAAATCGCTGCCCATTTTGTCGGGTATCCCCATCAATGCTTCTTTTTAGGCAAGGGAAACTCATGCCACTGATTTTCGGACTTCGCCCCCCTCACTGATATTTTCATTTTTTTTTTGAAGGGTGGAACTCCCCCCCTTTGGGTCCCGTAAATAAAAGATTTAGCCCAAACGTCTTTAGTTTTAACAAAGGATCATTACCGCGGACCCGCCCACGATTACTTCGTTTTTTCAACGGTTCCAGGTGAGACATGCCCTCCCCCGGGTTTTTTCAGACTTCTGTGTTTCCAACTTTTTGGCGAAGTGGCCCGTGTTCCTTGTTAGTTGTTGGAGGTTTCTTTTCGAGAGCAAATCGACCCGGGGCTGTTGTTGTTCGCCCCATTCTCCTCCAAACCATCAGCGCTTCGCCGCGAGTGACTTCGAGGCGGACTTAAAATTTGTGTTTTCGACTTTCCCCGCCCCCCGTGCTTGCTCTCTCCTGCGCCTTTTGTGAGTGACCCAGGGACTATTTCCGCCTGGTTTTTCTTTGTATGGGTGTTATTCGCGCGACGCACCCGACTGGGCTTGTTGAAAGGTGTCTCTTACGGGCTGGCGTGGGTCCCCTTTTTTGTGCTCATTTTTTAGTTAGGGAAGGGCCCCCACAAATGCCCCCACTAGGTCTGAGCCTTGAGCCTTGTTTTGACGTAGTTTGATACCTCCCGATGAATGTTGGTTCCAAGAGACTCCACATGCGGGTTCCCTTTTCACTCCCTATAATGTAAGTGATTTCCGGCCCGTTTACACCTTTTTTTCCTGGCAGTTATCTCCGATGTGCTTTCTTATTTCCTGCGCATCCTGCCTTGCCGACTTTAGGAGAGCGCAAATGTCCCGCTGTTTTGCCCCATAACATAACTTTCCTGCAGGGATCCCTCTTTGATCAGATGTGTTCCGTTGCCCCCATTTGTTTCCCCCCTTCTGAGTTGACCCTTGATCCTTTTCAATTGGCAATCCTGATCCCAAGAGTTCTTTTTTTCCCGGCCGCTTTTACTTTTTTCCTGTGCCAACTCTTCACTCCATTAATTCAAACAAATCCGCCCCCCATTCCCTACATAGTCCCCATTCTCCACATTCATCCCCTACTCCCCTTTATTGTGACCCTCTTTGTCCCCCACCCCCCTTTTGATGTTCCCCCGGGCCGCCCTTTTCCCGTAGTTTTTGGGAACAAAGTTTTGGCTTTCGTTTTAGACCGATTTCCAACACTTCCTCATTAAATAGATACACCCCCCATAAGCATAAGTGTTCATTTATTATTATTGAGCCTAAGTTAACACGTCCCCAGGAACGCGTTGTTGCTTTCTGTAATTTCTATCCGGAGGGGACGGACTGGGTGGCCGTGATAACTTCAGGTAGGATGCCCCCGTGAGGCCGGAAACATAAACGGCGAAGTCAAGCTGAGACTTGGATGGGCCCGGGCCGAATAGCTATACTACCGTGGCTTTCTCCCCCACGGGGCAGTCACTCTTGCTCTGGACTCGGGAAAGTCGCGAGAACCCCCAATGAATAACCGGATAATCGGAGTAATGGGTTCCGAGTTTCACGGCGCAGACTTATTGACCGGGTCACTAC
>Ga0179593_1288810_pt1 | contig 10649 bp, 12 predicted proteins | sample CZODoug2_1_08_16_FD_185931 | JGI IMG/M metagenome (GOLD analysis project Ga0179593, IMG submission 185931) | Vadose zone soil fungal communities from Angelo Coast Range Reserve, California, USA - CZODoug2_1_08_16fungal (PacBio error correction) | ecosystem: Environmental > Terrestrial > Soil >... | reverse complement strand
CTGCCTATTCGCTATTAGGGCCCTCCGACTGACTTTCCTCCCCTTGATCCCTTTTTTCAAAATCTTGCCAGATCTCGACTTGACTTAGTACAAACATGGGATGAAATTTGGCGCATTCGAGCGTTGAAATTTCTTTTTCAGTTGACTTAGTGCTTTTCGTTTGAGTTCGCCCGTTCCTTCGCCGGGAGTAAGTGCGTCCCTTCCCCCCCCCCCCCTCTCGTACATGATAGTTCCCCCCTGGCTCGGCCCAAGAGGTCGCGCTGCGTTTACAGGAGCATTCTCTCTCAATGTTGTGACCAGCCCCTGCCGTCATGCCTATAAACCTTGACGTTTGTTTTGCTTTCATCCTTCTTGAGGTCGTTGTAGTACCTCCTTCCCTTTCTAAGGACCCTGTTCGTCGGCCGTTCCCGAGAAAAGCCAAGGTTACCTTTTGAGCCACCCCCCTGGTTGCCGTTTTGAATCGGCTGTAAAGTAAACGAATTTCCCTTTCCCGCAGGCCCCTCACCGTTTTGGCGGCGTTGAAGATTCTAATCGATGCTTGCTGTTCTATCAAGAGACCCGAATCAGGCCTTTCGCCTTTTTCCTCTCCCACAGATTTGGGTCCCTCTCCCTTAATTGTACCGTCGGCTGCCTCCAGAATTAGAAACCTTTTTTCTGTCCCAGCTGCGGTTGTGGACTAGCGCCCCCGGTAGTAGGATATTGTCGGCTTACGGTTCTGTTTTTTCTCCTTTTTCTTTCCAATCCCCCGTACCGTTACTTTCATCCCTCCGACTTCCTTTGCAGTCGCCGCTTGTGGACCCCGGAAGGTCCAGATGTCCCAGTCGGTCGTTAACCCAAAGATGCCTACGTTTTCCAGTTTGACTGACACATGCGCTTTTTTTTCTCGCCTGAGCATTTACCCACTCGCAGTACCCTCTTCCCCGACTCCCGGATCGCTTCCGCGGCAAGCTGTTTTTTTTTGCCCTCCTCGCCTCTAGATGCTTTTTGTTAGACGTTTTTTCGACCGCGGAGCGCCTCCTTTTTCCTTTTTGGAGTCCTTCCTCCCCCCCAATTCATCATCCTCCGAGAACCGTCCATTCCTTCCCTTTTTTCCAATAGGCATGTCTTGCACCAGCGAATGAGCGGCACTAGAACGGCGATGTTTAGGCGTCTCTTCCGGACTCGCCCGGATCTTCCGAAGTCACTGAGCAGGTTTTTTCTTCGTTCTTCCCCTTTGGTTGTCGTCACCAATTTACTTTTCCGGCAGTTCTTCCCCCCCCTTCGGTCCACTTCCCCATTCTGGCCAGACTATAGATTCCCCCCTTTAGCGACAAGACCCCTGTTGGCCGAGCTATGTTAATTCCCTTTCCCCCATTCTTCGGCACCCCTTAGTTCTCTAGAGGAAGCGTCTTTCCCGGCCCTTTAACCGGGTAGTCTTCCTGGCCTAGATAAAAGTGAAGTGACTTGGGGTAGAATTTTCGTCCCGGTTAGGATCCGTCATTCCAGAGCTTGCCCGCCAGATTTGGCGGCGTCCACACGGTCATTTTTTATTTTGCAGTTTTTCTGTGAGATGATCCCCCATTCTCCTTTTGTTCGTTGGCCCTTTTTCCCTCTTCCCTTTTACACCGTCCTGCTTTTTGTTCTCGAGTTTCAGCTCGCATGTACTTCTCTCTGTCCCCCCCCATTTGACTAGCCATGCCCTGCGTGATTCCCCGTAGGATTTTTGACGACCCTCCGTTTTCCCCCCCCTCAATTTTTCTCTTTACTCCCTTATGACGAGCCAAGACCCTCTTTGGCGTCCGGAATACCCGCTTTTGGAAACTTTTTCTCCGAAGTATTTCCCCCTGCTCCCTTCCCCCCCCTGTTTGAGGTTTACTTCTTTTCTGAAAGTGCTTTTTTCCGGCTCCTAGTGGGAACCACCAGCTGTGCCTGGCAGACGAATAGAACCACATGACCCCCACGTTTTTTATTTTTTTTTCGAATTCCTTGTTCCCAGTAATCACTTCGTGATTTTGCGCTTTTTCAGAAGCGGTCCTCGCAATGAAGGCCCCTGGCGGCGCATGCATCTGCCTTTAGTACTTCGCTTTTTCCTTCCCCCCCTTTCATGCCCTGGCGATGCCGCCTGAAATCTCCCTTCTCTCTTTTTCATTTTGTTGTTGAGATGAGTGGCTCCTAGCTTGCCTCCTCCAACCTTCGCCCCAGGCGATCGTACAGAGGATTTCCAGTCGCCCCCCCTCTGACATGGCTCGGGCCGCAGGACACATCTCCGCCTGCACCTGCATAAGGATAGATCACCATTCCGTCTACCACACCCCCGTCGTCCTGGGGATCTTTCCGGAGTCCTCCCCCCCCCTTTTTTACAATTTGTTTGATCGTCGCCGGTTCGAGGTTGCAACCGTAGGTACTCAATTCCTGTCTTCTTTTCCTGCGGCTACGCTGTTTTACCACCCTCCCCTTCTGGAAATACTGTTATTCCTCTGAATAATTCCCCTTTCTTTTTCAGTTATTTCATTTCTTCCAGCCTAACCCCTTTTGAAGTGGAGGGCGGTGCTCACAAAGCAGTTCCGTCACGCGTTTCGACCTTAGGACAGGACGATCCCTCTTTGTCGCCCTTACTCCTTAAAGAACTCTTTCCCCCAGATGACAAATTGAAGGATGGCCAAGCCCGAAAAAGACACCCTTTCTTCCACCATTCCCCTCAGGGTCAATCTTTCCATTACAATTCGTTCAAGCCACGCGTTAGACCAAACCGCCGGTTTGGCCTGCGGCGTCTTAGTCCTTCCGTCTCACCCTTTTTCTCGTTAACCTTTCCCCCCTCCCACGCCTTAAAGTTCTTCTTCCTCCATGGCGACCTGGCGGACCGGCTCGAAGGATGACCCTTCTTTTCTCCTCTCACAGTCTCTATTTTTTCCGGGACTCCTTTCTCCCTTTGTCCCCCTAGTTTTAGGCTTTTTAACGCCCCCCCCCCCCCCCCCCAACTTTCCGATCTTCTGTCAAGCCATTCCCATGCCACGACTGGTTTTTGCAAGATTTTGGATGTCCCTTTAAGATCCCTTGCGGTTATCTTTACCATATATAATGTCCCAGTCGGTTTTTTGGTAAGAGACTAATATTCGGTCCGCGGCTGACTGTATTCGCCCCCAATGGTTAAGACAGAGATTTTCACTTCGGCCGTTGAGGGGTCCTAGGATTCATTCTTTTTTGAGTTCTTTTTTCTTTTACGAGGATCTGACCCCTGGAGAGCTTTGGTTGTTGGCCTTTCGATTTCACCCGTAGGCGCCCACCGGTGTTTCCCTTCCTGCCTCCAAGCTTTCTCAATGCCTCGCGCGTTATTCTGATAGGGATGTCTGTGCTACTTGACGTCTCACCGATGCTGTCGAAATGTAAGCCCCAACCTCATTGATTTTTGTCTACTCTACTCTCATAGGGACTTCTCGAGGATGCACCGGCTTTTGAGGGGTGAACTGGTAGGTGTTCCCCCCCTCGTTTTTTACAAAGGTTGTCATGCCTGTCCGCGCCGGATTCTCTCTGCGACTTTGCGCTCGTACTTCGCGAGCATGTTCACCGTTCTCGAGATTTCCTCCTTTCCCTAAGTTTCTATTTACACAATGCTTTATAGTTCCAGTTGGCCTGTTCTTTTTTTTGAAATTTCTCGGAACCCTCAAGATTTCGCGCTTTTTCAGTCCCAAACTCCCCCCCCCCGGCGGAGTTATGGGGATGGACGGTGGATTTTTTGTGCCGGTGTGGGTCCCCCCCTGCCACCGCTGTCTCCATTCACGGTGGATTTTGGGCCTATCAACAGCCTTCGTGAACGTTCCACATTAAGCCTCTACCCGCATATCTTATCACGTTTCCTCTTGATTTTGGTTCGGGCGTAATTGGTACACAAACTGCAGATCTAGTCTTTCCCCCTTTTTTGATAGAATTAAGGCGCAGTCTCCCCTAGGGGTGCCGCTCCCGGTTCAAGCGCCTAAGGAGACATCGGTGGGGGACCAGTCGCCTCTATCTCCTTTACAGATCCTCCCTACTTGCAAACGTCAAAGCCCCTTTATCGACTTCCCATTTCCTTTCACAATCATTCCGCTAGGCTCAAGCTCCTTACAAATACGGCACTCCCTTCAGGAAAACTCGGCCAGACTTGCCTTTTTTTGTCGTCCCCTTCAAGTCCGAGTCCCCATCCTTTTTCTCTCTCTCTTTCTTTCTTTACCCGTTGGGGTAGATTCTCTCTTGCGATCCTGTTTCCCCCCCTCCTCCCTTCCCCCTTGAATTTTGAAGTCCCTGAGTGCCCGCAACATTACCATGTTGTATTTTTTCCTCCGCTTGATTTTCTTTTCGCCGAAGTTCAAATTCTTCCTCTCCCTTGAAGTCTTCCGGTTCTTTCCCGGTCGGTCTATCCTGGATCCAGATCTTGCGCTTCCCTGATAGTCCCTTGTAGGGACTTTAGGAACGTTATCCCTTCCTGGACTGATCCAAAAGGCTCCGCTATGTTTTAAAGTGCCTTCATCGCCCGTTCCGCTCCCCCATAATTTCCCTCCGGCACGGGATCGGTCAAGCCGGAGGTGGATTGCGGTCGTCACGACCTTTCGTGTGATAAGTTACACCTGGTGTGGGGTGTGAACGCGACAAATAACGTATTACTTACTTTTGGCGGGGAACCCCCCTGCCATCTCGCCTTAATTCAGGCCGTCAAGAGCCCCCATCGATTCAATTTTCCTTTGTCTTGACGGACGATTCACAACTGGCGTTTAACCTTCTTTTTTTGGATCCCCCGAGAAGTCCAGGTGACCCTTTCCCGCGCCGGCCCCAACATGTAAGTCGTACCAGGCATTTTTGTAGTCAGCCTTCCTTAGCTGACGGCGGCCTTGTAAATCGCTCCTTAGATTGCTCTTCCTTTTCGCCCGCCCCCAAGCTCCATTCCTTTGCGGGCGATCCCATTTCTCGGGGGGAGCCTTGTTTGCGATTTGTCACCCTTCCCCTTGGACGGACGGCCCTCCTGATGAAAATGCAGTCTCGAGGGCCGTTCCTTCTCCCCAAGAAAACGCCCTTTCCTTCGGAAACCCAATCACACTGCGTACGTTTGTCAGTTGAGGCCACATGCGTTTTCTTATCTTCACGGCGGCTCGAAAACCGATCCCGCCTCGGTTTTATGGCTTCAAATTCATAAAGTGCTCCTTTCTTTTCTTGCTCCTTGTGAGAAGAGTTCGTCCTCCCCCCCCGTATAACCAGCCTTCCCCCGCGAATCCCTGGAGTAAGTTTTTTAAAGTTCCATATAGACCGCCTCCCCCCTTCGTCCTCCCTTTCCAGAGTTTCTTATGCACCATTTAGGAGCGGCGACCGTCTCCAATTTTAGCTTCGGTGATGACTTAAGTTTTTCTTTTCTCCGGCGTTTCCAGATGAAGGCTTTGACGAAGGACCCCTTGGTCCCCCTTCCCTGGCCCGGCCTTGTGGGTTTTCTTCGAAGTTTCAGCCCTCTACCTAGGCTCAGAAACTTTGGAATTGGTACCGTTAAATATTCACCGCTCACTCGGGCCCGCAAAGCCTTATCTACGTAAAATCGGATTGGTCTGATCTCTCCTGTTGTTTTGTTTGCGATAAAGATAGCTTTCCGCCAGTTAGTCCTTGATAGATCCCCGTGATTTTACGTCTTGGCGGGTTCTAGGAAACGGTCCTTTATGTTTTGGGCCCGAGTCACGAGAAAGAACCATAAGAGAGTTCCCCGTCAATTTTTGCTTTGCCTGCGGGGAGTGGGACGCGTGATGTCTTTTACAGGGATCTATGTGGATTCGTATGTGAAGTACCCTTCTTTGTTTTTCTTTAGAACACCAGCACGCTTTCGCATGTAGACGATATGTTCGTTCCATAGAATTTCTTTTTCCATGACCCCCCTATCCTTTTCCGTGACCGGCGCAGGATTTCTACAGATGAAAGGCCCCACTTCACATTTTTTCCCTCTTCTTCCTTCCGATTCTTGGCCCCCCGAGTTTTGTTTTTGCCAGTTGCCCGTCACGCTTATCCCCTGGGCTTCTTACCCACACGTCCGGACGGAATTCCCCAGGCTCCCCGTCTGGTTCCCCCCGGGTTCACGGTTTGAGTTTGAACTACGTCCGATGCCCACGCCCTTTTGACGTTCAACGCCGCCCTCTGACCCATTTGCTTAGAGGTTCCTTAACAGTTTCCCTTCGCCCTTTCGCTGTATCTGTAAGTTCGGCGGCCCTCTCCATTCCCTCAGTCAGACTGGCGGAATGATCCGTTTCTTTCCGATAGTTGGGTCCCCCCTTGTATACGCAGAGAGGAGAGCTTTCCATTTTTCCTTTTTCCTTTTGTGAGAGCTGCTTTGGCAGGGCGTCCTTCTTTTCGCCTTCTATATTTTTTTTCCAACTGGCGTTCACCTTCCTAGGTGATCTCCTTTCGTCCGGGCGGTCATGGCTAACCTTTGTGCACTCATTCTTTTTTGATATCTCCGGCCTTATAAATCACCCCGGTAGTCTTTTTTCGAGTTGAGTTTTTCAAGTATAAATTGGAGTCTTTTTCCCCCTGGACTTTTTCGGAAAGTTGGTTCCGATGAAACTAACGCGTTGATCCTGCAGGCTGCCGTTCTCCGTCTTTCCGGACCACAATCCCCGTTTCGTTTAGTCGTCCGTACTGCCATCTGTTTGAGGTCTCATCGTTCTTTCCTCTCCTTCAAATTTACTTTTTCCCAACCCAGGGCGGTCTGGGCAACATGCAGACTGTTCCGCAGCGCTTCACCGCAGATAGTGGGACGACGACTACTCTCGTCTGTTTGTCGAATCTACTACATGCTCTCAGTGTTCTCCCCAGGCCTTCTGGCTTCAAAATCCGTCGGCCGTTGAACAAACTGACGAACCACTGCTTTTAATTTCTCTCAAAAGACTTCCCCCTCCCTCGGCCCCCCCTCAACCAATAATTTGCCGGCACGGAGCCGCTCTGGCCTCCGCGATTGCGCCTTAACGAAATTGTCCGTACGTTCGCGCTACCTCCAAGACGTTCACGTTATCGGAATCCCAGGACTTACCTTCTTGCCTCCCTGGTAGAGCACCCCTCAGCGATTCCCCCCCTTGAATTTTCACGACCTGTGATGACATTCCTTGATGCCAACGTGTGGAGACGTCGACGACGGGTTGTTACAGTTTTTTCCCCTATAGGTTCCATACGATTCCCCTGTTATTCCGTTTTTTCCGGTTTTAGAGTTACTTTTTTTGCCTAAAGCCCACGGTTGGTCCTGAAGGAACGCGATTCCTCGAGTCCAATAGGGCCTTTTTATATTGTATCATGAGTCGTCGGACCAACCTTTGGAGTCCAGGGCTATTCTTCCTCTAATACCCCCTTTAGTTTAACCGACCGTCTGTATTTTTATTCCGGAATCTCAACCTGGTCAGACTGTCTGGGTTGGGGGACGGGAAGCGCGAGGACCCGGGACGCTTTCTTCCGGGTTTAGCCACTTTCTCCCCCCCCTTTCTTCTCCCGCTGGACTGGTAGGGAGGTGCGTTCAAGCTTGCCCTATGCCTCAGACGACCGGGGCGTGACAGAGGTTCTTTCTAAGTTTTGACCATCTCGTGAGACCGCCCGAGCTGTAGAAGAAACGTACAAAAAGACGTGTCATGGTGATTTTTTTTCGATTCCTTTTTAATATTTTTCCTTCCGTGGGCCCCCCTGCGGTCTGAAACGTTTTTTTTTTTGGACCCTTTAGGTACTTTTTTTTTTGCCAAATCTTTCACGGTGCCTGTCAGTTCCGCGCCCAGCCACCCCTCCATGCGCCTTCCCTCTTTATGTCACAACCTGCCGCTGATTTCTCTATCGATCTTTCGTTGACGCTGCAGTCGGCCTGCCTTTCCGGAAACGGGTCTGAAGTCTTCTATCCCGTCTCCTCGATCCCCAAGTTCTTCGCCCAAAATGCCCCTTACTTCTTTCCCCTTGAAAGTTGGTTGCGGGAAAGTTCTCCTTATGCCCTGAACCCGCAGGAGTTCCTCGCCTGGTTTGAACCATTTTGAAATCGTCGCCGCCACGAAAGCGAGTAGCTTGACATGACTTGCAGCCCTGTGCTATTGCCTGGTTTCCCCCGCCGGAAAGCCCCTTCTTTTCCTTTTCCTCCCACTAAGGTTTTCGGCCTAAACACTCGTGCCCCCTTACCACTCTTTTTTCTCTTTTCCCACCACATCCCCCCCCGGTATCTCTTTTCTTCTCCGGATTTGCAATGTCACAGGTGCATAGTCGAGAGTTCGGGATCTTCGTTCCAGGATGCGCAGCGCACCTCTTGGTTTTCCATAACGCGGAAGCGATCATCTACGAGCGGTTAGAATGATCCTCCGCTCTCCCGCGCTCGAGGAGCAATTTCATCCGTACCAGCCCGTCATGAACTCATTTTCCGATTCTTCCAAACGTTCTCTTCCCTTTTTTTTTTTTCCCGTCGCGCTTTTTTTAAAAATCAGTTTTAGCCCTCTTGCAGATTTTCTGGTTAATTTCCTCCCCTTCAGGCCGCAGGCTACCCAGTCGATCTTTCTTTTTCCCCTTTCCGTTTGGTTATGATTTCTTCTGTTCTTCGCTTTCTGGACGGCAGGCATTGAACTGGACGCCTTGAGTTCCCGCAAAAGCTCTTCTCCCCTCCCCCCGTTTCCCTTAATTTCTGCACAGAAGGTACTGGTTCTAGTCCGTTTCCCCTTTTTTTCTTTTTCTTTTGTTAGTGGTGCTCGTTTCTCTCGATCTCCGGGTTTTCTCCCTCTTCCGAACTTAACCCGCTCGTATCCTTGAGATCTCCGGATCGGACCCTATGTCTTGCTGCGTCATGACGGCATCCCCCCAAAAGTCATCTAATCTTGCCCGCTCCTTGCTCCGTCTCCCCCCCCCCCCCTTCTTCCGACGTTGTATATCGGTGAGGGCTGGCTGTGGGGTAGCCTGAAGGAGGTTCTTCCTCCTCCCCCCGATTGCTTGGGCGACCGGAATAGTGATATACCGACGGTGGCGTGGACCGCATAGCCGTTTTACCGTAGTACCCCAACAGACGTAATCCCTCTTCCCCTCTCTTTTCGTTTTTCTTCGGAAGATTCACAAGCGGTTTATTGTGGTTGTCTCTCCCAAGCGAAGAAGGATCGGGAAATTGAAGCCACAAACTTCCTCTTGATACCGGTTCATCTTGAATCCTTTCTTACTCTGTCTAGAAGACCTCGTTGTTTCCGCTTCGGCGGGCAGGTGTAGCCGGCCGCGAGCGCCCATTAGCAGGTCGTCTAGATTCCAGGCCTATTTTTTCAATGTTTTTCTTTGACCAGGAATTCCTTATCCTAACCCTTGTCTGAACACCATAATCCTGAGTGCGGCCCACGGATTCCCCGATGACTCAGAGTCCGTGTTCTCCCCCCCCCACTCCTCGACTTGATTCCCTTTCGGCTACATTTCGATTCAGTGATCGTAGGAGACCCTTCTACCCTCGGCGATCTGTTTTCCGACTTGGAGTCCACGGCACCTCCTCCAAGGTCTTTTGGTTTTGTATTGGCGCTACTTTTGGGAGGGCTTTCCTCCCCCTCCCCCCTTTGTGCAAGGCGATCCTTGTAGAGACCCTGTTTCCTCCGCCCCCTCCCATCACCCTTTAGAATTCCTTCCCTTTCACCACCACCCCCCCCCCCCCCCCCCCCCCCCCCCCCCACACCATGCGGTTTTGAAAACTTTTTAGTGAGTTAGGCGGATGTCGGCCGTATTTCAGGAGCCACTCCCTGCTCTCTGCTGTTCTCCGAGAAGTTTCCCTTTCTTCCATTTCTTTTTCCCACCAAACCTGACGTCTTCAGCAGATTTGAATCGGCCTCCCTGAATTCTCTTGTCCCGTCACGTATTCTGCGGCTCTCGCCAGCAAAAATCTTATCCCTTCCCTTCAATTTCTTCCCTCGTTTTGAGGTTCTCGCGTCATGCGCTCCCGGCCGAGCCGGCCCGAAAGTCGTCGTCCGGTGTAGAGTGACGTCTCGGCATTGCTCCTTTCGAACGTCCCCTGTCGGAAGGCCCGCCCTCAAGCGCGTCTCCCTCCCCTGGGCGCCTCCCCCCCCCCGGCCAACTGTTTCTTTTTCGGTGGCAAGATCCGTTGAGATCATTTCCCCTTTTCGATGTTATGATGTGTTGTTTTGTCCGGCCTTCATTGACGGCACAGCCGTGAAGGTCTCATCGACACATCAAGCTAGGAAGCGCTGTTTCCCGTCGACCCCCTCGACTCTCTCGCATGTAACTTAAAAGTTTTTTTCTCTTTTGCGGTTCTTCTTTGCAGAGCCAAGTTCCCCCCTTTCCCTCTTTTCTATCTGCAGAAGACGATTCTCAGCGCGATTACACTTTTTCCTGATGAGTTTTGTGACGCTTTTTCCTCCTATTGTCATGACAACTCGAGTCAGCTCCCAGAGTCAATTGCTCACTCAGTTTGAGTTTCGGAGGTTTGACCCCAAGTTCGAATTCCCTTTTCCCAGACTGGCTACCTTTTTTTTTTCTCCTTAAGTAAGAAGACTACAAACCAGGAAAGGTGTTCTATTTTTTAGCCCCCCGGTTTAATTAATGCATCAGACTTGGTGTTTTTATCTGTAGTCCCTCCTTTCTGCAGTTGCGTACCGCAATCCAGAGAGTAGATTCCTCTTCGACTCGCCATGCGTCTTCTTTATTCTCCTCTTCTGCGAGATTCTTGCACA